>ENA-ORTB01004170-ORTB01004170.1-human-gut-metagenome-genome-assembly--contig:-NODE-4170-length-10302-cov-2.410657_pt1 | contig 10302 bp, 8 predicted proteins | sample MGYA00241905_ERZ509174 | MGnify/ENA primary metagenome ERZ509174 (study PRJEB26280, sample SAMEA2338851) | human gut metagenome | biome: human gut; feature: human-associated habitat; material: faeces...
TTCGGTGCCGTCCTTGAGGGTCATCCGGATGTCGTTCTTGCTGTGAACGGTGATGTAGTCCACCATCGCCAGCCAGTCTGTTTCCCGGAACTCCGTCAGCGGCTCCCGGCTCTGCAGCTCTTTCAGGTAGGTTTCGATCTGGTGTCTTCTGGCCGTGCGCTCGGCAATCAGGTCAGTGACCTCGGCGTGTCTGGCCTTGGCCTTGTCGAACCGGGCTACCAGACCATCGTAGCGTTTCTGGTATTCAGCCTGATCGAGGGCAACGTGAGCGTTCTCCTTGATGCTCCCCTCAATGAGCTCGGCAGCGATATTGATCTCCGCTTCCAGATCCGAAAGCTCGCTCTCAAGGGCCGTGGTGTCAAGGCTCCTTGAAAGGACCTGCTCGTATATGGCTATAAACTGTTCCTTCTGGTCGATCACCTGATTGGCGGCCCGGAGGAACAGTTCTTTTATTTCATCCTCGGTGAGTGTCGGTGTGGCGCATTTCTGGCCGTCGAACTTGTGATTACACTGCCAGATGACCTTCCGGTAGGCGTCGTTGCTGTGCCAGACCTTCGGCCCATACCAGCTGCCGCAGTCGCCGCACTTGACCTTGCTGGAGAAGATACTGACCGAGCTCTTGCGGTTCCGGCCTTTGGTGCGGGTGGCCATCAGGGTCTGCACCATCTCGAAGGTCTCCGGATCGATAATGGCCTCGTGATTATCCTTGACATAGTACTGTGGGATTTCACCCTCATTGGCCTTTTTCTTCTTGGTCAGGAAGTCGACCGTGAAGGACTTTTGCAGCAGCGCATCGCCCTTGTACTTCTCGTTTGTGAGAATGCTTTTGATGTTGCTGGGGTTCCAGTGGTCCTTGCCGCCGGGAGAAGGAATGCCTTCTTCGGTCAGCGTCCGGGCAATCTGGAATGGCGACTGGCCTTGCAGGAACATTCCGTAGATGCGCTTGACCAGCTTGGCCTGTTCTGGGTTTACCACGAGGTTGTGGTCCGGCCCCATGTCGTAGCCCAGAAATCGCTTGAACGGAACCGTGACCTTGCCGTCTGCAAACCGCTTCCGCTGGCCCCATGTGCAGTTCTCGGAAATGGACCGGGACTCTTCCTGCGCCAGCGAGGACATGATCGTCAGCAGAAGTTCACCCTTGCTGTCGAAGGTCCAGATGTTTTCTTTTTCAAAATAGACCTCGACGTTGTGCTCCTTGAGTTTCCGGATGGTAGTCAGGCTATCGACTGTGTTTCTGGCAAAGCGGCTGACCGACTTCGTGATAATCAGGTCGATCTTGCCGTCAAGGGCATCTGCAACCATCTGCCTGAACTGCTCACGCTTTTTGGTGTTGGTGCCGGTGATGCCTTCGTCAGGATATACCCCGACGAACTCCCAATCATCCCGGCCATTGATGTAATTCGTGTAGTAGTCAATCTGCGCTTCGTAACTGGTCAGCTGCTCCTCGTTGTCGGTGCTGACACGAGCGTAGGCCGCCACACGTCGCTTCTTAGTGCTGTTGATCGGTGCCGCCGTGAAGCGTGACAGCGTCGCCGGTATCGTGGTTACGGATTTGGCCATTTCTTTTCGCTCCTTATTTTCTTGATTCTTTCACTCATTGCCTCCCTGCGCTCGTCTGTCCAAGCGGCCTTCATGGATTTTTTTGCTTTTTCCCGCCGTTCCTCGGTCCAAGGGGTGCCGTGCCGCTTATCCAAGAAGTCTCTGGATTCGATGTGGCCGTCCCTGAAATGGAACGTGACCATGTGGTCGAGGATTGTTGCGCTTTCAATCTGGGCGTCCATCGTAGCCTCGTCGAACTCATCAAGGCCAAGGATCTCAGTCACCAGCCGCTTCATGGTCTCGTCCCTGATAGCCGGATTCCGACATTCGGAACGTGGACCGGTGCAATACCAAGACCGTGTCGGGGTGCCGTCCTTACGCTTTCCGGATTGGCAGCGGTAATTGGCACCGCAGCCGCCGCATTTTATGAATCCGGTGAACTCGTAGAAGGCATTCCGGTTCGGATTGGTATCCTTGCGCTTGTGCCGTTCTCCCCAGAGCTTTCTGCGCTCGTCTGTCCACCAGTCGGTCTTGGCGGTAGATTGCCATTTGGTGGTGACCTCGTGGCCGTCGTAAAAGCGGAAGGTCAAGGTATCGTCTCCGATAACGATGACTTCCTCGATCTGCTGACTGAAAACGTCCTCGTCAAACTCATCAAGGCCCAGCACCTCCGCTGCGGTATTCTGGAGCATCTTCTCCGGGATGTTCTTCGAGGGGCAAGCCGACACACCTTTCTGGCTTTTCGTCTGACAGATCCAGATGTAGTAAACCTCACCGGCGGTGTTCCGTTTCCCGCTGTGGCGATAGTGCTTGCCGCAGCAGCCGCAGGTGATCTTGGTGGAGAAAGCCGAGAGCTTCAGCGACTTGTTTCCGAAGGGACCAAGGTCCCGTCTGCGCTTGAACTCGGCCTGTACCGCTTGCCATTCGTCCATCGGGATAATTGCCTCGTGAGTGTCTTCGACAAAATACTGTGGCATCTCGCCGTAATTCTTCCTACGGTGCTTGGTGATCGGGTCTTCGCAGTATTCCTTCTGGAAAAGCATGTTCCCGGTGTAGGTGATGTTTGTCAGGATAACCTTCACATTGGAGTCCACCCACGGCTTTCCCTGCCGGGTATAAATGCCTCGGTCCATCAAGGCCCTGCCAATCTCAATCCGGGATGCGCCTTTCATGTACTCGGCATACATCCAACGGATGATCTCTGCTTCCTCCGGTACGATGACCAGTTTGTCGTCCTGCCACTCATACCCGAAAATGCTGAACTTGCCGTTGGGAATGCCTTGCTTGAACCGCTTGATCGTACCCCACTTGACGTTCTCGGAAATGCTGCGGCTTTCTTCCTGTGCAAAGGAAGCGAGGATGGAAAGCATCAGCTCTCCGTCGCCGCTCAAGGAATTGATTTTTTCCTTCTCGAAGCGAACCTCAATGCCGAGCTCCTTCAGGTGCCGGACCGTGTTCAGAAGGTCCACGGTGTTCCTCGCAAACCGCTGGATCGACTTGGTGAGGATGATGTCGATGTTTCCGGATTCACACTCAGCCAGCATGCGGTTGAACTCATCACGCTTTTTGGTGCCGGTGCCGGAGATCCCGTAATCCGCAAAAACGCCAGCGTATTCCCATTCTGGGTTCTTCTGAATCAGTGCGCTGTAGTAGCTCACCTGTGCAGAAAGCGAGTGCTGCATCCGCTCGGATTCCATCGACACTCTGGCGTAGGCAGCGACTCGCTTTCTTGCTTTCAGAACCGGCAGTTTTCGCTCGATTTTCTCTACTGTTTTCAATGAAATTCCTCCTTCCGGTAGTGTCTATATATCACTCTAAAAGGCAGGAATATCAAGCGTTTTCGGATAATAATGTACCCAAATACGGTCGGTATTTTTCGAGTAGAATTGTATCAATTTTAGCGTATTCCTCCTCGGTGATCAAGCCCTTTTCGAGCATGGATTTCGCCATTGAAATCGCTGCATGGTAGAGCATATCGTTGTGGAGCTCCTCCTTGCTCATCAGGCATCACCGCCTTTGAACCGGGCCGCAATATAACAGACGTGGGAGCAGTACTTGCGCTTGGCGTTTCCGTAGGCCGTGAACTCCTTCCCACACTCTGGGCAGATAAAGGTATAAACGGCCTTCTGCTTCACAGCATCCGGGTGAGCGTTCCACCATGCCGTCCGGCATTCCGGGCAGCAGAACTTTTTCTGTTTCCGTCTGGGGAACTGGATCAGCGTTTTGCCGCAGTTCAGGCAAAGCTGCGTGGGAACCTCCGCAAGGCTGTGGCTCTCTGCCTTCTCACCGGCGAGGCCGTGGGATCGACAATATGCTTTGACGCTGTCCTTTGACAGTCCGACGCTGTTGGCGATGGCCGTATATCCAAAGCCCTGATGCCGCAGGGCCGTTATCTTTTCTCTTTGCTCATTTGTCATGAGATTGTCCTCCAGTCCGAGAGGGGTTCCTCTCACTACCCACTGGAGGGAAATGGCCATCTTGAACGAAAAAAGAGCAAAAAAAATAACGCCCTCCACGGAATGATCCGCAGAGGGCGTGTGATGAGGTTCGGTCTACTTATTCGGGATCTTCAGCTTCATACCGCTGTAAATGACATTGCTTTTCAGTCCGTTCAGGCTGACGATTTCCTTATAGCGGCTGCCGTTGCCGAGATACTTCTTGGCGATTGCCCAGAGGGTGTCACCATGCACCACGGTGTGGATGCGGTAATCCTCGGAGGGTTTCGTGCCTGCCACGGCAAGTGCAGAGGTCTTGACCGGCGACATGATAGCGTACCTGCCGGACTCGTCCTTGTTGATGACCGTGCGGTCGCCGCTGACCTCTACCACATACCAGCGGAGCTTCTTCACCCAGCCGGGAATGGCTTTGCCGTTATAGTAGGTGCTGCCCGTGATGGTCACGAGGTCACCGGCCTTGATACCTACAGGTGTGGGCTTGACCGTGTCGGCAGGTTTTACATCACCGCCGAGAGCTGCCGTGACCTTGGATGCCAGATCACCCATACGGGCATACATCCAGTTGCCGGGACAGGATTTATTCGCAAACCACCGATGGACGGTCAGAACCATCTCGTCGGATTTCGGGGTGTAGTTCAGCGTCTTGGCCTTATCTCCCAGCCAGAGCAGCTTGGTTTTGCCGTTGCGCTTGCAGATGTCGGTGCAAAGTTCAATGAGCCGCTGGTACACCACATCCTTAAAAGCGTAAGGCTCGGTGTTGTCGCTGGCACACTCGATAGTGACGGCTCTCTGGTCATTAGCATTGGAGGAAGAGCACCAAGAGCGGTTTTTCTCCTCCACATACATTCCGACCCTGCCGTCCACGCCAATGCCGTAGTTGCTGCTTGCCTGCCGTGAGGTCGGCAAAAAGATGTTGCCCAGCGTTTCCACGCTGCACTGACCCACCACGCAGTGGGGCGTGATGCGGTCAATGCTGTGGGTACGCTGCCCGGAGTGGTTCGGGCTGAGTTTGGTGTAGGACACCAGGGAACTGTTTGTGTAAGCCATGTTATTCATCCTCCTTTTCACTGCGGTCATGAAGCTGCTCCAGCACGGATTTCAGCTTCTGCGGAATGGGCAGTCCCAGGTATGCAGCGTTTTCCAACAGGGACACGCCCTCATTCGACAAATAGAAGAAAATGACGGCGGTACGCATCACCGAGCCGCTGCCGATGACACGGGTGTCGAGAATATGCCCGATGCCGACCAGGGCGAAGATGAGCACCTTTTTGAAAATGCCCTTGAAACCGACTTCGCTGGACAGCTTCTTATCCACCACAGCGCACATGATGCCGGTGATGTAGTCGATGACTACGAAAGCCAGAAGCGCGTAAAGCAAGCCGTCACATCCTCCCAAGAACCATCCGAGCCAGCCGCCGATACCGGCGAATACCACCTGAATGGTCGTCCAGAATTCTTTCATGTTGTTTGTCCTCCTTTGAAATTAAAAATGGGTATGAAAAAAGTGACGCCGGAGCGTCACACTTTTCCGATGGCATAGATTGATACCTTGTAGGTTGCCGATGGTACCGTATTTGGTCTTACGGCAAATATCTTTCCGGGGTTGATTGTTGTAGACCAGCTACTTGAACTGCCTCGCTCCACAAACATGGCGTAATTGCTGTTCTCCGTGGAGATATGGACATGAGGAATTTCCGCGAAGGTAAACGGAAAATTAGGGAGCGCAATTGCGCCGCTCTCATAGAGCACGCCCCATGCCGTCGAAATGGCGGTCGTAAAGGAATACTGACCCCAACATTCCGCTGTACCGCTTTTCCATTTACGGTAATTCCAGATGCCGCTTGTCCCTTGCTGAATGACAAAATCCGCAAGGGGTGAGCCATCCACCCGCATATCCCCGGCAACATCCAGCATGGCTTGTGGCTCCGGCGTGTTGATGCCGACCTTCTTTTTCCGAAGCGCAATGAGCGGCGTACCCTGCGGAACAGTAAAATACAGATCCAGACTGCTCAAAGAATAGAGCTTGTCTTGGATCTGCAAATGGAAGTCGTAGGAACTGTTGGCATCCAGATTGCACAGTTCCAAATTGGAGTAGCTGAAAGAGGTTCCGCTTTTTGTCGTGCCAGAATAGATGCTGGTGTAGCTGCCGTAGCTGCTCTCACTGGTTTTCTTGTACCGATACCGCACATAAACCACGCTGTTTTTCTGCGTCCCGTCAACGGTCACAGCGGAAATAGAACCGCTGAATTTGAGCTGCATTTCCGCTTCAATGTCGTTGGTTCGTCGGAGCGTCACCGAGGACACCTTCGGCTTTGCGTATGGGATGACCGTAATAGTTTGGGAAACGCTGGCGGTATAACCGCGGGAGTCCGTGACCGTGAGCGTGACCGTTACGCTGCCGGACTTGGCGATCTTTCCAACAGATAAGGCAGAGCCGGTAGTGTTAGAGGATGACAGCCCGTTGCAGGAAGCTGTGTAGTTGGAAATACTGGCACCGTTTTTTGCAGTTGCCGTTCCGGGCGTGACCTTGAGGGTCGAGTAGTTCTGAACGAATAGCTGGTCGTTGCCTGTGAGGTTTTTCGTGGTCGTGTAGCTGTCGGCATAAGTGAATCCGCTTATGGTCGGAGCAGAATTGGTTGCCGTGGTCAGTACCGTGGCGGTCTTGCTTGAAGTACTGCCGATCTGCGTAGACCCGCTGTAGGACGAAACCGCAAAAGTGCCGGTGAACGACTTGATGGACGCCATAGCGTTCAACAGCGTTGTCCTCTGCGCCGATGTCAGCGTAACCGTGCGGTTCGCCGTGCCCTTCGACCAGGAAAGCCCGGAAATAGTCAGGATGGTCGTGCTACCGTTTTTGAGCACCAGCGTATTGGTGTAGGAGGCTTCGTACACGGTCACATTGATGGTAATGGAAACCGTGGCATTGTCCGCCGTCACCGTGTTGACACTATTCACCACAGCACCGCCCAGCGTCTTGACCGTGGAACTGCCGGAAGTGCCGTAGACATGGTTGTACTGCCGCCTTGCTCTGACCCTCACCGTGTAGCTTGTATTCGGTGAGAGCGAGGTGATCGTTACACTGGCGCTGGTGGATGCCGTCGTTGAGAACTGCGTCCAGCTCGAACCGCCGTTTGTGCTGTACTGCCAGATGTCCGCCGTGGCAGAGGATGTAGCGGAGATTTTGAACCCGTTTGCCGTGACATTCGATGTACTGAATGTAACTGTGGGAGCAGAGCGGTCAATGGTAGTCAGCGTCATGCTGCCGCCGTATTCCTGTGAACCGTAGATATAAACACGGGTCGAGAATCCGACCGCAATCGTTTTGCTGCCGTTGCTGTTGTGAGCTACAGTAATCGTGCCACTGACAGAACCTTTCTTTGCCGGGAAAACACGGTCATCCCAATAGGTACGTTCCTTTGAGTAGACGGTCGTACCGTTGATCGTTACAGTGGTCGTGTCAATGGTGTAGTAAGTGGATGCGCCACCGGTAGAGGTCAGCGTCCAGGAAAGTGTCGAGCTGTTACCGACCACATTTACGCTTTCCGAAATGTCCAGTTGAAGATAGCGCCCATCGTATGCTGCACTTTTCCAAGTTGCCATAGCTTTCCCTCCTTAATCCAGAATGACGATATTCAGCCCATCGGACGCCGTTGGCATCGGGACAAACTTCGTTTTGCCCACGGTCAGCTCGCCGTCCACCGTGGTTTTCTTAGTCTGCGTTTCGTCCTTGTTCAGGGTGAAAATCACCTCATCGTTGTAGTAACCGGCGAACTCCGTGTTCGTGATGACCGTCCGCTGGGACGATGCGCTGTTGGATACCTCGATGCCCCGCTTGTCGATCTTGACCTCCTGCGTGTAGATCTCGTTGGGAGCAGGCGTCCACTTGCGGGGAATTGCTCCTTCGGAGATCATGATGTCGGCGAGATAAATGGACGCATCCCGGCAATAGCAGTAAATACGCAGCGTGGGGTCGGTCACATCCGTGAGCGTTACGGAGTAATCCGTCCAGTCAAACGCCGTGGACTTATTGAACAGGTACTTGGTTTTGTTTCCGTTGTAGGTCACATAGAAATACCCGGACATGGTCGAGGTTTTCTTTGCCCGAACCGAGATCGTATAAGTGCCGGGAACCACCCCTCGGATGTACTGCGACAGTGAGGAGTATGCGCCCAGCACAAAGCAGGAGTCGGAAATGGTGTTGTTCTGCGTATCTGTGGAAGTGTCCGTTTTCACCGTACCGGAGTAGCTCCAATCATCCGTGATGCCGTTCAGCCCGGAAGAGTTCTGCACATAGTTGATGCCGCCGATGTACTGCTCCTGCATGGTGACGGACAGTCCATCCACCGTGTGTTCCAATTCCGAAACACGGCTTTCGGAGTTCAGCACCCGTTCCTCCAGAATGCCTTGGTCGTTGGACACTGTTTCCACCGTTTCGGTAAGGGTCGCCACATAGCTGTTCAGCCCGTCGATGGTCTGCTGAAACTGTGCGTCCTTCTCGGTCAGAATGGAAATGGTGGTGCGGATCGTTTCAATGTCGTTCTGCACCACCCATTCGTTTCCGTCCCATATCTTCGTCTCCGGCGGGGTCACAGAGGTGTCCACCCAGAGCTGCCCCTCATAGGGGTTCTCCGGCGGCGTGTCCGAGGTGACCACATCGCAGAGACTGATAATCGTGAACTGCGCCGATGCGATCATCTCCCCCCCTCCTTAAAGTGCCACAACGACCATGAAGGTTGCCTTGGTATCCACATCGGCGCTGGACACCGACAGGGTCTTGCCGGTCTTGCTGCCGTTGGTTCCCCAAGAGGTATCGACTACACCATCCTTGTTGTACTTCGTCCAGGTGTAACTGCCGTTTCCGGCTGCGTCGACCTCGGAGCCCGCCTGGTAGCAGACGGCGGTCAGCACGGTCGTGCCCTGACCGTTCTTGAACACATCGCCGCCTGTGGAGGTGACGATGATCTGCAGCGGGTCGGAGTTGTCGATGAAGGTCGCCACATCGAAAAACTTCGTGTTATAAGAAGCGGATGCGGAATCCGTATCCTGGGCGCAGCACTTGAACACAGCGTAGCTGTCCACCGCTGCGGCGTAGACCGTGAGGGTATTGGTGGCCGTGCCGGTGTACTTGTCGGCAGCGTCCGAGAGCTTGCGCCAGCCGATGCCGAAGTCTGCATCATAGCCGGTGGAAGAAGTAGCGGTGACGGAAGCGTCCATGACCGCCCACTTGTAGCTGACCTTGGTGGTGTCTACCGTAGAGCCGCGCCACAGCTCGGCCTTGGCGGTCAGACTGGCGACCTCCTCATTCTTGAACACATTTCCGTTGGGTGTGGTGACCAGCAGGTCTACGATGCCGGAGCCGTTGACCACACGGGAGAAGGAAATGGTCAGCGGATGGGTCAGCGACAGTCCGGTGCTTTCGTCTTTGTAGGTGATGACGCAACGGTAGTCGATGCCGGGCAGTTCCGCCATGACATTGGCCTTGACCGTGAGGATGTGACTCTTGGCACCGCTCAGTCCGTAGTTTGTACCTGCGGTAATGGCGGTGTTGCTGTCGCCCACATACCACTTGACCGAGGTGACATTGGCGGTGGCGATCTGGTCGGCGGTGGTGCCGATAACATACAGACTGGGTGTCAGAACGAGGTTCTTCGTTTTCCAGTCGGGGGTATAACTGCCGTTGTCGGGGTTATACATCTGAGTCTTGGCGAGGTTTGAGCCGATGTACCCCGTCAGCGTCAGTGCGTCATTGTAGTCGATGATGGTAAACTGGCCTTGTGCTTTGCTCATGTGAGAAGCCTCCTTTAAAGTTGTTGTATCAGGAACGGGCACTGTGCTGGTTTCTGTTGTGGGTTCTGCGGTTGCCATAGTAAATTCCTCCGTTATAACAGGCTCTGCCTGGTCGTGGTGTCGATGAGGTCGCAATAAAAAGTGGCGCGGACTTTGACATCCGCACCGGTGATGACCACGGATTTTGCGCCGCCGAAATGCTGTTCATTCCAGACCTTGTCCGCTTCTGTGTCCTCCGACACCCTTGTCCAGATAAACTGGTTGGCATCCAGCGTGTCGGTGATGTCCTCGTCCCAGGAGTACACCTTGGCAGAAAGCAGCGTTTTCACATTACCGTTCTTGAAGATGTTCCCATTGGATGAGATGATGACCAGCCGGAGCATTTTCTGCTCCTCGATGGTAGTAATGCGGTCGCTGACCTCGGTGACCTCCTTGCTGGTGGCGTAGGCACGAAGCACAACCTCGCCGCTCTCCAAGTCCCACCAGGACGAGCCGTCCTGCGACTGGATGACACCGGCCT
>ENA-ORTB01004173-ORTB01004173.1-human-gut-metagenome-genome-assembly--contig:-NODE-4173-length-10294-cov-4.772341_pt1 | contig 10294 bp, 8 predicted proteins | sample MGYA00241905_ERZ509174 | MGnify/ENA primary metagenome ERZ509174 (study PRJEB26280, sample SAMEA2338851) | human gut metagenome | biome: human gut; feature: human-associated habitat; material: faeces...
TTCATTCACGATAAACGACATAAAAAAGAGAAAGGCAAGGGCAGGGCGCACCCTATTTTCGGTTTACTCTACCTGCTTTCTTAGGATTCGGTTTTCTATTCTATAAGGATGCTTTTAGCGCTTTTCCTGCAAGCATAAATATGGTAGAATAGAAAAAACGCTATGGATATGGGTGACGGTGAAGATTAATGCTGAAGATTGCAATCGCAGAGGATGAGACCAGCGCGCAGACTGCATTAAAGGAATATCTTGACCGCTGGCAAGCAGAAAACGGCCAGCCGGTGCAGGCGGTGTTTTTTGAAAGCGGCTCTCAGCTGCTGGAAAACATTCCCCAAGGGTTGCAGCTGGCATTGCTGGACATCCAGATGCCGGGGCTTTCCGGCATGGAGACTGCCCACCGCCTGCGGGGAACGCTGCCGGAGTTAGAGATCGTGTTCATCACCAGCCTTACCGGCTATGCGCTGGAAAGCTACGAGGTCGCTGCACTGGATTACCTGGTCAAACCGGTCAGCTATCCGCGGTTTTGCCGCAGCCTTGAGCGTGCCTGCCGCCGGATCTGCCAACAGGCAGAGCACATCCTGACCGTTAAAAACAACGATGGGGTATTCCGTCTGCGTGCAAAGGATCTTGTCTATGTGGAGGTGTTCAGCCACCGGCTGGTACTGCATACCACAGCGGGTGTGGTGAGCTACAGCGGCACCCTTGCCGCACTGGAAAAGGATTTAGGAAACGGATTTTTCCGTTGCCACAGCTCCTTTCTGATCAATCTGGAGCAGGTGACCCGGCTGGACGGTGCTGATGTTGTGCTGGGCAGTGAGCGATTGCCGGTAAGCAAATACCGCCGCAAGATGCTGCTTGCCGCGCTGGCAGCCTGTTGGGGGGAGGCACTGTGATGACCATCAGCCTGTGTACTTTTTTGCGGGCAGTCAGCTATGGACTGCTGCTCCCCTTTTACGTCTGCGGCACCGAGCTGCGACGCAGTCTGCAACGTCAGGGCTTGCAGCCGGTGGTGCTGGTGCTGGCACTGACGGTGATATTGCAGTGGGAGCAGACCTTTGCCACCCTCGGTGGACAGTATGTCGGCATCGTCTGCTCCATCGCCCTTTATGCCATTACCGCCTATGCCCTGCTGCGCCGTAGCATCGGGCTGGCCCTACAGCAAGCACTGTGCTTTTTTCTGCTCACCGACTGCACCGACACCATCATGCGGTTTGCTAATATGCGGCTGCTGGGATACGACCCTCTACGCTCCGGCACATTCTGGGCGGCGCTGCTGGCGTATCTGCCACTGACAACCGTGCAGGGAACGCTGCTGTGGCTGCTGCGCAGTTTCTGCCCGGCTGAAAAGCTGCGCATCCTTCGCAGCGCTGCACTTGCATTGTATGTTCTGGCCGCTGTTCCCTATCTGTTTGTCTGTCGGCTCACCTATTGGCTGCCGTTGACCAATGAAGAACTGACCACCGCCGTGCCGGTGCTTCTGACCGGGTGCTGTGTGCTGGCGCTGCTGGTAAACATCAGCTTTCTGAGCTATGCCATCGCTGAGGAGGAAAAGCGCACCATGCTGCAGCTGCGCATCGCCGCAGAGCAGCAACAGCAGCAATACCTGCTGCGCAAAACAGCGGTGGACTCGGTACGGCGCAAGTACCACGACCTGAAAAATATTCTGCTCTATCTGGAGCAGAGCAGCGATCAGGCAACCGTGCAGGCGCACATCCGGCAGATCTTGCAGGAGGTGCAGCCCTATGAGCAGATGACCGCCACCGGCAACGAGACCGTGGACATCCTGCTGGGTGAAAAGCTGGCACGATGCCAACAGGCACAGATCGCCTGCACCATTACAGTGGACGGCAAGCTGCTGAATTTTATACAGCCCATCGACCTTTGCGTCATTTTTGGCAACGCCATGGACAACGCCATCGAAGCCTGCTCTGCGCTGCCGGATCCGGACAGCCGCGCCCTGAGTGTGCGATGCCAGAAGCGGGGCGGGTTTGTGGTGCTCAATTTCCGCAACGCCTGCCTGCAGCAGCATCTGCCGGTAGATGCCCTGCCCAAAACCACCAAGGACGACCCGGAGAATCACGGCTTCGGCCTTACCAGTATCCGCTCGGTCACCGAAAAATACGGCGGACAGATGAGTCTGCGGAGCAAGAACGGAGAGTTCGTGCTCACCCTGCTGTTCCCGGAGAAAAAATAAAACCAGAGGTCGCTGCGCATTTGTGCAGCGGCCTCTGGTGCCTTTTATGCCCCGGTCACCGGCTTATACAGCAGTTCCGGCTCCTGCGGGTGCAGGGTGTACACGGCAATATTCTCTGTGGTGCGGGACAGACCTCCGTCTACCCGGGTGGTAGTGCCCGGGCCAAAACTCAGGTAGTTTTCCGTGCTTTGGCGCGCCAGCAGGTCCCGGCATTCCTGCCCGGGTTTTGCCCAGCGTCCGGGCAGATACTCATGGTAGCCCTTCTCGGTCAGGTGGCGGGCAGCATAGTCCAGCATCGCCGGAACCTCGTCCCTGCACACGGTTTCTTCCACGCCCTTCGGCAGGGTCAAGGGGTCCAGCCGCAAGGCAGACACCTTGTACTTGACTGCGAACCGCAGGCTGGTGGCAAAATTTGCCGCCGTCTGCCCCGGAATCCCATACAGCAGCGTTGCCTCATACCCGGGCAAATGGAACAGCTGCGGAAGGATCAGGCTGGTCTCGGAACTAGGCATATTGTTTGCGCTGCCAATGCGTTCCAGCTCCGGGATGCGAGCAGTAGCCAGCCCCAGCACCAGCCGGTTGACCCCGGTGTTCTGGAAGGCGACCATCCACGAGGCATCCACACGGTTGGGCAATGCTTCCACGGTGACCTCGGTATCCGCAGCCAGAGAGAACAGCTCCCTGATCCGGCGCATGATCCGTGCAAAATCGTCCTGCGACAGCGCCGTAGGGCTGCCGCCGCCCCAGTAGACCGTCTGCACCGGGTCGCCGGAAAAATCCGGTGCGGTAGCTTCCAGCTCAGCCAGCAGTGCATTTGCATAGGCCTTACAGGTCTCCGGCGTGGCGGGATAGATTTTTTGGTTGCAGAAGGTGCAGCGCCGGACGCAGAACGGAACGTGCAGATAAAGATGCAGCGGGGCAGACATGGCAAAACTCCTTTCGCACAAAGACAGCCGGACAGGGAAAGCTGCCCCGATGCGCAAACGACACCGGGGCAGCTCTCCTGAAAAAGAAGAAAAAAGAAAAACGCTCAGAAATGCCGCTTTTACAGTGCAGCAACGTACTGACCAACCATCATACCCTGCGTGTTGGCCAGACCCAGACTCTCGCCGGGGATGGAGGTAGAATACTGGAAGCCAAAGCGACCGCCGCAGTTGTTGCCAGCTGCAAACAGACCCTTGATCGGCTCAAAGTCCTCGCCCAGCACCTGACTGTTATCATCGGTCAACAGGCCGCCGGTGGTCACCAGCATACTACCCATGGATTTCTCAGCACCGTAGGCAAAGATATGCTTGCCGTTCAGCGGACGCAGCAGCACCGGCTCCTTAGCAAAATCCTCGTCCACGCCCTTTTCACACAGTTCGTTGTAGCGTGCTACGGTGGCAACAAAATTTTCCAGATCGGTGCCGGTAAAGCCCAGACGCTGACCCAGCTGCTGGGCATCCTCGCCGGCATACACGGTTACAGTGCTCATGCCGGTCACCTCGTAGCCGGCATCGCCGCCGTCAATGGCACCCTGCATGATATCATCCAGCTTCTCGTCCTCGCCGTTGGCATAATCAACAGCCATATGGCCGGGTGCCTGATAGGTAAGATCGGTGCGGATGGTATCGTTGAATACCGTAAAGATCTTACCCTGCGGTTCCTTTGCACCGGCCATTGCTGCAAGCACGATATCGCCAAAGCCTTCATTGCAGTAGCGCTTACCGTGGCAGTTGACCCACAGTGCAGCGGTGGTGCCAATAGGGTCTCCGGGGCTGTTGCAGGGGTAGACGTAGTTACCGCCCATGCTGGACAGCGGACGGCTCTCCAGACGGCCGCCAGCCCAGTAGCCCAGCTGAATGCCGGAGCCATCGTCATCCATGCCGCCAATAGCGGTATCGTCAGAGCAGTAATCGCTGATCTCAATCAGCAGGTCACGGCACATTTCAGCGTTGCCGCCAAAGCCGCCGCCGCAAAGGATCACGCCCTTCTTGGCGGTGAACTTGATGTAGCTGCCATCGGCCTCCTTGCCCACCACGCCAACAACGGCATCGCCGTCCTTGATCAGCTGGCAGGCCTTGGTGCCAAAGTGGTAGTCTGCGCCCTTCTCGCGGGCGATCTCCATGCAGCGCTTGACCGGCGAAGCATCACCGTTCAGGGTGGGGGTGCCCACCCAGGTGCTGATGCCGCTCTTCTTCTGGGTGTAGTTGCTGCTCAGCGGCCACTGACGTACACTCCAGCTGTCCTTTTCCTCTGCAGTAAAGCTGTCGGTCATCCAGTCAAAGCACTTGCCGCTGTTCTTGGCATAGGCCATGATCAGGCCGCAGCGGCTGCGATTGTTGGTGCGCAGCTGCCAGTCGGTAACAAACTCCTGTATGTCGATCCGGGGAATGCCCTTGCTGGCCAAAAACTCGCTGTTCAGGTGGCCGATCTGTCCGCCGCCGCGGAAGCTCATGGCGTCCTCGGTCTGGCTCTCGATCACGATCACGCTGGCACCGGCTTCAATAGCGGCACGGGCAGCCGGCGTACCGGCCTGACCGCCGCCCACGATGACAACATCGGCGGTGTACTCCTTTGCAAATTCGGTGATCGCATCGGGAGCGGTGCGCCAGCTCTCACCTTCTGCGGTGCTCTGGCCGGGAGTGGTGCTGACCACCGGTTCGCCCTTGGCCTGTGCCATACAGTTTGCAACAGCATCCTTAACGGCATCCGAGGTAATGGTCGCACCGGAATGACCGTCGATCTCGGCGCTCTGAGCCTTGAGGATCTGCTCCTTCAGCTCATCGCCAATGCCCTTGCCAAAGCCCTCGGTTTCACCGGAAACATCAATGGTCACATCGGTGATGCTCTCAGCGTCAAAGGTCATGGTGACGGTAACGTCTGAGCTGATGCCCTTGGAGGTGGCAGAATAACTGCCGGGAGTGTAAGTACCGCTGGCAGAAGCAGTGCTGGAACTGCCGGAGGAACCGGAGCAGCCCACCAGAGCCCCTGCCATAGCAGCCCCCAGCGCACCAATGGATGCGGTGTGCAGGAACTGTCTTCTGGAAACCTTGTTTGCCATGAAATCTTCTCCTTTTGGTATGTTGTTCCGTTCGTATACGGCGATTGACAAAAGAATAGCAATTTCAGGAAAGAGTTGCAATCATCCTGCGCAACTGGGCGTTTCCATTGCGTAGTTGGACAAAAAGCCCTGCGTAATGGGGAGGTATGCCGGGGCAGATGCGCCGAAGTCACTGATGAATCTGTATGGCGGAATAGCGAGCGTCTGTAGTTTCTATATCCTCTTTGTTTTTCCAGAGGTTTGGACGGTAATTCGGGTCATAAGTAATGACAGCGCTCAGCTTTTTGGCGCAGGCGGCAGCATCCAGCGTAGCGGTGCGGAAGGAGTCAGGTCGATCAAAACTTCACCAACCGTTACAATATCCATGGCTGCTCCTTTCAGCGGCGCACCAGCAGTGCCTGATACGGTTCCAGCTCCACATCCGCCAGCCAGATGGAAGTGCCCTCCGGGGTGTGATACTCGCCGCCCAGAACGTCCAGACTTGCTCCTGCCGGGTACTCGGTACAGTTCCATGAACAGCCATTCCAGCTCGTCCTTGTGCTTGGCAAACCGGACTGCAAAATTATCTTGACTTGTCATCTTTCTTTATCCTTTTCGTGTAAGATGAAGCTGCACGCTGGGGTAATCGCCAAACAGCTGCGGCAGAACAAGCCCCGCATACAGCAGAGTGCTGCCGCTGAACCGCATCCCCTTGTGAATGCCGTCCTCTACGTCGTGGGCATACCGGGAGCCGAAATAGTCGATGCCATCCAGCTCATACACAGCATCTTCTTCCAGCCCACGGAAGCACAGGTGGATGGGCAGGGGATTCGCCTGCGGATGGGTCACCACCAGATTCAGCAGTGCCTCGCTGCCGTCCTCTGCGGCAAACTGCCATGCCGTGAAATATGCGTTTTCTGCCGGGTCGGTCAGCCGGTAATAATCGCCGGTACGGATCAGGTCGTTCAGCCGTTTGAACCGCTTGATCTGGTTTTTCACTGCAGTGCACCCGGCGCGCTTTAATTTGCCCAGATCCAGCTCGTAGCCAAAGGTGCCGCTCATCGCCACCACAGCACGGGTGTCGATGGGCGTAGTGCGGCCGGTCTGGTGGTTGGGGCAGGCAGAAACATGAGCACCCATGGTGCAGACCGGATAGCCAAAGGAGGTGCCGTGCTGGATCGTCAACCGTTCAATGGCATCGGTATCATCACTGCACCAGATCTGGGGATAGTAGCACAGCATTCCGGCATCAAAGCGTCCGCCGCCGCCTGCGCAGCCCTCGAACAGCACCTCCGGGAAGCCCTGCGTCAGCCGCTCTGCCAGCGCATAAACGCCCAGCATATAGCGGTGCATGATCTCGCCCTGCTGCTCGGCAGGGAAAGCACGGCTGTACACATTGCTCATGCTGCGGTTCATATCCCACTTGATATACTCGATGTGATGCTCCCGCAGCAGCTTGCTGATAACCCCTGCCAGATAGTCCACCACCTCCGGGCGGGAAAGATCCAGCACCAGCTGGTTGCGCCCCATGGCAGGCTTGCGTCCGGGCAGGGTCAGCGCCCAGTCCGGGTGGGTGCGGTACAGCTGGGAGTTCTCGTTGACCATTTCCGGTTCGATCCACAGGCCGAATTTCATGCCCAGCGCATTGATCCGCCCGATCAGCGGGTCCAGTCCGCCGGGCAGCTTTTCGCAGTTCACAGTCCAGTCGCCCAGACCCTGATTGTCGTCATTCCGGGTGCCGAACCAGCCATCGTCCAGCACCATCATCTCCACGCCGAGAGAGGCCGCTTTTTCAGCGATCTTTACGATCTTTTCGGTGTTGAAATCAAAATAGGTGGCCTCCCAGTTGTTGATCAGCACCGGGCGGCGTTTGTCCTTCCACGGGCCGCGGCAGATGTTGCGCCGCAAAAAGCGGTGGTACTGCTGGGAAAGCGGGGTCAGCCCCTCTGCCGCAAAGGAGAGGATCACCTCCGGGGTGTCAAAAGTCTCGCCCGGCTTCAGGTTCCATGCAAAGCGCTCCTCCTGAATACCGCTCACTACCCGGACAAGCCCGGTCTGAGAGCGCTCCACGTCCATCTGGTAGCTGCCGGAATAGACCATCATCACCCCGTAGCAGGCACCGCTGGTCTCCGTTGCATCCTGCTGGCAGAGGATCAGGAAGGGATTATTGTGGTGGCTGGAGCTGCCCCGCACCGAAGAAATCGTCTGGATATTGGTGCCCACAGCTTCCCGCTCCAGCTGCCGTTCCATAGCGTGTCTGCCATGGAAATGCAGCAGATCCCATCTGCCAAAGGGCAGATCCAGACAGGCAGATTCCGCCTTGTCCAGCCGCAGCGGGGTATCTCCGTGGTTTGTCAGCCGCGCCGCACGGGTGATGACATCCTGCTGTGCAAACACGCCGTACAGCAGCTCCAGCGTTAGACCTGTGGTCTCGTCCTGCATTCGGACGATCAGGGTCTCGGCATCGTTTTCCTCTGCGTGGGCACAGGGCAGACCGGTCAGCTGATATTTGCCCGCCTCCACCGTGTGGCTCACATAGGTAAAGTCCGCGCCAAAGGCGCCACGGCTGTCGGCCACCGTCAGGCAGGAGAGACGGAAATCGCCCACATTGCAGCCGGTATACTCCTGTGGGAGCAGATCCGGGGAAACGCCCCGGTGGGTGCGGTAAGCGTAGTAATCCGGCGAGAATCCCCGGTCTGTGCGAGGATACAGCTGCATCAGGTCCCCGGTGCCGATGGTTTTGCCGTAGTACAGATGCAGCAGGTGCCCCAGCGCATCCACCTTCATGTGGTAGCTGGTATGGGCAGTTTCCAATACAAAAATGCGGGTCTCGGAATCAAATCGAATACTCATGGATCCTATACCTCAACGAGATTATTTTTAAGGCAATACCGCATAATTCTAAGTGCCGATACGGCGAGTGAGGTGCGGCAGATGCTAAGCCAAAAGCGCAGATAATACTTTGTGTATTATCGAGCATTTTGGCAACGCAGATGCCGTGCCGCAGCCGCCGGAGTGGTGCTTAAGCCGTAAGGCGGGAATTGTGCGGTGTTGCCTTAAGAGAAATGCCGACAGACAGGCGGTCGTGTCGGAACGGCTACCCGCCTGTCGGCAGGGTCGATTTTCTTGCTTTTGTCAGCTCTTACAAAAGCAGCGAGAAAATTTTGTGCATCATCACATTGCGCAGTTTCTTTTCTCTTGCTGTGTCATTATTATACTATCTGCCAGTGGTTTCGTAAATGCAAAAATGCGACTTGTTATATCTCAATTTGAAGGAATACTGCGAATTATTATGAAAGAGGCTCTGTCCTTCATAGAGCAGCATTACAGCGAAGATATTTCCATCGAGGACATCTCCTCCTCCTGCGGACTGAACCGCAGCTATTTCAGCAAGGTGTTCCGAGATACCATGGGCGAAAGCCCACAGGGGTTCCTGCTGCATTACCGCATGGCACGGGCGGCACAGCTGCTGACTGAAAGCCGCCTTCCCATCAGCACCATCAGCACCATGGTCAGCTATCCCAATCAGCTTCACTTTTCCCGTGCATTCAAAAATGTATATGGCATCAGCCCACGGGACTATCGTGCAAAGCATTTTGCACTATAAAAATTGGTCTCAATACAGTGAAATAAATCAGCGGCAGTCCTCCCGTTAGACATTCCTATGGGTTGGGAACCGCGGGGCCTTACGGGTTGCGTTTGCTGATTTTTCCGCAGCCCCTTGGCAGGGCTTTGAAAAATCAGAACGCTGCCCCAACAACTCCTCCCTGTTTCTGCCGCAGGCAGCGGTCGTCGTCGTTGCTGTTCAAGTCCTCTTATCCGCTGTTGCTGTTAAAGAGAAATTGCCGTATAAAACAAAAAAGACAGCTATCAAAAGCTGTCTCTCTTGTGGTGCGGATAAGAGGACTTGAACCTCCACCGAGTTGCCCCGATTAGAACCTGAATCTAACGCGTCTGCCAATTCCGCCATATCCGCATATTCTGTTGTGTTCCTGCACCGCAGCGCCGGGAACGATAGTTATTATACCAGATGCAGCAAAATTGTCAAGCACTTTTTCAAAAAACTTTTCATCTTTTTGGAAAGGATCATACTTTCGCATTTTTTGTAGGCAGTGCGGTTACGGTGTCGGCTGCGCAAGCGTTTTTTGCCGTCTTTCCGGCATTTGTCCGGGTTACTGGACACCCATACATAACAGCGTTTTCCACCAATCTCCGCACGGCGCTGCAGCCCCTGGATATACCCTTTGGCAGTACAATACGGGATAAGCAGTCCGCTGTTTCCGGACAGGCGCCAATCACCGTTTTCACTGCGGTAGAATCCGGGAACACCATGGAGATCATGGGTGCGCGACAGCGTCTGTGCAAGTTCGCTGCGGGTTTCCACCTTGGCCGGCATGGAGCGGTACATATTCTGCTCGATGGCGTCCAGCGTAAGGCCGCGGCCGAGCAAGTCCAGAAAGTCATGCTCTGACAATGACAGCAGCGCCAGCAGATCGTAGTAGACATCGTGCCGCTGTTCCAGCGGGGCCATATATTCCTGCCTTGGCTCCTTGGGTGCTGCCTGTGGGAACATCTGGAGATTGCTCTTTTCCAGTTCTTCAAATGCTTCTTTATTGGAAATCCCGCGAATTTTGGCATACAGCGATACGCTGTTTCCGTGTTCTCCGCACCGCTGGCAGAAGAACCTGTTTTTTTCGGTGTTCAGATAAAGGTGCGGATTCTTCGTCCGTCCCAGGCAGAAAGGGCAGAACGCCTTGAATTCATACCGTCCTGCCTGTCCATCGGCGATGCGGACACCCGCACGGCGCGCAGCATCGAGAATCGGGACGGTTTTATATTCTGGAGTCATCCGCTCACCCGGCCTTGGGCAGGTTCATCGATGTATTTTTCACTTGCACTTTGAGCGGCTGATCCGCCACTTTTTTGGAAATCAGTGCCTGACCGGAGGGGCGCGGAATATGGTCGACACTCTCCGAGTCATCAATGAATACCGGATAGCAGCGCCCTGTCAGACGCTTCAGCAGCTCCACAACTTCCAAACCTGCCAGAATCTTTTCCGAGCGGGAAAGACACTGATA
>ENA-ORTB01004184-ORTB01004184.1-human-gut-metagenome-genome-assembly--contig:-NODE-4184-length-10246-cov-2.387793_pt1 | contig 10246 bp, 10 predicted proteins | sample MGYA00241905_ERZ509174 | MGnify/ENA primary metagenome ERZ509174 (study PRJEB26280, sample SAMEA2338851) | human gut metagenome | biome: human gut; feature: human-associated habitat; material: faeces...
TTATGGACGAGCTTATGAAAATGCACGATGTCGATATACAGTGGGGCAACCATGACATTTCGTGGATGGGTGCGGCTTCAGGTAATCTCGCTCTTATTGCAAATGTTATCCGTATCTCCATGCGATACAATAACTTTGACGTTCTCGAGGACGGCTATGGATTAAATCTTCGTGCGCTGGCGGTCTTTGCAGGAGAAACATATAAAAACGACGAGTGCGTAATTTTCATGCCACAGACACTTGATGATAATATCTATGACCCGGTTGATGCAAAGCTTGTGGCAAAAATGCACAAGGCTATCACAGTTATACAGCTAAAGCTGGAGGGGCAGCTTATCAGGCGCCACCCTGAATGGAAACTGTCTCACCGTGACCTTTTCAGCATGGTGGACTTCGCAAATGGCACTATAACAATAGACGGGCAAATTCATAAGCTTCTTGACGGCAATTTTCCTACAGTTGATCCTGCCGATCCTCTTGCGCTTACCGAAGGCGAAAATGAGCTTATGACGATTCTTGCAAACTCGTTTATGCACAGCGACAGGCTCAACACACATATGCGTTTTTTATACTCAAAAGGCTCAATGTATAAGACCATAAACGGCAATTTGCTTTTCCACGGCTGTATCCCTCTTGATGAAAATGGAAAGCTTCTGAGCTTAAGTATAGCGGGAGAGCAGTATTCGGGTAAGGCAATGCTAGATAAGCTTGACGAAATAGCCAACAAGGCGTATTTCTTACAGCCTTGTGAGGAGAAAAGCAACTGTGCAGACCATTTGTGGTATCTGTGGAGCGGCGCACGTTCGCCTCTTTATGGCAAGGACAAAATGGCGTTTTTTGAGCGATATTTCCTTGAAGATAAAAAGCTTCACAAGGAAAATTATAATGCCTATTATCACTTCTCAGAGAAGCCTGAGATATGCGGAAAGATACTTGAAATGTTTGGGCTTGACCCACAGCGTGGACATATCATAAACGGTCATGTACCTGTAAAGATAAAAAATGGTGAAAGCCCTGTCAAGGCAGACGGCCGGCTGTTCGTTATTGACGGTGGTATCTCAAAGGCTTATCAAAAAGCCACCGGTATCGCAGGCTACACTCTTATTTATGATTCCCACAGCCTTAATCTTGCGGAGCATAAGCCGTTTATTGCAGGAGAGAGTGAGCATACTCCTGAGATACATATGGTGGAAAGACTTGACCGCCGGGCAAACATTTCAGATACCGACAAGGGAAGGGAACTGCTTTTGCAGATAAACGATCTCCGTGACCTGCTGGACGCTTATCGCTCTGGAGATATCAAAGAAGGTTATAAGGTATTTTAGACGTTCTGAAAGGAGCTTAACATATGGAAAAGGGAGAACTGAACTGGGCTGTTATCGGCTGTGGCGTTATCGCAAACGAAATGACAAAGCTTAGGAAAGAATGGGGACTTAAATATCCTAAGGAGATATGGTGATATCCACATAATGATATAACAAACCAAAAGGCACTGACTTCAATTGGAAGCCAATGCCTTTTTTATCTCTTGTTTTGCTGTGAAAACAAGTACAAATTATAGTACAAATAAATTACAAGTACAAAAATATGTACGTTTATCACACGAATTCAGAGCATATATTTTTGTAACATTCATTGGTGGAATAGACCCATTTTGTGAGCCTGCCGCTGGTGATGAAATAGTTTATCTTTGAGGGAAAAACGCTGTTTTCAAATACGTCTACGATAATGAGCTTGACTTTCATTTTTTCGGGGATAAGAGCTTTTATGTAAACACTTGCTGCCTGCCCCACACGCACATTTTCTCTTGGTTCAGCAAGTCCTGCAAGGTTCGGAGCAAGCTCTATAAAAATACCGTATGGTTCAATGGAGCGTACTATCCCACCTACAGTTTCTCCTGTGGAGAACAATGCTGCATTTTCTTCCCATGTGCCTAAAAGTTCCTTGTGAGAAAGGCATATCCTGTCCTCGTCACAGCTTTTTACCACAGCATATATGTCCTGACCGTTGAAAAATCTGTCGTTGGGGTGGGTGATGCGTGAGACGGATATGGCGTCTATTGGTATAAGTGATGGAAGACCACAGCCTATGTCAACAAAGCACCCGAAAGGCTCAAGGTGTGTTACCTTTGCCGGTATAACGTCCCCTGATGTGAGGGTACTTATATATCGTTCAATGCACTCTTCTTGTGCAAGACGCCTTGACAACCTGCATATGACCTCGCCCTTTTCGTGAACAATATCTGTCACCTTGAAGCATACCGTTTTGTTTACCCTAGAAAGTAATGCTATGTCTTTTGTTTTGCCTTCTTGTATTCCGATTGCTCCCTCTGATCTTGGGATTATTCCTTTGCCAAAGGGAAGCTCTACTATTATGTTGTGTTCGCTGTCACAAAGCACAGCATGACCCTCCAGTATCAATCCCTGAGCCATTGCCTCAGCCATTGTTCGTTCGCTTTGAAGATAATATCGGTTTTCAGGGCTATTGAAGATCTTGCCCTCAGGTAAATATTTTTTCATTATTTTGCCTCTTTCCCCACAGATTTTTTTAAAACAGCAGGATCTCTGTGGTTGATCCATTGATTTTGTTCATATTCTGCACATATTTTCTTTGTGATAATTGTGCGTGAACTCTTGCTGATACAGTAAATTAATATTCAATGTGCTGAAATATTAGTACAATTTTTATATTCTTTGCTTCAAATTATAAACAAAAATCAAAAAAACTATAAAAAAGCTTGACAAATGCAATTGTGCGTGTTACAATAGTGTAGTAATTTGTAATCAGTTTGTAACTTTCTTAACCGTTATCGTTACAGATTGATACATAATTTTAATCGACCGTAATAAAATTAAATAGCGGCACAGACATGACCGCCGCTAATTAAAAGAAAGGGTGTGAATTGGCAATGCAGCGTGTATGCGTTGTAAAGCCGTATTATTAATGGATCATTCAGCAAATTTTATTTCAGCAAAGAATAAGTCACTGAAAGTTATAGTGATGTTTATTGCAGCACTTATGACATTTTTGGTAATGACAGAGGGATTTAGTGCCGATGCTGCTGCGGCAAAGCTTTCGACTCCTAAGATGACAGCTCAGATAAACTATGGAAGTGAGTTCACTCATCCGTATAACAAGCAGACAAACACTATCAAGGTGCATTGGAGCAAGGTAAGCGGTGCTTCAAACTATGAGCTATACATCAAGGGTGGCAAATATAAGAGCTGGAAGAAATACAAGACAGTCAAGAACACGAACTGCACTGTTACAGGTCTTCAGAGAACAACTTCATATCAGTTCAGAGTAAAGGCTGTAAATGGCTCTGCCGCTTCTGCTTACTCAAAGACACAGACAATAAAGACAGCAAGAATGGACTTCAATAAGGCAGGCTGGGAAGCAATGTGCCGTATAGTTTATCATGAGGTTGGTAAGATGTCAGGTTCAGAGTGGGATAAGCCTATCGTTTATGTTGCAGATTGTGTTGCAAACCAGTATGTTGCCGCAAAGTACACAAAGAATGCAATGTGGAGATCCTACTATGCAAGATATAACAATGTTCAGGATATCATTTATAAGAGCGGCGGATTTATGTCATCTGCACAGCTTTCAAGGGACGGAGCAAATTATTCAAACGTTTCCAGAAGAGTAAAGCAGGCTGTTTTTGGTGCAGTATATGGCAAAACTCACCTTAACGGTATTGCTAATGACTATAATGTTTACTTCTGGTGCAACAGAAGCTACAAGACAAACAGCAGTAAGATAGCCTACTCATTTAAAATTCCTTGGGGTTATTTCAATGTTTGGAGAACCTATTGGGGATAATTGTAATACTATTATAGAATTATGTGAAAGAAGAGCAGAACAAAGCGTCTGCTCTTTTTTCATTGACAAGAATGTAGCGGTGTGGTAAAATAAAGTTGATAAAAGCAGGGAGGGATCAGAATGCTTGTGGGTGCGGTCGGCTATAATTATCGCCATAGAAAAGATTTTATTATGGATTGCCCTCAAGGGGTGGGCTGTCCCCTTATATTGCTCATAAAAGAACCATCGGTGTTCGTTATAAATGGTATCGAGCATAGGGCAGAGAAAAATTCTTTTATCCTGCTTTCACCAGATACCCCTGTGAAATACCATGCCGCAGAAGAGTTTTATACCGATGATTGGCTGTATTTCAATTATGAGCAGGGCGATAATGAAAAATTTGAAAGGCTTGATGTTCCAAAAGATACACTGGTATACCTTGGAAATATTGATGAGCTTAGTCAGATAATGCGTTCGGTAGCATATGAGTATCAGCTCATGAAAGAGGGGCATGAGGAAGTAACACGGTGCTATATGGAGATCTTTTTGTTAAAGCTTGCAAGACAGCTAAAGTGTACAGACAAAAAGTCCTGTATTATTACTGACAGGAACAGCCGCTTTATGCAGCTCAGAGCATACATATACGCAATGCCTGAGGACATCGCAGACGTAGGCAGCATGGCATGGGATATGGGTATAAGCAGGTCAAGTTTTCAGCATATGTATAAGAAAATGTTTGGAGTGAGCGTCATGACAGACGTTATAAGCGCACGAATGGAAAGAGCCAGTCAGCTTCTTGCAACGACAAATCTCAGCGTAAGGGAAGTGGCTGAGAGGTGCGGTTATACTAATGAATATGGTTTTATGAAGCGGTTTAAAATGCACTTTGGAAAAACTCCAACGGAGTTTCGGAGTATGCTCTGACAACGGCGGATAAACTTTAGACGGCATAATAAAAGAGGTCAAGGAATGTGTCCCTGACCTCTTTTATGTTATTTTATTCTTCAACAAATACAGCGGCCGAGCCTTTAATAATGAGCTTTCCGTTTTCAAGGCTTGCGCCATGACCTACTGTATAAATTATCTTGCCATTGATGTTTTTGATCTCTGTCGTTTCGTCTTTTGGATTTATGACCGCCAGTATGCTCTGTCCCTCGTTCTTACGTCTGTATACCAGAGGATATCCGCTTGACAAAAACTCTATCTCGCCCCTGCTTTGCAGTGCAGGATTTTTCTGTCTGAAGCTTATAAGACCTTTGACTTCGCTTCTAAGCGAGGTGCTGTCCTTGGATTGGCTTTCAGCGTCAGGTCTGTCCTTACTGCTGTCCAGCGGTACATAGAGCATTTCAGCCTTAGCTGATGAGAAGCCAGCATTAAGCCCCTTGTTCCACTGCATAGGCGAACGTGAGCCAGTTCTGCCATAGCCGCCCTCAACTGATGTCAGATTCTCCACATATCTCATGCCTATTTCGTCACCATAGTAGATAAATGGTGCGCCCGGCATTGTGAGCAGGAAAGCAAATGCAACACGCATTTCGTCTGTATCAAGGGTTCTTGCAAGTCTGTCCATATCGTGGTTGCCTGACGGGATACAGATAAGACCCTTGCCGTCTGTCTTGGCATAATTGGTTTTGTATGCTTCAACAAATTCTTTAGCCGTACCCTTGCCACGCTTTGAGAAATAAGGCTCTTCACAGCGGAAAAGGTCATTATAATGTGACGGACCAAAGTGCAACAGAAAGTCCATATGGAAGCCACCAATTATTGACTTGTCAGGTTCTCCCCACTCTGATACCATAGCGGCATATGGGAACTCCTTATCAAGAAATTCTCTTACGTTTTGCCAAAGTGCGATAGTGCCTTTGCTGTTCTCGTCATTCTTTACAAGAGAGCCTGCCATATCCACTCTGAATCCGTCTGCACCGGCACTGAGCCAGAAGCGCATTATATCCTTGAGTGCTTCAAGTGTGGCTCTCGGACCCTCGTCATTCATAGACTGCTGCCACTTTTTATCAGGATCAGGCTTATAATAGCCGTAGTTAAGTGCAGGCTGATGTGAGAAGAAATTCACGGCACATGAGCCGTCCCTGTCGGAGATACCACGGATACTAGCCATGCCGTCAGGCTCTACCCATATGCTGTCTGTCCACACATAGCGGTCTGTGAACTCGTTCCTCTCGGCTTTCATTGATTCTTTAAACCACTTGTGTGTAACGGCAGTATGACCAGGTACAAGGTCGAGGAGGACGTGCATACCACGCTTATGAGCCTCGTTAAAAAGCTCCACCAAGTCCTCATTAGTGCCATAACGTGGAGCGACTGTGTAATAGTCCTCAACGTCATAGCCTGCATCGCCAAAAGGTGATTTGAAGCATGGGTTTATCCAAATAGCGTTACACCCCAGCTCGCAGATATAGTCAAGCTTTTCTGTAATACCCTTGATATCACCGATACCATCTGAGTTTGTGTCATTGAACGATTGTGGATAGATCTCGTAGAAAACTGCGTTGTCAAGCCACTGTGGCTGCTTTGTCATGATAATTCCTCCTGAATATCGTCAGAATATATTTATTAGTCTTCCATGCCCTTCATGTACTCCACGAACTGCTTTGCAACTCTCGGTGAACGTCCTGCTCTTGAAAGCGCATAAGCCTCAGCCTTTTGAAGCACCTCATCAATAGGAGTTTTAAGCTCGTATTGCTTTGCAAGTTTCTCAACTACATCAAGGTAAATCTTCTTGTCAGGCTTCTGATATGTGACAGTAAGTCCAAAACGGTCTGACAGTGAAAGAAGCTCCTGCATAGTGTCTTTGAAGTGTATCTCGTCACCCTCTCGTGAGGAGAACGTCTCGTGTACAAGATGTCTTCTGTTTGAGGTAGCATAAATGCAGAGATTGTCCGCAGTTGATGAAACGCTTCCCTCGAGGATAGCTTTCAGTGCCGCAAAATCATCATCGTCCTCTGTGAATGAAAGGTCGTCTATGAAGATAATGAACTTCAATGGATTTTTGCTTACCGTTTCTACAATGGCTGGTATCTCATGGAGCTGCTTCTTTTTAAGCTCGATAAGTCTTAGACCCTTGCAGGCATATTCGTTTGCTATAGCCTTGACAGTTGAGGACTTGCCTGTACCGCAGTCACCATAAAGCAGAACGTTGTTGGCAGGCTTGCCTTTCAAAAGCGCAAGAGTGTTGTTTATGACCTCCTGACGCTCACGTTCATAATTGTGCAGGTCGGAAAGCTTTATGTCATCAGGATATTCAACCGGAACTATCTTTCCGTCTTTGATAACAAATACATGATACTGAGAATAGATGCCGTAACCGTACTGACCGATAGCATGTATCCTGTCAGCATATATCTGCGAGAAGTCAAGCTTTTGTGTAGCATATCTCGGCAGAAAGCCGTCATAGTCTATCTTTGAGATTATCTCGTCACTTGGTATCTGTGAAAGCTCCTCGATAACGGCAAGCTCGTTTGCAAGACATTCCTCCAAAAGCGCACCTGTCTCCTTGCCTTCTCCCTTTTTAAGCATAAAAAGGTTTTCATTTTCAAGAACCAGCTTGAGCATATATTCTGTAAGATTATCCGAATATGCAAAAAGCTCAGCCACAAAATCTGAGTATTTTTCTATAGCCATGTCGCTGTCAGATTCGCATACAGCAAGTGTTTCAAGTAGCTTTTCAAAGACAGGAACTTCATGTAAGCTCTTGAATATTACTAATGTGTGTGCCTGACGGCAGAGTGCCTTAAAATCGTGCATTATGAACACTTCTTTCTTCATATTTTATATTTATTCTTTATTATACAACATATCATTACTTTTCGTCAACATCTACATTGCACGATTTTAACAAAAAACATTACCGCTTTTTGTAGCTTAAAGCAAAATATTTTTGCCCGTTATGATTTACTTTTGTTTTGAAAAATGCTATAATACTATAATAGACCATTATAGAAATAAAAGGAGAAATGGATATGACGGACAAAAACGTATCTATCATGAATATCGGCAGTATGGGTTATCTTCCACAGGTATTCAAAAAGATAGAGAATGAAAAAAAGCTTAACATTGTTTATTTGGGTGGCTCGATAACAATGGGCTGTAATGCTACAAAAACTGAGTTAAGATATGTTGACCGCAGTGCAAAATGGTGGCAGACGAATTTTCCTGACGCTGAGATAAGCTACTTCAATTGGTGCAACAACCTCGCAGTTTGGGGTGGCAAGAGTGCAGGAACACGTCCTTGACAAACAGCCGGACCTTGTTTTCGTTGAGTTTTCGGTAAACGACAGCAGTTCGCCCCTATTTATGGAAACATACGAGAGCCTTGTAAGACGTCTGCTGAAAGCTGAGAGCGTCAAGGCAGTTGTGCTTATAAACAATCTTTTTTACGATACAGGCACAAATGCACAGGGTATACATAACGCTATCGGTCTGCACTATGACCTGCCTATCGTCAGTGTAAGAAACTACATCTTCCCTGAGATACAGCTTGGCAACGTTTGCCTTGCAGACTACACAGCGGATATGCTCCACCCTACAGACCTAGGTCACAAGATGATAGCTGATCTTATCTGCAATCTGCTTGATACAGAATATTCATACTATAAGAAGCTCGGCGCAGAGAAGAAGCCTTCACTTCCTGAGCCATTTACAGCAAGCAGATATGAGGACGCACAGCGTTTTCAGAATTATAGCTGTTCGCCCGTTATGGAGGGCTTTGAGCCTGATACTCATGGGGCAGAGCAGTGGAGCGATCCATTCAAGGGTGGCTGGATAGCTCACAAGCAGGGAAGTTGTATTAAATTCAACGTGAGTGGAAGTATTATAATGCTTCAGTACAGAAAGACTATCAACAAGCCTGCACCTGTTGCATATGCTGTCATAGACGGTGACAGGCAGAACAAGGTTCTTCTTGACGCAAACTTTGACGAGGATTGGGGAGACCTTTGCTGTCTTGAGGAGATATACAGCGGAGCAAAGGGAGAACACACCGTTGAGATAGTTATTGACACAGAGGGTAAAGAAAATAGCGATTTTATGCTTATTTCTGTCATTACAGCAAACAAATAGAAACGTAAATAAGTGAAAAATTTTACTCGAATCTATTGACTTTATGACATAACGATTGTATAATAAATATATATTATTAAATTAGGAGGCATTCTCTAATGAACGATTTTTTCAAAATTGCTGACAAGTACCTCAAGCCGGTAACTACTGGTGCAGGTGTTGTTCTGGGTCTTGCAGTTACATATGCAGCAGGAAGCTATCTTTCAGGTATGAGCAAGCTGTATGGCGGTTTCTACACATTCATGTATGTACTGTTCTGGATAGCATTTGTTCTTCTTGTTATCTGCGGCATCTATGCACTTTTCAAGAAGTATGCAGGTTCTGTTCCACAGCAGAACGCTCCACAGCAGACATATGCACAGCCACAGGCTCAGGCCGCACCACAGGGTGAAAAGTTCTGCCCTACTTGCGGAGGTAAAGTTCCGGCTGGAAATCAGTTCTGCCCTAACTGCGGCAACAAGATAAACTAATCTTAAAGTTTTGCAGATAAAACGCCCTTGATTTTCAGGGGCGTTTTTTTGTTAGAAAACGCATAAAAATATGCCAAATGGGGAATAAATATGTGCAGTTTGGAAAAAGTGAAAAAATTCTCGAAAACCTCTTGACAAATGGGTGGAAAATTGGTATAATAATTAAGTCGTTGCAGGACGATATGAGTTATTAGCTCAGTTGGCAGAGCATTTGACTTTTAATCAAAGGGTCCGGGGTTCGAATCCCCGATAGCTCACCACTAGGGAAATATCCTTAGTCAAGATCACGCCTTACTTTGTTAGGGCGTGATTTTTTTATGTCTGATGCTACTTACAGATGATGATAAGCGGGCGACATCAGGACGCCACTACACTGCATTTATCCAACAAAAAAAGCAGCCCCAACGGACTGCTTTTTCTGAGCTTTCGCTTGATTCTATGACAAAAAACTATCTGGTTACGTTAAATGCACCCATTTGTGGATAAACTGCGCTTTCGCCAAGTTCTTCCTCAATTCTGAGAAGCTGATTGTACTTTGCAACACGCTCACTTCTGCTTGGTGCGCCTGTCTTTATCTGGCAAGTGTTAAGAGCAACTGCAAGGTCAGCGATAGTTGTGTCTGCTGTTTCACCTGAACGGTGTGAGGAAATCGCAGTGTAGCCTGCCTTATGAGCCATTTTGATAGCCTCAAGTGTTTCAGAAACTGAGCCTATCTGATTGAGCTTGATAAGGATAGAGTTGCCGCAGCCAAGGCTGATGCCCTTTGCAAGTCTTTCTGTATTTGTTACGAACAGATCGTCGCCAACGAGCTGCACCTTGCCGCCAAGCTCCTTAGTGAGAAGCTGCCAGCCCTCCCAATCTTCTTCGTCGAGAGCGTCCTCGATAGAGATGATAGGGTA
>ENA-ORTB01004194-ORTB01004194.1-human-gut-metagenome-genome-assembly--contig:-NODE-4194-length-10213-cov-3.307442_pt1 | contig 10213 bp, 10 predicted proteins | sample MGYA00241905_ERZ509174 | MGnify/ENA primary metagenome ERZ509174 (study PRJEB26280, sample SAMEA2338851) | human gut metagenome | biome: human gut; feature: human-associated habitat; material: faeces...
AGAATCACGCACCAAGTCTCACGTGCGTTCGACTTGAATTAATCAGATATTTTTCAGCAATCTCTTTTAATTTCTCCGGTGTCTTTTCATACCATGTGGCAAACACGGTGTTTTCCTGCTGAACGGTTTTTCCAACTTCCATGAGAAAGTTCGGGATATCGCTTTCTTTGATCATGCCCCAGGATTCACCAAATGCCTCCTGCCCCTGTCTGTCACAGCCGTTCATATGAAGCGTAAATACCGGCTCTGTCACACTGTCAATTCTCTTTACTCCGCCGTGGAAACCGATCTTTCCGATTTGATGTGTCCCACAGGATGAAGTACATCCGGAAATATGGATCTGCGGCAGTACACCGTCCGCAAAATCATATTCTTTTGCTGTCTCAACCAGTTTTCTTAAAAGTCCCTGGGAATCACGCACACCAACCTGGCAGATCGTTGCTCCGATGCAGGATACGGAACTTTCGAATAAAGTTTCTGCTCCGTCATCCGTAGCTGCAAGCACTTTTTCTGCTTCTTTTGCCGTCAGGTTGATGATATAGACTGTCTCATCCGGTGAAATGCGGATTTCTGCATCCGATACATTTTTGATGCTTTCATAGATCTCGCCAAACTTTGACACTTTCGGCACACCGCCGATCGGATGATATTTTACTGCATACAGTCCAGGCTGTTTCTGTGCCACGATTCGTTTGTTTTCTGTCTGAAGTTCACCGTCGGCTGCTTTTTCTGTACCGGAAACAGCAAGGTTCAGATCCAGTTTTTCATTTTTCTTTACTTCTTCGAGTTTCTCCAGAAATGCCTTCACATAGCCTTCGCTTCCCAGTTTTTCCTGCATATAACGTGTTCTGGCTTTTCCGCGGTTCTCATAGTTTCCGTATGCCAGGAAGGTATTGACCATCGCCTGCACATAATACAGGATCTGTGACGGCTCTACGTTTTCTGCCACTTTCACACCCATGCGTGGATTGTTGCCCAGTCCGCCCGCACTATATACGGTAAATGTTCCGTCCTCTGCTGCTACAAATCCAAGATCACGGAAGGTCGCATGTGTCACATTGGCCGGAGAATTGGAAAATCCGACTTTCAGTTTTCGCGGCATGGTCACTTTATCTGCGTTTTTCAGAAGATAATCAGACACAGCCTCTGCATACGGCAGTACGTCAAAATATTCTCCCATTTCTACGCCGGAAAGCGGAGAACACATCACATTTCGCGGGAAATCTCCGCCACCGCCTTTTGTGATGATACCGACATCCACTGCTTTTTCCATGATGTCACAGACACTGTCTTTGTCCAGATCATGCAACTGCACTGCCTGGCAGGTCGTAAAATGTGCTTTGTCCACATGATACTGTTCTACCATCTCTGCGATAAATTTCAGTTTTTCTTTTGTCAGTCTTCCGCCCGGCATACGCAGACGCAGCATGCTTGCCTCGCCGCCTTTCTGGGCATAGCTTCCGTATCCTCCGGAAAATCCTTTGTATTCTTTCACGCTTACTTCTTTCGCATAAAATTTTTCTGTCATCTCCCTGAATTTGGGAAGAGATGCTTTCCATTCCTGAATCAGCTGTTCCATACTTGTTCTCCTCATATTATTTATTCTTTTGTTTTAAACAAATGATGTCATAAAGATACTCCTGAGCAGATTTTCACTCCTGCCACCGCTTAGTGCTCCGCGCACTTGAAGCGGGGGAATGCTTCTCTGCGGTAAAGTTATACAAATTGCTTTTTGCAGAGTAAGACACTCAATTTTACATCATGCTTTCTTTATACCACAATTTCAGTATGTTTCATAGGTATTATTTGAAATTCTTTTAAATTTCTCCGAAAATCATCGGACGTTTCGGTGGTTGCGTCTCGGAAAACCGGTATGCACGCAGGAATCTCTCTTCTGCCTGCCCGGCTTTTTCCTGATCATTTGCATGCAGAACCGCCAGTGTCTCGCCTTTTTCGACATAATCTCCGACTTTCTTTTTCAGCTCCAGTCCTACCGAAAGGTCGATCACACTGTCTTTTGTCTCTCTTCCGCCTCCAAGAAGCAGGGAGCAGACTCCGATTTCATCACACTGGATATGAGAAATATAGCCGCTCTGCGGCGATGGTACTGCAATCTGCATAGAGGCTGCAGGCAGTTTCTCCGGATGAGAAACTTCTTCTCCTGTACCGCCCTGTGCCCGGACAAATGCTTCCAGTTTTCTAAGTGCATCTCCATTCTGGATGGACTGCCGCAGCATTTTTTCTGCGGAAGCGACATCCTCTGCCTTTTTGCCGGCGATCAGCATCCGGCTTCCGAGTGCCAGAACCAGCTCTGTGAAATCTTCTGGACCGCTGCCGTTCAAAGTTGCGATCGCTTCCTTTACTTCCAGAGCATTTCCGATTGCATAACCAAGCGGCTGATCCATATCGGTGATCAGTGCATGCATCTGACGCCCTGCATTTTTGCCGATCGTCACCATCTCTTCTGCCAGAGCAAACGCATCTTCTTCGCTTTTCATAAAAGCTCCGCTTCCGGTCTTGACATCCAGAACGATCGCATCGGCACCGGCAGCCAGTTTCTTGCTCATGATCGAGCTGGCGATCAGTGAAAGATTGTCCACGGTCGCCGTCACATCCCGCAGGGCATAGAGTTTTTTGTCAGCCGGAGCCAGATCTGCCGTCTGTCCCATGATCGAAATGCCGATCGTATTGACATTCTTTATAAACGTTTCCACCGGGATTGCCGTTGAAAATCCGGAAAAGCTCTCCAGCTTGTCGATCGTGCCACCGGTATGCCCAAGGCCTCTGCCGCTCATTTTCGCTACCGGAATTCCGCAGGAAGCTACAAGCGGAACAAGTGCCAGCGATGTCTTGTCCCCTACACCTCCTGTCGAATGCTTGTCAACTTTAATCCCATGGATTGCCGAAAGATCCAGCCGCTCTCCGCTGTCCGCCATGGCAAGCGTCAGATTTAAGGTTTCCTGTTCATTCATTCCTCGAAAATAAATCGCCATCATCAGTGCTGACATCTGATAATCTGGGATTTCCCCATTTGTATAACTTCGGATCATCCAGTCAATTTCTTCTTTTGCTAATCTTTCCCCATCTCGCTTTTTCCTGATCAGATCATACATTCTCATAATAAAACCCCCAATCTGCGGAAAAAATCTGATATCCTGCACCTCTGCAGTCCGCCGGAAGCTGTATCAGACCAAACGCACAAAACGCCGGCTTTCGCCAGCGTTTTGCTTACTTAGTTAAAATATACCATTTCATCTGCCGGCGGTTCGCACGGTTCTACCTTGCTTGCATACAGCACAGGACCTTTTCCGCGATAAAACTTATCGTATTCAAATGCTACCCTTGCAGTGACCATAACCCACTGTCCATGTTTCAGCTGCGGAGCGATCGGACTCTTACAGATGTAGCCGATCATCTGCATATCATCTGCACAGCAGGTCATCGCTTTTCTTCCCGGCACAAAATAAGGTGCCTCTTTGTTTTTGCTCTTCATGGCACGAGCCTTGAACTTCACCGTTTTCCCCACGTATTTGTCCGGATGGTCATCCATATCCACATAGAAGATACCGTAATCCACATCTTCTATTTCGATAATCGGAGCATCCATATCGTACGGCGTGTTTTCCTCAAACAGGTCGATCAGTTCACCATCCTCATCCTCAAAGCTGATATCACAGGAAGGATTGACAACCTTGATGCCTCTTCGATAATTGGTCAGCGGATCACTTGATTTACAGCGATTGAAGATCACCATATCTGCATTCTGCACCATCTCTGAGAACAGAGACTGCATATTTGCACGGTAGATCTGATAGCTGCTGCCGTCTACGATCACGATCTCCTGAGAAATGCCCCATCCAAGCGGCAGTTTCATCGCACGCAGTTTGTTGACACCCCAGAGCGGATTGTACTCAAGCAGCACTCGCTCCGGATGATATTTGCGATGCAGAACACGGAGGTTCTCAAATGTAAAATCCTCCGGCTCTTCAATCTTCTCGACAACCGTGTTGTATTTCAGAAGTTCTTTCTCGTCGTACTCCTCCTCACCCTCTTCGCAGGTGATCAGAAGTGTTGTTCCTTCTATTTGAAAGTAATCCTGTTTCGCAGTAAAATCCAGAAAAGAAGTTTTGCCGCTCTCCAGGACACCGGTCACAAGATAAACCGGTGTTGAAATATTAAAATCACTCATCTTTTTTTACCTTGTTCCTTATTTCGCAAACCACAGCTGCTCTAATTTTGCTTCATCCAGTTTGGAACCGATCACGCAGATACGTCCTGTGTATTCTGCACTTCCCTCACGGATATCCACTTCTTCCGGAACCATGTCAAAATAAGTCCAGACACCGTCTTCGCTCTCCAGCATACCTTTTGCACGCAGGATCATTCCGTAAGAATCGTCTTCTGACAGAGTTTTCAGAATCTTTTCAATCTCTTCACGGCTGTATTTACGGACGGTTTCCTTACCCCAGCTTGTAAATACCTCATCTGCGTGATGATGGTGATGATGATGTCCCTCGTGGTCATGGTCATGGCAGCCACAGGTGCAGCCCTCTCCATGGTCATGGTGATGCTCATGCTCGTCGTGGTCATGATCCTCATGATCGTGATGATGCTCATGCTCTTCATGGTCATGGTCGTGATGATGCTCATGATCACAGCAATGGTCATGCTCTTCTTCTACATGAGAAAGGTCGATCTTCATTCCTTCGATCGTGTCCAGGATCTTCTGTCCACCCAGATCTTCCACCGGTGTTGTGATGATCGTAGCATCCGGATTCAGTTCACGGATCAGTTCGATGGCAGCTTCGATTTTTTCCGGTGTTGCCTTCTTTGTATCGGTACGGCTCAAGATGATCGTGCCGGCTGCTTCTACCTGATTCTTGAAGAATTCACCAAAGTTTTTCAGATACATTTTGCATTTCAGAACATCGACAACCGTAACGGCACTGTTCAGTTTCACTTCTCCGTCTGCTTCCAGATGCAGATTTTCAACTGCATGGATAACGTCAGAAAGTTTGCCGACACCTGACGGCTCGATCACGATGCGGTCCGGATGATATTTCTCTACCACTTCTTTTAAAGCGGTTCCGAAATCTCCTACCAGAGAGCAGCAGATACAGCCGGAATTCATTTCCTTGATCTCGATTCCTGCATCTTTCAAAAATCCACCGTCAATACCGATCTCGCCGAATTCATTCTCAATCAATACCACCTGCTGTCCTTTAAATGCATCCTGTAACAGTTTTTTGATCAGGGTCGTTTTACCTGCACCCAAAAAACCGGAAATAATATCAATCTTTACCATAATAACTTCTACATCTCCTTTATCCATTTCGTCCATCCATCGGACGACATTCTGCCCCGATTATACAACCTGATTTTGATTCTGTAAAGCAGACACCAGATTTGTCAGGCATTCAGAATGGCATTTATTTTCTCATCTTTTTCTTCTTTTGTGATAATGCCCATCTCGAACTGCTGCTCGATTTTTTTGATCTCTTCAAAATTTTCTACTTTTTTCCTGGCAATATTCAGCTTCTGCTCATATTCTTCCTTAGAAATAATTTCCATGGCAAGTGCTTTGTCGAGAACGCCTTTTTCCTGTTCAAAAGACTCTTCCGCTTTTGTCTTTTCACGAAGAAGTGTATTCTGTTTTGCTCTCTTCTCTACTTCCGCCAGCTGATTTTCCAGCTCCTTTTTCTTTGCCTGATCCTGTTTGATGATCGTCAAGAAATCAGAAACATCAAACACCGGCTCTTCGTCCTCATCAGATTCTTCTGCAACTTTATCTTCTGCCGGCTCTTTGGATACTTCTTTTTCTTCGTCGATCGTTTCTGCTGTATCTTCTGCTTTCACTTCGTCGATGGTTTCAGCTGCTGCTTCTTCTTTTGCTTCATCGACCGTTTCAGCTGCTGCTTCTGCCTTTACTTCGTCAATTGCTTCTTCCTTCACTTCATCGATCACTTCTGAAGATTCTGTTGCTTCGGTTGTTTCAGCTTCGGTTGTTTCAGCTTCGGCTGCTTCATTTTCTGCTGTTTCCGGTTCTGCATCATCCATATCTGCTACAAATTCTGCATATTTCTTTCCGATCTGCAGATACTGTGCATCCATTTCTTTCTCTAATTCACGGATCTGTCTTTTCAGACCGGTGATCTCCATTGTATCCTGTACACTTGTCTCAACAACTGTTTTTACATTGTTTGCTGATGCGGCAATGTTTTCTCCCACATCCTGTACCTTTTTTAAAGCTTTGTCAAAAAATCCCATGATATCAACCCCTGTCTTATTGTGTGTAAATGCACATCGATTCTGCTAAGTAAATATCATCCAAACCGACCAGAATCGCATGCCAAGTCTCGCATACGTTCGACTTGATTTTAGAGTTCTATATCTAATATAACACACCCGAATCATTCTAACAAGTCCAAAGGCGTACACCGGAGAAAAAAGCACAGCCAATTTTTGATTCCTGAACTCAACACAAATTACGGTCAACAAGTGGGACTTCTCTTTTGTGCAAACTGCACGAAAAAAAGCACCGTCCCCGATGCTCTCTACTTGTCATCCAAAACAGTGCTTTTATAGTGCGCGATCAGGGGTTCGAACCCTGGACACCCTGATTAAGAGTTTTCGTTTTTTTCCATTTCTTTTCGCACTCGTGAGTATGATATTTCTCTCTCTCTTTGCATTTCTTCCAGATAATATTGTCTAATATCTTCGTCCGCATTACTTGTCTTTAGTTTAACTGTCCTCTTTGTGCCGTCTTTCTCTGTAATCTCTATCGCTTTGAAAGTTTCCATAATATCGCCCGGTTGACAATCAAGGAATAAACATATTTTGTCAATGATATCTGTTTTTACAGTTTCGCCTTTAGAGAGTTTTGCGATTGTTGGTGCTGATATAATTTGTTGCAAGTCTTTTTTCTTTAAACCTCTTCTGTTGAGCAAATCAAATAATTTATAGTATTTTATCATATTTTCACCTCGACTTTTAATAGTTAGTTTCTCTTATTTTCAGTATATATTGAAAAAAATTAGCTGTCAAATAAAAAAAATTAGTATTTGTTTATTTTTCTATTGACTTCACTTTGTTTGTTTGCTATATTTTACTTAGCGAACGTTTATTATTTAAAAGCAAAAGTTTATTTAAAGTGAGGTGTTGTTTTTATGAGTAGAATAAATGCAGATATGAAAATATGGCTTTTTGACCTTGCACATGGCAACTTAAATGATTCTACTGTTTTATCTGGTTTTGTTAAGTATTATGTTTTGCATGATATGAATGTACATGATGTTGTGCGTGATATTGTGTTTAATACATCTTATGGTGATGAAGGTGTGGTAAGAGCACGTGAAACTCTTGTTTCTATTTTAAATAAACTTTCACTTGCTCAAAATATAGAAATTTTGCCATAAAGTATATTTCATTATTTGGTACATTATGGCAAGTGTCAAGGATGCCGTAGGCACTTGCTTGTCCTTGACATGGTTCGCAAATAAAACACTGCTGATAGCCAGTAAGAACGGCATAGCCGTCCCTTACTGGGTTGTTTATAGGATGAAATTGGGAGGTTAAGAAAAATGATGCTGTTTGTTCGAAAACGTATGGCTGGAAATTTACAAGCTTTAAGACAGATGCGTGAGTTGTCGGTTGCTGATCTGGCGAGCCGTTCGGGGTTGTCGGTTGACACTCTTCTGGCTCTGGAGTCCGGTAGCGTGACTGTTCCATTTACGTTCGAATTGCTTTTGTTGCTTTGCGTGGTGCTTGATGTTGAACCGAATGATTTTTTTGAGGGATTGTATTGTTGAATAGCAAAGATTCGATGATATTGAAGTCTGGTAGGTGTGTGGGCGAGGTGTCCGCAGTGCGGACTCCGCACATCACACCAGAGACAGCGAAGCTGTCTCCCTATACTTGACAGTAGCAACACTTCTCAGTAATTTTTGTAAATTCACTGTACATTGCTACGTCTCCAGTGTGTGCGGTGATGGGGTGAGGGGTTCCCTTCTCCGCACAAGCTGGGAGCGTGGCAGTGCCAGCGAAGCGGCACACAAGCGTAGCAAAATAAATGTGTTTAGCCCCCATTTACTAACAGGGGGGCATCAAATTCAATGATGGAGGAACAAACTTTATGAAACCTTACGAAGAATATACTGATAATCTTACTATAAAAATTGACTGGCTCTCTTTTACTGTCCAGAAGTCTATGACTCCTAAAGGCGTTATAGAATACTTTGGCATGGATATAGAAGAATTTAAAGAAGAAGCACGCGGCTTGAATGGCTATCGTAAACAGTATACGCACCGTGTAAACGGAAACAACGGACTCATTCGTGTTTTATATGATGGCCAAATGGGTATGGGTGTGCATGTTGACGTTTCCGGCTCTGCTATCCATCATTTCTTTGAAGCCTTTGAAAACAAACTTACTTGTGATACGCCTTTTGGTGAGAAAGCACTCCAGCTTCCTGAGGACTTTGATTTTCAAAACAAAGAAAATATTGTTGTGCTTCTTCTGGCTTATATTCGCCGTATCGCAAAGTTTACCCGTATCGACGTGGCTCTCGATGATTTTGCATCTTTCTTCACCTTGGAAGAAATAAATGCTTTAGTTGAAAATAAACAGATGGTCACAAAATTTCGTACATATAAGCGTGTTGTTGAGTCCAGCGTTTCTGATTCTACTATTAAGGGTGAGACGATCTATGTAGGCAGTAATAAAAGCGATGCCTTTATTCGTATCTATAACAAAGCATTGGAGCAAAAAATGGATGATATGGATTGGATTCGCTGGGAAATCCAGTTGCGTAACTCTCGTTCAGAAGCTTTTGTTGATATGCTTTTGTCAGATGAACTTAAGCCTGTTCCGTTTGCTTCTGCCGCTGTTTCTCTGTTGGCTGGCTTTCTTCGCTTCATTGAATTGGATAATGCAAACCGTTCTCGCTGTTCTACCTGTAAAAAATGGCTGGAGTTTATCGCTTCAGCTTCTGCACTCCGCTTATCTGTACCTAAAAAAGAAGCTTCCATTGACACAAAGCTGGAATGGATACAAAGACAGGTCATGCCTACGCTTGCCGGTCTGATCTATGCTTATGATGGAGATTTTGAAAAAATCATGGGCGATTTTACTATGCAATTCTATAGGAACTCTTATGAAGCACAAAAAATGTTTAAAGAAGCTTACAAACGTTTAATGGAGATCACCGAAAAGGATAGTGAAGAAAATGGACAATATGGAAACGGCATTGAATAAATTTCTGCTTTCGAAAAAGCTGGCTGGTTTAACAGAACAATCTCTTACTCATTATAGCGAGATTAACCGTTCTTTTGCTTCTGACTGCCTTTCTGAGCCTGTTTCTGCCATTACAGTAGAATACTATCAAACTTACTTTCTAAGTCTCTACGATCGGCACTTATCAAAAGCAACCGTGTCAACTTATATCAGACATATCAAAATTTTCTTGAAATGGTTAGAGGTTGAATACAATCTTGATTTACAGACAAAGAAAATTAAAGTCCCGAAAAGTCCGAAGAAAAATCCGCATATCTATACAAACACGGAACTGCAACAAATCTTTGCACTTATACACAAGGACGATTCTTGGCTTTCATTAAGAAACTGTGCGATTGTATCACTCATGTTAGATAGTGGCTTGCGACAAAACGAAGCCTGTCTTTTGAAAACCTGTGATGTGGATATGTCCCGACAAATCTTGAAAGTGTTTGGAAAAGGTGAAAAAGAGCGGTTTGTGCCATTAGGGAATATGAGTCGGCAGTTTCTCCAAGAATATTTTGCAAAATGTCCGTATCATAAGAAATATGTATTTTGTTCGAAAGATGGTTCGCAGATCACAAGAAACGCTGTCAAACTGTTTATGAACAAATTGGCGGCACAGTTGCCCTTTGAGTTCGGCTCTCACAGATTAAGGCACAATTTTGCCACAAACTTCTTAATAGATCAGTACAACGAAAAAGGAAGTATGGATATATACGCACTTCTTACGATTCTCGGTCACGAAGATGTCAAAACCACCGAACGTTATTTACATATCGCCAATCAAGTCATTTACAGTACATCCCACATATCTCATTTAGATAAAATAATGGGATTTTGAAACGTTGTAAGGTTTCTATGCTGATACGCAAGAAACAAAGAAGCGGGCGGAACGCCCAAACATAAAGCCTGTGAAACTTTTCGGCAGAATCCACAACT
>ENA-ORTB01004201-ORTB01004201.1-human-gut-metagenome-genome-assembly--contig:-NODE-4201-length-10179-cov-2.707428_pt1 | contig 10179 bp, 10 predicted proteins | sample MGYA00241905_ERZ509174 | MGnify/ENA primary metagenome ERZ509174 (study PRJEB26280, sample SAMEA2338851) | human gut metagenome | biome: human gut; feature: human-associated habitat; material: faeces...
GATCGTCTGCTTTGACGAGCTGCTCGGCGAGCAGGGCGAGGAAACCCCCGACTGTGGCCGCTTTGACGAGGTCGCGAAGCTCGAAGCCATGACGGCAGAGGAGCGCTATGCGTTCTGGCGCGGCGAGCTGTCGCGCTGCATCCGCTGCAACGCGTGCCGCAACGTATGCCCCGCGTGCACGTGCGTGAAGTGCGTGTTCGATAACCCCGAATCGGGCATTTCGGCAAAGGCGAACGATACGTCGTTCGAAGAACAGCTGTATCACGTTATCCGCGCGTTCCACGTAGCGGGGCGCTGCACCGATTGCGGAGAGTGTTCGCGGGTATGTCCGCAGGGAATTCCTCTGCACCTTTTAAACCGTAAATTCATCAAGGACATCGATACGAAATACGGCGAATTTCAGGCGGGCGAAGAGGCGGAAGGCAAAACGCCGCTTACCTCGTATACGGAGGGCGACGTTTTATGAAAAAGATTGCGATTGAAAATCTGAACGCGCTGTATAACGCGATCGGCGAAAAATATCCCTTGTATCTGCCCGTATCCGACGGCACGGAGACAAACTTCGCGGCGTATAAAGAGGGCGTAAACGTAGATTTGAACCGCCTGAAAACGGTGAAATCTCCCAAAGATCTGTTCTTTCCGCAAAGCGAAGAGATGATGCGCTTTGAAAAGAAAGAGGGCAAGTGGCAGATTTTCGACAGCGCGAAAAAGCGCGATCCGTTTGTGCTGTTCGGCGTGCGCGCCTGCGATTTCAAGGCGTTCGAAGTGCTGGACAACGTGTTTTTAAACGACCCGAAAGATACTTATTACGCGCACAGAAGAGAGGCGGCGATTATCGTAACGCTTGCCTGCTTCAAGCCGAATCAGGCGTGCTTCTGCCCCGTGTTCGGGCTGGACGCCACAAAGCCGCAGGGCGATATCACGGCGTATCTTACGGCGGAAAATCTGTACCTCGACGCGAATACGGAAAAGGGCGAAGCGCTTTTCTCGGCGCTGGGCGATATGAGCGGAAAGCTGAAAGACGCGCAGAAAGCGGACGAAAAAACGGTGGCGGCGGAGCAGAAAGCGGCGAAAGAACGCTTTGATAAACTTCCGTTCAAAAACCTCGATTTAACGCCGTTCAAAGCGGACATGAAAGAAACGTTTGCCGACGAGAAGTGGCAGAAACTTTCGCAGGGGTGCCTCGGTTGCGGCGCGTGCACGTTCGTGTGCCCCACCTGCCAGTGCTTCGATATCCGCGATTTCAAAGCGAAAGACGGCGTAATCCGTTTCCGCTGCTGGGATTCGTGCATGTATTCCGATTTCACGCAGATGGCGGGCGGAAATCCGAGAACCACGCAGACGCAGCGCTTCCGTCAGCGGTTCATGCACAAACTTGTGTACTATCCCAAACGCTACGGCGGCACGTATTCGTGCGTGGGCTGCGGCAGATGCGTTGAAAAATGCCCGCAGCATTTGAACATCGTGAAAGTCATCAAAGAATTTTCGAAAGACGGCAAGGAGGGCGAATAAGCATGAATAGCGTAAACGAAAAAGAAAACCTTGTGCCCGCCGTGTGCGTGGTAACCGACGTGCGTACCGATACGCCGGACGTAAAAACCTTCCGCGTGGTTACGCCGGAGGGCACAAAGCCGTTTATTCATAAGCCCGGTCAGTGCGCGATGGTATCCATTCCCGGCGCGGGCGAGTGCATGTTTTCCATCACCTCTTCGCCTACGAACGAAGAGTTTATGGAATTTTCCATCAAGCGTTGCGGCTGCGTAACGCAGGCGATTCACGATTTGTCGGCGGGCGACACGATCACCGTGAGAGGACCTTACGGCAGACCGTTCCCCGTGGAAGGCGACGATTTCAAGGGCAAGAACCTGCTGTTCATTGCGGGCGGCATCGGTCTTGCGCCTCTTCGCAGCGTAATCGATTATGTGCGCGCGAAACGTGAAAATTACGGCGACGTAACGGTGCGCGCAGCGCCGACGATCTTGTGGACATCGCCGAAATTCAGAATGAATGGGAAAAAGAAAAAGGCTTCCGCGTGTGTCTGACGATCGACCGCGCGCAGGAAGGGTGGAACGGGCACGTAGGCTTTGTGCCCGCGTACGTGAAAGAACTGAACGTGGATACGAACGCCACGGCGGTATTGTGCGGCCCCCCGATTATGATTAAATTCACGCTGGCGGAACTGTTGCAGGAAGGCTTCAAGAAAGACCGCGTTTATACCACGCTGGAAATGCGTATGAAGTGCGGCATCGGCAAATGCGGCAGATGCAACGTGGGCGATAAATACGTGTGCAAGGACGGACCGGTATTCCGTATGGACGAGCTGGACGAGCTGCCCGACGAGTATTAAGCCGCAAAAGCGAGAAACGAAGAAGAGGTAAAAGCAAATGGAAAAGATGGTAAACGTGTGGCTTTTCGGCAAGAAATATTCCGTGCCCGAAAGTCTTACGATAATGAAAGCGATGGAATACGCGGGGTATCGGCTTGTGTGCGGCTGCCGTAACGGATTCTGCGGCGCGTGCGCGTGCTTTTACAGAATCGCGGGGAAGCAGGAACTGAAAACCTGCCTTGCCTGCCAGACGCAGGTGGAAGAGGGGATGTTTGTGGCAACGCTTCCGTTCTTCCCGCTGGTAAAGCAGGTGTACGATATCGAAAAAATCAAGCCCACGCAGCAGATTATGATGCAGCTGTATCCCGAAATTTACGCTTGTATCGGCTGCAATGCCTGCACGAAGGCGTGCACGCAGAGTCTGAACGTAATGCAGTACATCGCTTACGCGCAGCGCGGCGAATATGAAAAGTGCGCCGAAGAAAGTTTCGACTGCGTAATGTGCGGCGCGTGTTCTTCGCGTTGCCCCGCGGGAATTTCTCATCCGCAGGTGGCGCTGCTTGCCCGCCGTCTGACGGGAAAGTATTTAACGCCGGAAAGCGAGCATCTTCTTCGCCGCGTAAAAGAGGTGGAGGACGGCAAGTATACCGACGCGATCGCCGCTCTGAAAGAAAAAACGGCGGACGAGCTGAAAAAGCTTTACAACGAACGCGTGATAGAGAAGTAATTGCGCGACAGAGAGAAAAGGAGTAACGAAACAATGTTTTCATACAGCGAAGAACAGCTTAAATCGTTAGCCAGAGTGGAAGAAACGCGCCCGGAAAGAACGGGCAAAGATTTGCGCCGGCTCACCGCGGACGAAAAGGACGCGCTTCTGGCGGCGTTCCACCCCGATTATATCCGTTCCGCATATACAAATTTACAGGTAGGCGCCAACGCGGGCGCTCCCGTATTGAAAGAACTTGCCGCGCTGTTGCAGGGCACGCCCCGCATTTTAAGCGAAAAAGTAGATTTAAGCAAGGTGAAATACGACGTAGACGTTCTGATTATCGGCGGCGGCGGCGCGGGCGCTTCGGCGGCGATCGAAGCAAAGCGCGCGGGCGCAAACGTGATGATGGTAACCAAGCTGCGTATCGGCGACGCGAACACCGCGATGGCGGAAGGCGGCATTCAGGCGGCGGACAGAGAGGGCGATTCCCCTGCGATTCACTATCTCGACGCGCTGGGCGGCGGACATTTCAAAAACAAGAAGGAGTTGCTTGAAAAACTGGTAACGGAAGCGCCGGAAGCGATTTTGTGGCTGAATAAGCTGGGCGTAATGTTCGATAAAGATAAAAACGGCGATATGGTGGAAACGCACGGCGGCGGCACTTCCAGAAAGAGAATGCACGCCTGCCGCGATTACTCTGGCTCCGAAATCATGCGCGTTCTGCGCGACGAAGTGCTGAATCTCGGCATTCCCGTGGTTGATTTTACTTCCGCCATCGAACTTATCAAAGATACCGACGGCAAAGCCGCGGGCGCGGTGCTGCAGAATATGGAAACGGGCGAGATTATGATTGCGCGCGCGAAAACGGTGGTGCTTGCCACGGGCGGCGCGGGCAGATTGCATTATCAGGGCTTCCCTACGTCCAACCATTACGGCGCCACGGCGGACGGCTTGATTTTGGCATATCGCGCGGGCGCGAAGCTGCTTTACCCCGAAACGCTGCAATATCATCCCACGGGCGTTGCTGCGCCTACGCAGATTTACGGCGCGCTGGTAACGGAAAAGGTGCGCTCTCTGGGCGCGCAGCTGGTGGGCAAAGACGGCACGGCGTTCGTGAATCCTCTGGAAACGCGCGACGTTACGGCTTCGTCGATTATCCGCGAATGCAAGGAGCGCAAAAACGGCTTGCAGACCACGGACGGTGAGGGCGTATGGCTGGATACGCCGATGATCGATTTGATTCACGGCGAGGGCACGATTGAAAAACGTATTCCCGCCATGCTGCGTATGTTCGGCAAATACGGGCTGGATATCAGAAAACAACCGATTCTCGTATACCCTACGCTGCATTATCAGAACGGCGGCGTGGATATTTCGGCAAACGCGGAAAGCGGCGTGAAGAATTTGTTTGTGGCGGGCGAAGCCGCGGGCGGTATTCACGGCACCAACCGTCTGATGGGCAATTCGCTTCTCGATATCATCGTGTTCGGCAGAACGGCGGGCAAAAACGCCGCGGCGCGCGCGAAAGAAACGAAAACCAAGAAATTAACGCTGGCGTTCGTTGACGAATTTGTGGCGGCGATGCAGAAAGCGGGTTGCGAATCGGAAGAAGTTTCGCCGAGATTGTTGCCCGATTACAGAAGAAAAGATATGTAAAAAGAGGTATAAATCATGGCAGAAATTTTTGAAATCGGAATGGTTCTTTGCTTCGGAGCTTCGTGGCCGTTCAACGTTATCCGCGCGTATAAGGCGCGCACGGCAAAAGGCACCAGCCTGTTGTTCACGCTGCTTATCGAAATCGGCTACATCAGCGCGATTATCGGTAAATTTATTTTGATTTCGCAGCAGGGGACCGCGTACTGGACGCCTTCCCGCGCGATTGCGTTTGTGTTCTACTGGATTAACCTTATCATGGTTACGGCGGGACTTGTGATCTACTTCCGCAACAAAAAGCTGGACGCAAAAGCCGCAAAAGCAAACGAAGCGAAAGCTTAAAACAAAATAAATCGTTTTTAAAAGCACCCCTTGCCCGGCAAGAGGTGCTTTTACGTTATGTACGCCGAAGTATGATATGCCTGCGCACGGCAGCGGCGATTTTACGCGCGAATACGCGCCGGCAAGCGGCATAATAGCGATAAGGCGCGAAGTATTTTTTCTCCGGCAAAACGCAAGGACGTCAGCCCTGAAATGTATCGGCGAAAAATTTTTGTTTGTAAGCGCAATCGGCGGCGCGATAATTATTGTTTGTGTTCTTCGGAACTTATTTCTTCCAGTTCTTTATTCAGTCCGCGGTTGGTTTTAAAGGGCAGCAGAAACGAATGTTTCTGTTTCAGTGCCGTCGCGCGCGCTTTTATGGTTTCTTTCAGTTCTTCGTAGCGCACCACAATGTTCTTGTCCTTCGCCCACGTGCGGATTTTTTCCACCACTTTGAACGAATAGAACACGTCGACAATCATAATGCCGAAGTAAATGCCTAAAAAGTACCCGTAAATCGGGTTCGCCGCAATCCAGTCCGCCAGCGCCGCCAGATGCGAATGTACCAGAAAGTAATACGCCGTGCCCGCCGCGCCCCAGGCAAGCGTGAACAGGGGACAGATGATGCCTTGAATATTTCCCTTGCGGTCGGAATAATCCCACAGTTTCACGTGCATACCCTTGATGAAAATCAGCCCGGTTATGTACTCGATCGCCGTCATCGCCGCGGTGATGACGATAATAATGAATACGTTCCGCCACAGCGGAGAGGAAATAAACGAGTAATCTATCGAGCAGATGGCGTAAAGCAGCGTGATTCCCGTGCCGTACAGCGGCAGATTCGGTCCCACCAGAAAGCCCGGGTTGATCCATTTTTTATGTACCGCGCGGCGGAAGAAAAATTCGCTTATCCAGCCTACGGTACCGCCGAATATATAAATGATAGATAATCTGAGCAGCGTTTGCATAGCATGTTCTCCTTAATTTTTCGGGCGTCGGTTCAGGCTTTCATCAGCCGTTTGATATAGTTGCGTTCGCGCAGCGAAATTTTTCCGTCGACCGAAACCACGCAGAGGCACAGCCCGATTACGTCGTCGATGAACTGTTCGTCGGTTTTCGTAAGCTCCGCCGCCAGTACTTTCGCGTAATCGGTGGCGGATTTTTTCAGCGCAGAATTTTCCGCGACGGCTTTTTTCACGGAAGCGAAATCGAAATCGGAACCGAACACTTTCACTAACGCGGGGTACATTAAAATATACTCCTGTTCGTTCACTTTCCCGTCCGCGGTAATCGAAGCCAGAATAAAGCACGCCAGCGTTTCCACGGGGTCGATGTTTTCGTCCGCGCCCGTCAGTCGCATTCTCGCCAGAATTTTCACCGATTTTTCCGTAAGAATCGCGCCGCGCTGCAGGGCGCTGAGTTTTTCGTATTCGTTGCAAAGTTTAAAAAATTCAAACATAACTTTTCCTCTCCTTTTATTGCTTTTGCCCTTCCCGCAAACGTGCGGGAAAGGCAGCTTTTTTTAATCAGTCTTTCTGTTAAAGAGGCAGGTCTTTCTTCGTGAAGCGGACGGAGCCCGCGATATAGCCCAGCACGCCGAGCACCGCCAGAACCGCAAACTTCCAGAGGAATACGTTCGTGCCGTCCATAATCGAAATCACGTCGAAGAACGAGATGATGGTAACTTTATTGAAGTAGTTGAGCGAATCCATACGAACCACGGAGGGGATAACGGGACTGCCGAACAGACCGAGCATCGCCGCCACCAGCGCGAAGATGGATAAGCCGCCGCCGATCGCCATCGAACGTTTGCTTCTGTCAAACCAGCAGGAAGTGAAGAAGCAAAGCCCGGAAAGGGCAAACAGCACAAGAAACGCGCCGACGTTCAGAAGCGCCAGCTTGCCGCAGGTAAGCGCAACGTCGCTCTTTACAAACGCAAGGCATACGAAGCCGGTAATCGTCGTCAGGGCAAACATCGAAAGCAACGAACCTATCAGGTACATCGCCTGCGTGAACACAACCGTCTTTCTCTTGGTGGAAGTGGAAAGCACGTATGCCATCGAGCCGCTGTCCACCTGCCCCGCAATCAGGTTGTTCGAAGCCATAATCATAAAGATGATGGGCAGAAGAAGTCCCGCAAGTTTGTAGAAAATAGAACCGACGATCAGGGTGTAGAGGTCCGCTTTGCCGATTTCTTCCAGCGCTTCGGAAACGGATTCGGGAAGCGAAGCCAGAAGGCTGTTCGTCAGATCGCCGGTAATTTCCTTGTTCTTATCGGCAAGCGCGGTTGCGTATTGTTCCGCGGTGATTTCGCCCGCAGCCAGCTGTTTATCCAGTTTTGCCTTTTCGTAAGAAAATCTGCCGCGATACGATACCGCGGTGGTGGCGGCAAGATTTTTAATCGCCGCGTACGTGTACCCGAACGAATCGTACTTTTCTTTCGTAACGCCGAAAGAGGAAAGCGCATCTACGATATTTTTCACGTTTTCTTCCTGCGTCATGTTGAACGCAAGAAACACGGAGGAGCAGTACTGCGCGCGTTCTTCGATATACTGCGCGCGTTCCTCGCTTGCAAGGTATGCGGCAAGGTTTGCCTGATTTTCAATCAGCGCCGCGGAATAATCCGCGGGCTTATCCGCGTCTTTTTCGTTGGTAAGCATCGCTTTCAGCGCGTCGTTGTTGTAGGTCGCCACGGGGAAGAGGTACGCCGCCGTTACTTCCTGCGCAACCGTCTTGTATTCGTCGGAATCTTTCGCGTACGCGTTGCCGTTTTTATCCACGGCGGCAGCGTCCGCAGCCGCGGTTGCTTTCGTCTGTACGGCAGCCGCGGCGCCCTCGTAAGCCGCTTTGAACGCAGCCGTCGCGTTCGCGTACGTCGCGGGGTCGGCGGCAACGTTTCCGGCAAACGCCTTGCCCGTTTCTGTTTTCATTTCCGGCTGCTGCGCCAGCCATGCGGGCAATTGCGCCGTATCGGAAGGTTTCCGGGAAAGCCAGGTTAAATAGCTTACCGTATCGTTCATGTTCGCCGCAAAAGCGGGGTCGAACGTTTCCATGCCGTCTTTGCCCATCTGGTAGTAGTTCAATCCGCGCTGTTCCAGCTGCGAATCCACTTCTTCCCGAATAATCGTATCCTGAATGGAATTTTTCACTTCGCCCAGCGAACCGCTGCCGGAAATCAGCATTACGCACGCCAGCATAAAACATACGGCGGCGGAGATAATCGTCCACATCGTGCCGTTCGCTTTGCACGATTGCTTGAACAGCGCTTTGCTGAATAAGCGATCTTCGTACTTTTTCGAGCCTTTCATCGGCTTCGTATTCGTTTTACTTGCCATTTTTTTCATTCTCCTTCTTGTTTCTCAGTACCGTTTTGAAATGTCTTTCCAAAGAGTAGGGCAGTTCCGAAATGAATTTCACGTTATAATTGCGCAGCGTGTGCAAAAGCTGCGCCGTTTCCGTCGAGCGGATTTTAATCGTCGCCTGCGAATACTGCTCCTGCAGACGGGTGATTTCATAGCGCTCGCGGATAAATCTTTGATAATCTTCCGCCGTGTTGAATTCGATTTTAAACTCTTTGAATTCGCGGTTGTGAATTTCGTCCATGCTGCACACGTCGATGATGTGCCCGTCGTTTATGAGCGCCACGCGGTCGCACGTGCTTTCCAGTTCTTCGAACGAGTGCGAACTCATCAGAATCGTTTTGCCTTTTTTGTGCTCTTCCTTGATGATGTTCAGAAAGGTTGCCCGCATCAGGGGGTCGAGCCCCGTAGTGGGTTCGTCCAGAAGAATCACGGGCGCGTCGTTCATCAGCGCCGCCACCAGCGCGGTTTTCTGCTTCATGCCTTTACTCATGCGCTTGAGATTCGCGCGCGGGTCCAGCTGCAGTTTTTCGATGAGCTCGTTGGCGTAGCTCATATCGTTCATGCCTAAAAATTCCGCCTGACATTTTAAAAAGTCGATGCCGGTTTTTAAATCGGGAAACGCGATTTCTCCGGGGACGTATCCCACGGACGCGGCGATTTCGCTGGCGTGTTCCCACGAAGAGAGCCCGTTCACGTACGATTTGCCTTTCGTGGGTTTCAGAAAGCCTAAAATGTTGCGGATGGTAGTGGTTTTTCCGCTGCCGTTCGTGCCTACGTAGCCCATCATTTCGCCCTGTTCGATATCCAGATTCAGATCGAACACGCCGCGCCCTTCGCCGTAGTCCTTCGTCAGGTGGTCCAGTTTAATAACGCTCATTTCAACGCACCTCCGAAATCTTTATCTTCTTTATAGAATTTCATAAAGTAATCCTCCAGCGATTCTTTGCGGTTGGAGAAGGATACCACGTTGATATCCGAAAGAATATCGATCAGCGTGTTTAAATCTTTGTCCTCCACAGAAATGAACACGTCGCTGTCGCCCTCTTCGATGAGGTGCAAAGAGGGGATGCGCTCCTTCGCTCTGTCCATGGAAATCGTCTTGCCCACGGGGGAACGGAAAGTAATGTTGTAAAACTTTCTGGAAGCGTGTTTTAAATCGTCCGCCACGAATTCCGAAACGATTCTGCCGTCTTTGATGATCGCGATGCGGTCGCAGGTGTTGTCGATTTCCGAAAAGATATGGCTGGATAACAAAATGGTCTTGCCGCGTTTCTTTTCCTCGTGAATGAATTCGATGAAATTTTCCTGCATCACGGGGTCGAGTCCGCTGGTCGGTTCGTCTAAAATCAGAACGTCTGGGTCGGACATAAACGCCGTTACCACCGCCAGTTTCCGTTTTACGCCAAGGCTCATGCGTTTGGTTTCTCCGGCAAGGGCGGTATCGTCCAGTTCAAACAAATCCAGCATCCGTTTCAGCTGAGGTTGGTTGTGGCAATGCTGCAAATCCTGCATCATTTTAATGAACGCCTTTCCCGTCAGCCCCGCGGGCAAAGCGATTTCGCCCGGAATGTAGCCCACGTTTGCAAGAATTTCGTAGTACTTGTCGAAGGTTTCCATGCCGAAAATCTTCGTTGATCCGCTGTCCGGTTTCGAAAATCCCATCAGGTGGCGGATAGTGGTGGATTTGCCCGCGCCGTTGGGCCCGAGGAAACCGAACACTTCGCCCTGATCCACGTGCAGGTTCACGTTGAACACGCCGCGCCCGAAGCCGTAATCCTTTGTGAGATCGTTTACTTCAATTACGTGCA
>ENA-ORTB01004203-ORTB01004203.1-human-gut-metagenome-genome-assembly--contig:-NODE-4203-length-10175-cov-4.819664_pt1 | contig 10175 bp, 9 predicted proteins | sample MGYA00241905_ERZ509174 | MGnify/ENA primary metagenome ERZ509174 (study PRJEB26280, sample SAMEA2338851) | human gut metagenome | biome: human gut; feature: human-associated habitat; material: faeces...
TTTTTATTGCTTATTATCCGCACCCAAAAAGTTGCATTTATAAGTTGAACTCAAGGTTCCCTTATCAGGACAATGACTATAACTCGTATTCTACGACAGATACGGACTGGTCCAAGGAGTATTTCGGAGTGGGGACGAACTTGTATGCGGATTTGTCCCTTACCAGCGGGACGGACAAGCTTTCCAATTATGTGACAGGCTCTTACTATCGCACGAACAATACCGTGAAAGGGGACAGTCAGCAGCGTTTCTCATTCAGGACTCGAAACACCTATGACTTCACCGACTGGCTGAAAGTCAATGCCCAGCTTTCCGCTTCCTATAATGACAATGACCTGTTTCCTCTCTACAGGGGGTATCTGGAAACATTGCCTATCTTGGAGCCTTATCTGAACGACGGCTCGTTCCGCCTGTACAATAAGGTATATGATTCCGCAACAGGATGGTCAATGCAGAAATTCACTAAAAACGAGGTCCCTGACCGTGAAGCCAATACTAACAGGCAGCGTTCCGTGGTGACTTCGGCAAACTTCTCCGCTGAGATGAAAATCATTGAAGGACTGAAATTTACGGCCCAATATGCCATTGAATATACTCACAGTCATGAGGATATCTACTATTCGCGGATGACTCTTGACGGCATGGATTCCGCCGGAAATCCGAAGGGAAGTTCCAGAAGGGCGGACGCCTCATATATGAACTGGACCAATGTCGAGAGGCTGAATTTCGACAGGAAATTTGCGGACAAACACAGTGTCAGCGCCTATGTCGGCATTGAACTCAGGCAGGTAAAGTACCAGACTCTTTACGCTACCGGCAGCGGCTTCATGAATGACAACATCCAGGAAGTCGGTTATGCTGACGAGTCGTCCAGAAAGGGCTACAGTTCAGCCAATATCGAGAGGAAGATGTCTTTTCTCGGAAGAGCCGTATATTCTTACGATTCAAGGTATTACGCTTCTTTCAATGTCAGGCGTGACGGCAACTCCGACTTCGGCGAATACTCCCGCTGGTCCAACTTCTGGTCTGCAGGTCTGTCATGGAATGTCCACAAGGAGAAGTTTTTCCATAGCGAACTGGTAAAGATGCTGAAATTCAAGGCCTCGTTCGGATTCACCGGAAACTCGCGTGTAGATACATCCGGAGCCGACGGAACATACGTTTACGGAAGCAGTTACTCCTATGCAGGGAGTACCGGAGCCATAATCGGTTCGGTGCCGAATCCGGGGCTGTCATGGGAGAAGACCAGAATGATCAATGCAGGTGTACGTATCGAACTCAAGAAGATTCTCGACATTGAACTGGAATATTATGACAATGTCACAAGCGACATGCTGAGCAAGATATATGTTTCGCGCGTATTGTCCTCAGACAGAATCTCTTCCAACATAGGAAGGATGAGGAATACCGGCATTGAACTCTCCCTTTCCAGCACCAATTTCGCCCGCAAAAACTTCACATGGACGACGAATTTCAACATGGCGCACAACACCAACAAGATACTTGAACTGTATAACGGAGTCCCTACAAGTTTCGGTTCCTATGCGTGGATGGAAGGCTATGATTCCCAGACCTGGAACCTTGTGAGGTGGGCAGGCGTGGATCCGAGTGACGGTTCTCCGATGTGGTACGACAAGAACGGCAACGTCACCCGTACATTCAGCACCGCAAACCGCGTCCCGGGCAAGACCAGGACACCTCTTCTGAGCGGAGGACTCGTGAACAACATGAGCTGGAAGAACTGGACATTGTCTTTCCAAATCAATTATCTGATAGGTGGTTACGCATTGCCTACCTATGCGGGCCTCTACTTCAAGGACGGATATGACATCGTGAGCGCTAACCAGGCCGTGGAAGTATATAAATACAGATGGACTACTGCAGGCGTCCATGCCAAGTTCCCGAAGGTCTCCAACCTTTCTTCGAAGTCTGCGATGAACTCCACAAGGTTCCTTTACAACAGGACCAACTTCGACCTGACCAATGTGGCATTGACATACAACATTCCGCAGAGTCTGCTTGCGAAGATGAGGCTCAAGAGCGCTTCCGCCTCTCTCATAATCGACAATCTGTATCTGTTCACGCCGGACCAGAAGAAGGGCCTGAACTCATATAAGACAATGATGTACGGCTATCCTCGTACAAGGACATTGACCCTGGGCATCAATGTGGGTTTTTAGGTCAATGCAGAATTCAGGAGGAGATTGAACATGAATATCAATGACAATATGAAGACTCTCAAGAATATATTTGCTTTTCTGATGCTGCTTCCGGTGATGGCCTCATGCCATTTCCTGGAGGTGGAAAAGACCGGCAAGACTTCCATAAAGAATTTCTACTCAGATGTTTACGCTTTGGATGCTGCGGTGAACGGCATTTATGGGCTTACGTACAAGTTCTATGACAACTATATGGTCCTGTATCCGGAAGTGGCCGGCGACCTGATCCATTTTCAGATAGCAACGTCCGAGTGGCGGCAGCAGTTCGACTTCGTTTCGGACGAGAACGAGGAAACTACTGCAGTGGGCTATATCTGGAAGAACGGATATGAGATCATTGCCAATGCCAATGAGGTCATCCAGTACGGACCTTCCGTGTCTGACCGTTTTCCGCAGCAGGCCGCGACTGTCCGCAACTATATCGCCCAGGCCTATTTTCTGAGGGCTTTGGTTCATCTGGACCTCTGCCTCGTCTATGGCCAGACCTATACGTACAGCAGTGATGCTTCACATCTCGGAACTGCCGTGATGACTACGATACCTGATGTGAAGTCCAAGATAGCAAGAAGCTCTGCATCAGTTACTTATAAACAAATTCTGAGCGACCTCCAGACTGCGCTGGATATGTTTGCTGACGGCTGGACCAAGGGATGTTTCTATGCCTCTCCAGCGGCTTGCAAGGCATTGATGGCCAGGGTGTACCTCTATATGGGAAGCTATGCCGACGCCAAGAAGTACGCTTCGGAAGTCATATCTGACTATGGTCTGTCGTTGACACCGCGTGCGGATTATGTGGCGATGTTCTGCGGCCGCAAGGAAGGTCAGGAAGCGATATTCCGTCTCAACGGCCTTTCCGGAGGCGCAAAGTTGAGGTCAATGTTTGACTACACCAGTCCTCAGATGTATCCGTCCGGCAAACTTCTGGACATTTTCGCTTCTGACGCTGATGCCTGGACCGGTTCAGATGTCCGTTCCGAACTGTTTTCATATAAAGCTGCGAACGGAATCGAGTATCGTGGGGTATGTATGAAATTCATTGATACTGAAGATATTGATGAGACGCAGAAGCGTTATGACCCGTTTGTTCTCAGGCTTTCCGAAATGTATCTCATCCGGGCTGAGGCGGCTTGCCATGACGGGGATACTGATACTGCGTTTTCGGATATAGCGGCTCTGGAGGCAAGGGCAAGGGGAGTGAAGGCTTCTGACATCAATGTCTCGTTCTCAAGCATTGATGATTTGGCCGGGATTGTCCAGAGGGAGAGGATCAAGGAACTTTTCCTTGAGGGCCACAGGTTGTTTGACTTGACCAGAAGGCATGAGACATTGACAAGAGATGTGGCCTGCGGCTCGTCAGTATTGACATTGACTTATCCGGACGACAGGTTCGTTCTTCCGATTCCGCTTGTCGAACTGGATGCGAACAAGGCGATGCAGCCCAATCCGGTAAACAGTACACAGAGGTAGTTGATATTTAATGGTTATGAGGTTGATTGATAGAATTTTATGGAAGATGCCGTGCTTTCTGGCGACATTGGCATTGACAGTCGCCTGCAATAAGATTGCGACGTTTGACGGTGCTTTCGTGGCTTTTGACACCGCGAAGTCGTCGGTGGTCAGCATTGATGCGGAAGGTGAGTTTACCGGCTCATATACAGTACATTACACCGGGCCTAAGCCGTCCGCTCCGATAGTCGTCAGCTTTGCAGTGACTTGTGGAGACGGCTTGTCGGAAGGCATTGATTACAAGGTGGCTACTGTCGGCGGGAAGATTACGTTCATGCCCGGCATTTATGAGCAGACAATCAAGATTGACTGGCTGCCGCATGATATTGATGAAATTAAGGACAATACGGTCACGATAAGTCTTTTGTCGGCTGAAGGGGTTACGCTCGGTTATCCTGGACCCGACAGGCTTATGAAGGACCTGGTGATACGTAAGTATAACTCTAAATGATTGATTTAATTAACTTTATAAACTTATGAGTAAACGAACTTTTTTGGCTGCCCTGGCGAGTGTAGCACTCCTTGCAGCCTGTGACAAGAGTAAAGAAGACGAGGTCATCCCCGTATCTTTTTCTTCTTTCGGCTTCTATGCCAAGGACAATGCAGGTGTCCTCAAGACTGATTATATAGAAGAGAATGTCAATTCTGATGTCATCAGTTTTACCCTGCCTTACGGTACTGACCCTGAGGCGCTCAAGACTCTCGTCCCAGAGTTCACGGTAACGGAAGGGGCTTCTGTCAATGTTGCTGATGCCAGCGGTGCACCGGACGGAAAAGACATTGTAAGCGGATCGACTCCGGTTGACTGTTCTTCTGATGTCCAGCTTGTCGTGTTCCTGAAGAACAACTACAAGGCTTATAAACTTTCGGTGAAGATTGCCGAGCCGGCGAAGTGGAGCAAGTTGGCGGAGACGGCGCTTAATGTCAAGTATACTCCTGCTCTTGCAGTCAATCCTAAAGACGGTGTCCCTTATGTGGTTGGTACTTCCCCTAATGAAAATGGCGAGGCTGCACCGCATCTTTTCAAACTGGATGGCGCTGAACTCAAGGATGTTGCAGGTGCATTGGCGATTGCCAAGGCTGATGGCGTAAGTCTCAGCTTCGATCCTACCGGAGTCCCTTATGTGGCTTTTGCTGATGGTGCTTTCACCAACAAGTTTTCTGTAAAGCGGGTGGCCGACGGTAAGGGTACTTATGTAGGTGAGGGAGGCCAGATGTTCGGTACTTCTGCCACTTTTAACTCTGTATCAGCAGTTTTCCCTATTTCAGAGAATGATGTCTGGTGTGCTCATTTTAATAACACCAATAAGGTAGCCGTGCCTAGGAGGGGATTGAACCTTGCGCATTTTGACGGATCTGGCTGGACCAACGGTGTTGCCATTGCCGGCAGGGAGCCGGCTTCTTATGCGAACGGTGTCTTCGGAAGAACTATAAATGGAGTGCCTTATCTTTATGTATATGGAACAAAGACAAAGTCGGTTCCAAGCCATATTTCTCTCTACAAACTTGACGGCGGGAACTGGACAACAATTTTCGAGAATCTTGAAGTGCTTGGCACAGATGGTCAGCCTGTCGGAGGTTACTCCGCTTTCTTCTCAGACTTTGACATCGCATCAGACGGTACCGTTTATCTTTTGTTCTGCGTTCTTTTCAATGCTGCCGACGATTATCAGATAGGCGTTGTCAAGTATGATCCGGCTACTGGAAAGCAGGTTATAGTCGGTGGTGTAATGACTGATACGATTAACATGACCAGCAGCACCACTGCATCCATGGCATTGGACAGCAATGATGTCCCATACGTATCCATTTCATATAAAGATGGCGATGTGATGAAGACAGCAGTCCGTCATATTGACTCCAAGACCAAGACCTGGTCGGAACTTGTTACTCTGGCTTCCAATTCGAATTTCTCAGACATTGTCTTTGCTGAGGATGGTACTGGGTATATTGTTACGAGGGAGACTGTCGGTGAGGATACTAAATATGTGCTTTATTCTACAGCGAAGTAATTGATTTGTATATTAAGAACCGGCCATGTCTCTGTGGCCGGTTCTTTTCGTTTTCGTGGGCGTATGATAGGAGATAAGTCTTTGAAATACATGTTGTTGACGCTTGCATTTGCATTGACCTGTACATTGGTCGGGAGCGTGCGTCTTTCTGGTGCTGACGGTGGTGGAGGCCAGAAGGCCCGCGGGCGTGTCCTGCGTGTGGCGCTGGTCGGTGACCCGCAGGTGGACGATTCGACGGAGATGGGTTATGCGCGGCGTTCGGTTTATCGGGAACTGTATGGGCGCCGTGACCTGGACATGTGCATTTTTCTTGGGGATCTGGTCAATGACAATATGTCCTTGCTCCCTGAGTCTGTGGGAGTTGTCGATTCTCTGCCATATCAGTGTTTCATGGTTCCGGGCAATCATGACCGTGATGTTTACCGTGGCCCGAAATCGTCTTCATATAGGCCTCGTGACCTTTCCACATGGCGTAAGGTTGTCGGCTATGTGGACACGTCTTTTGTCCGTGGCAATGTGCGTTTTGTCTTGATGAATAACGTCCGCCATTCTGATTCCGGGATGACGGATTATGTCGGAGGATTTACGGACAGGCAGAAGCATTGGCTTGATTCTGTGTTGAACAGGTGCGTAGGGGAGACCAGCGGCAAGAGGCTGTCTCGTGCCGAACGTAATCCATCATTGACAATACTGGCTACTCACATTCCTTTCAGTCAGATGAAGGGCCGTGATTCCGTGCTGGCATTTGTTCCGGACACCTCGCGTCTGTTGCTTGTCAGCGGGCACACGCATTTCGTTTCCCGTGATGATTCCCTCCGCGAACTCATTGTCGGAGCGGCTTGCGGCAGTTGGTGGCGCGGCGTCAGGGATTCTGACGGAATTCCTTATGCTCTGCAGAGTTGCGGGGCTCCGAGGGGCTACTTCGTGGCCGATATTCATCGCAACGGAACCTATGACCTGTCCTATAAATGCATCGGCAGGCCTGATTCTGACCAGTTGTCTGTCTGGGCGGTCCCGTCTGACTCTACAGGCTCTTCTTATCGTCTGTATATCAATGTTTTCGGTGGTTCGCCTGATGGCATTGTCCGCCTCTCCGGTCTCGGGCGTAGGACTTGTGCGTGTGAGCGGAGTCAGATGGTTGCGCCGGAAGTGGAGCAGGTGATCCGCCTCAATGCTTCCCGTTCCCGTGATTACCGGAAGGCCCATCGCGACGAGTTCATTCCTCTCCGCCGCAAGCCGTCCCCGCACCTCTGGCAGACCGTCGATCTCATCCCAGGTCCCCTGCCTGCTCATGTCAATGTCATTTACCGCGACGCCCACATGCGTATCAGGCAGCGCGTCCAGATGTCATACGTGCAGGAATAATTCGGAGCCAGGTTACATTATTTGCTGTAAATTTAAGCAAATGCATTAACTTTGTCGGTAACGTTATAACACTATAATTATGATCGGATCAAGGATTCTTCTTTTCGGAACAGCCGCTGCGCTTCTGTTCAGTGCCAATGTCAATGATGCCTCTGCCTGGGGCAAGAGAGAGCATGCCGCTATCGCATATATTGCGGAGCAGAACCTTTCGCCAAGGGCTGCGAAGGCCGTGTCGGAGATTTTAGAGGGGCAGACAATGTCAAGTTACGCATCATGGCTGGACTACTACAAGCCGCAGATGATGATGAAGCTCACTGAGCCGCAGAAAGGAAAGATGCAGAGAACTATCCCGCACACGTTCCAGGTGGACTCTTCGCTCAGGGCATACCGCTATCCGGAGCACAGCTGCATAACTGTAATTGAAGAAAGCATTGACAAACTGAAGAACCGGGCTGATCTGGATGATTCCACAAGGACTCAATGTCTGCTGAACATCATTCACCTGGTGGGAGACATGCATTGTCCCGGACATGTCATTTATGCGGACAAGAGGGACCGCCACATCGGTGGTTTCGACATTATCTATCGCGGTACTCCGGTACGTTATCACAGGGTGTGGGACAGTATGGTTACCGGTGAAACTTTCGCCGGCGGCATACAGGACCTGGCGCATTTCGCATTGACCTCCGGCAAGAAGCAGGTCAAGAAATTCTGCTCCGGCACCATCTACGACTGGGGAACTGACACCGCCACCTCCACATGCGAAATATGGAAGATCAAGGAATGTGAAAAAGTGCCAAACACATACATGTACGACCACTGCCGAATGGCGCTCTCCCAGATCGAAAAAGCCGGATACCGCCTCGCCACAGTGCTGAATTCGATATTTTAGGGAAAGGCCTTTCAATGCAGGCAATGTCCTGTTGCTCCAATTGGACTCAGAGGTTCAAGTAGAGCTCTAACGATGATAATATCTGGATAACACCGGCTAAAAACAAAATAAGGGAAAAAGTCCAAAGACTTCTTCCCTTATGCAGCCGTGCTACAGTTGCTCTTGAGTGCGTCGCGCAACACTGAATCCAGAAAAGCGCGGAACTCCGGGTCGTAGAGGTCAAGAATCGTTGGCTCCTGTTCGACCTTGCAGGTCATTCCTGCATAAGCATCCATTACACTCATACCACCGGCAATATTGTTCAATGTATTCATATCCCAAAAGCGATTGACCTTAATACTATCGCGAGGTTTCTAAGAGTCGATATTTTAATAATTGAAAAAAAAAGTTAACCCTTAGATGGTGGCGTCTGCTCTGCAAATATTGCAATAAATGACCGAATGTCCAAATTTATTGCAAGAGGACTAAAATCCATAATGCTGCTTCATCAACTGAGGCAATCAGGGGCATCATCAGGTAGGTCTTCGTCAATGCGGGAGAGGCGTTTTATCCTTTTGGGGATGTCGAACCGTTCGTTGAGCTCGGCTTCAATGATGGCATTGATTTCGCGACGCCTGCGGGCCTGCTCGATGGCGAATCGGCGGTTTTCTCTGCGGTGCTGCTGATATGCTTCCCATTTCGTTTTGTTTTCCGCAAGCATGGCCTCGACCTTGTCCATGGTGTTGTCAATGACGGGCTTGCCGAGTTCGCATTCCCAGACTGTGATTGCACTCCAGCCGATGGATTCAAGGCGCTGGATATTGACGAGATCCCGCTCCTGATTCCGTGTAATCTTATTCTTCCAGAATTCAGTCCGCGTTTTCGGCATGACGAATTTACTGCAGCCCTTGTGTCCATGCCAGAAGCAGCCGTTCACGAAGATACAGGTGCGGTATTTGGGCAGCACGATGTCCGGCGTCCCTGGCAATGTGCGGACGCATTTGCGGAATCTGTATCCCCGATGCCACAATTCACGCCTGACAGTCTGTTCTGGGCGTGTGTCCTTCGAATGTATGCTCGCCATACACTCGTGGCGTTGATCGGGTGTCATGCGGTCCGGCATGGTTCAATGTCTGTTGATTTGAGAAATCTTGCTTTTCGTACAAATTTAGTAACATTCAAAAAATAACCTGCATCATCTTAATGAATCTTTTCGGTCTATATCTTTTTTCTCATCAGTCATGTGCCACCGGCACACTCCTTCTTCGAAAACAGATCTATCCTCGGAAATCTTCTCTTAATCTGAGGCAACTTGTTATTTTCATGTTACTTATAGAATAATCTTCGAAAATGCGTGATTCCTTCAAGACAGCCTTGAACTATTTTATCTTCAATGTCCGCAGATATTCTTTCTGTCCAGGCGTGATCCTGTAACTCTCGATGGCTTTCTGGATGGTCTTGTTGTGAGTCCATGGGGCAAGGCGCTTCTGCTCGATGTACGGAATCGTTGCGTCCCATTGCTTGGCAAGAGCTGTGGCGAAGAACCACGCTACCATCATCTTCACGTAATATTCTTCGCTCCTTACTGCAGCCGGTATTTCAAGATATTCCGCCTTGAAGTCTTTGTCCAGGTAATGCGACATAAGTGCCTCTATACCAAATCTGCAAGTGAAAGTATGTCGAGAGCTGATCCAAGTCTTTATCTTTTCTGTCAATGCTGACTTATGTTTTGTGAAGACCTTAGGAGACATGATGTCGCAGACTGCCCAGTTGTCCACATAAGGAAGGAACGCATCTGTCAAACTGATGCATTCTTCATAGTCCTTGACCTGTGAGATAAGCAAGCTGTGCAGCATATTCTCGTCATAGTATTTGTGAGGCAACTGATGTACAAAATCATTTACCTCAGCCTTTTTCGCGAACTCCTTAGCGAACTTGCGCAGCACAGGCACGCGGACTCCGATAAAGCTTTCCGGCGGTACGCCCGGTGTCAGTTTGGCTTGGAAAGCAGCATACTGCTTGTCCTGCATGGCGAACAGCCTTTCTTGTAGTGGTGTGGTCTCCATCCGATTATTTTAATGCCTTACTTAGTAATCCTTAAAAAATAACTTGGTAATCTTTGTTCGTCTTTTCGGTCTATATTCCTTTTCTCATCAGTCGTGTACGTCCAGTACACTCCTTCTTCGAAAAGAAATCTATCCT
>ENA-ORTB01004218-ORTB01004218.1-human-gut-metagenome-genome-assembly--contig:-NODE-4218-length-10141-cov-2.689669_pt1 | contig 10141 bp, 8 predicted proteins | sample MGYA00241905_ERZ509174 | MGnify/ENA primary metagenome ERZ509174 (study PRJEB26280, sample SAMEA2338851) | human gut metagenome | biome: human gut; feature: human-associated habitat; material: faeces...
CCATTATCTGCAATGTTGATGCTGTTCCGATAAATGAACATGCACCACAGCTAGGACAAGCATTACATTTCGCCCAATCAAGCTTTTCTTTGTCAATCTCACCTCGTTCATATTTTGCACTATACATACCAAGTTGTTCTAGTGTAAGCATTTCTGGCCCTGCATTCATAGTTCCACCCGGTACAAATACTGATGGTATATTAACTCTCATCATTCCTATAAGATTGCCCGGAACGCCCTTGTCACAACTTGAAAGATATACACCTGCGTCAAATGGTGTTGCATTTGCATGAATCTCGATCATATTGGCAATGATCTCTCGGCTTGCAAGACTATAATTGATTCCATCAGTTCCCTGACTTTCTCCATCACAGATATCTGTGCAATAATAACGAGCTCCAAAACCGCCTTCTTCTGCGATTCCTTTTCTTACTTCTTCAACTAAAATATTTAAATGTCCACTTCCAGGATGGCTGTCTCCATATGTACTTTCTACCATTACCTGAACTTTATCTAGATCTTCTTTTGTCCAACCTGTTCCAATTCGTAATGGATCTAACTCTGGTGCAAGTTTTCTCATTTCCTGACTTTTTAATTTCATATCTGTTTTCCTCCTATAATTTTTATTTTTGAATCAAATCATATTTTTGTAACTTCTGTTTCATATGTTCAAAATCAGTTTCATCCACATTTATTTCAATCTGATCAAATCTTGGAAGACTGAACACACCAAGCATTGATTTTGCATTTACCACATATCTACCACAGATCAGATCCACATCTTTCTCGCAGCTTCCTGCTGCCTGAACCAGATGTTTTGTATCTCTCATACTTTTTATACAAACTGGTATTCTCATCCTTCATCGCCTCCTAAGCAAAAATTGAAACGATCAACGCAATGATCAAACTTGTGATTCCGATCAAAGTTTCCATGATCGTCCAAGATTTTAACGTTGTTTTCTCATCAATCTCAAGGAAGGTTCCAACCAGCCAGAAACCAGCATCATTTACATGACTTAATGCAGTGGCTCCTCCGCAGATCGCACAACACATCGCTGCACGGTATAACATACTGGTTGCCATCACGGCTGGCATTGTTGCCATAACTCCAGATGCCATTGTCATTGCCACGATGGAACTTCCTACGGAAGCTCTGACTAACAATGCGATCAAAAATGCGATCAAGATCAATGGCAGTCCACTCTTCTCCAATGCAGGTCCGATGATCGTTCCAAGACCTGAGTCCTGTAACATCCAACGGATCACTCCACCACTGGCGATTACTAAAAGGATCATTCCAACTGGTCTTAATGAATGGTCTAAAATCTTCTTTAATTGTTCTCCTGTAAATCCTCTACGGATTCCTAAAAAATACATTGCCGCAAGTGTTGCGATCGTTAATGCTAAAAATGGTTTCCCGAGGAACCCTAAAATATTTTGTACACTTCCAGGAATCGGCATGTATTTTGAAATTGTACTTAGTAGGATTAAAATAAGTGGGATGAGGATCACTCCTAAAACCAACCCGAATGATGGAAGTTCTTTGCCGTCATCGTGAATTTCTTCGACATTTGCCGGAAGTTTTGTAAACATCTTATTTCCTATAAAGGTTCCCCAGATTACGCCAGAAACCAGCATGCACACGAGTGCTGTTGGTACTCCAACCATGATCATAGTGCCCAGATTGACACCTAAAGCATTCGCCACCAGTACAGATCCTGCAGATGGTGGTACAAATGCATATCCACTAGCAAGTCCTGATAATAAAGGAATTGCATAATATAACGTTGATTTTCTTGTCTGTTTTGCTACGCTGAATGCAAGCGGGATCAAAACTACAACACCTGCTTCAAAAAATACTGTCGTTCCGATCACCAGTCCTGTAAGACCGAGTGCCCATCCAGCTTTTTTCTGTCCAAATTTATCGATCAGTGTTTGTGCTATCTTTTGTGCCCCTCCACTGACTTCAAGAATTCCTCCAAACATGGAACCCAGTCCAACCAGAAGTGCGATTCCCTGTAGTGTCTTTCCAACACCCTTCTCTACCGTATCCGAAATCATTGTAAGCGGCATCCCCGCTCCAACTCCGATAATGATCGCTGAAATCATCATCGAAATGACTGGATGCAATTTAAATTTAATGATCAGTACCAAAAGGCATACGATTCCAACTGCTGCAGCTATCATCAGTCTTGTTGGATCTGCCATAAATGTCGTTGTCTCCATTCTCATTTCCTCCTTAATTCATCAGATGTTTTATTCGTTTATTTTTAATTCATCTGACCTTTTTATATTGTTTTGTTTAAAAACATTGTTTTTTATCATGTTTTATTTGGAATTCATCTGATGATTTTATTATATTTTCTTCTTTCAAAAAATGCAATACCGTAAAATTGCACAAATTCATCTGATGTTTTTTGTGCATTATCACATTTTGACAATTTATTTGAAAGCCATTATCATATGATTAAGAATGTATTATTAGTAGAAATGGAGTAAGTCATATGATGAATTTTGCATCAGAAGAAAAAAGTCTTCCCCAGAAAATCTCAGAAGACATTATTTCGCTGATCTTAGAAGAAAATTTACAACCTGGAGATAAACTTCCAAATGAATCTATCCTATCCAAACGTCTGGATGCAGGAAGAAGTTCTATTCGCGAAGCAATGAAACTTCTAGCTTCCAGAAACATCGTAACGATCCGACAGGGATCTGGAACTTATGTTGCTTCTTCTCCTGGTATGGTGGAAGATCCACTTGGATTTTTATTTATTGGAGATAAAGAAAAACTAGTGCATGACCTATTGGAAGTTCGTTTTCTTTTAGAGCCGTCAATTGCTGCTATGGCGGCAACTCACGCAACCGATGAAGACATAAAAAAAATCACCGCTTTATGCGATGATGTTGAAAATTTATTAAATAATGGTGAAGATCATACGATGAAGGATATTGAATTTCATACAACGATCGCTATGAGCAGCAAAAATCTTGTTGTCCCAAGACTGATCCCTGTGATCAATAGTTCCATCCCTCTTTTTGTAGAAACAACTGAAAATCGTCTGCGCAATGAGACGATCGAATCCCATAGAGAAATTGCACAAGCAATTGCTGCCCATGATCCTTTGAGAGCGCAGGATGCGATGTATCTGCATCTTGTATATAACAGGAAGATCATTTCTGCTTCTGAGATTTCGTAAAAATATCTGTAAAATATAAAATCCATGAGGGCACAATTTTTTGGTTTGTTATTCTCATGGATTTTATTGTTTCTTATTTTTTCAAGTATTCTTCAATCACACATTCATGCTTCTTTTCTTTTTTTCTATAATTAATTCCCACAAGCAAAACATTACCTGCATATTTTTGAATAGAATCTGGATATTTTTTATCCTTAATCTGTTGCAATGCACTAACAGCACTCTTATTCCACTTCAATTCCACAACAAGTGCCGGATAATCATTTCGATATTCTGTTTTTGGAATAAACACAAAATCTGCGAACCCACGTCCTGTAGGAAATTTCCTAACTGGTTTAAAATAATACTGCATTGCACTCAAATAAGCCAATGCCAACACACTGCTAAGTGAATTTTCATTATTGTATTGAATTGCTGGAATGTATTGCTCATGAATCTTCTCAATCTGATTGGCAACAGTTTCTCCGTCCATATCTAATGTTGCATCCAGAAGATCTTCTGATTCTTGCTGAAATTTCAGCATTTCATTCCACTCTTTTCTTTTCGTTGCACGAATCAGTTCTTGTCTTATCTCTTCATTCGGTACAAATGCCATCCTATTAACACTTGAATACGCTAAGTATCCCATATGAATCAAATATGTTAAAACGTCATCTTTATTTACAATATTCTCAACGTCATTTTGGAATGACCCAACATCTACTTCAACAGATGCTCCCGACACCATTTCAATAATTGCGGTCTTTAATCCATCAAAATCCATATTGATCAATGGAACAATCGAATCATAAGAAGCTGTTCCTGACCAATAACTTTGGAAGTTTCCATCCACCATCAAGTTTACAACTGCATTGGGATTATAGACATGATATTTTCCTAACTGATATCCATCATACCAACGTTTGACTTCTGTAAAATCCTTCTTATATGTCTCACAAAGTGCTTTTACTTCATCTTCTGTAAAACCAAAGAATTCAGCCATCTCACGGGGATTTGTCATAGAATACTCTGCAAACATATTTAGTGCCGAATGAGAACCGTACTTTTTAATCGGTAAAATTCCCGTCATATATGCCAGTGCTACATAATCTTTATCTTTTAACCACGCTCTTAAGAAATCCAGATATTTTTTCTGGGCATCTTTATTTTGCTTATATTCTCGGAACAAACAATCCCATTCGTCAATTAATATAACAAAAGGATGATTTGTATACATAAAAATATCCTGCATCGCAAATACAAGATACTCGCTGTCTACATAATCTGGATATTTTAATTTTAGTTCCTTTATTAACCTTTTTTGCAAAATAGTAAGCATTTCATCTACATCGTGCGTTACACTCAAAAACTCCTGCATATTTATTTTGATAACATCATACTTATTCTTGTGTTCCTGATAAGAGGGAAAGTTCTGTATAAATAAATGCTCAAAAAGTTCTACTCGATTTCTAAAATATATAAATTACTATAAGAGTATTTCAAACATTTTTTAGGCTTTAATTACCTGAATCCTTTTACTCATTAATTCTGCTTCATAAAAAGAGTCAATCTCACTATCTGTAATAACGGCTTTTACCTGGTCTTTTAAGTTCAAAGGTACAATTCCTCGTTTAGAGAATTTCTCACTTTCGGTCAAAACAATCACTTCTTCTGCCTGTCTTGCCATATCTCTTACTGCCTGTGCACGCATCTGGTCTTGATTGGTAAATCCCATCTTCGTAGAATAGCCATCTGTTCCAATAAAGAAGCGGTCTACAAAGAAATTCTCCACGCACTGTAAAATCATCGGGCCGACCATTACCTGAGAGTCCTGCTGATAAATACCACCCAAAAGATCAATCTGAAAATTGGATTTTCCACGAATATATTCTGCAATAAATGCGCTGTTTGTAATAATCGTTAAATCCTTTTTTGTTGCAGTAAGTGTATCGGCCAGCAAGGCACAACAGCTTCCATTTTCGATCATAATGGTATCTCCATTAGAAACCAATCCTGCCGCTTTCTGCGCTATTTTTCTTTTTTCTTCATAATGATAGGCAATTCTTCCGTTAATATCATCCGTACTACAAAGAAGGGCAAATCCATGTTCTCTTTTGATGACTCCCTTGCTTTCTAGTGTATCCAAATCCTTTCGCATTGTCACCTGGGAAACACCTAGTTCTTCTGCAAGGTGCGAAACCTCTATTTTATTATCTTTTGTCAATAATTCTAATATTTTATTACCTCTATTTTTCATAAATGAATCCTTTCATTTTGGTAATTCCGTTATTTAATTCATTGATACTCTACAATCTATTTCCACATTTTCGTCCGTTAAATATAGTATACTAAGAAATTCGTAAATTTTCAATGCATTTTATTTACGAACGAAAGAAAACAAAGGTGTTTTTTAGAAAAATGCTTTAATTCCATTTTTTATAAAGGTATCTTTATATTCTTCTAAATCTTCTTTATGAAGAGATGGCTGGTGTTTATAGGCATAATGTTTTCCTAATAAATCATATTTATTTTCACCGAACTGATGAAATGGCAGGAGCTGGCAGGTGGTAATTCCTATGTTCCTTAAAGTTGCGGCAAACTGTATTGCATCTTCTAAAGAGTCATTGAAGCCCGGAATAACAGGGATTCTTGGAAGTACTTTTTTTCCAACTTTGACGGCATAAGTCATATTCGATAGTATCAATTCGTTATAAATGCCTGTTCCCTCTTTATGTTTTTTACTGTTCCAATGCTTCATATCAAAAAGAATATAATCTACCTGCTCTATTATTTTAGCAAACAGCTCTGTTTTCAGAAATCCTGTCGTTTCGCAGCAGGTATGCAGTCCTTCTTCTTTTGCAGCTAAAAGAAGCTGTAATGCAAAGTCTGGCTGATATAACATTTCGCCACCAGACAGAGTAATTCCACCACCGCTTTCTTCATAAAAAACTTTATCCTGAAGAACAACATCCAGTACTCCCTGTACGGTCTTCTCCTCTCCTTCTGCCTGCAACGCTCTTGCAGGACATTCTTCAATGCATTTTTGACATCCATTACAGATATATGGATTTATTTTTATTTCATTTGAAAAGAAAGTAATCGCCTTTTTCGGACAGATTTTCACACAATGATGGCAGCGGACACATTTTTCCATATTCCATAATACCTGCATTTCTGAATACTGACTCTCTGGATTGGCACACCAGGCACAATGAAGTGGACATCCTTTAAAAAATACAACTGTTCGAATTCCTGGTCCATCATTTACACTGAATTTTTGGATGTTAAATATCATTCCTTTTTTTGTTCTGTCTGCTTTTTTCATTTTTTTATTCCTCCTCGGTTTTCATTTTATATTGGATATTTTTTCATAATCATTTTTAAGGTTTTCAGTACATATTTATTTTGTTTAACTGCTTGACATATTTCCGTTAGTTAAGTAAAGAGTATTTTTATCATTTACTTTGTTTCGTAAAAATATATTGTCATTATAGCATAACTTCTCCTACAAATCCACATAAAAACTTACGAACATAAATATTTTCAGTTTCTTAAAGAAATATATTGACATTTAATAGGATTAATGTTAATTTAATTTTATAAACACAGTAGTTATAATTTACGAACGTAATTTTTAGGAGGTTTCACTATGGAGAATCAGGAACATTTTGGACGATTAACCGATAGAATGGCTGCTTTTCGTGAAGAAGTATTAGAAGAAAAGCCATATATTGATGCAGAACGTGCCGTACTTGCCACACAGGCCTATAAAGAGAATCAAAATCAGCCACGAGTGATGGTTCGCGCGCTTATGTTACAAAAGATTTTAGAAAACATGAGCATTTATATTGAAGATAAATCCTTAATCGCAGGCAATCAGGCAACAAAGAACAAAAATGCACCTATCTTCCCAGAATATACGATGGAATTTGTTATGAATGAGCTTGACCTTTTTGAAAAAAGAGATGGCGATGTTTTCTATATTACAGAAGAAACAAAACAGCAACTTCGTGATATTTCTCCATTCTGGGAAAACAATAATCTTCGTGCCAGAGGAGAAGCTCTTCTTCCTGATGAAGTAAGTGTTTTCATGGAAACTGGCGTCTTTGGAATGGAAGGTAAGCTCAATGCCGGAGATGCTCATCTGGCAGTAAATTACGAACGAATCTTAGCTGAAGGTTTAAAAGGTTACGAAGAACGCACAAAGAAATTAAAGGCAGCTCTTGATTTCACAAAACCAGAAAGTATTGATAAGAATGTATTTTACAAGGCGGTTCTTATCGTTATTGATGCCGTACATACCTTTGCTAACCGTTACAGTAAACTTGCACAGGATATGGCACTTACTGAGACAGATGCGAAAAGAAAAGAAGAATTATTAGAAATCAGCAGAATTTGTGCCAAAGTTCCTTATGAACCTGCTTCCTCTTTCCGCGAAGCAGTACAGGCAGTCTGGTTTATTCAGCTTATTTTACAGATTGAATCTAACGGACATTCTTTAAGTTATGGTCGTTTTGACCAGTATATGTATCCATATTATAAGAAAGATATGGAAAATGGCAGTCTTAGCGAAGAATCTGCATTAGAATTACTTACCTGTTTATGGATCAAGACTTTAACGGTAAATAAAGTCCGTTCTCAGGCGCATACTTTAAGTTCTGCCGGATCCCCCATGTATCAGAATGTTACAATCGGTGGACAGACAACCGATAAAAAAGATGCAGTAAATGAATTAAGTTTTACGGTTCTTAAATCAGTCGCACAGACAAGATTAACCCAGCCAAACTTAACCGTTCGCTACCATGCAAACTTAAATAAAAAGTTTTTTGATGAGTGTATTGAAGTTATGAAACTTGGCTTTGGCATGCCTGCATTAAATAATGATGAAATTATCATCCCTTCCTTTATTAACTGGGGTGTAAAAGAAGAAGACGCTTATAACTATAGTGCTATAGGCTGTGTGGAAACAGCTGTTCCGGGCAAATGGGGTTACCGTTGTACTGGTATGTCTTATATTAACTTCCCAAGAGTTCTTCTTTGTGCCATGAATAACGGTGTTGACCTTACCAGCAAAAAGCGTTTTACAAAAGGCTATGGTTATTTTACAGAGATGGAAACTTACGAAGACTTATTAGCCGCATGGGATAAGACAGTTCGTGAAATGACTCGCTACAGTGTTATTGTAGAAAATGCCATTGACAAAGCTTCCGAAAGAGATGTCCCAGATGTTTTATGTTCTGCCCTTACTGATGACTGTATTGGTCGTGGCAAAACAATCAAAGAAGGTGGTGCCGTTTATGATTTCATTTCCGGACTTCAGGTTGGAATCGCAAATATGGCAGATTCGCTCGCTGCCATCAAAAAGCTTGTTTATGAAGAGAAAAAAATCACAAAACAGCAGCTCTGGGATGCAATCCTTGATAACTTCCAGTCACCTGAAAATAAAAAGATTCAGGAAATGCTTATAGAGGAGGCTCCAAAATACGGAAATGACAACGATTATGTAGACAATCTGGTTGTAGAGGCGTATGATTCTTATTTAGATGAGATTAAAAAATATCCAAATACTCGCTACCAGCGTGGTCCGATTGGCGGAATCCGTTATGGCGGAACTTCTTCCATCAGTGCCAATGTAGGCCAGGGAATGGGAACTATCGCTACTCCAGACGGAAGAAATGCATTTGAACCGTTAGCAGAGGGCTGTAGCCCTGCTCATAATGCAGATAAAAACGGCCCTACTGCTATTTTCAAAACTGTTTCCAAGCTTCCAACAGAAAAAATTACCGGCGGCGTTCTTCTTAATCAGAAAATGACACCACAGATGTTATCTACCGAAGAAAATAAACAGAAATTAGAAATGTTAATTCGTACATTCTTCAATCGCTTACATGGCTATCATGTACAGTACAATATCGTTTCTAAAGAAACATTGATTGACGCACAGAAACATCCGGAAAAACATAAAGACCTCATTGTACGTGTTGCCGGATACAGCGCCTTCTTCAATGTACTTTCCAAAAAGACACAGGACGATATTATTGGAAGAACAGAACAGACTTTATAACTTTTATTAATAATGTGTATTTCCATGATTTTTAATCATTAGGAATTATTGACTGTCTTAAAGCAATTATCAAACTAATTAAAGAATTAATAAAAATTATATAGAGAAATCTATCAAACAAATTATCTAAGAAAGGAATATTATCATGAAATTAATCATTGACGATGCACACATTGACCTTATTAAAAAAATCTATGAATACTATCCTGTAGATGGAGTAACAACAAATCCATCTATCCTTGCCAAAAGTGGCAGACAGCCTTTTGAAGTATTAAAAGAAATCCGCAGCTTTATCGGCGAGGAAGCTGAACTTCATGTACAGGTTGTAGCTAAAGATGCAGACGGTATGGTAGATGACGCACACCGTATCGTAAAAGAATTAGGTGCCAATACTTATGTAAAAGTTCCATCTATCCCGGAAGGTTTCAAGGCAATGAAAGCTCTTGCCAAAGAAAATATCAACATTACTGCTACTGCTATCTATACTCCAATGCAGGCTTATCTTGCTGCAAAATGCGGTGCATCCTACGCAGCTCCATATGTAAACCGTATCGACAATATGGGATTCAACGGCATTCAGGTAGCAAAACAGATTCATGATATTTTCAAAAACAATAATTTAAAAACAGAAGTTCTTGCTGCAAGCTTCAAAAACTCCCAGCAGGTACTTGAATTATGCGAATACGGAATCGGAGCTTCCACAATCGCTCCAGATATTATTGAAGGACTTGTAAAAAATCAGGCGATCACCTCTGCTGTTGATGACTTTGTAAAAGACTTCGAGGGATTAACTGGAGCAGGAAAAACAATGAGTGATTGTTAAATAGGAATTTGCCGCAGGCAAAAAGACGCCCCCGAAGAGAGTCTAGCCCCTATATTTGTGACTTTAGTCGCGGCGGTT
>ENA-ORTB01004223-ORTB01004223.1-human-gut-metagenome-genome-assembly--contig:-NODE-4223-length-10133-cov-3.950585_pt1 | contig 10133 bp, 9 predicted proteins | sample MGYA00241905_ERZ509174 | MGnify/ENA primary metagenome ERZ509174 (study PRJEB26280, sample SAMEA2338851) | human gut metagenome | biome: human gut; feature: human-associated habitat; material: faeces...
GTGGCAAGATTGAAGACAGCCGAGAATTATTTGATGAGGCAGCTGGAATTGCCAAATATAAAAAGAATCGTACGGTTACTGAGAAATCCTTAGAGCAGGAACGCCAGAACTTAGAGCGTGTTACCGACATTCTGGCTGAGCTTGAAAAACAGGTCGGTCCGTTAGAAAAACAAAGTGCGAAGGCAAAGGAATATTTAAAACTTCGTGATGAAGAAAAAGATATTGATATTCATCTTTTCCTTTATGATTATGAACGACTGAAAAAAGAGCAGGAGGAAAATGAGCGCCAGTACAAAATCGTTTCCGGAGATTTAGAGGATACGAGAAAGACATACGAAAAGATTAAGGAAAAGAATGGAAAGCTTCAGGATCAGACGCAGGCAGTCACAGAAAGTCTTGAGACAAAGGAATCAGAAAAAGAAGAGCTTCGCCGGAAAAAAGAGACGAAAGATAATGAGATTCTTTTACTTTCTCATAAAGTAGAATCGAACACTCTTTTAATTACACATTATGAAGAGTTAGAAAAACAGAGTGATGAAGAAAAAGACACAAAAACAGCGGAAATCGAGGTATTAAAAAAAGAAACTGTTCAAAAAAAACAGGAAATCAGTGACGGACAAAAGAAGTTAGAAGAGTTAGAAGAGTCCATTCTTACAAGAAGAAAAGAACAGGAATCTTGCGAGAAGAAGATTTCCGGGGAGAATGACCGTCTCTTTTCGATTATGAACACCAGTTCTGACACAAAGGAAAAACTGAGCCGTTATGCGGCAATGGAAGAACAGTTGGAGATTCGTAATGCTGAGTATAACAGTCGCTATATTTCTTTTAACTCCGAATTAAAGGAATATAACGAAACAGCGGAAGAACTGCTCAAACAGCAGGATGAAGCAAAAGAGGCCTTTGAAAAGCAGGAAAATCTGTATCAGGAACTTGAGAAAAGGGAAAAACATCTTCAGGAAAAAGAACAGAAATATCAGGACGAGATGGGGAACTTAAATCAAGAATACCTTCGTACGAAGTCCCGCTATGAGACATTGATGAACATTACGGAGCGCTATGATGGGTATAATCAGTCTATCCGCCGTATCATGGAGCAAAAGAATGCCAATCCGGGCATCATCGGTGTAGTAGCGGATATTTTAGCACTTCCGGAAAAGTACGAGACCGCCATTGAAATTGCGCTTGGTGGTGCGTTACAGAACATTGTTACTGAGGATAATGAGACTGCTAAAAAGATGATTAACTTTTTAAAGAAGAATCGTTTTGGCCGGGCAACCTTTTTACCGCTTACAAATATCCGAAGAAGAAACAGCACAATTTCCCCATCTGTTTTACAAGATGAAGGTGTTATTGGTATTGCCAGTACACTTGTGAAGGTAGAGGAACGTTTTCAGGCGTTAGTAGATTCTTTGCTCGGAAGAACTGTTGTTGTAGATACGGTAGACCATGCTCTTTCTCTTTCGAGAAAGAATAACTTCAGTCTTCGTCTTGTTACACTTGATGGTGAACTGTTAAATCCTGGTGGAGCAATTACTGGTGGAGTGTTCCGGCATTCTGGCAATCTTCTCGGTCGAAAGCGTGAGATTGAAGAGTGCAAAGATTCTTTAAGAAAGGCGAAGGCTGCCTGGGAAGAGAGAAAGGAAGCTCTTTCGGAATTAAAAGCAGGACAGCAGAAATTAGAGGAACAAAAACAGCAAAGGAAGGCCAAACTGGATGCAGCATCGCTTTTACTTCATGACCTGAGTAATCAGATTCCTGATATGGATGCCAAAAAAGAAGAACTTTCTGAAAGAATTACATCATTAAAAGAAGAACATCAGATTTTAAAAGAACAAATTGATGAAATTCGTTCTCAGAAAGAGGCACTGTTAAAAGAACAGGAAGACAATGAACAGATTCATGAGCAGAACAATACGGTACTTGATTCCTTAAAAGAACAGCTTTCTGAAATAAGAGCCGAAGTTTCTAAACTGGAATCCGAGAAGAACGAGCAGAGAATTTCGCTTTCAAAAATGCGTCAGGAATTAGATTATCTGCGTAGTAATAAGCAACGTATTGAAAAAGAAATAGAGAATATCAAGAACTCTCTAGAGGAAAATAAAAAAGAAATTAAACGCCTTACCGAAGAAAATATTTCCTATGAGGAAGAACAAAAGACATTGAAAGCAGCTTTGCAGGAGATTACAATACAGATGGATGGAATTTCCACCAATCTCGAAGAATTAAAGCAGCAGCGTTCCACAGCAATGAAAAAGCAGAATCAGATTTTTCAGGAATTAGAGAGTGAGAATGAAAAGCTGTTGATTCTTGAAAAAGAAGCTGCTAAGTTATCTTCTAAGCAAGAGCGCATGAAAGAAGATTTTGAAAGTAAGATTGACTATATGTGGGAAACTTATGAGATTACATATAATCAGGCATTTACTTTGAAGCATTACGAGGTAAAAGCAGAGGAAGCTGCCGAACAGCGTAAACAGAAAAAAGAACTGCAAAGACAGATTAAAGAACTTGGAAATATCAATATCAACGCCATTGAAGAATACAAAGAGGTTGGCGAGAGATACGAGTTCTTACGAGGCCAGTATGATGATATCAAAGAAGCAGAAGCCAAACTTCTAACAATGATTGAGGAATTAAATACTGCCATGAAAGAACAGTTTACAAAGGAATTTGGTAATATTCAGCAGATGTTTACGACGGTTTTCCAAGATTTATTTGAGGGAGGTACTGCTTCTCTTGAACTGATGGATAACGAGAATATTTTAGAATGTGGCATTCGAATTATCGCACAGCCGCCGGGAAAGAAACTGCAAAATATTATGCTGCTTTCTGGTGGAGAGAGAGCGTTGACAGCGATTGCATTATTATTTGCCATTCAGAACTTAAAGCCATCTCCATTCTGTCTTCTTGACGAGATTGAGGCTGCACTTGATGATGCCAATATCGTGCGTTTTTCCAAATATTTAAAGAAACTCTCGAAAGACACACAGTTTATCGTCATCACACATCGAAGAGGAACAATGAATGCGGCAGATGCCCTGTATGGAATCACAATGCAGGAGAAGGGTATTTCCACATTGATTTCTGTTGATTTGATTGACAAAGATTTAAATTAAAAAGGAGTAGTTATGGGAGAAAAGAAAGGATTTTTCAGCCGACTGGTTAGCGGACTGACCAAAACAAGAAAGAACATTGCTTCAGGTCTTGATTCAATTTTTCATGGATTCTCAAAAATTGATGATGATTTCTATGAGGAATTAGAAGAGATTCTGATTATGGGTGACCTGGGTGTAGATACGACAATGAATATTATTGAAGATTTACAGGAAAGGGTAAAAGAGGAACATATTAAAGAGCCTGCTGAGTGTCGTCAGCTTTTAATTGATATTATTAAAAAGCAGATGGAAGTTGATGAGACAGCTTACGAATATGAGAACCGTACTTCAGTCGTTCTTGTGATTGGTGTAAACGGTGTTGGAAAAACAACAACAATTGGAAAGCTTGCTGCACAGCTGAAATCACAGAATAAAAAGGTTATTATGGCAGCAGCGGATACTTTCCGTGCAGCAGCGATTGAGCAGCTTACAGAGTGGTCTAACAGAGCTGGTGTTGACATTATTGCACAGCAGGAAGGTTCTGATCCGGCAGCAGTTATTTATGATGCCTGCCAGGCAGCAAAGTCAAGACATGCAGATGTTCTTTTATGCGATACTGCCGGACGTCTTCATAATAAGAAGAACCTTATGAATGAGCTTTCAAAGATTCGAAGAGTCATTGAAAGAGAATTTCCAGAAGCTTACCTTGAAACATTAATCGTTCTTGACGGAACAACAGGTCAGAATGCTTTAGTGCAGGCAAAACAGTTTAAAGAAGTATCTGATATTTCCGGTATCGTACTTACAAAGCTTGACGGAACAGCCAAAGGTGGTATTGCCATCGCAATTCAGGCAGAGCTTGGAATTCCAGTAAAATATATTGGAATCGGAGAGAAAATCGAAGATTTACAAAAGTTTGATGCTGATTCTTTTGTAAATGCACTCTTTGAAAAACCAGCAGAAGACGAAGAATAAAAAATTGTTAATATATAAAAATTAACAATAATAAATTTTTTGTATATTGACAATAATTATAATTTCAAACAACTGCAGACAGGAAAAAAGAATGAAAAAAACTATTCATAATTATATAATTGCGATATAATTATAAAAATGCAAGAAGAATATAATGGAGGAATGCATATAATGATGGAAAAATTATCATTAGACAAGTTCGAAGAAGCGTACGAGCGAGTGCAGGAAGTTGTTCTGCCAACAAACCTTGTACAAAGTGACTTCTTCTCACAGAAAAGGGATCACGGAACTGCTTATACAAGACGCCGTTGACACACAGTTACTGAAACATGCTGTGGAAGAATTCGGGTATAAGGTGTTGGATATTCGTTGTGAACCTTATGAAAGACAAGGGTTTTCCCTGTTTAAAAGAAAATAGATGAGGGTGAAAAGACATGCCTTTTGAATTATGGCAGGGGCTGCTGATTCCTTTTGCCGGGACGACGCTCGGCGCAGCCTGCGTCTTTTTTATGCGGAACAATTTGAGTGAACTGGTTCAGCGTGCGCTTACCGGCTTTGCGGCAGGGGTTATGGTGGCGGCTTCCATATGGAGTCTGCTGCTTCCTGCCATGGAACAGGCATCAGACATGGGGCAATGGTCCTTCTTCCCTGCTGTAGCTGGATTCTGGCTTGGTATTTTATTCTTACTGGGATTGGATCGGCTGATCCCGCATCTGCATCGTGGCAGCTCAGAGGCTGAAGGCGTCAAAAGCAGTCTTGGAAAAACAACTATGCTGACTCTGGCAGTAGCACTGCACAATATTCCGGAAGGGATGGCAGTGGGCGCAGTCTATGCCGGGTGGCTCTACGGGGACAGTGGGATCACGCTGGCGGGGGCGCTGGCTCTTTCTCTGGGTATCGCCATTCAGAACTTCCCTGAAGGCGCTATTATATCCATGCCCCTGAAAGCGGAGGGTTTCTCCAAATCCCGCTCATTTCTGTATGGAACGCTGTCCGGTGCGGTAGAACCGATAGGTGCGCTCCTGACCATCCTTCTGGCAGGAATTTTAGTCCCGGTACTGCCCTATGCTCTGAGCTTTGCCGCTGGTGCAATGATTTATGTGGTGGTAGAGGAGCTGGTGCCTCAGGCCCATTCCAAAGCCGGGACCTGCGGCTTTGTGGGAGGCTTTTTAATTATGATGATCTTAGACGTGGCGCTGGGATAGTGTGTCAAAATGTAAACTTACATTGTCTCCCGAAAAAAAGTCTGCTATAATCGGCCCAGCACACCAAACCCACGCAAAGGAGAACAAATATGGATACAAAATTCAGCGGCAGCGCAAATTACGTAGCGTCCCGCGACCTGATGGAAACCGTCAACATCGCCGTGGCTTTGCAGAAGCCTCTGCTCATCAAGGGTGAGCCGGGCACCGGCAAGACCATGCTGGCCCAGGCCGTTGCGGACGCTCTTGGGAAAAAGCTCATTATCTGGAATGTAAAATCCACCACCAAAGCCCAGGACGGCCTGTACGTCTATGACGTGGTGCAGCGGCTCTATGACAGCCAGTTTGGAAACGCCGGTGTGGATGACGTCAAAAAATACATCAAGCTGGGTAAGCTGGGCGAAGCCTTCTCCGCCGATGAACAGGTGGTCCTGTTGATCGACGAGATCGACAAGGCGGATCTGGAATTTCCCAATGACCTTCTCTGGGAGCTGGACCGGATGGAGTTCTACATCCCCGAGACGAAGGAGACCGTACAGGCCAGGCAGCGCCCCATCGTCATCATCACCTCCAACGCAGAGAAGGAACTGCCGGACGCTTTCCTCCGTCGGTGCGTGTTCCACTACATCGAGTTCCCGGAGCAGGAGCAGATGGAAGCCATTCTCCGGGTCCACTTCGGTGATTTGGAGGAAAAGCTGGTAAAGCAGTCCCTCGCCGCCTTCTACTGGCTGCGGGAGCTGCGGGGCATTGAGAAAAAGCCCTCCACCTCTGAACTGGTGGACTGGATCCGGGCGCTGGCGGCCGGCGGCGTGGACCCCGATCGCATCGAACAGGAGATCCCCTTTGCCGGCGTCCTGCTGAAAAAAGACAAGGATCTTCAGACCCTGCGGAAGGTGAAATAAGCCATGTTCGCCGCGTTTTTTTACCTGCTGCGTCAGCGGGGGCTGCATGTCTCCCTGAACGAGTGGATGACGCTGCTGGAGGGCATGGAAAAGGGACTGCACCACTCCACCCTCACCGGCTTTTATCACCTGTGCCGGGCCATCGTGATGAAGAATGAGACGGAATTTGACCACTTCGACCAGATCTTTCTGGAATTCTTCAAGGATGTCCCCTACACCGAGGAGCTGCCGGAGGATCTGCTGGACTGGCTGAACCACCCCAGCGAGGATCTGAAACGGACCATTGCCGACCTGCGCTCCGCCGGGTTTCCGGATGAAACGCTGGAGGAACTGCTGAAAATGCTGGAGGAACGTCTAAAAGAGCAGACGGAAGAGCACAACGGCGGCAACTACTGGGTTGGGACCCAGGGCCGTACCCCTTGGGGCAACAGCGGCTGGCACCCCAACGGCATCCGGATCGGCGGGCAGTCCATGCACCGCACCGCCATGATGGTAGCGGGGGAGCGGAAATTCCGGGACTTCCGGAAAGACAATAAGCTGGACACCCGCCAGTTCCAGATGGCCTTCCGCACGCTGCGTCAGCTGTCCGCACAGGAGCGGAGCGCCGAAAAGGAGCTGGATGTGGACGCCACGATCCACGATACCTGCGAGAGCGCGGGGCGGCTGGAGATCCGGTACAAGAACCCCCGGAAGAACACGGTGAAGGTCCTGCTGCTGATGGACTCCGGCGGTTCTATGGACTACTATTCCGGCCTGTGCAGCCAGCTGTTTCAGGCGGCCACCAAGTCCAACCACTTTAAAGAGCTGCACACCTACTATTTCCATAACTGCATTTACGGCGACGTTTACAACGGCCCCCGCCTCTGGCAGGACGGCCAAACGCCTACGGAATGGCTTTTGCAGAATTTCGATGCCAGCTACAAGGTCATTCTCGTGGGCGATGCCGCCATGAACCCCTACGAGCTGCGGGAAAAGCAGTACGATTGGCGGAACCAGCGGTACGGCCCTTCCGGTCTGGAATGGCTGGAGCTGTTCAAAAAGCACTTCCCCTATCTCATCTGGCTGAACCCGGAGCCTCTTCCGGCATTTCAGGACTTCTGGACCCTGACCCACCTGCAGCTGGCCAAGCTGTTCCCCATGTTCGACCTCTCCGCCGAGGGCTTGGAGCAAGGCATGAAGCGCCTTATGGTGAAGCGATAAACGAAACAGGCCCGCAGCATCGCGGGCAAAACAAATGAAAAGAGGTGGATTATGGATTTTCCCAAGCTGCTGGGGCTGCGCCCCGGCGTCACCGCCGTCATCGGCAGCGGCGGTAAAACCAGTTTGCTGCGCCGTCTGGCGGAGGAATTACCGGGGACGGTCCTCCTCTGTACCACCACCCATATCCGCCCCTTTGAGGAATACCCCCTGCTGACGGCCCCTACGCCGGAGGACATTCGCAAGGCTCTGACCGCTCATCGGGTTCTCTGTCTGGGGACCCCCTGCGAAAATGGCAAGCTGACCGCTCCCTCCCTTTCCGTAGAGACGCTGGCCACGCTGGCGGACTATGTGCTGGTGGAGGCCGACGGTTCCCGGCAGCTGCCTTTGAAGGCCCATGAAGCCCACGAGCCGGTGATCCCCGCCGTCAGCCGTCAGGTGATCTGCGTGGTGGGGGCATCCGGTTTCGGGAAACCCATCCGGGAAAGCGTCCACCGGCCAGAGCAGTTCTGCGCCCTGACCGGCGCCGCTGCGTCAGACCCCGTCACGCCGGAACAGGCCGCAAAGGCCATTTTGGCGGAGCGGCTGTGCGATACCATGTTCCTGAATCAGATCGACACGGAGACCCAACGGTCTCTGGCGGACCGCTTCGCCGCGGCGCTGGGCGGCTCCGGTCTCCGGATCGCCGCCGGGAGTCTTCGGGCCGGGAGCGGCTGGCTTTACCCGGATATCCGAAAAATATGACAGGCCCACTGTCCCCACATTCTGCTGCGAAGCCGCATTTTCTTCGCAAAAGTGCAAACATTTCCACAGAATCATTGATTTTCGCAAACGTTTTCTCCTATGAATTGCACAAAAATACCTGCAAGGGGTTCACAGCTAACTGGTTCCATGGTATAATTTGACACGTTCTTAACAATATTTCCGCCGCCTTTATCCGCCGCGGAACGATGCCGAACGGAGAAAATGCCATGGAACACCATGAAAAAGCAGGATGCCTGTTTCCTAAGATCGGTATGCGCAACGTCAAGACCGCCCTTGCGGCAGCCCTGTGTGCGCTGGTCTACTACTTTCTGGACCGCAACCCTACCTTCGCCTGCATCGGCGCCATTTTCGGCATGGGCAGCAGCTTTATGCAAAGCCGTCTCCACGGCGGCAACCGCTTCTTCGGCACAATGGTAGGCGGTTTTATCGGCATGGGTCTGTTTGCCATTTACATGGAGCTGTTCCCTGACGGCAGCAACGCCTGGGTCCTGATTCCCCTGACCTTCGTCGGCGTGATCATTTTGATCCTGCTGTGTCAGCACATCTGGGTAGGCGGCGTACAGCCCGGCGGCGTGGTGCTGTGCATCCTGCTGTTCAACACCCCCACGGACACTTATATCACCTACGCCATGAACCGTATTCTGGACACCGGCATCGGCGTGCTGGCGGCGATCTTTGTCAACGGGATGCTGCCCGGCGGCTTCACCTTCTCTTTTATGCACAGGCTCTACCAGCGTCTGGGGATCCGGGACGATGTAGAGGATGAATTCATGGCCAAACCCGCCGTCTGAGCGATCGGAGGCCGCTCCTTCCAAACGGATCCATTCGCGCAAATGCAAATATGCAAGAAGTACCGCTCCCCTGCTGAGAAAACGTTCAGCAGGGGAGTTTTCTATCTACGCCCCCAGGGTTTGACCCGTAAATTCCGTGTGAAACCCGAAAAAGAGGAAGTGCACTTCATGGAAGCCCACTTTCACCTGACATAGAATCTCGGTATCAGTCAGATATACGGAGGTTTTGACGAATGAACAGGTATAAAGAGTCACTTCGGCAGTACTTTTCTGTACAGGCGAAAGCGCTTCGCAAGAAGCGGAAGCTGACCCAAGAGGAAATGTCCGAGCAGTTACATATCACGGTTCGGGCCTATGGCGATTTAGAGCGCGGCTGCAGTTGTTGTTCTGCAATCGCTCTCTTATTCTTTTTACTGATGCTGGAGCCTGATGAACTGACGGCGTTTCTTGCGCAGATGAAAAAGCAGTTCCGGGAGCAGGATCAGCAGGAGGTCGCATAGGCCCCTTTTTTGCAGCATTTCTGTATCTGAAAATATGGGGGGATTCAGAATATGGATGGTCGCAAACGTGTGCTATTGGCCGACAGCAGCGAGGAATTTCGCTGGTTGATGTGGAGAAGTGCGGCAAATCATAATTTTTTCTCCCTTGCAACCGTTGGCAGTGGCCGCGATGTTTTATTATGTATGCAAAAACAGACTGCCGATCTGCTGCTGATGGACACGGCGCTGCCGGATGTCTGCGGTCTAACCGTGTTGGATGAGTTGCAGCGCCGGGGGACTGCCCCTCAGAGGGTCATCCTTCTCTCCAGCATCGTTTCTGAGCAAGTCACCGATCAGGCTTTTGCTCTGGGCGTCTCACATTTTATTCCAAAGCCGTTTCATACCGATCTGCTGTTTGATGCCATGTACGAACTGTTTCCCGGCTGTTCCTGCGGTCATTGGCCGCATAGTCCTCAGTAGGATACAGATAGTCCACGCCCTCAGAAAATAAAAAACCCCAACGGGCACCGCAAACGCGATGACCCGCCGGGGGATCTCCGGAATCAGTCGTCGCCTCCGTCAAAGGGAGCCGCATGATCCGGACTTTTTACTTTTCAAAGACGGGGATCAATCCACCAGACCGGCGGTGATGATGGCCATGGAGTAGACCTCCAGAGCGTTGCAGCCGCGGGACAGGTCGTTGATGGGAGCGTTCAGGCCCTGCAGGATG
>ENA-ORTB01004229-ORTB01004229.1-human-gut-metagenome-genome-assembly--contig:-NODE-4229-length-10114-cov-5.186798_pt1 | contig 10114 bp, 5 predicted proteins | sample MGYA00241905_ERZ509174 | MGnify/ENA primary metagenome ERZ509174 (study PRJEB26280, sample SAMEA2338851) | human gut metagenome | biome: human gut; feature: human-associated habitat; material: faeces...
TAAAAAACAGGAGCAGTGCTGGTACAAATATTGCAGCACCCGCCACAGAAGGAATCATAATACTGCCTGTTGCAACAATAATCGTTGGGAACAATGTCATAAAAAAGTTTGTAAATGGTGCTAACGTTCCGCAGTAGATTCCAAATTCTTCCAATGTTGTACTCTTCATATCCGGATCTAACATCTTTACTAATGTGAACGCCGATGCAGAACTGCCAGTATTCTGTCCATATGCAGCCATTGCTTTTTCAAACCAATCATCTTTACATACACGCCTGATAACAACCAGACAATAAAATACTGTTAATGCAAACATCACAACTGACAGTATAAGTATCGGAACAATATATGTTTTCACTGTACTGAGCTGAATAGATGCAATAGAACCTATAATCATAAATTCCAGGCATGCATTAGCAACCTGACTGTTTGCTCTCTTGTCAACATATCCAGACATTTTAAATTTCTTCAGCACCGGCCATAAAATCATGGCTCCAATCATTCCACACGCCAAATCCGGAAGTTTATTCAATACTTCTTTCGCATATCCGTTCACAATCAGTCCGATAGCGTCCTCTGTCGGAATACCGCGCTGGTTGCAATAGAAAATCTGGTCTTCACTGATCTTGCTTGTCGTAGCTTCATGTTCCACTACCGCTGTCTCATTATGAATATCCATATATGGGAAAGTATGTGCACCGCACTTATCTCCCAACAACAAAGAGTCACACTGGCTGTAATTACGGGCATTATCCGCTTTCTCCGCTACACGGACCAGTCCGCGATACGAATTCTCGCTGTGACCGGCAGAAATACCTTTGCTGACAATTGTACTACGTGTATTCTTACCGAGATGAATCATCTTCGTACCTGTATCCGCCTGCTGATAGTTATTAGTCACAGCCACAGAATAAAATTCTGCTGTCGAATTATCACCTGTCAGGATACAGGAAGGATATTTCCAGGTAATCGCCGAACCGGTTTCCACTTGTGTCCAGGAAAGTTTGCTATCCACTCCTTTGCAGTTACCTCGCTTCGTCACAAAATTGTATACACCGCCTTTACCTTCGGCATCTCCCGGATACCAATTCTGAACCGTACTGTATTTCACTTCTGCACGGTCATGCACGATAATCTCTACAATAGCAGCGTGCAGTTGATTCTCATCCCGCATCGGAGCCGTACATCCTTCCAGATAAGATACATACGAATCATCATCCGCCACAATCAGCGTACGTTCAAATTGTCCCGTGTTACGGGCATTGATACGGAAATAAGTAGAAAGCTCCATAGGACAACGCACCCCCTTCGGAATATACACAAAAGAACCGTCGGAGAATACAGCTGAGTTCAATGCGGCAAAGAAATTATCACGGTAACCGACTACCGAACCAAGGTACTTCTTCACCAAGTCCGGATGTTCACGCACCGCTTCACTGAACGAACAGAAAATAATTCCTTTTTCCATTAATGTTTCCTTGAAGGTAGTCTTTACTGAAACCGAGTCCATTACGGCATCAACCGCCATTCCACTCAAGGCCATTTGTTCTTCCAAAGGAATTCCCAACTTATTGAAGGTCTTTATTAGTTCAGGATCAACCTCATCCATGCTCTTCGGCCCTTCCTTTTTCTTAGTAGGATCAGCATAGTAAGAAATAGCCTGATAATCAATCTCCGGAATACGGAGATGTGCCCATGTGGGCATTTCCAGCGTCAGCCAGTGGCGGTACGCTTTCAATCGGAACTCCAGCAACCACTCCGGTTCGTCCTTTTTCGATGAAATCAAACGAATCACATCCTCATTAAGTCCACGCTCAATGATGTCTGTATGCACCTCCGTGGTGAAGCCATATTTGTACTTCTCCTGCGTTAGTTCCTTTACATATTTATTGGGTTCTTCTTGTTGCATCTTTATTCTCTAATATATATTGTTGCGTCATACTCTTAGCAGCAGGGAAAAAGATTCCCGCAAACGTTTCTATCGGATAATATAACAAAGATTCGCTCTTTTTTGTTGCACTAATTAACTTATTATCGCCATCCATAAACTCTATCAGACAAATCACCAGACTTGTTAACAATAGAAATTTAAGTGCTCCCAGCACACAACCGAGCCAACGGTTCAACCAATCCAGCGAAACCGCTTTCATTGCCTTTGTCAGCAACGAAGCCACCAATAAGAATATCAGTGGAACGGCTATCCAGATGATAATAAAAGCCAATACCTGTGCAACAGTCATCGAATCAGTCACCGTTGGACAAAGCTTTTCCGCTAAAGTGGTATACAAAGCCTTCGCCGCCAGCAAACCGACTATTAATCCCAGTATAGAAGCCAACTGACGAATAAAGCCTTTCATAAAGCCTACTATTGCGCCTGCACCTATTATAATAAGGATAATAATATCAATCGTTGCCATATTTCTCTATAAAAAGAAAAAAGAGGCACGGAGTTATAATTCACTCTGTGCCTCCGTTTATTCTTAATTCAGTACAAATTATAATGTCTGTTTCACTTCTATTTCTTCGAATGCCTCGATCATATCGCCTACCTTCATGTCGTTGCAGTTCACTAAGCTGATACCACACTCAAAGTTTGTACCTACTTCCTTCACATCGTCCTTGAAGCGTTTCAGCGCATTGATATTCCCGGTAAAGATTACGATACCGTCGCGAATCAGACGAGCCTTGTCGCTTCGTTTCACCTTTCCGGTTTTCACCATTGCACCGGCTACCAAACCTACTTTCGTGATATTGAACACCTCGCGGATTTCGATAGTAGCAGTCACCTGCTCCTTCACTTCCGGCGCCAACATACCTTCCATAGCAGACTTCACCTCTTCAATTGCATCGTAGATGACAGAGTACTTACGGATATCGACACCTTCCTGTTCAGCCATCTTAGCGGCAGCACCTGAAGGACGTACCTGGAATCCCACGATAATCGCATCTGAAGCAGCGGCCAGAGAAACATCCGATTCGGAAATTGCTCCCACACCCTTATGGATGACATTTACCTGAATTTGTTCCGTAGACAACTTGATCAACGAGTCGCTCAATGCTTCCACAGAACCATCCACGTCACCCTTAACGATAATATTCAATTCCTGGAAGTTACCCAAAGCGATACGACGACCCAATTCATCCAAAGTAAGAATCTTCTGCGTACGCAAGCCTTGTTCACGAGCCAACTGTTCACGTTTGTTGGTGATTTCACGAGCTTCCTGGTCGCTTTCTACCACATGGAAAGTGTCACCGGCAGCAGGAGCACCGTTCAATCCCAGAATCAATGCCGGTTCAGCAGGACCCGCTTCTTTGATACGTTGATTACGTTCATTGAACATAGCCTTCACACGACCATAGCTAGTTCCGGCCAATACGATATCTCCGACTTTCAAAGTACCGTTAGATACCAATACCGTAGCTACATAACCACGTCCCTTGTCAAGTGAAGACTCGATAATAGATCCCGTAGCGTTACGGTTCGGGTTTGCCTTCAAGTCGAGCATTTCGGCTTCCAGCAATACCTTTTCCAACAAATCTTCCACTCCCATACCTTTCTTGGCAGAGATATCTTGTGACTGATACTTACCACCCCATTCTTCAACAAGGTAATTCATAGCAGCCAATTCTTCTTTAATCTTATCCGGATTTGCAGTCGGTTTATCCACCTTATTGATAGCAAACACAATAGGTACACCCGCCGCCATTGCATGGTTGATGGCCTCCTTTGTCTGCGGCATCACGTTATCATCCGCCGCTACAATAATAATCGCAATATCCGTTACTTTCGCACCACGGGCACGCATAGCGGTAAACGCCTCATGTCCCGGAGTATCAAGAAATGTAATACGGCGACCGTCTTCCAACTTCACATTGTATGCACCGATATGTTGTGTGATACCTCCGGCTTCACCGGCAATCACATTCGCCTTACGGATATAGTCAAGCAATGAAGTCTTACCATGGTCAACATGTCCCATTACAGTAACAATCGGAGCACGCGGCTGCAAATCTTCCGGAGCATCTTCTTCTTCCACGATAGCCTGTGCCACTTCCGCACTTACATATTCGGTCTTGAAACCAAATTCTTCGGCCACCAGATTGATTGTTTCCGCATCCAGACGCTGGTTAATGGAAACCATGATACCGATACTCATACAAGTACCGATAACCTGCGTCACAGGAACGTCCATCATGTTGGCAAGGTCATTGGCAGTCACAAACTCCGTCAGCTTCAACACCTTGCTTTCCATTTCTTCCTGTTCCATCAGTTCGTGTTCACGCTTCTGGATGGCATCGCGTTTGTCGCGACGGTACTTGGCACCTTTATTATTCTTATTTCCCTTGTTGGTCAGACGGGCCAAGGTTTCCTTTACCTGCTTCTGTACATCTTCCTCGCTGATTTCCGCCTTCACCGGCTTGCGTAGGCGCGGCTTGCGATCATCGTTCGGACGTGACGGGCGTGCATTAGTTCCCGGCGTATTGTTCACATCTACGCGGTCTTTCTTGATACGGTTACGTTTTTTCTTTGCATCCGTACCGCCTTCTCCCGGTTTGACAGGAGCACCTGGTCTTGCCGTTCCGTCTTTCGGTCCTTTATTGAAAAGCCCGTTACCCGACTGTTGCCCCGCTTTGTTACCGGCGAACTTCTCGCGCTTGTCTTCCCGCTCTTTCTTGCGTTCCTCCTTCGTCTTTTTCTTCGGACGGGTAGACTGATTCAACGCGTTCAGATCTATCTTCCCTGTCACCTTGATTTTCGACTCGAACTTCGGAGTATTCAACCGGAATAATCCCTCGTCAGAATCGTTGCCGGCAGATGCCGCCGGTTCTGCAGTCGTCGCAGTCGTTGACTCTACATTTGCAGTTTTCGGCTCCTGTACAGGCTCCGGTTTCATCACTTCTGCTGGTTCCTTTTCCACTACTATAACTTTTTCTTCTTTTATCTCCTCTGGCTGCTGTTTCATTTCCGGGATTTTCACTTCAGGCATTTCCACCTCAGGTGCCTTTACTTCGGGGGTTTTCACCTCCTCAACCGGAGCATCAGCAGTTTTTGCAGCAGTGGCCGCCTCCACAGGCTTCTCCACTTTCTTTTCCACAGGAACGGAAACAGGCTGATGCTGCACCTCCTGCACTTTTTTATGCGGTCTGTCCAGATCGATCCGACCCTTCGTCACAATTTTAGGTCTGAATTCTTCCGGTATTACAGTCTTTATTTCCGAACTCTTTTCTTCTTTCACAGAAGAAGCTTCCCTGTGAGAGCGTTCGGGCACGACCCGTTCACGCTCACGTCCGCCGTTCGGTAAATCTTTTCCAAACTCTTTTACGAGCAAAGCATACTGTTCATCACCGATTCGCGTGTTGGGATTGTTATCCTCAACCTCGAACCCTTTCTTGCGTAGAAACTCAACAACCGTGTTGATTCCTACATTTAATTTTCTCTGTACTTGTATTAATTTTATGGGCATATCAAACTTTGTCGTAATACTTATTCTTGAGGTTCTCCCTCTTCTTCTTCAAATTCGGCAGATAAGATAGCAAGTACCTCGTCAACAGTCTGTTCTTCGAGGTCGGCACGTTCTACAATCTCTTCGCGGTTCATAGCCAATACGCTCTTCGCCGTGTAGCACCCGATATTCTTCAGTGCTTCGATTACCCAGCTGTCAATTTCGTCCGAGAATTCATCCAAATAGATATCCTCTTCATCTGCACCTTCCACATCGCGGAAGACATCGATGGCGTATTCGGTCAGCATACAGGCAAGCTTGATATTCAAACCACCTTTACCGATAGCCAATGAAACTTCTTCAGGACGAAGATAAACCTCTGCCTTATGTTCTTCTTCGTTCACTCGTATAGAGGAAATTTTTGCCGGGCTTAATGCACGCTGGATAAACAGCGATATATTGGATGTATAATTAATAACATCGATGTTCTCGTTTCTCAGTTCGCGAACGATACCGTGAATACGGGAACCTTTCATTCCGACGCAAGCGCCAACCGGGTCGATACGGTCATCGTACGACTCGACGGCAATTTTTGCTCTCTCTCCCGGAATACGGGCAATCGCCTTGATGGTGATCAGACCATCGTTGATTTCCGGAACTTCAAGTTCGAACAAACGCTGCAGGAACAATTTGTCTGTACGGGAAAGGATGATCTTCGGATTGTTGTTATAGTTATCCACCCGCTGTACGATAGCACGCACGGTTTCACCTTTACGGTAAAAATCAGTCGGGATCTGTTCTGTTTTCGGGAGCAGCAACTCATTACCCTCGTCATCCAACAACAGGATCTCCTTCTTCCATACCTGGTAAACATCGGCTGCGATGATATTGCCGATTTTATCCTTATACTTAGCAAACAAACTGTCTTTCTGCAATTCAAGTATTTTTGAAGCCAACGTCTGGCGCAGGTTCAGGATGGCACGACGTCCGAAATCGGCAAAATGCACTTCATCAGTCACCTCTTCGCCCACTTCACAGTCGGCATCGATCTTACGGGCCTCGGTCAGTGTCAGCTGAAGATTCTCGTCCTCCAGTTCGTCATCGGCGACAACCGTACGGTTTCTCCAGATTTCGAAGTCACCTTTTTCCGGGTTGATAATTACATCGTAATTTTCATCCGTACCGAACATTTTAGCGATCACGTTGCGGAATGAGTCTTCCAACACGCTGATCATCGTATCTTTATCTATATTTTTCAACTCCTTGAACTCAGCAAGTGTGTCAATCATACTGATTGTTTCCTCTTTCTTGGCCATAATCTTTTTACTTGAATCTTATTAGGTATTTTGTATATTTTATTTCATCGAATGTATATGACTGGTCTTCCCGGACAGTCACTTTACGCTTGGCTCCTTCGGGCTTCACTTGTTTTTCAACAGTGACCACCACCCCGTTTTCGTCGGCCGATTTCAATACGCCGGTCAACTTCGTACCGCTTTTAAGCAGCATTTCCACTTCGTTACCTATATTTTTCACATACTGGCGAAGCACTTTAAACGGAGATGTTATCCCTGCGGAACCGACTTCCAGTTCGAAGTCTTCCACATCACGGTCCAGGTGACCTTCCACATAGCGGCTCAACTCAGCGCAATCGTCGATACAAACACCCTCATCATTATCTATTTCTATGATAATCAGGTTACCTGGTTTTATTACTACATCCACTAAATAATTGCCGGAAGAAGCTAATTTCTCTTCTACCAACTGACTTATCACGTCCTTTTCAATCATATACATACAGTTAAGAACAAAAGAAGGGGACTGCCCGCCCCCTCCTCATCTTCGCTTAATCGTCTGCAAATATACAAATAATCAGTGAGTTTTCAAATAAATATATATTTTTTCTGCATGTTAAGAGATTTATCGCGTACATTTATACTTAATATGTCAAAAGTAAGCATATATCAGAACATTTGGTCATTACCCGTTTTTTTCGTTCCTTTGCCCTCGAATATAAGGGGTGCTTGCCGGAATGACGCCCAAAAACAGGAAGGCTGGCTGAGATTATACCCATTGAACCTGTACGGGTAATGCCGACGAAGGGAAAAAAGTGTATCTTCAGTAAAAACAGTCCACCTCTGCTATTCCTTTTAAAATTCAGGTTATCAAAAAGAAAAAGGATGAAAAGTGTTCTTATTATTGCCTCAACATTAATGGCATTGTCGGCGGAAGGCAAAACGACCGGACCGGCCGATTCTCTGAAAATCTCAAAAGACATCTCGCTGGACGAAGTGGTCGTCACCGCAACCAAAGTAGCCAAAGGGACACCGGTTGCCTACAGCGAACTGACAAAGGACGAGCTGAATCGTCGGAACGACGGACAAGGCATCCCCTTCCTGATCCTCCAATCGCCGTCCGTAATCATGACGTCAGATGCAGGGACAGGTATCGGCTATTCCGGTTTCCGCATCCGGGGGACGGATGCCAACCGTATCAACATCACAGTCAATGGAGTACCGGTAAACGACTCCGAGTCACACACGGTCTTCTGGGTGAACATGCCAGACTTTGCCTCTTCGGTCGATAATATCCAGATACAACGCGGAGCCGGGACCTCGACCAACGGGGCAGCCGCCTTCGGAGCAACCGTCGCCATGCAGACGCAGAAATCGGAGTTGAAACCTTATGCCGAATATTCGGTCTCGGCCGGATCGTTCGGGACAGTCAAGAACACTGTCAAGCTCGGAACCGGGCTTCTACAGGACCATTTCGTTTTCGATGCCCGCTATTCCAATATCCAGAGCGACGGATACATCGACCGAGCCAAGGCCAACATGCACTCTTACTTTGCTTCGGCGGCTTACTACGGAAACAACACGCTGATTCGCTTCCAGACTTTCGGCAGCATCGAGAAGACCTACCAGGCATGGACCGGCGTCCCTTCCTATCTGCTAGATTCAGACCGCACCTACAACCCTTGCGGGGAATATAAAGAAGACGGGGTCACCAAATATTACAAGAACCAAACAGACAATTACCGGCAGCAGAACTACCACCTGACAGCCAGCCAGCGCCTGAGCGATCTGTGGAACATGAACCTGACACTCCATTACACACACGGGGCAGGTTATTATGAAGATTACAAAGGAGGGGCCAAAGTCAAGGACTACAAGCTACCCCTATATATCGACAGCCAGGGAGACACCATCGCCAAGACGGACCTCGTCCGCCGCAAGTGGCTGGAAAACGACTTCTACGGAGCGATCTACAGCGCCAACTATCGGGGAGAGCGTTTGCAATTCTCAGCCGGAGCCGCCATCAACCGTTACGACGGCGACCACTTCGGGCGTGTCATGTGGGCGAAACAATCGAACAACCTTCCCGAACCGGACTACGAATATTACCGTAACACGGGTGACAAACTGGATTATAATATGTATGCCAAGGCCAATTACCAGCTCCATCCCAACCTGAACGGTTATCTGGACATGCAGTACCGGGGCATCCACTACACGATCGAAGGCAGCGACGACAAAGCCGGCGACCACGTGAATGTCGACAAGCACTGGAACTTCTTCAACCCCAAGGCGGGCATTAACTTCCAGAAGGGAGGCCACAACGCGTTCGTCTCGTTCTCGGTAGCCAACCGCGAACCAAACCGGGACAACTTCACCGAGGCCGGCCGGGACGAACGCCCGCAGCACGAGACGCTCTACGACTATGAAGCGGGTTACGGTTTCGGAAACTCCCGTTTCCATGTCGGCGCCAATCTTTACTTCATGGATTACAGCAACCAGCTGATCCTGACCGGCAAGATCAGCGAAATCGGCGAAGCCCTCACTTCCAATATCAAAGACAGCTACCGGATGGGAATAGAACTCACGGGAGGCGTGGAAATCGCCCGCTGGCTGGACTGGAGCGGAAACCTGACACTCAGCCGGAACAAGATCAAGAACTTCATCGAAAGCATCGAGGTTTACGATGCCGACTGGAACTTCCTACGCGAGGACCACAACGACTTAGGGACAACCGACATCGCCTTTTCGCCAGACATCATCGCCAACAGCATGTTCAATTTCAGCTGGAAACAATTCAGCGCAAGTTTCAACTCCCAGTTTGTCGGCCGCCAGTATATCGACAACACCTCTTGCAAAGACCGTTCCATCGATCCCTATTTCGTCAGCAACCTGCGTGTCGGCTACGTTTTCAAACCGAAGTTTATGAAGGAGATCGCCCTCGATGTCACGATCAACAATTTGTTCAACGAGCAATACGAAACCAATGCATGGGTATACTCGGCAATGGTCGACGGCGAACGTTACAAAGAAGACGGCTATTTCACCCAGGCGGGAACAAACGCAATGGCACGGGTAACATTCAAATTCTAAATGATGGAACAATTACTGGAATATTTCGGAGTACTGACCGGCCTGCTTTATCTCTTTCTGGAGATAAGGCAGCATCGTGCCATGTGGGTTGTCGGCTTCCTGACTTCCCTTGTCTATGTTTTTGTCTTTTTCTTTTCAAAGATATATGCGGATATGGGATTGAACATCTATTATGTAGCCATCAGCATATACGGTTTCTGGCAATGGACACGCAGCAAGGGCAGGCAAGAACAAACAGCGGAAGACATAGAGACAGCTCCTCAGGAGGTAATCCTCTACCGC
>ENA-ORTB01004237-ORTB01004237.1-human-gut-metagenome-genome-assembly--contig:-NODE-4237-length-10097-cov-3.452798_pt1 | contig 10097 bp, 9 predicted proteins | sample MGYA00241905_ERZ509174 | MGnify/ENA primary metagenome ERZ509174 (study PRJEB26280, sample SAMEA2338851) | human gut metagenome | biome: human gut; feature: human-associated habitat; material: faeces...
GTGCGGGCGGGTAATGACCAGTGCGCTGACCACTTCGCCAATGCGGGAAGCAGCGGTCTGGCCTGCCTCAACAGCAGCCTTCACAGCGCCAACGTCGCCCTGCACGAACACGGTAACAAGGCCTGCGCCGATCTTCTCCTGACCCACCAGAGAGACATCTGCGCTCTTCAGCATGGCATCGGCTGCCTCGATGGAAGCGGTCAGGCCGTTGGTCTCGATCATGCCCAGAGCGGCATCCAGCGGCACCTGCTCGCCTGCGGGCAGGCCGGACTTGCCGGTCGCGGGGCCCTTGGCAGGCATGATGCGGGCCAGATCTGCGTGGGGGCGTGCAATGACGTTGACGCAGAACAGCTCACCCACGCGGGAAGCAGCCTCTTCGCCAGCCTCGGTAGCAGCCTTGACAGCACCCACCTCGCCGGTAACGATCACGGTGGTCAGACCGGCACCGATGGTGTCGGAACCAATGAACTCAACGTCAGCAGCCTTCAGCATTGCATCGGTAGCGTCGATGTTGCCAACCAGACCCTTCGTCTCGATAAAACCCAGAGCTTTCATAAGTTGTTCCTCCTGTCAGAACACTGAAAAAATTGTATGTGATGGTTTCGTCCTTCAAAAACTCAGATGATGCGCAGCCCGCCCTCGGCCAGCATGCAGCGGCGGCGGCGGCAGAAACTCTTTGCGCAGGTGATGCCCTCGCCGGTGGGGCCGGCAATGGTCATGGTACAGTGGCCCTCGCCGCCAATGCCAACACCGGCCTTGGTGGCGCTGTTCTTTACGTAGATAGTGGTCTCAATGACCCGGGCAAAGCGGGTCATGTGGTCCACATCCTTGGAGAAGATGGAAGCGGTGTGGCGGTTGCCGTGCTCGGCCACCACGGCATCTTCCACCGCCTGTTCAAAGCTCTGGCAGCGCACGATGGGCAGCACCGGCATCATCTGCTCCACCAGCACGAACGGATGGTCGGCAGGCACCTCGCAGATGGCAAGGCGGCAAGTATCCGGCACATGCACGCCGATGGTCTCCAGAATGCGGGCGGCATCCTTGCCCACCCACTTTTTGTTCACCTCGTGGCCGCCGCCCTTCTTGGGCTGCAGCACGATGTTCACCAGCTGTTCGGTCTGGGCCTTGTTCAGCAGGTAGGCACCCTGCTTCTGCAGCTCGTGCAGCAGGCCGTCGTAGGCGGTGTTCACGGCGAACACTTCCTTCTCTGCAAAGCAGAGGATGTTGTTATCGAACGAAGCGCCTTCGTAGATCTTGCGGCCTGCCAGCTCGATGTCTGCGGTCTCGTCCACGATGACGGGCGGGTTGCCTGCACCGGCACCGATGCACTTTTTGCCGCTGCGCAGCAGGGCGTTCACCATGCCCATGCCGCCGGTGCCTGCCATCAGGCGGATCTTGGGGTTTGCGGCCATCTTGTCCACATTCTCCATGGTCGGCTCACGGGTCATGGTAATGAGGTTTGCAGGGCCGCCCGCCTCGATGATGGCGGTATTCAGCGCCTGCAGGCAGTCGGCAGACACCCGCTTTGCGCGGGGGTGCACGTTGAACACCACGGTGTTGCCGCCTGCGATCATGCTGATGGTGTTGTTGATGATGGTCTCGGTAGGGTTGGTGGTGGGGGTGATGGAGCAGATCACACCAAAGGGTGCGTACTCTTCCAGCATCAGGCCCGCGTCACCGCTCTTGGCTTCGGTGGTCAGGCATTCGGGGCCGGGGGTCTTGTTGATGACGGCCAGATGTTTTTCCACCTTGTCCTCATAGCGGCCCATGCCGGTCTCTTCCACGATCTTGTGGCACCACTCCTCCACATGTGCGCGGGCACAGCGGCGGATGGCTTCAATGATGCGCTGGCGGTCCTCGATCTTGTAGTTGGCCGCCCAGTCGCGCTGGGCTTTCCATGCAGCCTCCACTGCGTCGTCTACGTTCTCGAACACGCCGCGGTCGCCTGCTGCACCGCCGGGTGCAGCGGTATAGGCTGCAGGGGCGGCGCTTGTCTGTGCACCGCCCATACCGGCAAGCACCTGCTTGACGATCGCTTCAATTTCCTGCGAACTGATATCCATGGTTTTCGTTCCTTTCCGTAAAGGTCATATCCGTTGGATCAAACGAAACTTTTTGTTATTGAAAGCTCTTCAGCGTCCGGCGGATGACCTCGGCCATTGCGGCATCGCGGGCATTTGCGGACTTCGGTGCGGCCGGGGCCGCTTCCATTGCAGGGACTGCCGCAGGCTGTGCGGCGGGCACCGGGGCAGGGGCAGGAGCCGCCTGCTGTTTGGGCAGGGTGGGCAGCGCCATGCCCGGCTGGATCAGCCCAGTAACGCCCGGCAGGCTCACCGGCTGGGCAGGCTGTGCGGAGGGTACTGCCATTGCCACAGGCTGTGCAGCGGGCTGAGCCATGGGCTGCACGGCAGGTGCGCCGCACTTGCTGCAGCCGGTGCAGTGACCGCCGCAGCTGCCGCATTTGGAGCAGCCTGCGCAGCCCAGCTTTGCGGTGACGGCTGCGTAGTAATCCAGTGCTTCCACCAGATGGGCCGCATCTGCCGGGGTCTTGCCCCAGGTCAGGCAGCCGTCATTTTCCAGCAGGACAGCCTTATCGGTGCGGCACAACAGGCTGACAGCCTGTGCCTGTGCGTCCACGTTCTGGGCGGGCAGCAGCTGCACCCGGCCCAGCGCCCGCACTGCGGGGCTGAACGCTGCAGGCTGCACGGTCTGGCCCTGCATCCCCATCACAGCCGCGCAGGCCGGATAGGTGTGCATCACGCACTGGGCGTTCTCGTTTTCCTGATAGATTTTCAGATGGATGGGCAGGTCTTCGGGCAGGGGCTTAGGCTTTGCGCTGAGCATCGCCTTGCCATTCATATCCACGCGCACCAGCATATCCTGCGTGAGCGCGGCCTTGTCGGCACCGGCAACGGTCACCCACACGGCCTGCGGGCCGACGCGGACGCTCATGCTGCCGTCACCGGCCACCAGCCAGCCCTTGGCTTCCAGCCGACGTGCCATTTCCATGATGGCTTTTTTTGCCTCAAAGTCTGAGAGGTAAGTAACGCCTTGAATCACCATACGTTTCTTTCCTCCTTTTTAACGGCGCAGCGGCGGGATCTTGAGCATGGCGCGCACCTCGTCGGGAGTCATGGGCATCATGCCCTTGGACTTTACGATGTCCGACACCTTTGCGATCAGCGCTGCGTTGTTGTCCACATGGACACCCGGCGCGATCATGTCCGAATCCTCAAAGCCGATGCGCACGGTGGAAGCGCCCATATCCAGCGCAGTCTTGACCATTTCCCAGTCCTCGCGGTGGGCCTGCGTGTAGCCCCACAGGTAGTCGCCGTTGGGAAAGTTCTCTTCCAGCGCCTGAATCATGTGGCGCAGGGCCGGCACCGTGGCAGGCATCTCGCCGCCATGGCCGAACACCAGTGCAAACAGGATGGGTTTTACAAAGTGGAACTTGTCGTTCAGTTCCCGCACGGTGTTGATCATGCCCAGCTCAAAGACCTCGGTCTCCGGGATCTTCTTGTTGTCCATGATGGTCTTGACGCAGTACTCCACATCCTTGATGGGGTTCTGGTACACCGAGGTACCCAGATTCACCGAGCCGACATTCAGGCTGTTGGCTTCCACCCAGGAGGGGTAGCAGGGCTGCACACGTTCCTCAATGGTCAGGTTGGACACGCCGCCGGTGGAGATCTCCACCACGATGTCGCACATCTCGCGGATGTAGGCCACCGTTTCTTCCAGCAGGCTCAGATCCGGGGTGAGGTTGCCGTTCAGGTCGCGGCAGTGCAGATGCACCATGGACGCGCCGTTTTTGTAGCACTCATACACATCCCGGGCAATGGCCCGCGGATTGATGAGAATGTCTGTGGCCGCAACGGGGGCCACGGAGATCATGATTTTTTTCATTGGATGAACACTCCTTGCATGTCGCATTGGAGAAGCTTAACAAAGGATGCTAACGTCATTTTAGCACAAACATCCCATCTTGTAAACTCACAGTCCCCCGCCCGCCTTTTACGGCAGGCAGGAGGCCTGTATGCTTACTTCTTCCAGAAGATGTAGTGATCCTGCACTGTAGCGGCGATCTCGTCCACCTGCCTGCGCTCGATCACGCTGAGCAGCTGGCGGTGCAGCTCTACGAACCGCTCGATCTCCTCTTCGCCCTTGGCCAGCACCTTGCGGGTGGTCTCCAGACGGCTGGGCAGCGTCAGCCGGGTGATATACTCGGTGATGGTGGCCAGCATGGGGTTCTGGGCCGCATTGGCGATCTGGGTGTGGAACCGGCTGTCCAGCTCCAGCACCTTGTCCACCGAAGGCTCCGGCGAGTGCATTTCGGCAGAAAGCTCGCCGAAGGTGCGGTACAGGTCCGGCAGAAAGGATGTGATATCATTGCGCTGAATGATAATATTCAGCGTACCGATATCGATGACGGAGCGCAGTTCCACAAATTCCTGCCAGCTGTTCTTCTGCAGGATGATGCTGTACAGCATCGGGTCCAGCATTTTCTGGTTGTAGTTTTCGCTCACAAAGGTGCCGTCGGCACGCTTGATGTACAGGATGCCGTAGGCCTGCAGCTTTTTCACAGCTTCCCGCACCGAGTTGCGGCCCGCGCCGAACTGCTTGCACAGTTCCATTTCGGTAGGCAGCTTGTCGCCCGGATGCAGGGTGCCGTCGATGATCTGGGAGATGATCCCATCCATGACCTGATCGACTACAGACTTTACCGCATTCTTCTGTTTTTCAGGATGTTCCATTGACATAGTTCCGCCTCCAAATCCGGTTCGGTGGATATTCGGGGTCGTTCAACGTGGAACGTTCTGGGGCAGAAAGCCTCTAAACATCACATGTTGAACTTCCACCACTATTTTACCATATCTGAAAAGCGGACGCAACGGTTACGCCATCAAATAGGTGGGCAGCAGGATCAGCTGAGGGAAGGCGACCATCAGGGCAATGCAGACGAAGGTAGCCGCAATAAACGGCACCAATGTGGGGAACACCTCGCCGACTGTAACATCCATCAGATCGCAGGCAACGTAAATGCACATGCCCACCGGAGGAGTGACCAGACCAACACCGATGACCACGGTGATCAGGACACTGAGCACGATGGGGTTGATGCCCACGCCCAGAGCAATGGGATACAGGATGGGCATGAACAGGGTCAGCGTTGCAATGGACTCCATGAACATGGTGACGATGAAGAAAATCAGCAGGATCACGATGAGAATGACAGTGGGGTTGGTGGAGAAGCCCAGCATGGTCTTGGCCACCCACTTGTCAAAGCCCGCAGTGGTCAGCATGACGGTGTACAGCTTTGCAGCGCCGATAACGATGAAGATACGGCCGCTGGTGCGGACGGTCTCTGCAAAGGCAAACTTGATGTCCTCCCACTTGAGTTCGCGGTAGATGATGCCGCCAGCAAACAGACCGTAAACAACAGCGATCACGCCTGCCTCGGTGGGGCTGACGATACCCATGGTGATGGTGCCCACGATGATGATGGGCATGAGCAGGGCGGGCCAGCTCTCCCACAGGCCATGCAGCACGGGGCCGATGGTGAAGTGGCCCGGCTCCTTGGGCACGCCTTCCTTCTTGGCCATGAAATAGCTGACGATCATCTGTGCCAGACCGCACAGGACACCGGGGATGATGCCGCCGAGGAACAGCTTACCGGTGGAAATGCCGCAGATACCGGCAATGACCACCATGGGGATGGACGGAGGAATGATGATGCCGATGGTGGAGGAAATGGCGGTAACGGCAACGGTAAAGTTCTTGGAGTAGCCCTTGCGCACCATTTCCGGCATGAACATACCGGAAACGCCTGCGGTATCGGCAACAGCGGAACCGGAGATGCCCGCAAAGATCATGCTGGAAAGCACATTCACGTGAGCCAGACCGCCGTAGATGTGGCCGACGATGGAGTAACAGAAGTCCATCAGGCGCTTGGAAATACCGCCCTTGGACATGGTGAAGCCGGCAAAGGTGTACAGAGGGATGGCCAGCAGTGCAAAGCTGTTCATGCCCTCAAACATGCGCTGGGCAATGGTGACGGTGCTGCCGCCGCCCAGGAACAGGATGCCGCCCATGGCGGACAGGCCCAGACTCATGGCGATGGGCACGCCCAGAAACAGCAGAACGAAGAATGAGATCAGCAGCCATGCGATCATTTGGATTTGCCCCCTTCCGGTTTTGCGGTCAGTTCAACGATCAGGTTGAGAACGGCGGACAGGATGCACAGCACACCGGCAATGGGGAAGATGGTGTACACTTGACCCATGGTGAACTGCGGCATGGTGGAAACAGCCTGCTTTGCGCGGGTGCACAGCTGGTAGCCGCCGTAGGTGACCATGACGTAGAACAGGATGATGAACACATCACGGATGATGACAACGATCTTTTTGCCCAGCGGGGTCTTACCGAGGATGGAATCCACCACTTCCACGCGGAGGTTGGTACCCATGGCGTTGATGCCGATGCAGACAATGAGCATGGACCAGACGTTCAGATACTGGCTGCTCTCCATGTACCACTTGAAGCCGCCGATGCCGGGGATCAGGCGCAGCACAACGTTTGCGAACAGAATTACCATCATAGCTGCGCAGAGAATGGCGGAAATGAGGGTGGTGATCTTGTCCAGAGTGGTTTGCAGTTTTTTCACAGTACAAACTCCTTTCCAAGTGCGATTCAGATAAAATGCAAAGGGACGAAGGGCACGCCCCCTCGTCCCTTTGCTTCGGTTTTATTTCAAGGTTTTCTGGTCAGTGATCTCAGCGGGCTTCTTTCCATGCCTTCAGCTGATCCAGCAGGTCGCCGTAGGTATCAGCGTTGTCGGTCAGGACTTTTTCGGTCGCAGCTGCAAACGGAGCCAGTTCCGGGCTGTTGATCTTCATGCCCTTCTCTTCCAGAGCGGAGACCAGGTCGTTGGTCTGCTGCTCGTTCAGCTCACGGTCGTAATCGGCAGATGCCTTTGCAGCGTCGGAAACGATCTGCTGCTGGTCAGCGCTCAGCTTGTTCCAGCTGCTCTCGGCAATGGTAAAGCACATGCCGGAGTAGATGTGGTTGGTGATGCTCAGGTACTCCTGAACCTCGAACAGGTTGTTGTTGTAGATAACGGGGATGGGGTTCTCCTGTGCATCGTAGGTCTTCTGCTGCAGAGCCTGATACAGCTCAGAGAAGCTCAGCGGCTGGGGGTTGGCACCCAGAGCGGTCATGGTAGCCATGATGACGGGGTTCTCGGGGGTGCGGATCAGCAGACCGTTCATGTCGGCAGGGCTGTTGATGGGGCCCTTGGAGTTGGTCACGCAGCGGAAGCCGTTGCAGTAGTGGGCCAGCACACGCATATTCTGGCTCAGCAGGCCTTCCTCAGCGGCAGCCTCGATGTCGCTGTCCATGAATGCCCATGCATCGTCGAAGGTCTCGAACTGGAACGGCAGTGCGGAAATGCCCATCTTTGCATCGTAGGTGGCAAAGTTGGAAGCGTCGGTGATGATGATATCCACCGTGCCGGAATCCAGAGCGATAGAGTTGATCAGGTCAGCATCGCCGCCCAGCTGGCCGGAGGGGTACAGCTGAACTTCCACAGCGCCGCCGGTCTTTTCGGCAACTTCTTCTGCAAACTGCTTTGCGCCCTTTGCACGGGGGTCTTCTTCGTTGGTGGAGAAGCCCAGCTTCAGGGTGACAGCCGAGCCGGAAGCGGCAGCGGAAGAACCGGTGGAAGCTGCAGTAGAGGCAGTGGAAGCAGCAGTGCTGGTGCCGGAGCCGCCGCAGGCAGCCAGACCCAGAGCAGCAGCGGAAATGCCAGCCACCTTCAGGAAGTCACGACGGGAAATCATCTTTTTCATAAGAATTCTCCTTCAAAAAAATATCTTCTCCTGAGCCGTTCTCGTGCTCCGGCTCTTGTTCCTTTTTTAAATGGTGCCTTTCTTTTCCAGCGCCTTTTTCAGCTCGGCTGCACCAAAGCGGGGGCTGCTGAGGACCACCTTGCCAAACTTATCGGCGATATACTGTTCGCAGTAGGCCATGCTGCCCTGTGCAAACACGATCACATCTACCTTGTCGGCAATGGTACCGGCCATCTCGGTCATGCGGGCCTTGAACTGGTCCTGATCCAGACCGAATGCACCGTCCACCAGACAGTCCACCAGCTCCACGTGTCTGTTGCACTCGCGGGCCATGCGCAGGATGGTGCCCTTGGTGGGTTCCAGCGTGGTGGGCAGGGTAGCCATCACGCCGATGCGCTGGCCCTTGCGGACAGCCTCGCGGCACATCTCCTCGTCCACGCGGACGATAGGCACACCAATGTACTTTGCCACGTCCTGTGCACTGTCGGCAACCTCGCCCACGCTGCTGCACAGGTTCAGCATGGCATCCACGCCTTCCTCAGCGGCTTTCATGTACATGCCGATCAGGCGTGCTGCCGGTGCAGTGGTCACATAGCCTGCCGCGCGGACATCTGCCAGAATGCTGGGGTCCTGCAGGCTGTACAGCTCCACATCATCGCCCAGCTGCTTTTTGACCTCCTGCTCCACCAGTTCGATCAGTTCCGGGGTGGTGCTGGTATAGATCAGACCTACCTTCATAACGGAAAAGCCTCCTTTTGTTTTTCGTGTTCTCGTGCCGGACAAGCCCGCAGCAAAGGCTCTTTGCTACATCCTACCTTTAGTTCAATCTCAACAGCTTGTCCGTCTTTACATCCTACCATTAGATTACTCTTCGGTCCGCAAAAAGTAAATTGGCGAATAGCCGATATTTCGGGCCGGTTTTGGTCGTTCTGCACAAATGTGGGATGCAAGTGGTGAAAAATCCACTTCTTTCTGGACATCATCCCATCTTGCGGCGTATAATACCCTTAAAGAAAAAGACAGGGAAGGAGCCACCGGAACATGAATCCGTTTCAAAGTGATAACATCTGGAAAAAGAAGGCCCGGCAGGGCAAGGCGCAGCAGCATCCGCTCACGCCGCAGCAGGAGTGGCAAAAGCAGGTGAACAGCAGCAGCCTGTGGCTGGGCGGCGGCGTGGTGCTCAAGTACAACGCCAGCCAGAAGTACACGACGAACGCCGTCAGCGGCGCGATCTTCCGCGCCATCTGCCGGAAGGCCGGCGTGCCGGTGCAGGTGTTCACAAACCGCGCCGACGAGGCCGGCGGCAGCACGCTGGGCAATTTGCAGAGCCACACGCTGCCCATCCCGATGGCAGACATCGGCTGCGCCCAGTTCGCGATGCACAGTGCCGTCGAGACGGCCAGCGTCGCCGACGCCGAGGCCATGACAAAGGCCGTGGCCGCCTTCTACCGTGTCCATCTGCGTGCCCTTGGCGACGGCACCTACACGCTGGAATGAGCACGGGACGCTACGCGCCCAGCCCCAGCGGGCGGATGCACCTGGGCAACCTGATGTGCTGCCTGCTGGCCTGGCTGAGCGCCAAAAGCAAGGGCGGGCAGGTGCTGCTGCGCATTGAGGACCTGGACACCCAGCGCTGCCCCCGCAGCTATGCGGACGCCATTGTGGACGATTTAGCGTGGCTCGGCCTGGCCGCCGACGGCCCGACGCCGCCGGTCTACCAGAGTGACCGCAGCGAAATTTATCAGCGGTACTTCGACGAATTATCCCGCCGTGGGCTGGTCTACCCCTGTTTTTGCAGCCGCAGTCAGCTGCACGCGGCCAGCGCGCCCCACCGCAGTGACGGGCAGGTCATCTACGCCGGGACCTGCCGCGGCCTGACGCCCGCTGAAATTGCCGAGCGCTCCAAGACCCGCGCCCCCGCCTGGCGCGTGCAGGTGCCCGACGAGGTCATCGCCTTTGAGGACGGCCACATGGGGCACTATGAAGAAAACCTCGCCCGCGACTGCGGGGATTTTTTCCTGCGGCGGGCCGACGGTGTGTTTGCCTACCAGCTGGCCGTCGTTGTGGACGACGCGCTGATGGGCGTCGATGAGGTCGTGCGCGGCAGCGACCTCTTGTCCAGCACACCGCGTCAGCTCTGGCTTTACCGGGAGCTGGGCCTGACCCCGCCGAAATTCTACCATCTGCCGCTGCTTTTGGCCTCCGATGGCCGCCGCCTCTCAAAGCGCGACGGTGACCAGAGTCTCGAGA
>ENA-ORTB01004241-ORTB01004241.1-human-gut-metagenome-genome-assembly--contig:-NODE-4241-length-10086-cov-5.425282_pt1 | contig 10086 bp, 9 predicted proteins | sample MGYA00241905_ERZ509174 | MGnify/ENA primary metagenome ERZ509174 (study PRJEB26280, sample SAMEA2338851) | human gut metagenome | biome: human gut; feature: human-associated habitat; material: faeces...
AAGCCGAACAGGCAGGCAGGACGATGGACATTCCAGGCCAGCCGAAGGGACCGTTTGACTCCGACCAGCAGGTCGAGGTCAAGACCACGTTGTCGCGTGGACCGATGTTCTCCGAAGTCCGCTGACGAATCCCGGCGCTCGACGCCGGGAGCCAAGGAACGAGCATGACCGATCAGAACCAGAAGAAACGTACGGGTATGGCGTCCCTCGCCGCCGCGGGCGAGGGGGAGGACTTCTCCGTCATCGACGCCATCGGCGGGCCGCGCGGCGTCATCGAATCGATGCTGCCGGGCGTGTTGTTCGTCGTGTTGTTCGTCGTCACCAGCAACCTCAACCTCACGATCGGTGTCTCCGCGGCGCTGGCGGTGCTGCAGGTCGTCATCAGGCTCGTGCAACGGCAGTCGGTCATGGGCGCTCTCAGCGGCCTGATCGCCGTCGGCATCTGCTTGATATGGGCGTGGCAGAGTCATGAGGCGCGCAACTATTACATGTTCGGCTTCCTCACCAATGCCGCGTACATCGTGCTGCTGTCCTTCACCCTGCTCATCCGCGTGCCCGGTCTGGGGCTCATGGTCGAGTTCATCCGTACCATCCCCACCGAGCATTTCCGCGCGTGGCTGCACGGCTGGCTGGACGACAAGCCGCTCAGGCGCGCCTACACGATCGTCACCGTGCTGTGGATCGGCGTGTTCGCGCTGCGTCTCATCGTGCAGGTGCCGCTGTACCTCGCCGATTCCGTGGCGCTGCTGGGCACGGCGCGCCTGCTGATGGGCATACCGTTCTGGGCGCTGGCGATATGGGTGTCGTATCTGATCATCGCCACCCCGCTGCACCGGCACATCGCCGCGGCCAAAGCGGCGGCCGGCGGCGGCAAAGACGGTGACAGTGACGGCCGCAACAGCGGTGATGAAGGTGACAACGCAGCCGGACAGGCCTGATCCGGTCAAATTGCGAAAGGAAACAATGAACGCGCAAGTGCGTATCGAACGTTATGCCGACCAGGGACGATGCGTCGGGCATATCGATGGCCGTGTGGTATTCGTGAGGTTCGCCCTGCCGGGCGAGCTGGTGCAGGTCGCACCGCCTCTGGAGCTGTATGACAACCCTGTGAACCTCTACACGGCCGACTTCATCGGCAACCCCAGCATCAACTTCGTCAAGGGCATCGCTCAGGTGGAGGCCGGCGGTATGCGGGTCGATAGTCCTCTCGGTCAGCTGGGCTTCGAGCGGGGCGATATGACCGAGGCCGCGCCCCAGTCCGGCAGCGTCGATGTGACCATCGGCGTCCGGCCCGAGCAGCTGTCCATCAGCCGTCAGGCGGATGACGCGCATTGGGTGGAAGGCCACGTTTACTCCGGCATGCCCGCCGGTTCCGAAACGCTGGTCAGCGTCCGGGTGGGCGACACCATGCTGACGGTCAAGGAGCTGGGCTCCACCCACTACGCCAGCGACGAGCCGGTGTATCTGGGCTTCAATCCCAAGAAGGTCAACGTTTTCGAGACCAAGAGCGAGAATCTGATCAAATACTGCGTGTAAATCTGTACCACTGCGGCAGAGTCCGCGAAAATAAAAATCTGATTTGGAGGAAAAGAACATGTTGAAGCGCAAAAAGCTCCTGGCGGCACTGTTGGCTGGCACGATGATGCTGAGCCTGGTCGGCTGCGGAAAGAAAGCCGACACGTCCGGCGACACCACCGACACCACCGACCCCAGCACTCCCCCTGCGGAAACCCAGTTGACCCCCTGGGAAGAAGCTTCTCAGATCTACAACACCGAGGAAACCGATGAGGAGCTGTATCAGAAGGCCCTTGAAGAGGGCGGCACCGTGACCCTGTACTCCATCTCCTCCAGATGCACCAAGGTGGAGGCCGCTTTCGAGGAAAAGTATCCCGGCATTGACTGCGTTCCCTTCGACATCTCCACCAACGAGCTGCTGGAGAAGGTCACCCGTGAGTACGATGCCGGCCAGCATGTAGCCGACGTTGTCCACATCAAGGACCAGGACGGCTCCATGTGGAACATGTATGTGGCCAACAAGACGTTCTACAACTATCAGCCTGCTGACATCTTCGCCCACATCGACCCCAGCTACACTGCGACCGCCACGCCCCTGTACATTGAGCTGACCCAGCTGTTCTACAACACGGAGGCTTATCCCGACGGTTCTCCCATCACCAACATCTGGCAGCTGACCGAGCCCCAGTGGAAGGGCAAGATCATGATGCAGAATCCTCTGGATAACCTGTCCTGGGGCTCCTGGATCACCGGCTTCTGCGTAGGCGAGGAGCCGAACCGTCTGGCCGAGGCTTATAAGGCCCTGTACGGCGAAGAGCTGAAGCTGTCCGACGGCTGCGAGAACGCCGGTTATGAGTTCCTGAAGCGTCTGCACGCCAACGAACCGATCTTCACCGCCTCCTCCGACGCGATCGCCGAGGCTGTCGGTACCCCCGGCCAGAAGGATCCCCCCGTTGGCTTCTGCGCTTCCTCCAAGCTCCGCAAGGCCGCCGATAACGGCTGGGTCTTCGCTCCCGTGAATCTGGAGCCTGACACCGGTATCCCCGCTGTCAACACCCTGTACGTTGTGGAAGGCTGCGAGCATCCTGCCGCCGCCAAGCTGCTGATCCGCTTCATGATGGGCGGCATCGACGGTGACACCTCTGGTTACAAGCCCTTCAACACTCTGGGCGGCTGGCCTGTCCGCGATGACATCGAACCCGCCGAGGGCTCCACTCCCTTCTCCGAGATCAACGTTGCTCCCTTTGACGCCGACGAGATCTTTGTGAATTACAACACCGTCCGCGATTTCTGGCAGATGTTGGGCTGATCGGTCCTTCCATCCGCTGACTGTATGTAAGCAAGAGCGGCGGACGATCGTCCGCCGCTCTCTTCATCCCAAAAGCTTTTTAGGACGAAGAGAGCGCAGGCTCTCCGCTTCATTTTCAAAACTGCGAGGTATCTATGAGCTTCTTTATCGACAAGCATGGCCGCAGAAAAAGCCCCATTGCGCTGGCGGCGTGCGGTGCGGCCCTGTTGGATCTGGCCGTTTACTTCTGTACAGCCGCGCTTCTGGCGGGACCGCTGTACCGGACCGTCTCTTTCGGCGGCGAAACGGTCACCTCCATGCTCCACACCATCATCATCACGGTCATCAGCACGCTGCTCTGCTGCCTGTTGTTCCTGCTGAAGGACAAGCGGGTGGTGCCCTACGGCTTTGCTGGGCTGGCTGTGATCCTGCTGATGTTCTGCGCGGCGGCGTGGATGCTGCCGCAGGAGACGAGAGGCTCTATGCTGCGCCTGTTTCTGACGGTCGGCCTGCCGCCGGTGCTGCTTGGCAACGCCGTCAGCTGGCCCATCTACCGAAGGCTGCGGAAGGCACATCCCGAGTATTTCGTCAGAAAGACCATCTCGGAGGAACTGAAAGAGGCGGTGGAACAGGAGCAGAAAAAGAAGCCCGCTGCAAAGCCGGTATCCGATCCGGTCCAGACGCCGGAGCCGGATATCTCCCCCACAGAGGCCCTGTTTGGCCCGGAAAGCTCCGGAACGGCTCCCGGTGCGTTCCATAACGCCCAGGATGAGGCCATGCTGTTTTACGAAGACGATGACGATGAATCATAATAATGACCGGTAAGGAGGACCCACCAATGCTGAATACCGTTTTGTTCGATATGGGCGGCACATTAGAGGACATCTGGAACAATCAGGAGACCCAGGCGAAGGCCATGGACGCGCTGCAGAAAACCCTGCGGGCGCACGGTCTGGAGCCGGGATGCAGCCCGGAGGAGTTTGACCGCCGGGTCATGGCTGGCCTGAAAGAATACAAGCGCTGGAGCGAGGGCCTGGAATTGGAGAAGAAGCCGGAGGAGATCTGGCCGGATTACTATCTGAAAGAATTTGGCTTCGATCGGGAAAAGCTGATCCCCATTACGGAGGAGCTGGCCAATCTCTGGGAGGTGACCTATTACCACCGGGAGCTGCGGGGCGACGTTCTGGAAACGCTGGAAGCGCTGAAGGCCCGCGGCTACCATATCGGCATCATTTCCAACAATGCCTCCCTTTACAACGTGTTCAACATGCTGGAGGAGTACGGCATCCGGGGCTGCATGGAGGATGTGACGGTTTCCAGCGTGACCGGCTACCGCAAGCCCCATCCGGAGATCTTCCGCATTTCTCTGCGGCAGATGCAGACCACTGCCGAAAACTGCGTGTATGTGGGCGATACGATCTCCCGTGACATCATCGGCGCCAAGCAGGCAGGCTTCGGCAAAGCCGTTCAGATCGTCTCCGCGCTCTCTGCCCAGAAGGACGCGGCAACGGCGGCGGACGCGGAAAAGCCCGACCTTGTGATCCAGAATCTTCTGGACATGATTCCTTGGCTGGATCAGATCAACCCCGATATGCACATCGACGAAGCCCAGCAATCCTCCGGAATGTTCGTTCCGTTTTTCTGAATGAACGCAGCGTGACGTTAGGGCAAGAGCTATCAGCAGAACAGAGCATCATAGTTGTCCAACGGAGAGAAGCACAGTTGAATACTGAAAAAAGCGGATGCACGTCTCAGGCGTGCATCCGCTTTTGCATAGCAAAATAAGAAATGTGCCATTTCCTCGCCCCTGCGAGGCAACCGGAAATGATGCACGAAAGCTTCATGCACTGGCATTTGTGCATGTTCGTGATGCGCTGCTCATGCATGAAGCTTTATACCGAAAACTACTCGCTGGACGAGCTGTTCAAAAGGAACTTTTGCCGATGAGGAAAAATAAAACTTTCTCAGTTATGGTAGAAATACGGTCTGGCAAGGCTTCTTTGAACGCAAGCTATAGTATGCTGTTCTCCGTTACGCACAGAGTGAAATGTAATAACGCAGGTGTCTGCCATCTATTGCTATACGGCAGACACCTGCAAAAGTGCCGATTTCAAAAGTCCACGGGTCTTATCAAAGCGATCCCTAAAAATAGGATGATCGGTTTATTGATCCTTGTTTTCCTGAGGCAGGATCAGGTTCAGCAGAACTGCCATAATTGTGGCAATGACCACCGGCGTCTTACCGAAAATGATCGTAATGCTCTCCGGGAACTGGCTCAACGCAGACGAGGATTGAGAGATACCAACGCCCAACGCAGCCGACAGCCCTACAATGGTAGTATTGCGGGGGGAGATGGTTTCGGACGCGATCAGCTTCATGCCGGTCATAGCGATGGTGGAAAATACGGTGATGGTCGCTCCACCCAGCACGCATTGCGGAATCGTCGTTAAAATAGCTGAAAATTTAGGAATCAGACCCGCAAGCAGCAAAAATCCGCCGGCCAAAGCAAAAACCACCCGATTAACGACCTTATTTGTAGTAACAATACCTACATTTTGCGAATAGGTCGCTGTTGGCAGGCTGCCGAAAAATGCCGACAGCACATTGGTCAGGCCATAGGTAACAATACCGCCCTGCAGCTCTTGATCCGTGGGTTCCCGGTTCAACCCTCCCACCGTGGTGGCGGTCAAATCGCCAATCGCTTGAATCGCGTTGATGGCGAACAGAAGGGCGAGCGCGATGCAGGCCGAGAACTCAAACTTGATGCCGAAATGCATGAATCTGGGAAGAGAGAACCACGCCGCGTCTCTCACTTCAGAGAGATCCACCATGCCAAACACAGCGGCGACAATATACCCGGCGATCATGCCCAGCAGAATGGCGGCAAGCTTGCAGATGCCCTTGCCCTTGTTGGACATGACCATCACAACGATCAGAGTGAACGCCGCCACCGCCCAGTTTTGCCATGAGCCGTGAACCAGCGCGGAGGTCAAGCCCTTTCGCAGCACGACTACCTCGTAAGTATTCCCGGCACCGCCAGCCATATAATTGATGGCGGTAGGATAGAGAGAAAGACCGATCGTGAACACCACCGTGCCAGTGATGATGGGCGGGAAAAATCTGCGGATCTTCTTCACAAAAACACCCACAACAGCGGCAACGATACCGCCAATGACCATTGCACCCGCAATGGTGGCAATGTCTCCGCCGCCGCCAACGATGGCCTGCATACTGGGCAAGTAAGCAAAGCTGATGCCGAACATTACAGGAAGTCCGGAACCCAGCTTGCCGCCAATGGGGAATAACTCGATCAGGGTCGTCACTGCGGACATGACCAAGGATACCTGAATGAGCAGAACGCGTTCACTCTGCGGTAATCCAAGCGCGTTGGCAATAATGATCGCCGGGGTAACACAGCCGACGATCATAGCGACTAAGTGTTGCAGTGCCAAGGAGATCGACATTCCAAGGGGCGGAATACCACTGAGCTGAAAGAGTGCTTCGCGGCTGTAGTTACATTGTTTCATAAATCGTTTCCCTCGCTATCATCTGACTGGCAACAGAGGCGTATTTATTAAAATTTCCCTCATCAAAGCCTGAATTTTTGACAAAGTATACAAACTATTATAACCGAAAACCGCAGAAAGTCAACAGCTTGTCCTATAAGGCGCTTTGCGTGAACATCTTATAATGCGAGAACGGCAGCCTTACGCTGGAACTGGCAATTTCCGTTAGTCCGTTTGAGCAATTCGATTCAGGCTTTGAACTTGGGGGTTGTGACTACCTGAGATCCAGAGGATTTGCGATAGATACGCAAGCTGCTCCGGCTGAAAAAGGGCACTGACATGATTTGCATAGAAAAAAGGGGGGAAGAGGGGGGAGAATCCCTACACGATTGACCAATTTTTAAAACTGTACTGATTTGAGCACTATCTGGGCTATGCCCGGATAGTGCTCTTTGGTTACGGGCGATTATTTGAGTATTCCGCGCGAGATTGCGCACCTCAACCGCTCAAATTGAGCATCCATTCCGGCGGGATTGAGCACCCTTGCCGCTGTCGTTGAGCACTGCGGTAAAATGTAGATATGCGTCAGATTTCTGGCGTAAATATCTACAAGGAGGTCACCTGTATGACCAATTACCGCGAGATCCTCAGGCTCCATAGCCTGGGACTCAACAAGACCGAGATCGCGTCAAGCTGCCGCTGCGCTCGGAACACTGTGGCAGCAACCCTGCAACGGGCGGCGAACTGCGGCCTGCAATGGCCGCTGCCGGAGGAAATGTCGGATAAGCAGCTCTCAGAGCGGCTGTTTCCGTCCAGCACCTCAAAGCCTGTCTACAAGATGCCGGACTACGCCTCTGTCCACAAGGAACTCCAGCGCAGCGGTGTTACTCTGAACCTGCTGTGGCTGGAATACTGCGACCAGTGCCGGGCGGCGGGCGAGATTCCATACCAATCAACCCAGTTCAACAAGTACTATGCCGACTATCTGACAAAGGTCAACGCCACCATGCACCTGAACCACAAACCCGGTGAGGTTATGCAGGTGGACTGGGCCGGCGATACTGCCGCTGTTATTGACACAGACACCGGTGAAATTATCCCAGCCTATGTGTTCGTGGCAACCTTGCCGTACAGCGGCTACAGTTATGTAGAAGCCTTTTTCTCCATGAACCAGGAGTCGTGGACCACTGCCCATGTGAATGCCTACAAATACTTCGGCGGTGTCACCCGGATCATCCAGTGCGACAACCTGAAAACCGGCGTGCAAAAGCATGGGAAGGATGAGGTCGTTCTCAACAAATCGTACCAGGAGCTGGCAGAGCATTACGGCACGGCAATTCTGCCTGCCAGAGTCCGCACTCCCAAGGATAAAGCTGCTGTTGAGGGTACCGTCGGTATCATCTCTACCTTCATACTGGCCGCTCTGCGGAACCGCCAGTTTTTGTCTCTATTGGAACTGAACAAGGCGATTTGGGACCGTCTGGAGACGTTCAACCACAAACCTTTCCAGAAAAGGGAGGGTAGCCGGGCCAGCAGCTTTGCGGAAGAAAGGCCCTTTCTGCGCCCTTTGCCGCCCAGACCTTTTGAATTGGCCACCTGGAAAGTGGCAACGGTGGGACCAAATTACCACATTTCTGTGGAGCGTATGAATTATTCTGTTCCCTTTGAATACATCAAGCAGAAGGTGGATGTCCGGCTCACAAAAGCCACGGTAGAGGTTTTCTACGGTGGAAACCGAATCTGTTCCCATCCCAGGCTGTACGGACGGTTTAACCAGTACAGTACGATCCAGGAGCATATGCCGCCAGAGCACCAGAAGTATGTCCAGTGGAATGGTGAACGGTTCATTCACTGGGCCGGTAAAGTCGGCAGCAACACGCAGGTCGCTGTCCAAGCCATTCTCAGCGGCTACAAAGTAGAGCAGCAGGGCTACAAGTCTTGCATGGGTCTGCTGAAGCTGGCAGACAAATACACCCCGGAACGGCTGGAGAATGCCTGCAAACGGGCATTGGAATACACCCCCCGCCCTTCTCTCAAGAATATCCAGGCTATTCTGGCATCTGGCCAGGATAAAGCCATCCCTGAGCAGAGTGCGGCTACTGCGTCCTCCTCCCGGTACGGATTCACCCGTGGAGCTGCGTATTACGGAAGGGGGAACAAGTGATGCTGACTGAAACAACGGTATCCAAGCTGCGTGAAATGCGGCTGAGCGTTATGGCCAACGCGCTGAAGGACCAATTTGCCGATCCGCAGTTCCAAAGCATGGCTTTTGAGGACCGGCTCGGTCTTTTGGTGGATGCGGAATGGAATGTCCGAAAGAATAACCATCTGAACAAGCTGATCCGGCAGGCAACCTTCTCGGATCCGGGAGCTTGTCTGGAGAATGTGGAGTATCTGCCCGACAGAGGTCTGAAACAGGAGAAACTGCTGCGGTTCGGCACCTGCAACTATATCCAGGAGCACCACAACATCATCCTGTTGGGTGCCACCGGCAGCGGCAAAACCTATCTCGCCTGCGCTCTGGGCATGGCTGCCGCAAGGCGGTTTTATGCGGTGAAGTACATCCGGCTCCCGGATCTGCTGGTAGAGTTCCAAATTGCCAGGGGTAACGGCACCATCCGCAAGTTCATGGCCCAGTACAGGAAGTACGCTCTGCTCATGATTGACGAATGGCTTCTGTACCCTTTGAAAGAAACGGAAGCCAGGGACTTATTGGAAATCGTGGAGTCCCGGTACAAGCGAAACTCCACGATCTTCTGTTCCCAGTTTGACATTCCGGGCTGGCCGGAAAAGCTGTCTGACCCACTGCTGGCTGATGCCATCTGCGACCGAATTGTTCATGACGCCTACACCATAGTCCTTGGCGGCAAGGAATCCATGCGCAAGCGGAAGGGGCTGCAAGACATCTGACTCCGACCGTATTTATGATACCTTGACAGTTTTGTGCTGTCCATATTCAACCTGAGCGGTGGGACTGCTCAATCCGGGCGGTCCCGTTGCTCAATTCAAGCGGAACCGCTGTTCAATTTCGCCGGTCGAGCTGATTTTGCAGAGCGGCGTACGCATGGATCGCCTTGAGCATTTTTGCCACAATTTTGACCTTGGATTTTGGCACAACAGAGAAAACGTTGCGGTAGAAATGCACCGTGCAGCGCTGATATTTGGCGTCCGGAAACACCTCGCCCACGGCCTCCAGCATCCCCATGCACTTGTCGCCGACGATGAGCTTTACGCCGTCCAAGCCGCGTCCGCGGAGCCACTGGAAGAAGCTGACCCAGCTGGTCTTGTCCTCCTTCATGCCCTCGGCAGCGCCTAAAACCTCGCGAAAGCCATCCTCGTTCACGGCAATTGCCACCAAAACAGCAACATTTTCATACTCTCCGCCCCAGTTGCGGCGCAGGTAGATGCCGTCCACATGGACGTATGGATAGCGCCCGCCCTGCAAGGGGCGGTTGCGCCAATCCTCGATGTGGACGTAGGCTTTCTTGTTCAGCTCGCTGATGGTAGCAGGCGAGACCTTGCTGCCCCACAGTGCCTCCGTGATATCCTCCACACGGCGCACGGAAACGCCCGCCAGGTACATCTCGATGAGGGCCTCCTCCACGCTGCTCTCCCGGCGGCGATACCGCTCGATGATGGCAGTCTCGAAGGACACGCCCTTGAGCCGGGGGACGTGGAGCGTGACGTCGCCGGAGGGCGTGGTAAGGTTTCTGTCGTAGTGACCGCTGCGGTAGCCCTGACGGGCCTCGCTGCGCTCATAGCGGGCCGCCTGCGTCA
>ENA-ORTB01004246-ORTB01004246.1-human-gut-metagenome-genome-assembly--contig:-NODE-4246-length-10060-cov-3.897051_pt1 | contig 10060 bp, 6 predicted proteins | sample MGYA00241905_ERZ509174 | MGnify/ENA primary metagenome ERZ509174 (study PRJEB26280, sample SAMEA2338851) | human gut metagenome | biome: human gut; feature: human-associated habitat; material: faeces...
GGTATAACATCACGGATAGACCCACGAAAAAGACGAGGATCAGTATAATGGTGCTTTTGTTCTTTTTCATGGGCTACTCCCTAACGTTATAGTTTCAGGACCAGAGCAGGGGGCTTTGCAGCCCCGCTCTGTGCTGGGGAAAAGGAGAAGTTAGCGGTTCTCCATGCGCTTTTTGGTAATGAGCAGGATGGCTGCAGCAACCATCAGGCCGCCGCCGATCACATAGAAGATGGTGGTGCCGATGCCGCCGGTGCCGGGCAGGGTAGTGCCGATATTATTGATGACATTCGTAGTCAGAGTGCCAGCGGTTTTATCAACACTAAAGGTGATTTCGCCAACCTTCTTGTCGCCGCTCAAAGAGGTCAGGATATCTTCACGACGCTCGGTTTCCCAAGTGATAGTATGATCAGCGTTGACAGTAAAGGTGATGGGGCTGATGGTGTTGTAGTGGGCGGGGGTTACAGTCTCGGTCAGTGTGTACACGCCGTCATCCAGACCGGACAGCGTAAACAGAGCCTTATTGCCTGCGTCAATGGTCATAGTCTGGACAAAATCATCGGCGCCATTGATCTTTTTGGTCAGAGTGAACTGTGCACCTTCCAGAGGATCACCAGCCTGATCGATCTTGTTCACAACCACCTTATAGGTAAAGACGATGACGTTATCCCAAGGAGTTTCGCCCTTGCCGTCACCGCGCGGGTTGTTGGAGTACTCCAACTGTGCCTTGTTGACGTTGCCGTGTTCGCCCAGAACAGCGTTCCCGTTCAGCGTGGACTCGTAGGTAACGGTAATGATAGATTTAGCAGTAACACTGGGAATATTTTTCAGATCATCAAACACGATCTCAAAGGTGCAGCCATCGGCCGGGTTGGTAACGACAGTATAATTGCTAGCATCAATCTTAGTACCGGTCTCTTCATCGCCAACAAAAACTTTCACAGAGCTGGGGTCAAAGGTCAGACCCTTTTCTTCCACATCGTGGAAAGCGTAGTAATACGTCTTATAGGAATCAAAGTCCTTGGAAACAGTGCCCTGCAGGCGGAAGGGGATTTTATCGTCGATATCATAGTCGGCAGAATCCTGCCAGCCGGAAATAGCGCCGGTAGTATCGTTGGTGTCCTTCAGCTTTTTGGTAAATTTAGGAACCTCATTGCTCTTCGGCTTGATGGTAATATCGCAAACAACGGAAACGATGTAAGGAGTATAAGTCTCAGAGGAAGGCACAGTACCATCCTGGTCCTTGATCAGGTAGTAACCGCCAACAACATCATTAGCAGTACCGCCATTTGTAATAGTCACTAGAGGAGCGGTGCTCAAATCAATATATTTTTCGATAACGGTAAGCTTATCATTGTCGCTTGTGTAGGAAGCAACCTTGGAAAGTGCGTCCAGAACAGTCTGCTCAACAGCTTCGCCAGCCGTACCAGTGCCGTTTTTGCCCCACTTGATGTTGGCGAGCATGGACGGTTGGGATGCATCATAATCACCGGTAAAGATCTGGTAGATCTCGTAGGTGTGACCGTTTTTAGGTGCGGTGATCGTGTACCGGGTAACAGCAGCAGTGCTGGTAGAGCTGCTGCCATCTGCAAACGCCGGGATCGCCATGGCGCAAACCATAGCAACTGCCAGCAGCGCAGCCATGAGTTTCTTCATTGCTTTTTTCATGGAAAAAGCCCCTTTCTTTTCTGCCCCTTGCCGCCCCCTGTGTTTTTGTACAGGGGGGGGGTAGGGGTGTGGTTTTGTTCGGACTATCGCGTAAACTTTGCGCTGGGCGGGCGGGGTTTAAGCTCCGGGCGTCCGGCAGGGAAGTGCAGTTTAGTCATCTGCCCTCCCTTCGCGTCTGCGCTTGCGGTGGATAAAGCTATATGCCAGCGCAGACAGCATCATTGTGCCGCCCACGGCTGTGTACGGGAGTGTACCGGACCCGCCGGTAGAGGGAAGTTCGTAGTCGGCGTTGTCCTTTTCCTTGTTGGTCAAAAGGATGATATCAGCACCCTTCACATAGTTTACGGTGTATTCCACATCGTATCTTGTGTTGGTAGAGGTCTCCACTACGTAGAAGTAGCGGTTAAGATCATCGGCAGGGATTTCATAGACCGTTTTCCAGTCGGTTGCCGATGTAAGCTTAAACTCCTGCACAAAGGTGCCAACGCCTTTTGGAGCATCACACTTGTAAAGCTCCACGGTAACTTCAGCGGGTAGCTTTGTGTCGTTACCGTCCATAAAGGTACCGTTCTGATCTTTCCAGAGCTTTTGGATGGTAAGGCGGTTGCTTGTGTTCTTTACCGTCAGGGTAATGGCATCGCCCTCGTAGTAGTAGCTGACATCATCCCGAGAAACTTCTGCCAGCTCTGTTGACCCAACCGCATTGAGATATGCAGTATTGGAATCAGTTCCAACCGTGCTCCAGATGAAGTAACGCGGCGTGGAGTCCACTGCGTAGCCGGAGGGGGCTATGGTCTCGGTCAGACGGTAAAGGGTATTGAAGGGGTACAGCACAGTGCCGTCAGGGGCGGTGCTGCTGCTGTTCGAGAAGGAAAGGTAGAAGTAACTGCCATCCGTTGCCTTAGCAGGAATGTCTGCATTTACAATCTCAAACTGTTGGAGGGTGGAATTGTACTTTTCCAGCTTGAAATGTGCACCGGTCAGGGAGGTTTTGACGTTATTGCTATCTACCTTGTGAATGGTCAAGCCCACCGTGTGTGCGCTGCCGCTAGCGTTAGAATGCTCAACGGTGGTCGAAATAGTTTTGGTGGTGTAACCGTAAAGCTCTGCGGTGTTTGTCATCGTGTAGGCGGTGTTGCTGGTGTTTGCATACTTATATTCCAGCAGATACGATTGCTCGTTCAGCACCTGAACGGTGAGGATATACCCTTCTGAAGTTTCCTGATAGCTCGTCTTGTAGGAATCGGAGGGGAGCTCTACGCCTTTTTGACCGGTAGCTGCATCATAATCATACAGCTTGATCGAGGAATCAACCAGCGCAGCACTGTTTTTAGGACGATCAGGAACGACTACTTTGTCTGTCAAGGTGATCATCGATTCATCACCAAGCTTCAACTTTTTGGGGTTGATGATGATGGAGTAGGTGACCTCGTTGGCTATTGAATCGTAGTCGCCTTTCTTTTCCAGCAGGGCGGATTTGTATTCCACGGTGGTATTTGTTGTGGAATCGTCTACGCCCTCCCACTTTGCAGTGTTGGCAAAATATTGAGTCTGGGTAGTCGTAAGGCTCGAGTTCCAGATGTCTTTATCCACCTTGACTGTATAGCGGATGTAGAAGGAAGTGTATTGATTTGCAACATACTGGATTTCATCATTCAACTTGAATTTCAAGGTTTTTGTTGCAGAATCGTAAGTTGATGCAAAGAAACGCACATCACTCAGACTGATATTGTTATACCAATAGCCATTCTTACCATTGTAGCTTGTAGAATCACGGTAAGGGTGAAACCAAGGATTCTGATATTCCTCTGCGATCAACTGAGCAGAGCCATCCACATAGGTCACATGATCCGGCAGCTTATCGGTGATGGTTGCGGGCAGTGCCGGAATACCCTTGTTGGTTTCCAGCTTGAGCTGGTAGTAGATATAGGTCTCGCCATCTGTGCCATTGCCCGCCGTTACTTTAACATTGTCAGTCGCGTAAAATCCTTCAGAAGTTGAGGATTCAGGCGGCTTATCGGCGGACATTTTGATCAGCTTCATGGTGGCAGGCTTGTCGGGGATATTGTACTTATACTCGGCAGAGTCGCCATTGGATACGTTCTTGAAGCCGATGGTCTGTCCCGCGCTCAGCCCGCTGAAAGAGCCCAGCGTGCTGTACTCGGAAATGACAACAGAATCGATCCGTGCGCCGGTATAACCATCCTTCTGGAACACCAGCTTGAAGGAACCAACGTGATCATCCTTCGTAGGGGATGCATCGCCAAGCTTAACGGTGGCAAGCGGAGTGCCGGAACAATCGTTCGAGGAATAATACTCGATCTGCAGAGAGAGGTTGTTCGTTGCCAGATCATTGTAATTGATTTCCGCGCCGCCTTTAAGCTTGAGAACGAGATTCTCGGTAATCTCTTTGTGCAGGTCTTTCAGGATGGCGTAGTGATCGCTGCTTGTGACCGTACCGGAAGAGACCCAAGGCTTGTTGATGCAGTCTGTGATTTCAAGAAGCTTATCCGATTGACCTCCGCTTTCGTTCCAAACGTAAGGCGGCGTAACGGTCAGCTTCCAACGCATTTTGAAGGGGGTGCCATTTGCCTTGCTGTCATCAAGGGTGGTATTGTCCAGCGCTTCCTTATCATGGGTCTGACTGCGGTTATCGTAGGATGCAGAGCCGGAAGCGTCCCACTTTTTGTGGCCGTTCAGCTCCAAAGAAGCGCTATTGGTAACGCTGTTGCCGATCGTGAAGCTTGCCGGTGCTTTGGTCTTGTAGGTGACGGTGTACTCATAATCGGGGTTACTGGTATCGAATTTTGCGTTATCGAACTTATAGGTGAATCCGGTATCGCCCGTAAATCTATCGGTTTCTTTCGAAATCAAACCAGAACTGTTGCCGGAAACCTCGAAGTAACCGGTCATCTTGTGACCGGCAGGCAGGGTATCCTTGAGCTCAAAGTTGTATATGGACGCACCGTTGGGTTTGATGTTGATTTTCCATGTGATCTCGCCCGTATCAGGGTCATAGCTGCCGCTCTTTCCCATCTCATTGTGGAAATAGAGATCCGTTTTACCCGTTTCGTCATTGGCATAGACACGGTTGGACAGGTTTTCAGCCTTCAAGCCGTCATGATTTACAACTACATCGTATTCAAGGATATAGCTCTCATTCTCGTCCAGTGCGGGCAGACCAATAACACCGTCAGCAGTGATCTTGATGCCCGGGTTGCCATCAGCAATACCATCGCTGTCTAAACCGCTGCTGGTAACGTTTTCAACCTTGAAATCCGTATCTTTGGTTAGCGGCGTACTTCCGGTTTGTGTTACCTTTGTGACAGTAACGCCTTCATAACTGGCATCCTTAAAAGAACTGCCCAGATTCAGATAGTCGCTCAGCACAATGGGCTTGCCGCTGCCATTAACAGAACTGGCTGTGACTTTGTAGTGCATTTTGTATTTGCCGTCATCTGTCCGGCCTTTATGCTCACCCGTTTTTTGCACAGTAAGGTCTGTTTTTTGCTCGATCTTGATGGTGGTACCGTCACCGGGGAACTTGATCTCGTCTGTACTGGTGGTATTTTTTCTGTCTACCGTGCAGTCAACATAGAAGTGACCGGTGGTCTGCTTACCACTCAATGGGTCATCACCATCAAAGGTAAGGGTGACATTGCCATTTGTGTCAACGTTGATAGAACCGATAGGATCGCCGCTTTCATTCTTCAACGCACCCAAAGTATCTTGGCTCAGCGTAAAACCATCGGGCAGTTTGTAGGTCAGCTGGTTTGTGCCCGCAGGCAGGTTGCTATCTCTGGGGATGGTAAAGTGGTAAGTGAGCTCAACACTTCCGCCATCCTTGACCGTAAGGTTAGGAACTTGCTGCGGAATATAGTTGTCTTTTATAGTGTAATCCGTGCCGTTGACCGTAGCGGATGCTTTGTAGATCCAATTTTCATTCAATTCGGCTGTTGTTCCCGATGCCAATGCGGGCGCACGGTTCGGACGGCTGGTGGAGATGGTAGGCAGCTGGCCGCCGTATGTGTCGGCGTATTGAGCGGCGGCAACATCCACCACACCCACGACCTCAGTGTTGAACAGTGTTACCTCAGCCACCTTGCCGTCCACGTCGCCGGAAATAACGGTCAGCGTGTCGGCATCCTTGTCAACACTGCTCACGATGCCCACGGTCTCCACGGGCAAAGCGTCGGTCACGGTGGTGGTCTGCGGCTCAGCAGCGGGGGATACCACGCTGGGGGCAAGGGTGTCCGCGCCGGACACAGAGGTCACGGTGCTGGGTGCAGCGGTGTCGGCGCTGTCCACCGGCTTTTCGGCGGGCTGCTCCGGCTGCGGGTCAACGGGATCGGGGGTAAGCACAGTGTCCTGCGTGCCGGAGGTGGCTGCGGTATCCTGTGCGCCGGTGCTGTCGTCAGCACTGGGGGCTGCATCCAGCGCAGAAACGCCGGAGCCCTCGAGGTCTGCGCTGTTTTCAAACTCTGCATCCACGCTGAACAGGTCGTCCAGATCCGGCTCTGCACTGTCGGCGCTGCTGTCCACAGCCACGGTGCGGGTGACGTACTTATTATAAATAACGATGTCGCCGGGCTGGGCGGCGCTGCCGTCCTCTTCCAGCAGCCAGTCCATGCCGCTCATGGAGCTGCGCAGGGCAAGCACGCTGGCCTCCTGCGGGATGGCGCTTTGGGGAATCTCGGCGTACTTCAGGCAGTAGGCAAGGAACATCACGTCCCACTCGCCGTAGGCATTGCCGTAGGACTGACCGTAGCGGGAGTAGTAGCGCAGGGTCACGCCGTCCGCCGGGTCGATTTCGAAGTTTTTCTCGCTCTGCTCGTAGCCCAACTGGGTCTTTGCCACGCTGAGCAGATCCTCGTTCCACTCGCCGGTGATCACGGCATCGGCGTTGGCGGCCTGCCACTCCTCGGGGGTCTCAAGGTCGGCAGAGGTATCGCTCAGGCAGCTTACGGTGTGGTGATGCTCCGGCAGGGGGCACACCAGCACTTCCTCGTAGCAGGCGTCGGTGTGGTGGTGGTAGATGGGCTCCACAGTGTCCACCACCGGCTCCAGCGCCACAGGCTCTGCCACCGCCATGGCCACCAGCTCGGCGGTCTGGGTGGGCTCTACCACCTGCTCCACAAGCTCGCCCTCTTCCAGGCCGCAGGTCAGCTCGTACTCGGTGGTGTAGCAGCTTTCATCGTGGGTATGCTCAAATTTTTCACAGATCAGGGTGCCGTCCTCGGGGTCGTAGCAGTCATCATCGTGGACGTGCTCTTCCTCCATGCAGGTCAGGGTCTGCACTTCGGTGTAGCAGTCATCGGTGTGCTCGTGGGGCACAAACTCGATCTGCGGCTCCAGCTCCAGCGGCATGATCTCTTCCTCGGCGCTGCTCTGGGCAGCACTGGCGGCGGCAGCTTCGGCAGCGGCAACTTCGTCCGCATTTTCAAGCTGGCCTTCCGTGTAGCCGCAGATCAGCACCTTGTCGTAGCAATCCGCCGTGTGGGCGTGCTCCACCTCGCCGCACTGGTACTGCGCGGTCATAGAGATGCCAACGCCGTGCAGCTGCCAGTTGACGAACAGGGTGGTGATCATGGCAAGCGCCAGCACAAATGCGGTGTAGCGCCGCAGCGTGTGCCGGTTTTCGCGGAACTGCTCCTTGTAGGTTTTAAGGATGTCGTTCATAACTTAGAGTACCTCCTCCCGGGCTCAATGGATCAACGAGAAACTGGACAGGGGCCATACCCTTAAAAACACCCTGCCAATGATCTGACTTTTTTCCACGCAGCCTATCACGCTGCTGCGGCTGTCGATGGATGTGGAGCGGTGGTCGCCCAGCACGAAATAGCGGTTTTCCGGCACCTGATAGGGGAACCGGATGTCGCATTCGCCCACGGTCAGCGCGTCCACATAGGGCTCGTCCAGCACCTCGCCGTTTACCGAGACCACGCCGTTCACGTCCATATCGATCACATCACCGGGCTGCCCGATGATGCGCTTGAGCAAAAGCTTGTTCTGCCAGTAAAACCCGCATAACTCACCGTTTTCAATGTGGTTGGATTTTACCAACAGGATAATGTCCTTATCCTTTAATGTAGGGTTCATACTGTCGCCGGAAACCTGAAGCACCGGTAAAAACAGCGTAGCCAGCAGCACGGCCGCTGCGGCCACCACCACCAATATATAGACCGTACTGCGCAGCACCCGCTGGTAGCGGTTCTGGTACGCAAGACGTTCACGTTCTGCGGCTACTTCCTCGGTGGAGGGGATGGAAGCAAACCGGATATCGCGTTTTTTCATGTTTCCTCCGAAGGCTGGCTGTCGGCGCTGCGGTACTGGTCCAGCAGCGCGTTGGCCTTGCGGTCAAATGTCTGCCAGCGCTGCTGCACCTCCTGCTCGGCCTGCTCTACCATGGCGCTGCATTCCTGCCGGGTCTGCGCCTTCAGGCTGTCGGCGTCTGCCTGTGCCTGCTCCAGAATGCGTTTGGCCTCGCTGCGCGCCTGCGAAAGGGTGTTGGCAGCGGCGGCGTCGGTGTCTGCAAGGTTGGCCTGCACCGAGTGCAGATAGTCATCGGCGGCGGCCTGCGCGGCGGCGAACACGTTGTTCAGCTCCAGCGCAGCCTGCGCGATGGAGCCGGCCTTTTCCAGCCGGAGCTGCCGGTCCTGCAGCTGCGCGGTAAGCGCGGCGTTCTGCGCCTTGAGCTGATCCTCGCTCTGCTTCAATGCATAAATAATCTCTATCAGTTCAGCGCGGTGCATCCGCCGCAGTTCACGATCTGCCATGTATGTCCAAACTCCCAAACTATAAAGTACAAGCCAGCGAAAAGGTTTTCGTAAACTACGAAAATACTTAACAAAAACGGCTTAAAATGCGCTTGCCGCCACAGGATTTGCGGGGTGTAAAGGGTGCGGAAGCGCTCCTTTACAAGCTACCTTATTTTACCACATCCCATGTAACAACAATATAACAAAACAGACACAAAATCAAGAGATAACGCCGAAAAAATATCGCATTTTTTTATATTTTGTGTGTATTTTTCCCCAAAAACGACTGCAAGACCCCAAAAACTTAAAAAGTTTGTTCATAATTTTGAGATGTGAAGTTTTGCGCACTACTGTACTGAACTGCTGCGCGCACGAAAAAACGGGAGCCGCACTTTTTCGAAAAAAGCGCGGCTCCCGTATGCAGACTTTGGGGACAGCCTTTTACTTGCCAAAGCTGGTCAGCAGGCTGTTCAGCGAGACAAAGGACTGGTAGATGACGTTGACGTTGTTGATGATGGAGCTTGCACCGGAGAAGATGCGGGCGATGTAGTTGAACACCTTGCCAACGTCCAGGAAGGACTGGTAGGCGCTGCTTGCACCGCCGTCCAGATAGGTCATCTCCTCGGCGTCGATCACGGCGTAGCTGGCGGGCAGTTTCATGGTAGAAGTAGTCATGGTAAGATCCCTTTCTTCATTGGTATCAATGCGTTTTACAGCGTTGTTCAGAACATGGTGGAGACCAGCAGGGTGGTAAGCAGGGCACCGGCTACCAGTGCGGGCCCTACATACTTCTGCCACTGAATCGCGGCGGGCTGGGTGGCGGGCTGCGGCACGGTGGAAGCACCGGCCTTGGCGATCCAGTGCGCGTAGATGGTAGCGTCGGAGGTGAACACGGTGGAAGTGGTCACCTTGCTGCCGCCTACCGGCTCGGTGTACCAGCCGTCAAAGGTGTAGCCCGTCATGGTAGGCTGCTCGGGCGTGCTCTCCAGTTTGCCGGACAGGTTCGTGTAGGTTACCACAGTAGAGCAGATGCCGCCTTGGGCATCCATACCAATGGCGAACACGTTCTGTTCCTTTTTGCTCCCTGAAGTGTTGCCGGCAGCAAACGCAGCCGGCAGCGCACAGCACAGCAGGGTGAACAGGCAGATCCCGACCACCAGCGTTTTCAGGAATTTTTTCATGAGATCCCTCGCTTTCCTTCACAAAGATGGAGACCCTGCCCCACCCGGGCGCAGCCCGGACAGCGGAGAAGTTTCTTCAATCTATATTTATCACATCCAGTGTACCAGAACCGCAACAAAAAATACAGCTTTTGGCTGAAAAAATAATAAAAATTATGAAAAAACGATTTTTGCCCTTGCAAGATGAATTTTATGCCCCGATAGACCGCATTTTTTGAAAATCGCATCCTTTAAAACTTGTCTTTCGTAAAAACATGGCAGGAAATGGAAAGCATAAAAACAGCGTCTAAAAGCCCAAAAAACGACAAAAAACGCCGCAAACGCTCTAAGTGCTGCGGGGAAAAGGCTGCAAAAATGCAGCGCCCCTCTTGTGGAACGGCAGAAAATATGCTATACTTAGCTGCACGATGCGCCATCGCCAAGCGGTAAGGCAGGGGACTTTGACTCCCCCATCGT
>ENA-ORTB01004253-ORTB01004253.1-human-gut-metagenome-genome-assembly--contig:-NODE-4253-length-10049-cov-2.888733_pt1 | contig 10049 bp, 11 predicted proteins | sample MGYA00241905_ERZ509174 | MGnify/ENA primary metagenome ERZ509174 (study PRJEB26280, sample SAMEA2338851) | human gut metagenome | biome: human gut; feature: human-associated habitat; material: faeces...
TTGCGATATCTCTGTCTTTTGGTTCTACATCATTTACTACTTTATCACCGATCTTCAGTGTACCACCACTGATTTCTTCCAGACCAGCGATCATACGAAGTGTAGTAGATTTACCACATCCAGATGGTCCTACGAAGATGATGAACTCTTTGTCAGCGATTTCCAGGTTGAAATCTTTAACAGCTTCAAATCCGTTCGGATATGTCTTGTTAATGTGCTGTAATGATAAACTTGCCATAATTAATTCCTCCTACTAGTCAAATTAAGTAATGTTCGTTTTTTCAAGGCACCTTGCCTTGCGACTGTACTTAGTATATCGGATAGACCCCTTTTTGACCATAACCGAATTATACAAAGTTTCTACCATGACCTTGTTACAAATGTGTGTTGATTTTTTGGATTCCGCTTCTTTATGGCATTTTGACCAATTTTTTCATCCTTTCATGGTCACTTTGACGAACCGTTTTTTGATTATACTTTTTTAATACTTTCATCCCCCCTTTTTCCTTGCTTTTTAGCATTGAATTCGCTATACTGATGACAATCATTGCGTATATCGCTATTAAGAAAAACTGTAACTGAGAAAGTACTGAACAGTTACGGAAAACCGAAGAAAAGAGGCAATTTGCTATGAACAACATCTTTAATCCGGACAACAAGTTTTTCTCCTTCATGGGCAGGGTCGCTGATCTCATGATCTTGAATCTCTTATGTATTGTCTGCTGTATCCCGGTGGTTACTGCGGGACCGGCGATCGCGGCCATGTATTACATCACGTTGAAGATGGCACGCAACGAAGAATCTTATGTGGTAAAAGGATTCTTCCATTCCTTTAAGCAGAACCTGAAACAGGGAATTGTCATTCAGATCATTATGCTGCTGCTTGGTATCGTCCTGGCATTCGATCTGTACTTCTGCCGGATGATGTCCGGTCAGGGAGCTGTATATCGGATCTTTTCCTATATATTTGTAGCAGCACTGTTTGTCTACACCATGCTGTTTTTATGGATCTACCCGGTACTTGCAAAGTTCTTCAACACTACCAAAAATCTGTTTCGCAATTCCATTCTGATGTCCATCCGCCATCTTCCGTATACCATACTGATGATGGTGATCACTGCGGCACCTGTATTGCTTGGAATCTTTGTTGCACAAGCCTTTCCATTCATGATCCTGTTCTACATCATGCTAGGATTCGCCACCGTGGCATATATCAACTCCCGCTTCTTTGTAAAACTCTTCGACAACTACATCCCTGAGGATGCCGGAAAAGATACCGAAGAAAACGGCGAAGAAAAAGCCATCGACACCAGCATATTCTCCAACCTGCACCCGACAGAACTGCCGGTGGAGGACGAAAAGGAGAGCGAGGACGAAACTCACTAATCTCAAAACCACTAAAAAGGTCCACCGGACCTTTTTGTCGTATGCTTGGCAACAAAAAACGTGTGACCGGTAATCATTTACAGAGCTACCGATCACACGTTTTTGTTTTATCAGACCATATATTTCAACACTCCACCCATTATTCATCTCCCCGATAAATGAGAGTGACATGCTCCCACTATCTGGATCCGGTACATCGTTTCGTAAATAACTGTATCATCCACGCTGGATACGGATTCGAGTGTGCAGTTCAAAAAACAGTTGCTATCGAATCTCATATAGAGATTTCGGTAACAACTGTTTTTTTATTGTTCCTTATGTAACTGTTCTCTTATGCCAGTCCTTTTTCTTCCAGGAAATCATGGAAAATCGGTTTTCCTGCTTTGATCCGTCTGGTGCGGAACTGGAATTCGATGATGGTCAGGATCGTAAATACGATTGTGATCACACACATAACAATGACTGGTGTCCGGATGCTTTCTCCTGCGCAGATGACGCTTCGGAATGCATCTACGGAATAGGTGAACGGTACCCATGCATGAATCTTCGATACGAATGCCGGTGAAAGCTGTACCGGATAGGTTCCGGCGGAACCTGCCAGCTGGATAACCATGAATACCAGCATCAGGAAGCTTCCTACTTTACCAAGGCTGATATTGAAGAAGTACATGATCGAGGTAAATGCCACGGAAGTCAGGCAGGCAAATGCCACTGCCTTACCCATCTGGGCCGGGGTAAATCCGTCAAATACATGAAGCAGGAAGATTACCAGGATACCCTGCAGAAGCGCCAGTGGATATAATACAGAAGCTTTGCTTCCCCACCATGCGAATCCGGATTTTAATTTTCCGTTGTATTTTGTCAGCGGATACATCAGACAGAAAGCAAGTGCTCCAACCCACAGACCTACGGACATCATGTACGGTGCCATCGCATGGCCATTGTTTGGTACTTCTGTCATTTTTGCTTCATCGTCATCTACAGGAGCTGCAATCATCTCATAGTTCACATCTTCTGCTTTATTTTCTTTTACTCCCAAACCATTATTATAACATATGCCCATATTAAATTGAGCATCGGCATTCCCTTGTTCTGCCGCTTTTCTATACCACTTCGCCGCCTCAGCTTTATCTTCTTTTACCCCTTCTCCGTTATAATAGCAAAGAGCAAGACAAAATTGAGCATCGACAAATTCTTGTTCTGCAGCTTTTTTATACCATTTTACAGCCTCCGCCTTATTTTCTTCAACATCCAACCCGCTATAATATCTTTGCGCTATAATATTCTGAGCTAAAGCATAACCTAACCTTGCCGATTTTTTCAGCCATTCTATCGCAACTTTTTTATCTTCGGAAACGTAAAATCCGTTAAAATAATAATATCCGATTATGCAACACGAAATAGGGTCGTTTTTCTCCGCCAACTTTTTTATATCGGAAAAAGCCGAGGCGAAAATCTCTGCCGCCTTAGCTTCGTCTTTTTCAACAAATTTGCCGTCGCGATAAAACAAAGCGACGCCGTAATTACACCTTACGTCGCCTTGTTCAACGCCTTCGCTATACAACTTGAAAGCCTTTTCGTAATTTCCTTTCTCGTGTTCCGCCCTTGCGGCACTATAAATTTCATTATTTATCTTTTGCATATAGATTACCCCGTATGTTGTCTATTTGCTTTCAAATGCAATTATAATTATTATATCATCTATCGCTATTTATGTCAATAACCGAGTGAGTTTTATTAGAAAAAAGAACCGAAAAGAACAAAATACCGCCTATAATACAAACCAACGAGCAAATAACAAACATTATGCCTTACTAACTGCATAAGTTTTCGGGGTACGCTTTATGCCCCATGTAACAGTTTCAACTGAAGCCACCAATAAAACGAAGCTTATAATAAACTAATAAAATTCATGTTTTTACATTTATGTCATTTTATTATTTTTTAACTTTTCAATAAATAAAAATAAACCGTCAAAGCCAATCCTATTAAAAGTCCAATGCCAAAGATACTCCTTCGCGCGATAGTTGCCGATTTACTTTTATACAAATAATCAAATTTAATATCATCAGAATTCGCATTCTCGTTCCGCTTCTCAGTAAAATCTGTTTGCGATTCGTCCGTTTTGGTTGTATCATCGCGAATATTTTCACAACCCTCACCATCGGAAATATTATACAATCCGTCATAAACGATTGCGCCGCTGCCTAAATAATCATCGTCAAAGCCGTTGTCATACGGCTCGTAAAAATCTTCGTCCATTTCGGGCGTTACAATACCAACAATATCGATAAGCGCGTCTATAAGCCGATTAAACGCACTTTCCGATAGCAAATCAGCAACAGCGGAATATTGCTCTCTTATTGCGTTTACACCGTCCGACTGAAGACTCGATAACAGCATAAGAACATTCAGCCGCTTACTTACGGCAAAGAAAAGCGACAGCTTTTTCTTGTTCTCATACGAGTTGCCGATTAAATCCGCCGTGCGGGAATATATAAGAAACGGCTCGTCTAATTCGTTGTCGGAATTTCGCGTTTCGTATACTATTTTTAACGCCGCTAAAAAATCCATTTCATTTTCCTTTGTAATATTTCGGCTTTATTTCGGGACTTAGCAACATTCCGACGGAAACGTCGTCTCCGATCCCGATTTTCGCACCCATTTCCGTAATAAAGCCGTCTATTTCTTCCGATTTTCCCACAAGCAATTTTGAAACGACAGGTTTGACGAGCGCGGTTGCGAAATTATCGAGCGAGCGATACGGATTAATAAGCCCGTCCGTAAATACGATTGCCCCGTCCACAGCAGGCAAATCGATTATCTTCACCGCCAAATGATTAAAAGCATCCGTCTGACACATGGAATAAGTTAAATTCGCAACGTTTTCGTCGGAATCGTCGTCAAATACAGGATAGACTTCTCCCCGTTTGAAAACAAAACACCCACCGTCTCCCAAAGACGCGCAAATCATTTTGTTTCCGAATAGCATCGCGCCGTTGAGCGTCGTTCCGTAAGCTACCTGCGGATCCGTTTTTAATCTGAAAATTTTATCTTCGTTAAGCCTCGCGGTTTCGCGTTTCGTAAGCGGTTTTTCAGCCAGATTGCGTTCCACCAGCGCATTCCACTCGCAAAGAATTTCAAGGCGTAATTTCTTTTCGATTCCCTCGCGATTCGCCCGATAAAAAACAGATTTTTCCACCCGTTTAAAAACGTTTATTATCGCTTCGGAAGCGAATTTGCTACCTTTATCGCTACGGATATAAATTTCGCCGCCGTGCCCGTCGCAAGCGGTAATGATAGTGCGTTCGTCATCGTGATAACAGGCGGAAAAATCCTGACAGATTTTTCCCGTCTGAAAGTGCGTATAACCGATAGCGGTTTTCGTAAAAAATTTTACCATTCCCAATCATCGACCTCCGCTATCGCCTGCTGCACCTGTTGTTTTACCTCTTCCGTAACGGAAACGTTCTTTTCGGCGTGAACGCTTGTAGAAGTAGACTTCACCTTAGAAGCCGTTAAAACGATAATCTTAATAATACGTTCCAAAAGTCTCGAATCGTAGCACTCGATAACGTCGCCGTTTCCCGAAACAAAGTCCGTAAGGCAGCCTATAGTGCGTTTATCGTTCAATTCGATAGCAATTCCGTATTTAAGCGCGACCTTGAACCACGGTAATTTTTTAAGCGCGGAAAGTTCTTCTTTCACGTTGTCTTTCGTCGGGTGTCCGTCGGTCATCAGAAGTATAATCGGCGCGACACCGCCGTAATCGGGCATAATTCCGCCCTGCGATTCTTTTTTCAGAATATCCGCAAGTCGCTCGTAAGCAATATGCAGATTGCTCCATCCGCCGCCCTTTATATCCTTAAAATCAAATTCTTCTATCGGTTTGCATTTATCGCGATTCAGAAAAAACGCGTCGGTGGAATAAGTGATTACGGTGATATAAAAATCAACATTGGTATTTTCGCTTTGCATTTCCGTGAGATATTTTTTTATGTCCCGGATCGCCTCGTTCACCTGCGCGATTCTCTCGCCTCGCATACTCGAAGAACAATCCACAAGCATAATCACGTTCAGCCGTTGCTTTGCGATTTTATCGGCAATCGCCACACCCATACTACCACTCAATGTCTTTTACCTCTTCAAGTTTTTCGGCAATCTGTTCCTGCGCCATGTGGTTGTTATCGGCAACCGCCCCCGCAACTCCGCCGCCGTTTGTAGACGCGCTGTTCGATTTCACCTTGGATGCCGTAACCGCGATCACCTTGATAACCTTTCTGAGGGCTTCCGCCGTGTAAACTTTCAGCACCGTTTCCGGGTTACCCGTAAATTTGCGAAGTACGTCCATCGCCTCGTCGGTATCGATACCGATTGCCAGGGCATATTTAAGCGCAACGCGATACCAACCCTTCTTCTTTAATTCGTCAAGATGTTTTTCCCAGCCGAAACTCGTCGGCATTCCGTCCGTCATCAAAATGATAATCGGCGCGATTCCTCCGAGGTCGGGCATCTGCCCGCCCTTTTCTTTTTTGCAAAGCCACCCGGAAAGCGCGTCGTAAGCCTCGGAAAGATTCGTTCCTCCTTCCGTCGATAAATCTTTCCATTTGAAATCGCCTATATCTTTCGGCTCGGTGTATATCCATTCCGCTTTATCGCTGAATTTAAGCGCGGAAATTTTGATAATCGCGTCCGAAGTGTCCTCCTGAATTTCAGGCATAATCGTCATCACGTCGCGGATAGCGTTATTAACCGCGCCGATTTTCTCCCCTTCCATCGATCCCGAATTATCGATCACAAACAACAAATTGAGTTCCTGACGGGCAATACCGTCGCCTAAAGTTCTGTCTTTCATTTTTTATGTCTCCTTAGTCGTCTAAATAATTTATACGTTTGAAATTTTTGCCTGCTTTTATTCCTTTGTTCTTAACCCGTCCGATTGTCTCTTCTGAAAAATTAACTTTCATTTTATAATCTTTTGCGTTATATTCCGCGCCCTTAAAAAGCGACATTACCTCATAAAACGCTCTCGCTTTCGGATACGAGATTGAATACTTCCTCTGCAACATTGTGCAAGTAACAAAGCCGGCTTCGTTTGCATATTCCAACGCCTGAATAAACAAATCGTCCTGCAAAATTTCATTGATTTGCTTATTTTTAAGCGTTATTTCTAAAACGTTCATTTTATCTCTCCTACCGTATTTTCATCGAATTTTATTTTTAATTTCCGGATAATCGGCACAACGCCGTCACCCGCAATTATTTTAACGTTTCCGCTTGTATCTTTAATCTCCACGGCGTTTTCAAGCGCGAGTTTTATTCCCCAAAGCGACGGATTGTTTTTGTTTACGACAACTTTTCCGACTGCCGTCAGATAATCCGCCGTATACTTATCGAGATGACAAAGATACAGATATTTTTCCGGATCTAAAACGATTTTATTTTTATTTATCGTAAAAACGCAAACGTCTTTCGTCGGCTTGCCGCAAGAGGGGCATACTTCGTATTTCTTCTTTTCTTCAAAGCCGTAAATATATTCGTAGCCGCAATACGGACAGGTGATAAGTTCGTCCCGATATTTCGTTAAAAGTTTCAGCCACTCTATCTCGGTCGTCCGTTCGTTTTCCCTGTCCTCCAGCCCATCCACGAAGGTTCGATGAAACGCCTCTTTTATATATAGCGGGATATACGCCCAACGTTTGAGAACACTCGAATGATAGCCGCGTATAGGTCGATTATCTCGTCTTTCCTTATGATAAACGAACACGGGATCGGATCCGAACATTTCATATTCCGCCTTCTCGTCAACGATGTCGTAATTCTTCAATCTCTCGCCCTCGAAAGGATTGCCGAGACACAACGCCATAAACAAAATCACGGCAAGAGAAAATCTGTCGGAATGCATATCCGGCATACTTTTGCCTGTTACGATTTCCGGCGCCATATACCGCATTTTACCTAAAATGCCGAGATTCTTTTTATCGGCGGTTACGTTATCGTTATCACAGATAAGGAGCGCACCCGTATCGGGATCCATAAAGAAACTTCCGTCGTTCAAATCCTGATAGGAATACCCTTGCTCGTGCAGTTTCTTAAACGCCGAGCACAGCGAAATACACCACTTAATGAGCGTTGCCCTGTTTTTGAACGGATGTTTACCCGTAAGATACGAAACGAACGAAACGTAATTTTTCGGGCGTAAATCCATAAGATAACCCGCTTTCCCGTCTGCCCTTTCAAAAAGCCTCTTCGGCCATAGAAAATCCTCCGACGGGCTGCCTTTTTCGATATTATTTTTCAGATTAAACCGAAAATCCCGACTGACTTCGCCTTTATAGATTTTTAGCGCGTATTTCTGCCCGCCGTTTGACACGAGATACACTTCGCCCTGCCCGCCCTCGCCGAGCAAATCTTCTACAACAAACGTTTCATTTTCGCCGATTGTACATTTTTCGTTCTTCTTAAAATACATAGTTTCTATGCCTCGTCAACAATTGAAGTTTCAGAATTTAAATAATAATTTTGCGCTTCATCTTTTACAAGCAATCCCCCTCTATCTAAGCACTCCATAATTTGAACGGCATACTCATATCCAACACCGAATTTTATCTGTATTTTATAGGCGTTAAGTGGCGAACCATACTTTTTTTCAGATTTTTTGTTCGGAAAAACAAACTTTTCCGAATCAAATTCGCCTTTTTGCACTTCTTGTTGAAATATTTCTGCAAATACGCGATACGTTTTGAAAATATCGCTCTCATTAATTACACAATTGTTCAACAAAAAATTTTCCACTCCAAATCTTTGTTGTGTCGAGATTTTGTATTTATCGCAAAGTTGTTTCAAATCGACGTCAGCATTATCGGCATCAATAATTTCTTTTAATATATCAAGAATTTTTTGCTTTTCAATCTTTGCTGAACTACGCGTTCCTAAATAAATATAATCCATATTTCTCCTTTTCGTTTTACAAAAATTATCGTAATCTCAAATAATCATTATAGGACAAAGTTTCATACTTATCACATACCGTTTTACAAAACTCCAGTGAATTCAAAAAACGAGTATCGATATCGTATATACTTCCGTTGTGAGCTACGTCATTTCGCATACACCTTACTTTGTTTAAAAATTTTGCATAATGTCCAAATTTCGAATCATGCGCCTCGGCTAAATAGTAAAAAAACGATACCGCGCCGTTATAACCTATTGTCTTCGAAAATCTGTTCACATAATCATAATTTTTCAACAGTTTCTGTTGATTATAAATAGTCAGTTTCAACCTTGCATTTTCATATTGCAATGAAGTATTATTTTCTCTCAATCTTTCATTTTCTCTGTATAACCGCCGATTTTCCGCCGCAATATCATAAGAATTGTTAGACGCACTCGTACTCGGATGATCATCACTTAATAAAGCCGCCGCCGCAATTCCACCTAATATCCAGCCTAACATACCAAGCCTCCTTACATTTCATGTAACATTTATTTTTTCAATTTTATATCGAAATAAAACAGTTTACTTGCACGTGTTTTGTACTCGCAAAATGGCTTCTTTCATAAAATCGATATCTGATTGTTCTACCTCTTCGCAAAAATGACCATGCATAATAAGATTCCTCAAATTGTTTATTTTCGTAAGCTTTACCTTCTCATCGCCAGTAAATATCTTATCCGCCTCGCCACTATGCAACCAAGCGATAAGAGAAGGATACACCTTATTTTTATTTTTAAAGCAACATTCTATCTTGAGTTGCCAATGCAGATTCACCAACTTTATATATTTTTCCATTAATTTTCTCTCCTTACACTTTTGTTGTAAATATTATTTCGTTTTATAAAAATTACTTTTTCAATTACCGAGTCAATTCAAGCATACGTTTTGCTATGGAACTTCCCATGCCGGCAGAAATTTTCAACATTACCTCCGCTGCATTTTTGTAATTGAGAATAGCACCGTAGTAGTACGACAATAAAAACGTAGCATATCCACAGCCGCTTTCAATCCGTTTATGCAGTACAGCCAAAAAATCATCGATAATTTTCGTATCCGTATCGTTTGCGCTTTGCAACAATACCAACAATTTTGTTCCACTTGTAAGCATTCCGTCTTTAAACGCACGATTGTAATAACTTGCCGCCGATACATATTCGCCTAAATTGCAGTATGTATCTGCTAATATGTCGCAAGCAAAAACATATCCGGCATCAGCTAAAAGACTCATATTATTCAAAGCCTCTTCCCGCAACTTTTTATCGGTTAATGCTTGCTTTTGCCACCACAAAACATTAGCATATCGATAATTCGACGCTCTGGCAACCTCAATTCGTTCGTTTTTTTCTTTTTCACTTTGTGCGTAAACAATCAACATTGATTGTGCCATAGGATTATCGGAAATTTCTTTCAAACGCACCGTTTTTTCGTCCCGTCTAATATATCTTGAAAATTGAGTTGTTGCATACTCTCGGCACTGCTTATTTTCACTTAAAAACATATCCGATATTACACAACCTTCATTCGCGGATTCTCGGAATAATCTGTCAGCCTTCTCCGAATCTTTTTCGACACCTCTCCCTATTAGATAATCAAATGCTAAAACTGCTTTAGCGGGCGCAAACGTTTCCGCAGCTTTTTCAACAAATAAAAATGCTTCTTTCTCGTT
>ENA-ORTB01004260-ORTB01004260.1-human-gut-metagenome-genome-assembly--contig:-NODE-4260-length-10032-cov-5.175403_pt1 | contig 10032 bp, 10 predicted proteins | sample MGYA00241905_ERZ509174 | MGnify/ENA primary metagenome ERZ509174 (study PRJEB26280, sample SAMEA2338851) | human gut metagenome | biome: human gut; feature: human-associated habitat; material: faeces...
CAGAATCTCGTATCCGTGATACAGATATGGCTGATGAGATGGTACAGTACAGCAAGAATAACATTCTTTCACAGGCTGGACAGTCAATGCTTGCTCAGGCTAATCAGCAGACACAGGGAGTTCTTTCACTTTTGCAGTAAAATAAATAAATGGTCGAGGTGGCTGACGTTAAGTGATGATTATCACTTGGCGTCAGTTTTTATATATAAAATGTTATTTGGAGATTGATAAATATGAGAATTTTATATTATTCATGGAATGAAATTATAAAAAATGATATAATAAGTACTATGATTAATATGGGGTTTGAGGTATCGTTAATAGATTATACATTAAGAAGTACATTGGAAGATAACGATTTTTTAAATTATGTAGAGAATAAATTAATTGAAGCAGAAAAAGAAAATAAAAAATATAATGTGATTTTCTCATGCAATTACATACCCGTATTATCAAACATTGCTTTAGATAAAAAAATATACTATGTATCTTGGACATATGATAGTCCGTGTATGACTATGTATTCAAAAACTATTTTTAATACATATAATATTCTGTTTCATTTTGATTCGCACGAAGTAAAAAGAATATCAGATTTAGGTGTGAAAAATATATATCATTTGCCGTTGGCTGTCAATATAGATAGAATTCATAGAATAATAAGAGGAAATGTAAATAGAAATTTTAATAATGATGTAAGGTTCATGGGAAATCTTTATAATGATGAACCTGATTTTATTGAACAGGTTAATAATTTGCCAGAATATGCTAAAGGGTATATCAAAGGAATGGAGGATGTACAGTTACTGATTCAGGGTAATGATATTATAAATGAATTATTAGATAATAAATTAATGAATAAAATGAGAAAATATATTTCGTTCACGAAGGTAGAGGGATTTTTTGTTAATGACAGGCAATTAGTTTTTGACATGTTATGTAAAAATATTTCTTCGAGAGAACGAATAGAAATATTAGAACAAATAAATAAAAGTTTACCTTTGGTAATATATACACATTCAGATGTTTCAAATTTAAAGAATATAATTAATAAAGGCTATATAAATTATGAGAGTGATATGCCCAAAATGTTCTCAACTACAGCTGTAAATTTAAATATTACTCTTAGAAGTATAAAAACAGGAATTCCGTTGCGAGCATTAGATATAATGGGGGCGGGTGGATTTTTGCTTACTAATTATTGCGAGGAATTAAATGAATACATGGTAGATGGGAAAGATTTTGTTACTTTTTATGATGCAAATGATTGCGTCGAAAAGTGCAGATTTTATCTTCAACATATAGCAGAAAGAGAACGGATAGCGTTAAATGGAATGAAGAAGATAAAAGAGATGTTTACTTATGAAATGCAGATGAGTAAAATGTTTAATACAGTAAAAGGTATAATATAAATATGAATATTTTGATTTTTGAAAAAGATAATTTTGGTATAGAAGATGTTAAGGAATGTTTAAAAAAAAATGGGTGTTTTTATAAGTTAGTTAAAACGGAAAAGATGGTTAGCAGAGTGGATACTGACTTTGATAAAATATTTGAAAGAGAATTTGACGAAAATAAGTTTGATTGTGTATTTACATTTAATTATAGTCCTGTTATATCTAATAATTGTAATAAAAGAAATATCCCATATATTGCATTAGTATATGATAGTCCACAGGTGCTGTTATATTCATATACTATAATAAATCCATGCAATTATGTATTTATATTTGACAAAACTCAATATATGGAATTAAAGAATGAAGGGATTAATACAGTATATTACACGACGCTTCCAGTTAATGCAGATAGAATGAGAAAGATGTTAGATCAAAAGTCTTATAAAATTCAGAATTCAAACAGAAAATACTCAGCTGATATTTCATTTGTTGGATCAATGTATAATGAAAAACATAATCTTTTTGATAGATTATCTGATATTTCCGATTTTAACAAGGGGTATTTAGATGCTATTATGAATGCTCAACGAAAAGTATATGGTTATTTTTTTCTTGAAAGGTTACTTAAAGGTGAAATTTTGGAAGATATGTTGCAAAAATATCCAGTAAAACCTAATTCGGATGGAGTTGAAACTGTACAGTATTTATATGCAAATTATTTTCTGGCAAGAAAGATGGCAACAGATGATAGAAAAGAAGTTATGACGGAATTGGGGAGAAAATTCGGAAATGATTATAAAATAAATTTATATACGCCCAATGAAACGCCCGAATTGTTAAAAGTTAATAATTGTGGATCAATAGATTATTATGATGAAATGCCATATGTATTTCGTAACAGTAAAATAAATCTTAATATTACATTAAGGAGTATTAAGTCGGGCATACCACTTAGAGCTATGGATATAATGGGAGCGGGAGGTTTTTTAATATCTAATTATCAGGAAGATTTTTATGATAATTTTATTCCGGGAGAAGATATGGTTATGTATGAGTCTATTGATGATCTTGTTAATAAATGCAAATATTATCTTGAACATGAAAATGAAAGAATACAGATAGCAAGTAATGGGGCGGGTAAAGTTTTAGAAAAGCATACATATGATGTGAGATTTAAAGAAATATTTGATATTGTTTTTAATGAAAACTAGTTTATGAATAATGACATTATAAGTCGTTCCCACCCATTACTGGGCTGGGAACGACTTATCTATTATCTGGAGCATACGGATGTCGTATGTATGGTTATTTACAACAGTTTCATATCCGTGTCGTGCTATTTCATTTCTTTCATCATCGTGTGTCAGGTAATAAGCACATAATTCTTTGAGATGATTTTCACTTTCATATGCAACAAGGTCTTTGCCTATTTCAAAGAATTCTGGTAATTCTGCCTGATAATTAGTTATAAGGAATCCTCCGCATCCAAGAACATCAAATATTCTGAGCGAAAGACCAGAACGGATGGATTTGGCTGTTATATTAAGATTTATTTTACTGTTGTGGAATATAACAGGCATTTCGCTAAGTGATTTTGCAAAACCCTTGTTGTGTATGTGGGGCAAGCTGGTGGTGTCGCTACCTGTATATATGTCAACATTAAATGAATCAGACAGCATCTTTAACAAACGAAGCCTTTCCTGTTCAGCAACCTTAACACTTAAATATTCCTGTGCAAGCAGTGCTTTATTATTGGCACGGTACCCTTCTGGAAATTCATAATGATATGGGATGCAGTTTAACAGTCTTTCTGTCATTTCATCAGTAAGCATATCTTCGATAAAATTGTATCCATAGACACCGAGCTGCGCATTAATAATTCCATCGACATAACCTTTTTCATATTCTGGAAGAATTGCACGGTTGAAAGGGCATTTTTCCTGATATGTAGAACCAATGAATGATATATCACTTGTAAATTTTCTGTTTTCTTGTGCACTGGCATTCTTTATAACTTCATCGTTACGACGGACATTAGTTGCCAGTGGAATATGAAAAACATGTCCTTTGTTATATGGTTCAAATTCATTGAATAACATTTTGTCAAAGAGGAATATTCTGTTGACAGAGTTAGACAGTGAATTGGAATATAATTCAAGTACCGGGCTGTCTACAATAAGGCTGATATACACGACATTAACAATCTGGCATACATCAGAAAGCCATGGGAAAAAGTTAATTGTGAATACAAATGTATAATTATTATTCATTAATTTAGGAGAAACAATTGATACACATTCGTTTGGTAATAAATTTTTTTTGCTTATCTCAATAGTTTCTTCATCAACATCAAGTCCTAATCTTTTGAAAGAATCTATAACATCAGGTTCGCAGATACTGCCATATCTGTAAAAATATATTTTCATAGGAACCTCCAACTCTATATTTATGTTAATCATTATACAATAACACTGTTGGCATTTTCTACGCTAAATGCTATAATTTTTTATATTTGATGCAGTATTTATGACTATTTTTAGAAACGGAGAAAATCATGACAGATAGAAATACATTTTATAATATGTTAAAGAGTAATGCCGAGAGCCAGCCGGACGCTGTGGCTATCGTTTATGATACGATGAAGGTTACTTATGCGAAGCTTTTTGATGATGTGACTAAGAAGGCATTACATTTTCAGAAATTTGAAGGAAAGAGGATTGCAATATTCGGGCCGGCATCTTACAGGTGGATTGTTAATATGTTTGGAACGATTGTTGCGGGAAAGGAGCTTGCACTTGTTGATTTCTTCCTTCCTCATGATTCGAGGGTTGACCTTCTTAAGAAGACGGAAGTTAATTATACATTGACATCTACTAACCAGTATATTCTCTCTGATGAGAATTCTATTATCATATCAAGTGCTGAGAAGGATAATGTTGACGGACTTATATATGATGAGAATACGCAGGAGGGTGATATTATCATGTTTACGGCTACAGCTAATGAATGTGATAAGCCGGTTGTTCTGTCTGTTGATAATATTCTTAATGCGGTTATGGCGATAAACAGCAGGGTTGAATGTACAAGTGATGATATTGTGCTTGCACAGATTCCGCTTCATAATGAATTTGGATTTATATACAGCCTCATATGGCCTCTGTATAATGGCGCTATGGTGTGTATAGGCAGAGGCTTAAGACATGTTGATGCAGATACTTATTATTATAATCCAACTATTCTTATAGGTACTCCTTCTATGATTGACTATCAGCGAGCTATAAGTGGGTTTAATAAAGAACTCAATACTATTATCATAGGTGGTGCAAGCTGCCCGTTCAGACTTTTTGAGAATCTGTGTGACAGTGATTTGAAGGTTTATAATATATATGGAATGACAGAGACTTCGGGCTGCGTGGGGGTTAATGAGCTTTATGATGGTTCGTATACTCTTTTTGATAATAATGCAGTATCTATTGCTGATGATGGAGAGATTATTGTAAGTGGACCATGTGTCATGAAAGGCTATTATAATGACGTGGAGTCTACTGAAAATGTATTAAAAGACGGTGTGTATCATACAGGTGATTACGGAAGGATTAACAATGTCGGCAGACTTGTTCTGTTGCAGCGTAATCCGGATATTATTCTGTTGCCTACAGGTGAGAAGATAAGCCGTGTAAGAACTAATGAACAGATTACAGCTATTAATGGAGTTGCAGAAGGTTTTATAATATTTTACAATAACAGGCTTACGGCGGTTATTGTGCCAATCGACAAGAGTGCATCAGAAGATATATTTAAACGCCGTATTGATAAGTATAATGAGAAGAAGGGCTACCGCTGGGAGATTCAGAAGATTGTGTTAAGAAAAGAACCTTTGCCAAGAAAGTCTGATGGTACGGTTGATGAGGAAGCTGTAGGCGAGTTTATTGGTGATTGATATTAACTTTCCACCAATCCAGCCGATATATATTCTATAAGTTCATAAAGAAAGGTGATTAGAATCATGGATGATTACAGACAGCAGCAGATAGATGTACTTAAGGAAGCTGTTCCTTACAGTGAGAAGCTTATTGGAGCAATAGAGAAAGTCTCAGAAGAACTTGCAGGAGTTCCTTTTCCAGAGACTCATGATGCAGTGAACGTTATTATTGAAGGGCTTAATTGGCTTTTTGAAGTATATAATGGAACTAAGGATATTATTGAGGCTGGGGCAGTTGACGAGGCAGAAGCTAATTCTGGCGTTAAGGAGCTTTCGGATGCTGTAAAGGCTGATGATGATGTGGCTGTTTCTAAAGCACTTGTAAGGCTTAGTACATTTGTTAAGCAGTTACATGATGCAGGAAGCAGACTGATTAATGAATAATAAGAAACATAAAGGCATCCGCCGGTTTATGTATTACATGAACCAGACGGATGCCTTATTTTATATTATGGTAGTTAGATATAGCTATTAAACATCATGCCTGAGTAGGCAGAAAGATTATAAGGGTCATTCACAGGCTTGTGTGGATTCTTATAAGCAACAATCTTATTGTTTACATAGTTCATAGGGTTTATGGAGATATCATCAGCCTTTCTTTGAATTGATTTCTTGAATGAATCCAAAGCGTTAAATACATCGGAAAGTGTGCCATCAGAAGCAGCTTTCTGAATAACTACCTTATTAACTTCAAGTGAACCCTCATCGTTTACTGTAAGCCCATTGTGTTCAAGCTGTGGCTGGTAAGCCTTCATTATTCTTGAAAATTCTTTCTTTAACTTAGCGTTTCCCTCAAACTTATCGTTCTCTTTATCAGCAGCAATTGAAAAAAGCCTGTTATATCCTGAAACAAGTTCGCCAATACTTTCTGTTATCGAATCAGTATCTTCCCTGAGACTTATGGTTACAGGCTCTTCCGTAGTACTGTTGAAGTTTATTGCAAATGCTTTATTAATTGTAATGTCATTCGATGCCGAAGACCGTTCCTCTCCATTAATTGAAAATATTGCATTAGATGGATACTGTGATACTCTGTCTAAGCCAAATGCATTAATGAAGTTAGTATTATTCTTCATTGTTGGTTCATCAAAGCCTTCAACGAAATCAGGATTATTGGTCTGGATATCGTTGTTAGGACTGATGTTAAATATCGTCGGCTTAATGCCGTTTATACCAGTCATGTCTGACACTATTGAGAGAGCGGTATTGCCAAGGCTGTCTTCATTAACGCTGGCTGCAAGTCCGATGTTCGATCGGTTGATGAGTCTTGCCAGCTTATTCTGTATGTCAGAATTACTTTCTTCCTCATCTACCGTAAACTGGAATTCATAGGTCAGGTTATTGATGTTAAGGTCAAATGAATAATCTCCTGGCTCTACAGCACGATTGTTAGGCTGTAAGAAATTACCGGTGTTAATCTGGCTGGTTGCCAGCTGCTTTACATCAATTTCAAAGCTTGAACTGTCAGGTGAGGTGCTGTCGCCTATGTATTCTGCGGTTACACTTTGTGGGTTGCTGGATACTGCTGATTTCTTAAATACCATGCCGTGACCGTCGCTTCCGGAAAGATCATTGGCAATGTTACTTAATTCCCTGGCATTCTCTTTAAGGTCAATTGCATATTTCTGCGCAGCCTCTGACATATCTGTCTTATATGTAGGAGTCTGACTGTTAGATTTCAGAACTCTGCCGTATGTATTCTTTAATTGTGCTTTAGTGTGTGTGTCGTACTTTGAGTTAGTCTTATGTCCATACTGGGCAAGATAATAGCTGTACACGCTGCTGATCATAACAGTCACCTCCTTGTCTGTAATAATCTCTAGAAAAAAGGAAATCCATTTCCTTATATATATCGTATTTATTTGTACAAATATTATAATATGAAGTGCATTTTTTGTCACTATATTTTCTTTAAAAAAGTTGTTGACGAGTTGGATTATACTGTGCTATATTAGAACGGCTATGGAAGCGGTCTTTTTTGCGTGCCTGAAATTCAACAACCCAACATTGAGAGGGCGGGCAAAGAAACCAATTGGTGTTTTAACACCTACAAAAATAATAATTGGAGGTGGAAGTTGTGCGAGTAAAGATAACATTGGCATGTACTGAGTGTAAACAGCGTAATTACAACATGACTAAGGAAAAGAAAGCTCATCCAGACAGAATGGAAACAAAGAAGTATTGTAAGTTCTGTAAATCACACACATTACACAAGGAAACAAAGTAATTAGTACAGTGAGGAGTATTTCATGGGTGATACTGTAAAAGCTAAGAAGCAGAAAAAGAACTGGTTCAAAGGTTTGAAAGCTGAATTTTCAAAGATTATTTGGCCAGACCGTCAGTCGCTTACTAAGGAAACTGTAGCTGTATTGGCTGTATCCGTATTATTAGGTGTAATCATTGCAGTTGTGGATTTGATTGTCCGCTTTGGAATTGAGTTCATTGTAAAATAAGGAATAGGTGATTGTATGGATGACGCAAAATGGTATGTAGTTCACACTTACTCAGGTTATGAGAATAAGGTGAAAGCTAACATTGAAAAGACAGTTGAAAACAGAAATCTTCACGATCAGATTCTTGAAGTTATCGTTCCGCTTGAAACAGTAGTGGAGATTAAAGATGGCTCTAAGAAAGCTGCTCAGAAGAAGATGTTTCCTGGATACGTTCTTGTAAAGATGGTAATGAACGACGATAGTTGGTATGTTGTCAGAAATACAAGAGGTGTTACAGGGTTTGTTGGTCCTGGATCAAAGCCAGTACCACTTACACCAACAGAGATTAAGAATCTTGGCATAAGCCTTGAGGAAGAACAGGAAGTTAAGCCTGTTATCCAGTTCGCTGGCAAGGTCGGCGATAAGGTTATGATCCTCTCTGGTGCATGGGAAGATACAGTTGGTGAGATTACTAACATTAATGAGGGCAAGCAGTGCCTTACAATTAATGTTGAGATGTTCGGTCGTGAAACACCGGTCGAAATTGATTTCACAGATGTGAAGTTATTGTAAGAAGCAGTCCCGATCCTGGGACGTGGGAGACCAGAATGAATTTACTGCGTAAATTCATTCACAAGAATTGCCCGATGGTCAATTCTTGAGGAGTGAATATTGCAGGATGTATTATGATGGTCGCCAATTACCACATTTATTTTTAGGAGGTGCCAAAATGGCAAAGAAAGTAACAGGATATATTAAATTACAGATTCCAGCTGGAAAGGCAACACCAGCACCACCGGTTGGTCCTGCTCTGGGTCAGCACGGTGTAAACATTGTACAGTTTACAAAGGAATTTAATGCAAGAACAGCAGATAAAGGTGACTTAATCATCCCTGTTGTTATTACTGTATATGCGGACAGAAGCTTCAGCTTCATCACAAAGACTCCGCCGGCAGCAGTTCTGTTAAAGAAAGCTTGTAACATCAAATCTGGTTCAGGCGTTCCTAACAAAACAAAAGTTGCTACAATTTCCAAAGCAAAAATCCAGGAAATTGCAGAAATGAAAATGCCAGACTTAAATGCAGGTTCTCTTGAAGCAGCTATGAGCATGATCGCTGGTACTGCAAGAAGTATGGGAATCACTGTAGAAGAGTAATTAACTATCAAACGAACGTGGGAGGGACATTCCCGCAATTACCACTAGGAGGTTATTAATATGAAACGCGGAAAGAAATATGTAGAAGCTGCAAAAGCAGTGGATCGCGCAAATTTATATGAAACAGAAGAAGCTATCTCTTTAGTTAAGAAAACAGCGGTAGCTAAATTTGACGAAACAATCGAAGCTCATATCAGAACAGGATGTGACGGACGTCATGCTGACCAGCAGATTCGTGGTGCAGTTGTACTTCCTCACGGAACAGGTAAAACTGTTCGTGTATTAGTATTTGCTAAAAATGCAAAAGCTGATGAAGCACAGGCAGCAGGAGCAGACTTCGTAGGAGCTGAAGAATTAATTCCGAAGATCCAGAACGAAGGATGGTTAGATTTCGACGTAGTAGTAGCTACACCGGATATGATGGGTGTTGTTGGTCGTCTGGGTCGTGTACTTGGACCAAAAGGCTTAATGCCAAACCCAAAAGCTGGTACAGTAACAATGGACGTAACAAAAGCTGTTCAGGAAATCAAAGCTGGTAAGATTGAATATCGTCTTGATAAAACAAACATCATTCACGTGCCAATCGGAAAAGCTTCTTTCACAGAGGAGCAGTTAAACGAAAACTTCCAGACATTAATAGATGCCATCATTAAGGCAAAACCAGCTGCAGCTAAGGGACAGTACATTAGAAGTGCTACACTTACTTCTACAATGGGTCCTGGCGTAAAGCTGAACGTTACAAAGTACTAAGATTTAGCCGTAACAGAGAAAAGAGTGTGAATGGATTCCGACACGGAGTGCATGCGCACTCTTTTTTTCTTGCTTTTCAGACGCAATAATAGTAAAATTAAAGTACTTGAGACATCGAGAAAGTAATTTATACCAAGGGGGTACAGACAATGGAAAAGGAACAGATTGTAACGAAACTTACGGAAGTGATTCATGATGTGTTACCGGAATTGGATGAGGTAGATATGCATGCAAATATGGTAAACGAATATGGCGTGAATTCCGTATCTTTGATTCGCCTGCTCGTAGCAGCAGAAAGCAAGTTTGATATTT
>ENA-ORTB01004261-ORTB01004261.1-human-gut-metagenome-genome-assembly--contig:-NODE-4261-length-10030-cov-3.326516_pt1 | contig 10030 bp, 5 predicted proteins | sample MGYA00241905_ERZ509174 | MGnify/ENA primary metagenome ERZ509174 (study PRJEB26280, sample SAMEA2338851) | human gut metagenome | biome: human gut; feature: human-associated habitat; material: faeces...
GGACGCACCCTGAAAAAAGGCGGTATCCCGCCAGATTTCAGATGCTCTGGTAACTCAGTTGCCGAGTAGTTCACAAGATCAATATGATGCAAATTATCATACCGTTCAGTATGAATGTATGGATTGTGGTGCAGTAAAAACAGAAAAGCAAGCACATTCCTGGGAAGACGAGGATTATGATGAGTATTATACATATTATTATGAGAATAAAAAATATCATACATATGAGCAGAAATGTGAAGAGTGCAATGCAACCAGAGAACTGAGAGCACGCCATAAATATTTTTCTTTTTATGATAAAATAGCAAGATATGCAACATTTAATAAAAAGGGAATTCTCGTATATTCCTGCATTGACTGTGATGGAACAAAAAAAGTTTACAAAAAATGGAAGAGCGGGACTGATTATTCACGTAATTATGATATCAAACATGGAACGGTTTTCAATCGCCAGACCAGTATTACTGTAAAATTAAAACGTCCGTCTAAAGGTGCGGTTCTTCAGGCCACGATAGGAACAAAAAAATATAAGAAAAAAATTAAAAATGATAAAAAACAGTCAAACTTAATATTAAGCCGGCAGAATATGGAGAGAAAATAAAACTTGCTCTGTATTATAAAGGAAAGAAGATTGGAAAAGATAGTTGCGATTACAATGATGAAGTGTGGTACAGCAACAGAGTTACGGAAAGCATGACACAGAAGCAGGTACGCTATACATGGGGTGCTCCAAGCAGCACCAGCAGCAGTTCTTATGGATTTACTTATTGGAACTGGGATGACGGATCCATGGTAAGCTTCCGAAATGGAGTGGTAGATTACTGGTTTGATGCGGCGAATTAAAAGTTGTGGCGGAGGTTTTAGAATGTGCAAATGAACAAATTCCCCGAAGGCACGCTCTCGCTATCTCACATTGGCAGCGGTACATAACCGACCAAAATACGGTCGCTAAGTACCGGCCATGTTCGAGTACCTTCTCTGGAATTGTTCATTTTGCACATGCAATATTATTCTTTTGCAAACACTATTTTAAAATGTGCGGCATTTCAGTTCTTTACACCTGCCAGGAAACCAACGGTAAATTTTTATTTCTTGCGAAAAATCGTTCTGAAGATCAATCTCACCAGCGGTCCGCAGTAGAACATCTGCCAGCAGATTGCCATCGGGAAGTTCATGGCCCAGGTCTGGATCCAGGTGCCGAATGTGTGCTGGTCTTTAAAGAGAATAGTGGCAACCAGGCTCATGATCGGACACATAATGCAGCAGATGCAGATAGAAATGGCATAGGTGATGAACTGTGGACGATCGGTAGGTTTCATTACGGTGAATGCGAGTTTCTGAGCAATTTTTCCGACAATAAAAAATTCCAGAACGAAGGCAACCGGAACCATAATGATCATTTCATGGGTAGCCAGCAGAAAGGTCTGACCGGATACACCACCGGTATTCAGGGCTACATTGTATACGATCATTCCGTAGACCATAATGGTAGCCATGATAATTGTGTAAATTGCGTCTTCAAATTTAGTTTTTGGCATAAAAATATCCTCCTTTTGATAATGAGCTACGTGTTGTTCGTTATCATCCGGAGGATGTGCGTTTCCAATATAAATAACCGTTTTTATTTCGATTTGCTATTCTATCAGAAAAATACCAATTATGCAAGTGAAAAATATAATCACATCTTAGATTAAAAGGTCTCTCTTTATTGAAAAATGAGAAATAAGTGATCTGGAACAGGAAAAATCAGAAGTAGAGAAGGTATTAAAGGATATCGAAGCAATTCCGAGTTTAGAAAAATTTATAGAGGATCATTCGGAATAAAAAGCAGAATGTAAATTTGATAAAATATTTTTCACAATAAAACAAAGGCGATCAACTGTTACATCAGATGGTCGCTTTTGTTTTTGGCAAAATGTGCGAAAAAGAAAGCTTGTGCAGTCTGTAAATTCTCGTTATACTGAGTGTGATGATAGAAAAAGGAAACTTGTGAAAGGATTTTAGTTTTAAAGGGAAATGTAAGGTAAAAGGAGGGGTACGATGGGTATTTTTTTTAATCCCGGAAATGGGAGTTTTACCAAAGATAGAAATTATGAAATATATGTGGATAAAACAGAATTACTAAAATACTTGAACAGAGCCATTGGAACACCTGGAAATTGTATTGCTGTCAGCCATGCCAGACGCTTTGGAAAGTCACATGCTGCGGGGATGATTGACGCTTATTATAGTCTTGGTAGTGATTCTGCAAAATTGTTTAAAGGTACAAAGATTGCATCAGATCCAGATTATGAAAAATACAGAAATAAGTACAATGTAATCCATTTGGATATTTCGTCCTTTTGGGATTTTCATAAAAAGGATATTGTAGAAAAGATAATAGAAGATATTTTTAAAGAATTGAAAATGGATTACCCGGAGGAATTTAATGAACGGGATCGTATCAGTTATGTACTCATAAAAATATACGAAAAAACAGGGATTCCTTTTGTGATTATCATTGATGAATGGGATTGTGTGGTACGAAACAGTACGGATCAGGATTTGATCCATCAATATTTACAGTTTCTCCATTCTTTGTTTAAGTCAGAAGAATCAAAATCTTTTTTGGCACTTGGATACATCACAGGTATCATGCCAATTAAGAAAATAAAGGATGAATCGGCTTTAAACAACTTTGAAGAATATACTATGCTAAAATCCAGACCGATTACGAAATACTATGGCTTTACCGAAGAAGAAGTTAAGGATTTATGTAAAAGATATGATATGGATTTTGAAACTACAAAAGAATGGTACAATGGATATCTGATCGATGGAATGCACATGTATAATCCAAATTCCGTATCACAGGCGATGAAATATCATGATTTTGATTCCTATTGGCGAAATACCTCTGCTTTTGGCACGATTAATAACTTTATTATGATGAATTATTCAGGATTGAAAGAGGATGTCCTTACAATGCTATCCGGAGGAAAAGTCATGGTGGATACGGAATGTTTCCAAAATGATCTGGCAGAAATTCATTCAAAAGATGATGCGTTAACTGCTCTCATTCATCTTGGATATCTTGGATATGATGCAGATATTTTAAGTGCCTATATTCCAAATTATGAAGTGGCTAAGGCGTTTCAATCCGCGTTAAAAACAGGAGAATGGAAAGATGTTGCTGCGTCAATTTCCAAATGTGATACATTACTTATGGCAACGATTAGTGGTAACACTGAGAAAGTAGCTGAACTTATCGAGCTTGCACATGATACGTATACTTCTATATTAAAGTACAACGATGAGAACTCTTTAAGCTGTGTGCTTACAATGGCGTATTTTACTGCACCGGCATATTATACTATTATTCGAGAAATGCCGGCCGGAAAAGGATTTGCTGATTTTGTTTTTCTGCCAAGGGCAAATGCCGGGAATCGCCCAGCAATGATTGTGGAATTAAAATATAATCAATCAGCAGATACTGTGATCAGGCAGATAAAAGAGAAACGATACCAGGGTGCGTTATCGGGATATGAAAGTAAGATTCTCTTAGTCGGGATTAGTTATGATAGTGAAAAGCATCATACTTGCAGTATCGAAGAATGGTAATTTTGTTATACTGAGTGTGATGATAGGAAAAAGGGAAACTTGTGAAATTGTTTTGATTTCACAGGAAATGAAAAGTAAAAAAGGAGGTTCACATGAAAAAAAGAATTTTATGTACGCTGCTGAGTGCAGCAATGCTGCTTACGAGTTCGCCGGTTGTTTTTGCGGCGGAGACGCAGCCTGTGAAGGAGCAGCAGACGAAGGAGACGCTTCCGTTTACGATTAAGGAGGCAAACAATGATATTAAAGATGAAAGTGTAAAAGGCTGGCATGTTCAGATCACGGACACGGAAAATGCAAAGGTTGTTGCAGATTATCCGGGACTGGTTGTTGTGCGTGCAAAGAAGACACAGTACGATGACAATGTTTATCTGATTGGAAAGAGTGGAATAGTCCAGACTTTTGTAGTTTCGGGTACGGATACAGACTGGGATGAAAATGAGCATATTTATGACGACTGGGAGAGAACGACGTCGTATAGTTCTGTGGATGCAATCTGGAGACTTTCGTATAAGGGTGATCGCCTGTATTATATTAAGAAACCACAGACGCAGACTCCAAAATATGACATCTACAATGCGACAACCGGGAAATATTTTGAATATGATCTGGATGAGCAGCCGGAACCTTATAGAGATGGCGAGGGAGCTGTGACAGATGTTTATCGATTTGTAAAAGACGGAAAAGTGGGAATGCTTAAGAGTGATGCAACAATCCTGTACGAAGCGGAGTATGACGATATTGATAGAAATGCGTTTAATACGGATTTTTCGGATGAATCGATACGCGAGTCGGATGATAAGTTTTTCCAGGCGATGAAGCGGGATGAAAATTCTGACAAAAATTTATATGGTATTGTGGATTCAAAAGGACTTTGGGATGGAGTATGTAAATACAGAAGTATTACAAGCAATACCAGTGGTTCAAGGATATGCGTAAAAAATGTGGATGAGGAAACAGCAGTCATGGATATAAATACCGGTGAACTGCTGACAGGTTTTACAGGAAGCAGGATATATTCATTGGGGGATGGATGTTTTCTCAAATCAAATGGTTTAGGAATGTACGATGAGGGTAAGCAGATTCTTATGAAAAATGGTCAGGTTATAGATAAGAACCAGATTTATAATAATGATTATTGTAATAATCCGAACTGTACAGTTTATATTAACGTTTTCTGGGATATTATCGAAAATTTTTCAGAAGATGGCTGTTATTTGGTAGGATTTGATGGAAATGGAAAAAAGCATTTTGTTAAGTATTTGGACAACTATTTACAGTACAATGGTAAGCGTATTTCGTATGACGGGGGAATGATCGGGACAAATGATAATACAGGATTTGGAAAAGATGTAGAACCGATTATCATGAAGGGCGGATATGCAGTGGAAAGAGAATGTGCAGATGTGGATCCAACCTATAATCCGGTGATGGAGGACCATACGGTAAAATGCACTCTGATTGATGCAAACTCGGATCCGGTGTATGAACTTGGAGATAATAAGGTGGTTTATGGTCTGGAAGTAAGGGATGATCTGCTTTATCTCAGATATGGAACTTATGGGAAAGAAGATACGAATGTGCTGATTTATGATACAATCAGCAAAAAAATAGTTTTAAACGAGATGAACATAGATTCCTGGAGCATCCCAAAGGATCATAGCAGTCATGTGGTGAGCTTGCAAAAAGGGAACAAAGCGGCATTGTTTAATACGTTGGATCGGACTTTTTCCGGTTGGGATATGCTTGGAATTGATTTGGATGAAGAAAGTTTCGGTTCGGTGAAAGAAAGTCTGGTTGGTTCTGAACTTGTCTTTTTTATAAGGAATAAAAATGCTTTTTATAACGCATCCTTTCAAAAGATTGCACAGTTGGATCTTGAGGAAGATCTTTATTATCGAGACAGTGATGTGTCCGTTACGAAAAATGGAAATTTTGTTTTCAGTATCGGGGATTCTGTGGACTACGGACAATATCAAGTTTATGATCATAAAGGCGTATTACTGAAAAAATATATAGATGGTTCGAATTATAATGCGGATACATTGATTCGTGTTCGAACAGAAGGAACAAGAGAGTGGGGTTACTGTGACGAGGATGGAAACCTGCAGATTGCGGAGCAGTTTAATCTTGCCGGAAATATGCATAATGGAATTGCAAAAGTGGGAGAGTGGTATGATGATTGTAAAATTATCGACCAGACAGGGAAAGAACTGCTGTCGGGAAATTATGATTTTGAATGGACGTATGTAGAAGCTGGTTTTGCAATGATGAAACAGGACGGTGGCTGCTATCTGTATGATTTCACGGGTTTTGCTGAGGACATGGCACAAAATCCGTACAGTCTGGGTGACCTGTTTGGAAAATATCACCACTATCTGAGAGATAACCAGGCATACAAAACGATGCACAGAACGCTGTATGATGCGGCTGCGGATGTTCTGGCGGCACGTACGGATAATGATGAGCTGTTTTCTATTATTAAGACATTGTCCGGTGATGTGATCGTGCGTCCGACGAAACAGATTCTGGAAGCAATTACCGGAAAACGATGGGAAGAGGATAAGTTAGAAGAGGAAGTGGCGATTGAACTGATCCGTCAGATTGATGAACAGGATGATACATTAAAAAATGTAGTGGATAACGTTTGCGGTAAAGTAAAGAATGTTTCTAAATTTTATAAGCTTGTTACAGCGGCAAAGAAGCCAATGGATACCAGCGTACAGTGGGAACTTGCCAAACTGGAAAAGGGAGATGCACTTACCACCGAACAGGCAAAAACTATTTTTGAACAGGTAAAAGGAAACTGGTCAAAGATTGACGGCATCTTTAAAAAGGTTGGAATTGCAACTTCGGCAGTCCAGGTTGGAACAACGATCTGCATTATGGCGAATCTGGAAATGGAAACGGTCAATCAGCTTTTGAACAGTGTAGCACCGGATTCTACAGCCTATAAGGGACTGAAGAAATTAAAGGGAAAACTGCAGAAATACTGGGCATCATCGGAAGTAGCGATTCAGGAATTTATTGTAGATAAGTACTTTGAAGAAATTGCGGAAGCCCTTGTGAAAAAGGGAGTTACAGACATGGCAAAGCTGTTTGATCCGCTTTCCGGCATTGATGTCGGCGGTGCACTTACAGTCGGAAAACTGTTCTATTCACGTATCAGCAAACAAATAAAGCTTGCAGACTATGATGAGCTGGTGAAGATTGCTTATAGTATGTCGCTTTGCAATTCACTGAGTGTCGGACTGAACAATAAATACGCTGAGATTGCACAAAATTATCAGAAGACCGGAAAAACAGCAGGTAAAAAACTTCGAAAAGAATATCAGTTTGCATATGAAGCCTATGAAGCTTCGCTGCTTCAGATGGCAAATAAATGCAGTGAGCTTGCGGAAAAATCAGGGGAAAATGCAGCTGTAAAATATAAGAAAAAATGGCTGGATCAATGTATCAGTCTGTATTCACAGAAAATGCGGTATGACAATTTTATCGCAACCTGCAGAAGAAATATGAACCGAACAGAAGCGGCGAATTTCGAGTATCGCACCGATGAAAACAATCACGTATGGATCGTGAGCTTAAATGGCAAAAAGACAAAAGATGCTTCCAGACGTATGACAAGGGCACTGAGTGATACACAGGATCTGCTCTGCATTCCAGAGACGATCAATGGACGTACCGTTGTGGGTATCGATCCGCAGGCATTCCGGAATGAGGATAAAATCCACGCTGTATTCCTGCCGGATACGGTGACGGAAATCGGCAGTCAGGCATTTGAAAACTGCAGTTCACTTGATATGGTTGTATCAGGAAATGGGCTGGAAACAATCGGTTCAGATGCATTTGCAGGCTGTGATTCTTTGACAGGTGTAGAGGTGCCGGACAGTGTTACAGAGATTGGAGATTCCGCATTTGGAGATAATGCAAATCTGACATTATGGTGCAGTGAAAACGGTACGGCATGGCAGTATGCAGAGACAAATGGCATCATGGCAGAGGAACGTATCCGCAGGGCAGTTTCTGTGGAAGTGACAGCACCGGCAGATAAACAGCAGTATGGCTCTTCAGAGAAAGAAATCGGTACGACCGGACTTACGCTGAATGTTACCTGGGATGATGGAACAAGTGAAGAAGTTACATCTGGCTATTATGCTTATTTTAAAGAAAAAACAACTGAAAGTGCGACGATTGCAGTACAGTATGACTCTGTAGAAACAACCTATGAAGCAGGAATCACACCGGAAGAAAAAGACTATACAGTATATTACAAAGATGAAGCGGGAGATGATCTGGCAGAAGCATCAACAGTCCGTGCTTTGTTTGGAAGTTCCCAGACGCTGGATGCACCGGATGTGAGCGGTTATACACCGGAAAAAGCACAGATGACGGTAACGGCAGGTGACGAAGATTCCTGGACATTTATCTACAAAAAGAAGAACACAAAGAAAAATATCGAAGATGGAAGAATGTATGTATTCGGCGATCTTCGTTATACTGGAAATGCGGTGATTCCGAGAGTTTCGGTAGAAGATGCAGATGGAAAAATCCTGAAAGAAGGTGTGGATTACGAAGTTTTTCTGGATGATAATGTAGAAATTGGCGAAGCCTGGGCCGGTGTTCATGGAATTGGTGATTATGAAGGATTATTGAGTAGTACATTTTATATTGTAAATCCGGGCAGCCAAGATCCAGAACCAGATCTGAGTCCAAATCCAAGACCGGGTACAGATTCTTCAAAGAGTATACTGATTGGCAGCATTAAGATCAGCGGAATTTCAAATAAGATTGCAGCAGGAAAGAAAATCGCATTGAAGGCAAATATTTCGCCGGCAAATGCGACAAACAAAACACTGGTATGGACTTCCAGCAATCCGAAAGCTGCCACCGTAAATGCAAATGGTATTGTCACAATGAAAAAAGGCAGCGGCGGAAAGAAAGTAACGATCACTGCGAAGGCAACAGATGGAAGCGGCAAAAAGGCAGTTTATACAATCACCGGTATGAAAGGTGTTGTGAAAAAAGTTACGATTTCCGGAAAGAAAACCGTCAAAGCAGGAAAGAGCATTAAGCTGAAAGCGAAAGTAAAAGCCACAAAGAAGGCTAATACCAGACTTTTTTGGAAAAGCAGCAATCAAAAATTTGCTACGGTGAAAAACGGAAAAGTAAAGGCAAAGAAAAATGCAAAAGGAAAGAAAGTGAAGATCACCGCAATGGCAACGGATGGAAGCGGAAAGAAGAAATCTGTAACGATTAAGATCCGGTAGGCTGCACATTATAATCAAATTCGAATAGAAGTATAAAGAGAAGATGCAGGAGATTATGAAAACGAAATTTCATAATCTTCTGTATTTTTATGATGCCAGGATTGTGGGAGTGCAACGCACGGAACAATCCGTAGGCATCATAGTTGGGGCTTTTGCCCCCCCAACATCATATATAAATAATACTAGGATTATGCAAGATTGTACAATAAAGAAATGATATCTGTGAGGGAAAGATGAAAGAATTATTTACACGATGGGGAAGAAATCTAGATTCTGAACATGTTTTAAAGGAATATCCAAGACCAATTATGATGAGAGAAACGCATTATGAAATTTTAAATGGCTGGTGGGAATATGCCTTTACACAGAATCAGAAGAAACCAAAGCAATATGATGGAAAAATATTAGTCCCGTTTTCACCAGAGAGTGTTTTATCAGGGGTATCCAGGCAGTTAATGCCGAATGAATATTTGTGGTACAGAACAAAGATAAAGTGTCAGGAATGGGATAATAAGGCATTACAAGAACGACTATTATTACATTTTGGAGCAGTAGATCAAAGTTGTAAAATCTGGATGAATGGACACTTTGTAGTAAGTCATGTGGGTGGTTATCTGCCATTTTCCTGCGATATTTCGGAGTATGTTCATAGTGGAGAGAATGAATTGGTAATTATGGTACAGGATCTGTCAGATACATCGCATCATGCAAAGGGCAAACAAAAATTGAAACGTGGAGGGATGTATTATACTGCTCAAAGTGGAATATGGCAGACTGTGTGGATGGAATATGTTCCGCAAGACCGGATAAAAAATGTAGAAACTAAATATATAAAAACTGAAAAACAAAAAGAGAAGTCAACTTTAAATAATTGCGTAAATGCATCAGAGAAGGTAAAAATATATATTCAGACAGTCTCAGAACAGAAAGATTTGACTGTACAAATAGATATTAGACTCCCGAAGATATATGCGAATGCAGAAGATAATGTAACGGATTTTATTGCATTATCACACACGATACCTGATGTGCAAAAATCAATATCAGGAAGAGCAAATACATGGATAGAGGTAGAAATTCAAAATGCAAAATACTGGTCTTGTGAAACTCCATATTTGTATTATTTTCATGTATCATTGATTGAATGTGAGGATGAGACAGAT
>ENA-ORTB01004264-ORTB01004264.1-human-gut-metagenome-genome-assembly--contig:-NODE-4264-length-10025-cov-2.760281_pt1 | contig 10025 bp, 7 predicted proteins | sample MGYA00241905_ERZ509174 | MGnify/ENA primary metagenome ERZ509174 (study PRJEB26280, sample SAMEA2338851) | human gut metagenome | biome: human gut; feature: human-associated habitat; material: faeces...
ACGACGTCAGCAGCGACAAAACGAAAACTTCCGTTTGGAAGTGGGTAGGCATTGCGACCGGTGCCGTGATCTTCTTGATCCTCTACACCCTTGTCGTACTGCAAATCGCAGGATTCCATTGGAGGTAAGCCGTGGTTTTGAAGCAGAACGGCAAGACCGGGCGCGTTGCCGACATCGATTCACATAACCCGTTAGAGCGCAGCAGCTTCCACACCGGCGAGGCTACGCTGTCCGCCGAACAGCTTGCGGAAAAGCAGGCGCTCGAGCAAACCGGCGGCTCCAGCAAGCAGAAAAGCAAACTGCTGCTCATCTTGGCCGCCATGGGCCCGGGCATCGTCACGGCCATGGCCGGCAACGATGCCGGCGGCATCTCAACCTACTCGACCGTTGGCGCGCAGTTCGGCTTCGCCACGCTGTGGGTCATCCCTATCATGTGCGTGCTGCTCATCGTGGTGGAAATGACCGCCGCGAAGATGGGTGCCGTCACCGGCAAGGGCTTCGCCGCGCTCATCCGCGAATCCTTCGGCATCAGGCTCACGGCGCTGGCCATGCTCGCGCTGCTCATCGGCAACGTTTGCACCACGTTCTCCGAGTTCGCAGGCATCGCCTCGGGCATGGAGATGTTCGGCGTATCGAAATACATCGCCGTGCCCGTCGCCGCGATCGCCGTGTGGCTGCTCATCGTAGGAGGCAGCTACAAACGCGTGGAGAAAGTGTTCCTTATCTTGTCGCTGGTGTTCCTCACCTACGTGATCGCGGCGTTCTTGGCGCAGCCGAACTGGGAGAATGCCGCCATCAACACCATCGTTCCCCATGTGGTGTACCAACAAAGCTTCGTTTCACTGGTCATATCCATGATCGGCACCACCATTGCGCCCTGGATGATGTTCTTCAACCAGAGCAACGTGGTTGAGAAGGGCATCAAGCCTGACGAGCTGTTCACGCAGAAGGTCGATGTGGTCTCCGGCACCGTAGCTGCTTGCTTGGTCGCGTGGTTCATCATCGTCACCACGGGCACTGTGCTGTATCCGCAGGGAATCGTCATCAGCGACGCCGCCGACGCGGCTGCTGCGCTGGCACCGTTCGCGGGCAAATATGCCGAGGCCCTGTTCGCCATCGGCCTGATCGCAGCCTTGTCTCCGCTCGCAGCCCCTCCTGCAGCATTAACCGGAGGCAGCGTACCGACGCCTGAGCTCGAAAAGTCGTATAGCTTTAAGGTCAGCAGCGATAACTCGTATGTCAGCACAAGCGACGATTCAAAGTTCGGCTATTTATACGATTACGATTACGATGAGGATGACGGTTACAACTTAAAGAGCATAACCCTCATCAATTTTAAAGACGGCAGTGCAAGCCCAGTTGCCATCCCGGACAAAAGCCTTGGATCAGCATGCCCCACATCCAGCAATCAGCTCTACTGGCAAGACGGCAATAATTTGGTCGTATTCTCTCCAGAAAATCATTCCCAAACAGCCCATCCCATCACTTCGGCCAAATATGCCTACACCAGTACAACCGTCTCTTACGACGGCAATAGGGCAGCCGTGGAACACTATGACAATGAATCTGAGCTTAAAAAAATCGAGATTTATGACCTTAAGTCTGACGAGTTAATTCAAACATATCAATCGGATAAAGATGACTCTTCTTGCTACTACTCAAACGATATGAGCCGTCTCTATTTCTGGCCATACGATACTGAGAAAGGCATTGTTTCTCTTAGGGTTTTCAATTGCGATACAGGGTCAACGGAATTGAAAACAGTTAACGTGAAGAAAGACGATAGGTCTTCGGACATCGACTACATTGTCACCAGCTCGAACTCCGACGATATTTATCTTCAGAGCGACACCACACTAATAAAAGCAGACCGCGACGGAAACATGAGCGTTCTATTTAACGATGACGACCACGCTCCTGAATGGCCTTATTCATACCCTTCGGCGGAGTTTTATGCCCTCTACACAAAGAAGGGATCGAACGATCTTTTTGAAGAGGATGACGGGGATTACTATCTCAATGAAGAGGATGCGAATCTTAGTATTTATGACCTGAAAAGTGACAAGATCATCAGCTCAATTGCTTTTCCCTTCGGCGATGGATATCTCGGCGACATCTCGCATGATGGCGGAATCATGCTCGGGACGTACTCAGACGATGACAAGTCTTCGGCATGCCTAGTCGATGCAAAAACCGGGGCCAAGAGCGAGTTTGATTCTCATTGGTGCGGCCCTACTTTCATGAATGGCGATCGCGAGATTTGGACTGATTATTACGATGAAGACTCATCAACGCTTCACGTAAACATCTACAAGTCCAATATTCCCCATTCGCTGCCTGAGGATATTCTCTACTTTGTCCAGACTCACCTGCCGTTTGTTATTGGCGGTGGCGTGGCGATCGTCCTCATCATCGGTGGCGCGATCGTTATTCTTTGCATCCGCAAGAAGCGCGCGAAGGCCGCGAACGGTGCAGTAGCCGCAGCGCCTAAACCTCAGCGTAAGCAGCGTCGTCGTCAGAAGCACGCCCAGCAGAACGCCGTGGCACCCGCGGCACCGACAATGCCGGCAGCTCCAAGCGAGCCTGCCCGCTTCTGCCGTCACTGCGGGACCCCGCTCGTACCCGAAGCCCAGTTCTGCCCCACATGCGGACAAAAGGTAGACTAGCGAACAAAACCCAGTAGACCCCAACCGCCAAGGCCCCGTTCCGGCACATTCCGGAACGGGGCCTTGGCTTGGTGCAGGGGTGCTAATTTGGGACGGTCATCGTCGCACGCCCCAATGAAGTTGCGGTGGAATAGGGACTGTTTTGGCGTCTGGAACCCCCAATTAGTCCCTATTTCACCGCAACTTAAAAAGGGGCGCTGACCGGGTTGGTCAGCGCCCCTTTTGTTGGATGGGTTAGCCTCCGAGATATGCCTTACGCACGTTGTCGTCGTGCAGCAGCTCTTGGCCCGTGCCGGTCATGGTGATCTTACCGGTCTCGAGCACGTAACCGCGCGTAGCAATCGAAAGCGCCATCTGTGCGTTCTGCTCGACCAGAAGCACCGTGGTGCCGGCCTTGTGCAGGTCCTCGACAATCTGGAAGATCTGCTCAATCAGAATCGGCGCCAGGCCCATGGAAGGCTCGTCGAGCATGAGCAGCTTGGGGTTGCTCATAAGGGCGCGGCCCATAACGAGCATCTGCTGCTCGCCGCCCGAAAGGGTGCCGGCGACCTGACGACGGCGCTCCTTAAGGCGCGGGAACTGCTCGAAGACGCGCTCAAGGCCCGGAGCAACCGTGGACTTGGGCTGCGTATAAGCGCCCATCTCCAGGTTCTCCTCGACCGTCATCTGCAAAAAGGCGCGACGGCCCTCGGGGACCTGAGCCAGGCCCTTGCCCACCAGCTTGTCGGCAGGCGTATGGGTAATGTCTTCGCCCATAAACTTGATGGAGCCGGTCTTGGAGCGCAGCAGGCCCGAGACGGTCTTAAGCGTTGTGGACTTACCGGCGCCGTTGGCACCGATCAAGGCCACGATCTCACCCTCGTTGACGTTAAAGGAGATGTCCTTGATGGCGTGGATGGCGCCGTACCAGACATTGATGTTGTAGACGGAAAGCATCGGCTCTGCCATTTAGTTCTCCCCCTTATCCTGCTTGCCCAGATACGCCTCGATAACAGCGTCGTTGTTCTGGATCTCCTCGGCCGTGCCCTTGGCGATGACCTTACCAAAGTTGAGCACGCAGATGCCCTCGCAGATGTTCATAACGAGCGACATATCATGCTCGATGAGCATGATGGCGATGCCGAAGGTGTCGCGAATCTTGACGATGTTCTCCATGAGTTCCGCAGTCTCGGACGGGTTCATGCCGGCGGCAGGCTCGTCGAGCAGCAGCAGTTTGGGGTTGGTGGCAAGCGCGCGGACGATCTCCAGACGACGCTGAGCGCCGTAAGGCAGCGATCCGGCCTGCTCGTTTGCCAGATGCTCCATATCAAAGATGGACAGCAGCTCCATGGCGCGCTCGTGAGCAGCCTTCTCGTGCTTCCAATACGTCGGCAGGCGCAGCACGCCCTCAAAGCCGGAGTAACGCTCCTGGTTATGCAGGCCGACCTTGACGTTATCCTCCACCGTCATGGTGTTGAATAGGCGAATGTTCTGGAAGGTACGGGCAATACCCATGCGGTTGACCTGGTAGACCGACTTGCCCGAGGTGTCCTCGCCGTCGAGCAGGATGGTGCCATGCGTGGGCTGGTACACCTTGGTGAGCAGGTTGAAGACCGTGGTCTTACCGGCCCCGTTGGGGCCGATGAGACCGGCGATCTCGGTCTTGCCGATGGTCAGGCTAAAGTCGTCGACTGCCTTAAGGCCACCGAACTCAATGCCCAGGTGGATGCACTCGAGTGCAGGGCGCTCGCCCAGGTCACGATCGGGAACGATGGCGCCAGAAGGATACGGGACCATCTTGCCCTTCTTGAACTCAAATTTACTGGGCATCGGCTGCCACCTCCTTCTTGGAAGCAAAGCGGTCCTTGACGCGACCGAAGAACGCCTTGAGCTGCGGGTTGTTGGTAAAAATCATGACCAGGATCAGCACGATGGCGTAGATGAGCATGCGGTAGTCCGAGAACTGACGGAGCAGCTCGGGAAGCACCGTGAGCAGCGCCGCCGCGATGACGGAGCCGCGCATATTGCCCAGACCGCCCAGGACCACGAACACCAGGATGAGAATGGACGTGTTGAAGTCGAACTTGGTGGCGGAGAGCTGCGAGAAGTTACCGCCGAAGAGAGCTCCGGCAGCACCGGCGAGGGCAGCGGAAACCACGAAGGCGATCATGCGGTACTCGGTGACGGAGATGCCTACGGACTCGGCTGCAATCTTGTTATCGCGCACGGCCATAATGGCACGGCCGGTACGGCTGCGGACCAGGTTGAGCACGATCACGAGTGCGACCATGACCAGGATAGCACCGGCGAGGAAGGTCGAGTACGTCGACACGCCCGAGGCGCCCTGGGCGCCCTTGATGATGGCGGTGCCGTCCTCGAGCAGGTGCAGGTCGTCGATCGTAGAGTTGCCCGTGATGTTAAAGATCACGTGCAGGCCGCGCGAGTCGACACCCACGATAAGGCAAGTGACGATCTCTTTGATGATCTCGCCAAAAGCCAGGGTCACGATGGCCAGATAGTCGCCGCTCAGGCGCAGGACCGGGATACCGATCAAGAAGCCCAAGACGGCAGCAGCGACAGCGCCGACCACGATGCTGATGATAAGACGCACCGGATCGGAGGGAACGGCGCTCTCGAGGGCAACGGCGGTGACGATACCCGTATAGGCGCCGACACTCATAAAGCCCGCATGGCCCAGCGAAAGATCGCCCGCGATGCCGACGACGAGGTTAAGCGAGATGGCCATGACGATATAGGCCGTGATGGGAACCAGCTGACCGGCGATCATGCGCGGGATCATATGGTTGGACTGCATAAAGAACACGATGGCGAAGGCCACGATGCACATGGCGTACGTGACAAAGTCGTGACGCGTCTGCTTGTCTTTAAGAAACTTCATAACGCTCACCTACACCTTCTCGGGGACGTACTTGCCCAAGAGGCCGGCAGGCTTGACGAGCAGGACGATGATCAAAACACCAAAGACGATGGAGTTGGCAAGGCTCGTGGAAATGTAAGCCTGCGCCATCGCCTCGATGATGCCGATGAGAATGCCACCGACAAAGGCACCGGGGATGGAGCCGATGCCGCCGAAGACGGCGGCGTCGAAGGCCTTGATGCCAGGCATGGCACCCGTCGTGGGCTGCAGCACCGGCGAGTAGGAGCACAGGAGCACGCCGGCGATGGCGGCAAGGGCAGAGCCGATGGCAAACGTCATCGAGATGGTGCGGTTGACGTTGATGCCCATGAGCTGAGCGGCGGCCTTGTCCTCGGACACGGCACGCATGGCCTTACCCATCTTGGTCTTACCTGTAAAGAACATCAGGCCGGCCATGATAACCAGGCAGGCGACGATGGTGACGAGCGAGACGGCGCTTACGTTGAACTTGGCCAAGAACTCCGGCACCTGGAAGGTGACGAGCGAAGTAAAGTTCTTGGGCGTGGCGCCCCACAGAAGCTGCGCGGCGTTCTGCAGGAAGTAAGACACGCCGATAGCCGTGATCAGAACGGCCAGCGGGCCCGCCTGACGCAGCGGCTTGTATGCCAGACCCTCGATGAGAACACCGAGAACGGTACAGACCACACAAGAGAGAACTACAGATGCCCAGCCCGGGAGGCCGAGATACGACGTGGCGCAGAACGAGACATAGGCACCGACCATGATGACATCGCCGTGAGCGAAGTTCAGCATCTTGGCGATACCGTAGACCATGGTGTAGCCCAACGCGATGATGGCGTAGACGCTGCCCATGGACAGGCCGTTGACCAGGTATTGGATAAAGACCGTCATGTTCCACATCCCCCTTTCGAATAGGTTTCCAGTTGATGTATGAAACAGGGACGTTACATCGTCCCTAGATACCAAGCAAGCAGGGAAGGCCAAAACCTCCCCTGCTTGGGATCAAAACCGCTCTATGTAAGGCGGCCAATTAGGCCTGTACGTACTTGCCGTCGGTGATGACGTACGCCGTGGGCTCCTTCTGGACCTGACCCTTATCGTTCCAGGTGAGCTTGCCGGTCAGACCGTCAACGGTAATCTTGAGCATAGCCTTGGACAGCTTCTCGGCGACCTCGGTCGGGTCGGCGTCGACACCAAGACCGGCCTCCTTGACGGCCTCGGCCACCGCGTGCACGCCGTCGTAGGCGTCGGCGGCAAACTGGTCGGGGGTATCGCCGTACTTATCCTTGTAAGCGTTGACGAAGTCGGCGTTCTTCTCGTCGTCGGCGGAGAACGGGGTCATAAGCAGCAGACCCTCGGCAAGAGAGGTGTCGAAACCCTCAACGCCCAGGATGCCGTCCATGCCGTCGCAGCCCATCATCTTGACGTCGTAGCCCATGTCCTTGGCGTTCTTGAGCAGGACGGACGCCGGCGTGTAGTAGATCGGCGCAAAGATCATGGTGGCGCCGGCCTGCTTGGCCTTGGTCAGCTGGTTGGTAAAGCTCGTGGCGGAGTCGTCCTTAAAGGTCTCCTCGTCAACAATCTCGAGCTTGGACTCAGCGGCCTGGGCCTTAAAGGAATCTGCGATGCCCGAAGAATAGGCGTCGCCGGAGTTATAGAACAGCACGAACTTCTCGTCCGCATACTTCTGCGCCAGGAACTTGGCAGCGTTGACACCCTGGTTGGGGTCGGTGAAGCAAACCTGGAAGACGCAATCCTTGCCGTCGGTGACGTCCTCGGAGGACGCGGACGGGGTGATCATGAACGTCTTGGGGTCGTTACCGCACTCGGCGGCAACGGCAACCGACGCACCCGTGGTGGTCGGACCGACGAGGGCCTGCATGCCCCAGTCGAGCAGGGTGTTGAAGGCGTTGACGGCCTTCTCGCCGTCGGCCTGGTCATCCTCGGCCTTGCTGGCAAGCGGCAGCTCCTTGGTCGAGAAATCCTTGCAGCCGAGCTCGACACCCTGGGTAACGGACTTGCCGTAGGACGCGTTGGCGCCGGTCAGCGGGCCGATGGTGCCGATCTTAAACGAAGCGTCGCTCGAAGCGGAACCGCTGTCGCCGCCGCTGGAGGAGCAGCCAGCTAGAATGGACATCGCCCCCAGACCTGCTGCGCTCGCGATAACGCTCCTGCGATTCATAACAGGGTTCAATGACTTACCGGTGAGGCTCGACATGCGGCTCTCCTCTCAAATCTCGTCGGGTTTCGGTTGCCCGACAGGCCATCCTTCGCCGTGTTCGGCGTTCGCAAAATAGTAGACGCTTTAGTTGAGAAAAGTGGCGATTATTTCAACTTTTCTTTTGCTTTGTCCATTTATCCATATTAATGCGTATTTCTATCGGTTTATGCAGTTTAGCCACTTTATTATGTGAAAGTAATGTTTCTGTTCTGTTACAAGCGTCCTTGCCCTGCATAAAACGGCCCCACCGGTCTCGTTATATGCACTTAGGCGGCGATGTACTTGCCGTCCTGGATCACATAAGCCGTAGCGGGCTTTTCGACCTGGCCCTCGTCATTCCACGCCGACGAGCGCCTGCATGCCCCAGTCGCACAGGGCAAACCTTATGGCGCAAACGTTGACAGTTTGTTACGGAAGCTCGTTTGTAGCGAGCGTGTTTCCAATGTTTCCGCAGCGTTTCGGGGGTGCCGTTTTGTGCGACTCCTGTTGCCTGGCGAGCACGCACCCTCTGTTCACGCTAGAATGCACTCAACCTTTAAGCGGTTAATCCATCCATGAGATGCACGAAGGAGCTATCTATGAGCGAACCCCTGCGCACCGTGAACGTCGGTCTGATCGGTCTGGGAACCGTCGGCGGCGGCGTGGCCCGTCTGATCAAGAGCCACCACGATGAGTACCTGGCAGCCTACGGCATCGACCTTAAGCTGACCCGCGCCTGCGCGCTTGCCTGGGAGCAGGCCGAAGCTGTCGGTATTGAGCGCGAGGCCTTTACGAGCGACTGGCACGACGTCGTCACCGACCCCGCCGTCGACATCGTCGTCGAGCTGATCGGCGGCGAGCACCCCGCGACCGAGATCTTTACCACCGCCTTCGAGAACGGCAAGCACGTCGTCTCTGCCAACAAGGCCCTGCTGGGCCGTCATGTCGAGACGCTCGCCGAGAAGGCGCGCGCGTGCGGCGTGCAGATTAAGTGCGAGGCCAGCTGCGGCGGTGGCATCCCCATTGTCAGCACGCTCGAGCACGACCTGGTGGGCAACAAGATCCTGACCATCGCCGGCATTCTCAACGGCACCACCAACTACATCCTGTCGCGCATGGACGCCGAGGGCGCCGATTACGCCGACGTGCTCGCCGACGCCCAGGCCAAGGGCTACGCCGAGGCCGACCCGTCCGCCGACGTCGACGGCTTCGATGCCGCCAGCAAGACGGCAATCCTCGCCTCCATCGGTTTTGGCACCCGCGTTACCACCGACGATGTTTACCAGCAGGGTATCCGTACCATCGGCGCCGAGGACATCGCCCAGGCCCGCGAGCTCGGCTACACCATTAAGCTGCTCGGCATCGCCCGCAACACCGACGCCGGCGTCGACGTCCGCGTGCATCCCACGCTGATCCCCGCCGACCACATGCTTGCCAAGGTCAACGGCGCCATGAACGCTGTCTACGTGGTAGGCGACGCCGTGGGCGAGACCATGTTCTACGGTGCCGGCGCAGGCTCCTTCCCCACCGCGAGCGCCGTCGTGGGCGATACCCTGTCGCTCTCCGAGCAGATCAGCCGCGGCGTGGCTCCGCTGCCCGAGATTGAGCCCTATGGTCACAACCTCGCCTTTAAGCCCATGGACGAGCTCCAGACCAAGTACTATGTGCGCCTGAAGGTCGCCGACCGCGTGGGTGCCCTGTCCGAGACGGTCGACATCTTTGCCAGGCACAACATCTCGATCTCGCTCATCAACCAGGTCGAGGACGGCAAGTCGGGCGTCAACGATGCCTGCTCGGTCATCTTCCTGACGCACCGCGCGCTCGAGAAGGACGTCCAGGCTGCCGCGGCCGAGCTTGCCAACGTCGGCTGTGTGGCCGAGGTCGCCAACGTCCTGCGCATCGAGGACGTCGAGGCCTGGACCGAAGGCGTCATGGCCAACTAGCCCAACACCCGCTTATCAATACGCACCTCGGGGGCTCCCGTCCTATGTGGGACGGGAGCCCTTTTCTATCCGGCTTCCAAGCACAGCGGCAAAGCGGCATTTACACGAGCCGTTCATCGGTAGCGCGGGTTACCGTTCACCGATATGCGAACGCAGCCGATTCCGGCTCCCGTTACGCTGTGCTGCGTATGTCCGCCCAAAACGAGAGGAAAGCCCATGCTGCTCGAGGGTAAGAAAGCAATCATCACCGGAGGCACACGCGGAATCGGCTATGCGATCGCCTGCCGCTTTATCGAGGAAGGCGCCGCCGTCACCGTCTTTGGCTCGCGCCAGGAGAC
>ENA-ORTB01004270-ORTB01004270.1-human-gut-metagenome-genome-assembly--contig:-NODE-4270-length-10011-cov-3.217055_pt1 | contig 10011 bp, 6 predicted proteins | sample MGYA00241905_ERZ509174 | MGnify/ENA primary metagenome ERZ509174 (study PRJEB26280, sample SAMEA2338851) | human gut metagenome | biome: human gut; feature: human-associated habitat; material: faeces...
CGTGCGAGAATTTCGACGCGGCAAGGCAGAAAAACGGCAACGCCAGCACGAACGCGGCGCCCCCCGCGACGGTAAGCCACACGAACACGGCGTCCGCGCGGGAAAAGATGTTTGCCGCAAAAACGACGGTGAACACAAGCAGCGCGATTTCTACGGACAGCGCGGGAATAAACTTTTTGCGCGTTTCGTACGTGCGTTCTTTCAGTACGGCGCGGCGTTTTTCCGTTTTTTCTTCGAAATCTTTTTTCAACGGCGCGATTTCTTCTTCAAGACGGGTTTTTTCCGTTTCGATTTTTGCCTGCCATTCCTCTTTCAGAATTTTGGCGGTTTCTTCGCCGAATGTTGCCGCAAAATCTTCGTAGCCGTAGCCCGCCCATTCGTCGTACAGCGGCTGCAAATCTTCTCCGTAACGCGTTTTCGCGCGCCAGAAACCGAGCGCCGCGCGCGTATAACAAGGGGTTTCCACCAGCGCGGCATCGAATTTTTCCGCCGCTGCTTTCCATCCGTTACCGTCGGTTTCGGCGGTTTCCGCTTTGGCTTTTTCAAGCAGCGCTTCTCCCTCTGTGCACAGCTTTTCCGCTTTTTCTTCCCGCTGTTTCCGCTCTTCCTCGCGTTTTTTTATCAGCGCGGCGGCGTCCTCGGCGGAAAGGGCGGCAAGCTCTTCGTCGTCCTCTTCCGGAAATTCGAACAGCACTTCGTCGGCGGCTTCCGCCTCCGTTTCTTCACCGTCGATTTCGTTTTCGATTTCGTCCTCGATCTCGTCCGTGAGTTCGTTTTTCGTTTCGTCGCCCGTCTTTGCTTTCTTTTCTTCCGCAAGCTCGTCCGTGGCGTCTACGTAGCCGTTCTTCGTCTTTTTCAGACGGATTCCTCTGCCGTACTCGTCGTCGATGATTCTTTCTTCCATGGTTTCTCTCCTTTGCCCGGATAACCGGGCGGATTGTTTTTTAAGTTACGCTTTCTTTCAGAATACGCTGTCGGTATCGATTACCCAGTAATTATTTTGCCATTTGCGGCTCTGTTCGAGGGCATAACGACGTTTTTCGGCGGTATCGAACATCGCAACCACCGTGCTGCCCGAACCCGTCATGGTCAAGCCGATCGGCATCAGCTTCCGCGCCGCTTCCAGCGCGTTTTTTACGTCGGGATTAAGCGCGCAAGCCGCTTCCTGCAAATCGTTTTTCATCAGCCTGCCCAAGCCGTACACGTCGCCTTTCAGAAAACGTTCCGTCGCATCCTGCGTGCGGGGCGGGTATGTTTTTTCAAGTTCGTCGTACTTGCAAAAACACTGCGGCGTGGAAACCGGAGTAAGCGGGCAGATGAGCAGGAAATACATCATACGTTTATCTTCTTTCCGGAAAAAGGAGAACAGCCCTTTTTTTTCTTTTGCGCGGGACGGCGGAAGCGGCAACGATTCGGCGACGTCGCCCCTGCCTTTCATTCTCACCGCGCCGCCGAGATACATCATGCGCGTATCGCTGCCCGTCATGTCGGCGATTTTTAAAATTTTTTCCTCGGTTTCGGGCGTGGTTTCTTTGAGATACAGTTGCCGCATCGCGCGGAGCACGCCCGCCGCGTCCGCCGACGAGCTGCCCAGCCCCGCGCCGATGGGAATGACGGAATATACGGTGATTTTCGCGCCGCCCGTATGGAACGTTTCGGCAAATAATTTCGCCGCCTTATATGCGTTGGTTTCGTTTGCCGGTACGGACGGAATCTCGTATTCGCTGCCGACGAATTCTATCGAAATTTCGCCGTCGTTCGTTTTTACCGCCTCGATGTCGTTGCCGAGATCGATTTCCACGGCGAGCGAATCAAGCGTGTGATAGCCGCCGTCCGTGCCCGTGATATCGAGCGTTAAATTGATTTTCGCGTTTGAAAACAGCTCGCATGGTTTTTGTTTCATTTCGGTTCCTCCTTATAAGGGAAATATGTTCAGCCCACGTAGTTTGACGGAATGGTTACGCCGTCCGGTACGGAGCGGGTTACCCACGCGTTGCCGCCGATGACGGCGCCGTTACCGATAACGGTATTGCCGCCGAGCACGGACGCGTTGGCGTAGATGACTACGTCGTTTAAAATATCCGGATGACGCTTCACGCCTTTGACGAGCGAGCCGTCCGGGTTGGCTTTGAAACTCTTCGCGCCGATAGTTACGCCCTGATACAGTTTTACGTTTCTGCCGATGGTTGCCGTTTCGCCGATGACGACGCCCGTGCCGTGGTCGATGAAAAAATATTCGCCGATTTTCGCGCCCGGGTGAATATCGATGCCCGTGCGGCTGTGCGCGATTTCGCTCATCATTCTTGGCAGCACGGGAATGTTTTTCGCGTACAGAAAATGGGCGAGGCGGTGCACTGTGAGCGCGTAAAAGCAAGGATAGCACAGCGCGATTTCCTTTTCGTTTTTCGCCGCGGGATCGCCGCGGTAGCCCGCCGAAAGATCGGTGAGAAGCACGCGACGGATTTCGGGCAGCGCGCCGAGAAATTCAAGCGTAACGTTTTGCGCGCGCAGCGTTTCGCCCGTTGCCGAAAGAAGCGTGCAATACAGTTTTTTCGCCGCGGAAACGAGAGATTTTTCGGGCGACGTGCAGCAGAATATATCGGGAAACAGCGCCGAACGGATTTCTTCCAGCAGCTCTTTGATGGTGTTTTCGAACAGGCACAGCCCCGCCGCGGTTCCGCCGTTTTTTTTCGCCGCGCACGCGCAGTCCGAAATTTCGGTTGCGTTGCTTTCGGAAATTGCGGAAAGCGACGCGGCGATTTTCGCCGCCTCCGCCGCGATTTCGTTTAAAAAAGAGGTTTCGTTTTTTGTGTTTTCTTCCGTCATCCGACGACGCTCCCTTGCGTTTTTTGCGCTTTGCGATATTTTTCCACGTATTATTCTACCACAAACGCCACGTTTCGTCAACAGGTTTTCGGGCATTTTATGGGCGCGCGCGTGCGTATACGCGTTTTTTGCGGGATTTTTGAACGGCTTTCGACGTTTTTTGCGAAAAATCCGGCTGCCGAACGGAAAAAACGCGGTTCGGAGCCGGAGTATCTGTTTTTGTTTTTCTGTTTTACTGTTTTAAATTTTTCGCCGCGCTTATCGGCGGTTATACACAAGGATGCGTTCTTTGCCTTTCAGAGGAAAAACGAGATCGGGATTGCTGCGCGTGAGCTCTTCGGGCGTTTTGCGGAGCGCTTTCGCCGTTTCCCACAAGCCGTCTCCCGCGCGGGGAACGAAAACGGACATGCCGCACGTTTCTTCGCCGTATTCTTCGCCGCCCTCCGCTTTGGATACGTAACCGATCTCGCAGGTATCGTACACGAAAAGAGTGATTTTCAGCGTGGCTTCCGCTTCCGCTTCGCCCTCTTTTTTCTGCTTCAGCGAAATGCCGCACACGATTGCCTGCGCTTCCGCTTCGTCGCCGGAGGAGATTTCGCCCGTTTCGGAAAGCACGAACGGCAACGTTAAATCGGCGGCGCGCATGCCGTCTTTATCGGATAGAATTACGCGTGCGCTTGCCGCACCCTCGATTTCGAACGCGCCCGCGCCCGTTCCGCGAACGACGACTTCCGCTTTCGGCAACGCCGCCGCAAGAAACGACGCGGTATAATCGATGGGAGCGGACAGCGCCGCCGTGCCTTCGATTTTTTTTACGTACGTTTTCGACCATTTCAGACGGCGGAAAGACGTCTGCCGCGTTTCGAGCGCAACTTCCTGTTTGGCGGAAAACGCGTCGGAGCAAAGTTCCAAAGTTTCGGGCGTGTACTGCGCAAGCTGCACGTTGAACGAAAATTCGGCGCGAACCGAGCACTTGTTGCGTTCTTCCGAAGTTTCCGCGGAGAGATTAGCCGAAGAAACGGACACGCGGGCGGAAAATTGCGGCTCCGCATTCTGCGTTGAACCCGCCTCTGCCCCCGCCGTCTGCCGGTTTTCGTCCGCTGCGCAAGGTGCGGGCGCTTCCACGGAAAACGGAATCAGTCGTTCGTACGACACAAGCGAATCGTCCTCTTTCAGCGCGCACACGTTCAGCACGATTTCGCCTTCGATTTTCGCCGCGCCGTTTGCGTAAGACACGTTTTTTACGTATGCCGTTTCGCTGTGCAGAAGCAAATCGGTGAAATATTCCGTTTCGAATTCGTCGCTTTCTTCGCCGTCCGTTGCCGAGAAAGAAAACCGCGTGAGCTGCACGGGCCGTTTATTCACCGCGAGGTTATCGCCGCCGCAAAGATAAGAAATTTCTTCGTCGCGATATACGGCGATATCCGCGCGGATAACCGCCGCGGCGACGATGAACGATCCGTCGCGCCGGCAGGACACGTCGCCCGCGGAATATGCGGGAACGCAGGTACATTCGTCGACTGCCTCGTCGCACGCCGCGCGATGAGAAAATTCCACGCCGCGTTCCGCACGGCAGACGCGCTTGTCGCCGTCGGCATAAACGAAGGAAAACACAACTCTGCCGCCGTAATCGATCTGTTTATCGCAACAGGAACAATTTGCGGGATATACCTCGGCGCGCACGGCTAAAATTTCGCTGATTTCACTGCCGGGGATGCGACATTCCACACGCGAGAGCGCCGAAGCCTCGCACGATTTTTTCGTATAACGGTAGGTTGCGTATTCGGGTTTGATCATAACTGTTTTCGTCCTCCTTGCAAAGCAATAGCTGCCTGCGCCGCCTCTTTTTTCGTCCTTGACTATTGTATGAGCCGAGAAGATAAAATATGACGGAACGAGATGAAAACGCTTACCCGTAGAATTTGTTGCAATGGGAACGCGCGCGATACATATACGGCGATTCTTTCTATTTTCACCACTTTTTTCTTAAGCGAATAAGCGCGGAAATTTTCGGCTAAAATATGCATATGCTGAAAAACACCCCAAATTTATCCTCCGTAAAAGAATATGTGAAAACCTGCGCCGATTCGAAAGTGAAAGTGAATCTGAACCTCGGCAGAAATAAATCGGTTACTTTCTTCGGCGTGCTTTCGGGAATTTATCCCGCGCTGTTTACCGTGAAGCCCGACGAAAAAAACTTTCTCGGTCGTACGGCGTATTCCTATTCCGACGTATTGTGCGGCACGGTGAAAATCAAGAAGATTTTATAGGCGGCGTACCTCCCGGACAAAACCTTGCTCTTTGACGAAATTGCCGGAGATCCGGCGGAAAAGACCGCGAATTTTACTACCGCGGAAGAAAAATACCCGAGGATATACAGCAATATTTTAAAAAAGTTAAAATTATTTTAAAATATTAGTTAAAAATACTTGCAAAAGTGATAGATTTGTGATAGAATAAAGAAGATAAATTTCATTTGTCAAGCGCGTTTTCCCGAGGCTTATATGGTGATGAGTAAGCCGAAAAAACGCGCTTTTTTTACGATAGTATGTCCGTTTTCTGAACGATATTATCGATTTTTTGCGGCAAATATCGCCGTTTTGCAAAATTGCGGCATGATGTTCCGCGCAGGCGCCGTTGTAAAAAGCCGCCCCGCGAACGGATGGTTCGCGGGGCGCAGAAAGACAGGAATTATTTACAGCATTTTCTTTAAGAACAAGCCCGTATAGCTGCCCTTGACGTTTGCCACCTCTTCCGGGGTGCCGCACGCAACCACCGTGCCGCCGCCGTCGCCGCCTTCCGGACCGAGATCCACGATATAATCGGCGCATTTGATGACGTCCAGATTATGTTCGATGACGATGACGGTGTTGCCGGAATTGCGGAGCCGGAGCAGGATTTTTAAAAGCTTGTCCACATCGTAAGAATGTAACCCCGTGGTAGGCTCGTCCAGAATATACGCCGTTCTGCCCGTGGAACGTTTTGAAAGTTCGGTGGCAAGCTTTACGCGCTGCGCTTCGCCGCCCGAAAGCGTTGTGGCGGACTGACCGAGCTTCATGTAGCCCAAGCCAACTTCTTCGAGCGTTTTGATTTTGTTGTAGACGGACGGAACGGGTTTGAAAAACTCGCAGGCTTCGTCGATCGTCATATCGAGGACATCGGCAATCGACTTGCCCTTGTATTTCACTTCGAGCGTTTCGCGGTTGTATCGCTTGCCGCCGCAGACTTCGCACGGCACGAAAATATCGGGCAGAAAGTGCATTTCGATTTTGATGATGCCGTCGCCGAAGCAGTGTTCGCATCTGCCGCCCGCCATGTTGAAGGAAAATCTGCCCGCTTTGTAACCGCGCTCTTTCGCGTCCTGCGTGGCGGCGTAAAGTTCGCGGATGAGCCCGAACACGCCCGTATAGGTGGCGGGGTTGGAACGCGGCGTTCTGCCGATGGGAGATTGATCGATGGCGATCACTTTATCGAAATTTTCCATGCCGAGAATTTCGCCCGATTTTCCTTTGGGAAGCCGTGCGCCGTTCAGTTCGTCCGCCAGCGCGGGATATAAAATTTCGTTGATGAGCGAGGATTTTCCGCTGCCCGATACGCCCGTTACCGCCGTGAAAAGCCCTACGGGGAAGCGCACGGTTATATTTTTTAAATTGTTCTGCGCGCATTTTTTCAATTCGAGCCATCTGCCGTCCGGCTGCACACGCGTTTTCGGCGTTTCGATTTTTCGTCTGCCCGCCAGATAATCGCCCGTAATCGAACGCGGCTCCGCCATAATGTCCGCCTGCGTGCCGCACGCCACCACTTCGCCGCCGTGCACGCCCGCATACGGACCGATGTCCACGATATAATCCGCCGCGCGGATGGTGTCTTCGTCATGTTCCACCACGATGAGCGTATTGCCGAGATCTCGCAGCCCCTGCAAGGAAGAAAGCAGTTTTTCGTTGTCGCGCTGGTGCAGCCCGATGCTCGGCTCGTCGAGAATATACAAAACGCCCGTGAGCGCGCTGCCGATCTGCGTGGCGAGGCGGATACGCTGCGCTTCGCCGCCCGAAAGCCCCACCGCCGAACGGGAAAGCGTAAGATATTGCAGTCCTACGTTCTTTAAAAAGCCGAGCCGGCTGCGGATTTCTTTTAAAATGCCCTCCGCGATGAGCTTTTCGCCTTCGGTGAATTGCAGTCCGTCCAGAAAATCGAGCAATTTTTCCACGGAAAGCGAGGTTAATTCGTAGATGTTCAAGCCGCCGATCGTTACGGCGAGCGCTTCTTTTTTCAGGCGTTTTCCGCCGCACGTATCGCAGGGCATGGTGCGCATATAGCGTTCGATATCGTACTTCACGCCGTCCGACGAGGTTTGCGCGTAGCGGCGCTGAAGATTGTTGACGAAACCTTCCCACGACATTTTGTAGCTGCCCGAAAACGAGCGCGTGGAATATGACATATCGAATTTTTCGCCGCCGTTGCCGTACATCAACAAATCGTACACGCTCTTCGGCAGGTCTTTGACGGGAACGTCCAGCGAGAAGCCGTAGCGCTTCGCAAGCGAATTGACGTACATCTGCGTTTGCGAATTGCTTTCGAGACACCAGCCCGCCACGTGTATGGCGCCTTCGCGCAGAGTTTTGGTTTTATCCGGGCAGATGAGATCGGGATCGACAAGCTGTTTGAATCCGAGCCCCGAACAATCGGGGCAGGCGCCGTACGGCGTGTTGAACGAGAACAGACGGGGTTCTACTTCTTCGATGGAAACGCCGCAATCGGGGCAGGCGTACGAGGTGGAAAACAATTCTTCGTTGCCGTCGCAATCGATAACGACCAGCCCGTCCGCAAGTTTAAGCGCGGTTTCGAGCGAATCGGTAAGGCGTTTTAAAACGCCCTCTTTCACCACAAGGCGATCTACCACCACCGAGATATTGTGTTTGATATTCTTTTCAAGGTGAATTTCTTCCTGTAAATCGTACACTACCCCATCGATTTTCACGCGGGCATAGCCGCTTTTTTTATAATTTTGCAGTTCTTTTACGTATTCGCCCTTTCTGCCGCGCACGACGGGCGCGTTGACCAAAATTTTGCTGCCCTCCGGCATCGCCATCACTTTATCGGCGATTTCGTCCACCGTCTGGTGCCGGATTTCTCTGCCGCATTTCGGGCAATGCACCACCCCGACGCGGGCGTACAAAAGACGGAAATAATCGTAAATTTCCGTAACCGTACCCACCGTGGAACGAGGGTTGCGCGAAGTGGTTTTCTGATCGATGCTCACCGCGGGAGATAAGCCCTCTATGCTTTCTACGTCGGGTTTTTCCATCTGCCCCAGAAACTGGCGGGCATAGGAAGAAAGGCTTTCCACATAGCGGCGCTGTCCCTCGGCGAAAATGGTTTCGAAAGCGAGCGTGGATTTGCCGCTGCCCGAAAGCCCCGTGAACACCGTGAGTTTGTTGCGCGGAATAGTTACGTTGATATTTTTTAAATTGTTTTCTTTGGCGCCTTTGACGACGATATTTTCCTGCATGGTTTTTTGCTTCCTGTTATGGTTTGTGGGTTTGTGTTTGTGGGTTTGTGGGTGTGGGTGGGGCGTTGGCAATTTCGGTTGAAATGAAAGTAAATGTAAGAAGTTAAGCCCCTCATCTCCTTGCTTCGCAAGTAGCTTCCCCCCGAGGGGAAGCCACAAAGTGGCTGACAATTTTTGCCGAAGAAAATTTTATAACTTAAAATTTTCAGCAGGCAAGGGGAAGCCACGAAGTGGCTGAGCATTTTTTTCGCGCTTTTCTCCCCCGAGAGAAAAAGCGAAAAGGGGAAGGCTTTTTACAAAGAAATGCGACGCTTATCAAAAGACCGAACGCCTATTTGCGGGTGAGTTTCGCAAGCTGCCGGCGCCATTCCGCTATCTTTTCGCGGATTTCGATTGCCTTTTCGAAATCGAGGTTTGCGCTTGCGATTTTCATCACCGCTTTCAGTTTTTCGATTTCGTCCGGAATATCTTTCGCTTTGATTTCTTCGCCGCCTTTCGCCTTTTTGCTGATGACAAGCGACGATTTGATTTCTTTCACGATGGTTTTCGGCGTGATGCCGTGTTCCTCGTTGTAGCGCTTTTGTATCGTGCGGCGGCGGTTGGTTTCGTCGATGGCGCGGCGCATGCTGTCCGTAATCGTATCGGCATACATGATCACCCGCCCGTCCGCATTACGCGCCGCTCTGCCGATCGTCTGGATAAGCGCGGTATCGCTGCGCAGAAAGCCCTCTTTATCGGCGTCCAGAATCGCCACCAGCCGCACTTCCGGCATATCCAGCCCCTCACGGAGCAGGTTGATGCCGCAAAGCACGTCGAACTCGCCCGCACGCAAGCCGTTTACGATGTCTACGCGTTCCAGCGTATCCACGTCGCTGTGCATGTATCGCACCTTGACGCCGTGCTCCTTTAAATAATCGGTGAGCTCTTCCGCCATGCGCTTCGTGAGCGTGGTAACGAGCACTCTGCCGCCCGCCGCCTTTTCTTTGTTGATTTCCGCAAACAAATCGTCGATCTGCCCTTTCGTGGGGCGCACGTCGATTTCGGGATCGAGCAGCCCCGTGGGGCGGATGAGCTGTTCGGCAAACTGCCCCGCCTGTTCGCGTTCGTAGGGGGCAGGGGTGGCGGAAACGCAGATGAGCTGCGGAACGCGCGCGTCGAATTCTTCGAACGTGAGCGGACGGTTATCGTACGCCGAGCGCATGCGGAAGCCGTAATCCACCAGATTTTTTTTGCGCGAATAATCGCCGTGATACATGGCGCGGATTTGCGGAATCGTCATGTGGCTTTCGTCGATGAACACCAGAAACTCGCCTTTCGGAAAATAATCGAGCAGCGTGAACGAGGGTTCGCCGGGGCTTCTGCCGTCGAAATAACGGCTGTAATTTTCGATGCCGCTGCAATAGCCGATTTCGCGCATCATTTCGAGATCGTGCTCGGTGCGCTGTTTTAAACGCTGCGCTTCCAGAATTTTGCCCTCGTCCTGAAAAGCTTTCACTTCGCCCTGTAAGTCCTCTTCGATCATGGAAAGCGCGCCGCGTAATTTTTCGGTGCCCACGGCGTACTGCGAAGCGGGAAAAATCGCCGCGTGAGAAAGCTCGTTGATGCGATTGCCCGTAAGCGCTTCCACTTCGTAAATTTTATCGATTTCGTCGCCGAAATATTCCACGCGAATCGCG
>ENA-ORTB01004272-ORTB01004272.1-human-gut-metagenome-genome-assembly--contig:-NODE-4272-length-10003-cov-5.088058_pt1 | contig 10003 bp, 5 predicted proteins | sample MGYA00241905_ERZ509174 | MGnify/ENA primary metagenome ERZ509174 (study PRJEB26280, sample SAMEA2338851) | human gut metagenome | biome: human gut; feature: human-associated habitat; material: faeces...
ACGGTGAAGGTCTCCTCAATGCCGCCGTGCTTCTTGGCGATCACGGTGCCCTCGAACACCTGGATACGCTCACGGTTGCCTTCCTTGACGCGCAGGTGGACACGCACGGTGTCGCCCACGTTGACTGCGGGGGCAACCTTCTCAGGCATGTTCTTCTCAATAAAGCTCTTCATAAGATCCATAGTCTGTTTCTCCTCCTGTTATACAGGTGTTCGTGAGACCATTGTGCCAGAGCTCCTTCGCCCGGCGCCCCAGAGGACCACCCTTTTTACAATAGACCGTGAAGTATTCTAGCAGGTATCGCCCCGGATTGCAAGGGAAATCTGCAAATTTTTTGCTCAGTTTTTGTTCTTCTCTTTCATCACCCGGTCATACAGGGCTTTCCGGGAGAGATTGCAGACCCCCGCCGCTTCCTTCACGGCGTCCCGCGCAGACATGCCTTGCTCTTGCAGCTTGGTGACCATCGCCAGGCCGTCCTCTAACGTATACTCCTCCTGGGCCTTGGGCGGAGCTCCCTCGATGACCAGCACAAACTCTCCCTTGGGCGGGTTCTCGGTGTAGTGACGGGCGGCCTCGCCCAGGGTCGTGCGGCGGACCTCCTCATGGAGCTTGGTCAGCTCCCGGCACAGGGTGATGCTGCGCTCCGGGCCAAAGGCGGCGGTCAGGTCGTCCAGGGTGGTGCGCAGCTTGTGGGGTGCTTCGTAAAAGATCACGGTGCGCTTTTCGTGCAGAAGATCGGCCAGCCGTTCCTTTTTCTGCTTGCGGTTCACCGGCAGAAAGCCCTCGAATACCCAGCGGGAGGTGTCCTGCCCGGACACGGCCAGTGCTGTGACGCAGGCCGAGGCAGCCGGCACCGGCACCACCTTGATGCCGCGGGCCAAAGCGTCCCGCACGATCACCTCACCGGGGTCGGAAACGCAGGGCATGCCCGCATCGGAGCACAGCGCACAGCTCTCCCCTGCCTCGATGCGCTGCAGAATGGCCTCGCCCTTCTGCAAAGCGTGCTCGTAGTAGCTGACCATGGGCTTTTTCAGGCCCAGAAAGTTCAGCAGCTTCATGGTCACGCGGGTGTCCTCGGCGGCAATGAAGTCTGCCGCGCCAAAGGTGGCGGCCACCCGGGGCGGCATGTCGTCCAGGTTGCCGATGGGGGTTGCCACGATGTAAAGAGTTCCTGCCATAGTTACCTCCCGTAGAGCGCCGCTCCGGCGCTGATGAGCACATCCGGCTCCACACGCAGGCCGGTCTTGCGGTTTTTCTGGGCTTCCACAAGGAAAAGCCACGGGGCTGCGTCTGCCCGGTTCTTGACGAAGGCCAGCCGCTTGGGCTCCAGCCGGTGGGCCCGCAGCACATCCAGCACTTCGGCCAACCGCTCCGGCCGGTGGCACAGTGCCAGCCGCCCGCCGTCCTTCAACAGGCGGAACGCGCAGGCACACACATCGTCCAGCGTGCAGGTGTTTTCGTGCCGGGCCAGCGCGTGGGCCGCATTCTGACTCTGAGGCCCGGCGGTAAAATAGGGCGGATTGCACGCACACACGTCAAAACTGCCCTCCCCCTGCCGGAAGGTGCGCAGGTCGGCGCAATGGGGCGTGATGTGGCCGATGCCCTGTTCGGTGACAGCATCGGCCAGCAGGGCGCTGCCCTCGGGTTGGAGCTCCAGCGCCGCACAGGGGCCGCGGTGGCCGCGGTCGTGCCACTCCAACGCCACGATGCCGCAGCCGGAGCACAGGTCGGCCGCCGTCTGGCTGCGTTTTGGCTCGCAGAAGCGGGCCAGCAGCAGCGCGTCCGACCCGAACCGGTGGGCAGGGGTGCAGTAGACCTTTGTTCTATTATACAAAACTTCGGTAGAATGTTCCATAGACAGTGTGCCGATTCCTCTCAGAAAAATAACCGGAATTGCTCCCGGAATTTGTGCAAAAACAAAAAGCAGCAGACCCGCCTGAACAGGTCTGCTGCCTTGGATGCGTTATTCCGGCAATGCCGCTGATTATTCAGCGGTGATTGCACCGGTGGGGCAAGCGCCCTCGCAAGCGCCGCAATCGATGCAAGCGTCTGCGTTCACAACTGCAACGCCGTTCTCAACGGCAACTGCACCAACCGGGCAAGCGCCCTCGCAAGCGCCGCAGCCAACACATGCGTCAGAAACCTTGTGTGCCATAATAAAATCTCCTTTTATCCCCGTGCCCGTTGTAATGTATGAAGAAATGTGTCAGGCACGGCTGTACACATCTCTCCGGAATTCATATCCTTGCCTGCATTTTAACAAAGCCGAAAAGAAAAGGCAAGACTAACCGTAAGCGCCCCGCACCAAAAGGAGATTTTTTGTTGGGTTGCACAAAAGCATGGGCTAACTTATGGACAAAATTGCCGGAGATTTTTGGCGAAAATCACGAAGAGTGGTTAGTTTTGCTTTACTAACCGTTTGGATGATCAGCCATTCTTCTCGCTGCGCTTTTTGGCGCAGCAGCCGCCTGCACAGCGCTTGTCGTCATCGGAGGAAGCCACCACCGGGGCGGGGTTGCGCACACCGGAATAATCGTCGTCCGGGTCGGGGCGACGGGGTGCGCGCTTGCCGCCGCTGATGTATTCGCACACGCCTACCTTGTAGTACCGGGGCGACAGGCTCTCGGTGCCGCAGCGCACCCGCAGATAGCCGGACACCGGGTTCACTTCCAGCACGGTGCCCAGACCGTCCGGGGTGCGCACGGTGCTGCCCACCATGGGCATGATGCTGTTCAGGTATTCGTAGGCGTTTTCCTCATAGGCCAGGCAGCACATCAGGCGGCCGCAGGCACCGCTGATCTTGGTGGGGTTCAGCGACAGGCCCTGCTCCTTGGCCATCTTGATGGAAACGGGCTGGAAGTCCTTGAGGAAGCGGCTGCAGCAGAAGGGCTGGCCGCAGATGCCCAGACCACCGATCATCTTGCTCTCGTCGCGCACGCCGATCTGGCGCAGCTCGATGCGGGTGTGGAAGATGCCGGCCAGATCCTTGACCAGCTCGCGGAAGTCCACGCGGCCGTCGGCGGTGAAATAGAACATGATCTTGGAGCGGTCGAGGGTGTATTCGGCCTCCACCAGCTTCATTTCCAGCCCGTGGCGGGCGATGCACTCCTGGCAGGTGTGGTAGGCGCGCTTTTCGTCCTCACGGTTCTGGCGCATCCGGCGCACATCCACGCTGTCGGCCATCCGGGTGATGGGCTTGAGGGCCTTGGGCACGGCGGAGTCGGCGATCTCCTTCACGCCCTGCACCACCTCGCCGCACTCCACGCCCCGGGCCGTCTCGACGATGACGTAATCGCCGGTCTGGATGGGGGTGTCTGCGGGGTCAAAATAATAGGTCTTGCCGTTGTCCTTGAAACGGACGGATATAACTTTCTTCATAGCATTCCTCTTTGGGGTCGTATCGAACGTATATAAGCCCGGAAAATGGGCCTTATGCAGTCTGGATAGGCGCTGTGCCTGAAATTGCGATAAAATTCCATTCTGCATTCTAGTATAACATAATCCGGCCCGCATTTCCACGAAATAGAGCAAGAAAACAGCCGGAATCTTCCCAGCAGCCTCCGGGACAAAGATAGATTAAGGAAAGTTTTGTTAAAGATTGGCTTTGCCACTATTGCAAGAGGGGCGGCCTCGTGTATAATAGGAATGATAAGAAGCGTTCAGAGGGTACTGCTGTGGTTGCGGCGTACCTTTTGCCGCGCGGCGGCATAAAAAAGAAATGGATAGGAAATCATGGAAAAATTCAGTGTCAAAAAGCCGTTCACCATCCTTGTTGCGGTCATCATGGTCCTGCTGCTGGGCTTCGTGTCCATCACGAACCTGCAGACGAACCTTCTGCCCGACATCAGCACGCCATACCTCATGGTGGTCACTGTCTACCCCGGTGCCAGCCCGGAGCGTGTGGAGTCAGAAGTCTCCGATGTGATGGAGAACGCGCTGGGTACAGTGTCCGGCGTCGAGAGCATCACGGCGACCTCGGCAGAAAACTACAGCCTTCTGCTCATGAAATTCGCCGAAGGCACCGACATGAACAGCGCGATGGTCAAGACCTCCAACAAGGTGGACCAGACCGCGTCCAGTCTGCCCAGCACCTGTCTGACCCCCTCCATCATCGAGTACAGCCTGAACATGAACGCCTTTATGACGGTGGCTGTCAGCCGGGAGGGCAGCGATGTCTACGATCTGTCGGACTTCGTGGATAACACCCTCGTGCCTTATGTGGGCCGCACCAGCGGCGTTTCCAGTGTGTCGGCCAACGGCCTCATCGAAAAGATGGTGCAGGTGCAGCTGAATCAGGATAAGATAGACGAAGTGAACGCCCGCCTGCTGGAACTCATCGACACCCAGCTGGCCGACGCCCGCGCCCAGCTCGACGCCGCGGAGGCGCAAATCGCCGAGGGCCGCGCCGAGTATGAAAAACAGCTGAAAAACTTCGGCAACACCGTCTCCGATACGGTCATGGCAGAGATGGGTACGGAGGTGGCCGACGCTGTCACCGTCGTGCGCGACCAGGCGCAGGCTTTGCTGAACAGCGTCAACCAGCTCATCGGCGTGGTCAATGAGCCGGAGATCCAGCAGGCCCTCATCGATGTCCGTGACGGCCTGCAGCGGGTCGTGGACCAGTTCAACCAGACCGGTATGCGGGACATCGACTCCCTCATCGAGATCGTCGGCGAGCTGCGCGACATCACCGATAAGCTCACCGCCGCTCTGCAGGAGCTGCAGGGCCGTCTGGGTACCAGCGACGGCACCGTCTCCGACCTTGCCGACGAGCTGGAGGTGTCCAGCAGCCTGAGCACCATCTACAATACGCTGGATCAGGTCATCAAGGCCATGGACAATGTGCCCGGCCTGATGAACCAGTTCTCGGTCGCTCTGGGTACCTATTCCAGCCAGCAGCTCAGCGCCTATATGCAGTTCACTGAGGCCCGGGAGAAGCTGAAGGACTATGAGAACCAGCTGGAAGATGCAAAGCGGCTCTACGAGGACACCAAGGAAAAGGCCTTGGCCAGCGCCGATGTGGCAAAGCAGCTGGACATCAAGACCCTCGCCCAGCTCATCTACGCCCAGAACTTCTCGATGCCTGCCGGTTACGTCGCCGACAAGGACGGCCAGTCATGGCTGCTGAAGGTCGGTGAGGAGTACGACAGCGTCTCGGACATCGAGGGCGCTCTTCTGCTCCACGTCGAGGGTTTCGGCGATGTCCGCCTCTCCGATGTGGCCGACGTGGCCGTCATCGACAACGCCGAGGCCAGCTACACCCGCCTGAACGGGGAGCGGGCCGTGGTGCTGAAAATTTTCCGCAACGCCAATTCCAGCGCCAGCAGCGTCTCGGACGGCTGCCTGAACGCCTTCAAGGAGATGCAGGCCCAGTATCCCGACCTGCACGTCGTCGTCCTGTCCAATCAGGGCAACTACATCACCATCATCGTCAACAGCATCATCAGCAGTATGCTGGTGGGCGCTGCGCTGGCCATCATCGTGCTGGCCATCTTCCTGAAGGACATCAAGCCCACCCTCGTGGTCGGCGTCAGCATCCCGCTGTCCGTCCTGTTCGCCGTCGTGCTGATGTACTTCACCGGTCTCGACATGAACATCATGACGCTGGCGGGCCTGTCGCTGGGTGTCGGTATGCTGGTGGATAACTCGGTCGTCGTCATCGAGAACATCTACCGTCTGCGGGGCCGGGGCGTACCGGCGGCCCGCGCCGCCGTGCAGGGCGCTCGTCAGGTAGGTATGTCGGTGGTGGCCTCTACCCTTACTTCGGTCTGTGTCTTTCTGCCGGTGGTGTTCGCCTCTGGTACGGTGCGCAGTCTGCTGCAGCCCATGTCCATGTGCATCGGCTACTGCCTGATGGCCTCTCTCATCGTGGCCATCACCGTCGTGCCTGCCGCTGCTTCCACTGTCCTGAAAAAGGCTGAGCCGAAGCGTCTGGTCTGGTTCGAAAAGATCCAGGATAAGTATGCCCACAGCCTCGAGTGGTGCCTGCAGCACCGCGCTCTGCCGCTGCTGGCCGCTGTCGTGCTGCTGGCCTTCTGCGGCTGGAAGGTCTTCTCCATGGGCGTCGTCCTCCTGCCGGAGATTTCCAGCAATGAGGCCACCATCGCCCTCTCCACCGACGACGATCTGACCAAGGAAGAGTCCTACGGCGTGGCCGGACAGGTCGTGGAGGCCGTCATGGCCGTGGACGGCGTGGAAGAGGTGGGCGTCACCACCGACACCACTGTGGCCGGCATCGACATCGGCCAGCTGGGCCTGCCCAGCGCCATCACCGACCTGCTGAGCGCCGCCAACAGCTACGGCAGCTATCAGTTCAACGTCATGCTGGACGAGTCTCTCTCCTCCACCCAGATCGCTGCCGCGGAGCAGGCCCTGAACGATGCAGTGGCCAGCGTCGAAAAGTGCACCGGCACCGTCGAGATCAGCGGTATGCAGGACCTGACCAGCCAGCTGAGCAGCGGCCTCTCTGTCAAGATCTACGGCCCCGACGCCGATACCATTACCGCACTGGGCGATAAGGTCGTCCAGATGGTCAACGACACCGAGGGCTTCGCCAATGCCGCCACCGGCCTCGGTCAGGGCGATGCGACCATCAATCTGGACATCGACCGCGACAAGGTCCGCGCCTATGGCCTGACGGTTGCGCAGGTCTACCAGCAGATCGCCGCCAAGCTCACCACCACCACGACGGCGGAGACGCCCGTCACGGTAGACGGCTCCACCATGAAAGTCCAGATCAGCGATAATCTTGACCCTATGACCAAGGAAAACATGATGGACATGACCTTCACCACCAGTGTCATGGACGCCACCGGCACCACCACCACCGGCACCTGCACGCTGGGCGACATCGCCAGCTGGTCCACCGGCACCGCCCCCGACTCCATCACCAGCGAGAACCAGACCCGCTACATCACGGTGACGGCAGACACGCTGGACGGCTACAACACCACGGTCCAGTCCCGCGTGCTGCAGAAGACGCTGGACGCCTTCGCCCTCACCGATGAGATGCCCGAGGGCTGCTCCTTCTCGCTGGGCGGCGAGTCCTCCACCGTCAACCTGATGGTCGACGAGATGGTGCAGTGGATGGCTCTGGCCCTGCCCTTCGTCTATCTGGTCATGGTGGCTCAGTTCCAGAGCCTGCTGTCCCCCTTCATCGTCCTGTTCACGGTGCCGCTGGCCTTCACTGGCGGCCTGCTGGGTATGCTGGTCACCGGCCAGCAGCTGACCATGATCTCCCTGATGGGCTTCATCGTCCTGATGGGCACCGTCGTCAACAACGGCATCGTCTTCGTGGACTACGCCAACCAGCTGCGTCTGGGCGGTCTGGAGCGCCGTGCGGCCCTTGTCGCCACCGGCAAGACCCGTATGCGTCCTATCCTCATGACCACCCTGACCACCGTTCTGGCCATGCTGCAGATGGTGTTCAGCAACGATATGGCGAGCCAGCTCATGAGCGGCATGGCCATCGTCATCATCTGCGGCCTGAGCTATGCCACCCTGATGACCCTGTACATCGTGCCCCTCCTCTACGACATCCTCTTCAAGAAGCCGCCGCTGGTGGTCGATGTAGGTGACGACGGAATGGACGACATCCCCGATGATGCCGCCGAGTATATCGCGCAGTCGAACGCCGCCGAGGCTCAGCCGGAAGCATAATTTTGTACAGATTCAAAAGGGAGCTGTTGCATTTTGCAGCAGCTCCCTTTTCTGTTTCGCAATATGTCCAAAAAATCTCTCGAAATTTTGGAAGATAAATCTAAAAGCATTCTCACACAAGTCTGGAAAACTGTGCTATAATCATAATTATGGACGAGGTCGGGGCTGCGCTGCCCTGACCGAAAATAATGAAGAAGGAGGCGAGCCTTATGGCACAGTTCCGCTCCAAGCCCTTTGGTGTGACCAAAAACGGCGATAAGGTGGATGAATACATCATCTCCAATCCCGGTGGACTTGAGATCAGCGTGCTGAACTACGGCTGCGTGATCAAAAATCTTTTCGTCCCCACCAAGACGGGCCTTGTGGATGTGGTCGTCGGGCACGACACCCTCGCCGACTATGAGGCAGATTTCAACTCGTCCGGCAGCACCTGCTGCGGTGCGTTCGTGGGCCGGTACGCCAACCGCATTGAAAATGCGGAATTTTCTCTCAGCGGCAAGACCTACAAGCTGGAAGCCAACAATGGCAAAAATCACCTGCACGGCACCTTCCCCCGCAAAATTTACGATGTGAAGATGTTCGGCGACACCCTTTTGATGGAGACCGAAAGCCCGGCGGGCGAAGACGGTTTCCCCGGAAATCTGAAGGTCAGTGTGCGGTATATCCTCACGCCGGACAACACCCTGCGGATGGACTACCGTGTGTCCACTGACGAGGACACCATCATCAACCTGACCAACCACACCTACTTCAACCTCGACGGCGGCGGCAATGTGCTGGGCCAGAAGCTCCGCATCTATGCCTCCAACTACCTCGAGGGCAACAACGAGACCTGCCCCACGGGCAAGATCCTGCCCGTGGACGGTACGCCGATGGACTTCCGCACCGGAAAGCCTCTGGGACGCGACCTCGATACCGGCTTCTACCAGACCACCATGGCGGGCGGCGGCTTCGACCACTGCTATGTCCTCGACCGGCCCCGGGGTGCCAGCCAGAGCCTCTGCGCCTGGGCGTCCAGCGACAAGACCGGCATCAGCATGAAGATGTACACCACCCAGCCGGGCATCCAGCTCTACACCGGCAACTTCCTGCAGAACTGCCCCTCCCCCGGCAAGGGCGGCGTCCCGCTGGAAAAGTACGGCGGCTTTGCCCTTGAGACCCAGCACTTCCCCTGCAGCCCCTCTCACCCGGAGTTCCCGACGACGGTGCTGCGGGCAGGCAAAGTCTTCCGCGCCAACACTACGCTCCGCTTCTTCACCGGCCGTCAGTGCGGCCGTTTGTAAGCAAATATCAGCCGCAGCAAAGGGCAGCTCTCTTGCGGGAGCTGCCCTTTGCTGTTTTTTGCGTGTCCTCTCCATGCCTTGCGGACTAAAAATCTTTGCAGTTCATCAGACTGGCTGAAAAGATGCAACAAAAATACATTTTAATAAAAAAGCCGGTACTTGATTCTCTGTGCAAAAAGCGGTATCCTTTAGGCAGGCAGAGCACAAGGGCTCTGTGCGAAGCAACATTTGGAACAAGAGAGGTACTGGACATGGCTATTTTGGTTTCCGGCGGCGCAGGCTACATCGGCAGCCACACCTGTGTGGAACTTCTGGCCGCAGGGTACGACATCGTTGTAGCCGATAACTACTACAACTCCTGCCCCGAGGCCCTGGCCCGCGTCAAGAAGATCGCCGGCAAGGACTTCCGTTTTGTCGAGGCCGACATGACCGACAAGGACGCCGTGGAGAAGATCTTTGCCGAGAACGAGGACATTGACTGTGTCATCCAGTTCGCCGCCTACAAGGCCGTCGGCGAGAGCGTTTCCAAGCCCATCGAGTACTACTCCAACAATCTGGCCTGCACGCTGAACATTCTGGATGTCATGCGCCGCCACAACTGCCACAACATCATCTTCTCCTCCTCCGCCACGGTCTACGGCGACCCTGCCAGCGTGCCCATCCGCGAGGATTTCCCCGTCGGCGGCACCACGAACCCCTACGGCACCACGAAGGTGTTCACCGAGCGCATCCTGCAGGATGTGTGCAAGGCAGACCCCAGCCTGAACGTGGCCCTGCTGCGCTACTTCAACCCCATTGGTGCGCACAAGTCCGGCCTCATCGGCGAGGACCCCAACGGCATCCCCAATAACCTCATGCCCTATATCGCCAAGGTGGCCGTGGGCAAGCTGGAAAAGGTGCATGTCTTTGGCAACGACTATCCCACCCCGGACGGCACCGGCGTGCGCGACTACATCCACGTGGTGGATCTGGCCCGCGGCCATGTGTGCGCCATCAAGAAGCTGGAAACGAACTGCGGCCTGTTCATCTGCAATCTGGGCACCGGCAAGGGCTACAGCGTG
>ENA-ORTB01004275-ORTB01004275.1-human-gut-metagenome-genome-assembly--contig:-NODE-4275-length-10001-cov-2.650613_pt1 | contig 10001 bp, 10 predicted proteins | sample MGYA00241905_ERZ509174 | MGnify/ENA primary metagenome ERZ509174 (study PRJEB26280, sample SAMEA2338851) | human gut metagenome | biome: human gut; feature: human-associated habitat; material: faeces...
CCATATATTTTAAAATACAAGGCACTTATTTTAAAATAAGTGCCTTGTGTTTTTTAACATTTCTCACACAGGAATAATTGATTGACTTTCAGTGCTTTTTTCTAATGCTCATTTTTTCATTTTCCGGCATCCCTAAGACCCGAAATTTGTATCAGGAAATCAAAAACCGAAATATGTGTATTTTCATCCGAAGTTCTTGTCAGAACATCTTGCGAAGCATATCCTATCTTTGCAACACATAAATACAAGCATTGATTTTCGAACATAATATGAGTACAAAAACAAAATCAGTCGCAGAGAAGCATTGAAACGCATCGGAGCAGCAGTATTTGGCAGCACGATTGCTTCGTCAGGATTACTTTCGCTTACCTCATGCAACATGAAAAAAACAAAACGAATCATCTTTTATTTCACAGGAACAGGCAACTGTCTTTATGTGGCACGACAATTAGGCGGCAAAGACGCCGAGTTGCTAAGCATTCCACAGCTCATGAAGCACAAGAAATTCAAGTTCAAAGCCGATGAGATAGGTCTGGTATACCCCATATACGGACACATGCCCCCAAATATGGTTCGCCATTTCATCCAAAAAGCACAACTGAAAGCCGATTACAGGTTCGCCGTTCTCACATATGGCAACAGAAAATGCAGTGCTGTGGAAATATGAGACGATGTGTCCCGAAAAGCCGGAACAAAGTTCGACTATATCAACACAATAAAAATGGTTGACAACTGGCTGCCCAATTTCGACATGAACGAACAGGTACTGATTAACAAACACATCCCTGAAAAACTTGAAGAAATAAGCGCCGGGATTGCCGAAAAGAAACATTGGCACGAACCTGTCTCGCAGGAAGAGCGCGAACAGCATCAGAGATTTCTGGAAAGGTCGGGAGTTAATCCCGATACCGGCTTCATTCTGAAAAGTGAGGATTACTTTACCATAACCAACGCCTGCATCGGTTGCGGAGCCTGTGTATCGGTTTGTCCTCATGGAAATTACAAACTTTTGTCGCAGGGAGTGGAAACCGGAGGAGACTGTGATTTCTGTTTTGCATGCATACAAAACTGTCCGCAAAAAGCCATTCAGTTTGCCAAGAACGAAAGTGCTCCGCTACTTCGCAATGGCGAGAAGAATCCCAACGCACGCTATCTCAACGAACACGTTTCATTAATGGACATAAAGTTGGCAAACAATCAATTCTAAGCCTCCGCGCATTTGTCATAATATTCCGGGCGTTTGCATGCTGCCTTTTGCAAAACAAGAGAAAGCAGTATGCAACGCCCGATTTCTTTATCTCGCAACCACTTACTTATAGTGCAAAAAACAGTCTGAATATCACGGAATCTTACTATATTTGCATTTATGAAAATCTTTACTTCAAAACAGCTACGTGAGCTTGACGCATATACAATAAAGAGCGAGTCGACAACTTCTCGCGTTCTCATGCAACGGGCATCCCTTGCCATGAGCAAAGTAATACTGCAACGCTTCAGCTTAGACCGCCGCGTAATTGTTTTTGCAGGTCCGGGAAACAATGGAGGAGATGCACTGTCCATTGCAGACTATCTTGGAGATGCAGGAATGAAAGTAGAAGCATATTTCTTTAATATAGGCAGCAAAACAAGCCCGGACTGCGAAGAATTTGCGGCAAAACTCAACAAAAACAAGAATGTAAAAATTACAGAGATAACCAAACAATTCGACCCGATAAAACTTTCGGAAAACGATATAGTTATTGACGGTCTGTTTGGAACGGGACTAAACAAACCGCTTAACGGAGGTTTTGCAGGACTTGTGAGATTCATTAATTCCCAACCCGCTTACGTTATTTCCATTGACGTTCCTTCGGGATTAATGTGCGAAGACAATTCTTTCAACGTGCGACAAAACATTGTGCGAGCCGATTTAACTCTCACCGTAGAGCTTCCCAAACTCGCTTTTTTCCTTGCCGACACCGCGCCTTACGCAGGAGAAATTGTAAGAGTGCCTATTAATCTCAACCAAGAGTATAAAGAAAAGACCAATACCCCTTTCACCACCATAAGCAACGGAGACGGACTTCCGCAAATCAAGGTTCGCAATCCCTTTTCCCACAAAGGAACTTTCGGACACGGCTTGCTGATTGGCGGTTCTTACGGAATGGCGGGAGCATCTGTGCTCGCAGGAAAAGCATGTCTGAGAAGCGGAATAGGAAAACTGACAATCCACGTACCGGGATGCAATAAAGACATACTGCAACAGACTGTGCCCGAAGCAGTACTCTCTATTGACAGCGGAACACGCTATTTTTCTCACGCCGAAAGCACAGTGCCTTTCGAAGCAGTGGCTATCGGTCCGGGATTAGGCAATTTTCATGACACGGCAAATGCTTTTATTGAGCAAATACGCAATTGTCAGGCTCCGCTTGTCATAGATGCCGATGGACTTAACATACTTTCCGAACACAAAGGTTGGATTGCACAAATTCCGCGAAAGACTATTTTAACACCACATCCCGGAGAATTTGCACGGCTCACCGAAACCGAGAACGATTGTTTCAAAATGCTCATGGAAGCTCGCGAAATGGCAATGCACTATCAGTTATATATTATCCTGAAAGGTCATTATACATTCATAAATACCCCGGAAGGACACACATATATAAATACGTCGGGAAATGCAGGCATGGCAACGGCAGGAAGCGGGGACGTACTGACGGGCATGTTGCTTTCTTTCCTTGCGCAAGGCTATTCACAAGAAGATGCGTGCCGCCTCGGAGTTTATCTTCACGGACTTGCAGGAGATTTAGCCGCTAACGATTTGGGCGAAGAGGGAGTTATTGCCTCCGACATAGTGAACTACATTCCCAAAGCCTTTAAGAGGCTGCACGAATTGCCGGATTTTTCGTCCGATCTCTGAACTTGTACAAAATTGTAGAAACAAACGAACATAGAAATGAACAAATCATTCATATTTTCCTGCCTGTTGGCTCTCACAAGTGCAGGTGTTTCAGCTCAAACCGAGGTTACGCCATACACTCCGGGCATAACGCCGGAAGGAATTACCTATTATCTTCCGCGAACAGAATTAAGAATCAGAATAACCGCCACCTGCGTCAAATATACTCCCGGAGATTTCAGACAATACTCCGAACGTTACCTGCGATTAGGCAATATTCCCAAAGACGCAGCCACTACATGGAAAATTGATGACGTAAAGATTTTCACCGAAGGCGTTCCCGACGAAAGCAAAGTGTTCTCTATAAAACTGGCTCAGAAGACTTCCGCGCCGCTTGCAGGGCTTACGAAATCAGGAATACTGATGTCGATAAACGCACAAGCCACGGCTCCCGAAGCAATTCCCGAAATGCCGAAACCTGTCATTGTGAACAATAATTTGAATCCCCGGGATTATATGACACAGGAGATTCTTACGGCAAGCAGCATCTCAAAACAGGCGGAACTTACGGCTGCAGAAATCTACGACATACGCGAGTCGCGCTCGGCTCTTGCTAAAGGCGAAGCCGACAACATGCCTAAGGACGGCGAACAGCTGAAACTTATGATTGACAACCTGAATACACAGGAACGAGCCTTACTACAGTTGTTCAAAGGCACGGAAACTACAGAAACACGCTCATTTGATTTTGTTTATATCCCTACCGAGGACAAAGAGGAAGTACTCTTTCGTTTTTCAAAGAAGCTTGGCGCGGTCAATGCGGACAATCTTGCTGGCGAACCCATTTATATTAGCATAAAGGACAAACATACAGTTCCGACTCCTGCGGTTACGGACAAGAAAAAGAAAGAAGTTATGGACGTTCGTTATAATGTTCCGTCCGAAGTGGAGGTTAAGATTTTCAATTCCGATAAAGTTTTTGCCTCGGGTACATATCCCATGGGACAGTTTGGCAATGTGGAACATCTCGGAGCGGAGCTTTTCAACAAGAAAATGGAAACTCAGGTGTTTCTGAACCCTGTTACGGGCGGAATAGAGAAACTTCAGCTGCCCGAACCCTCGAAATAAACGAAACTATCAGTCAACAACAAAAGCTGTGGAGCACTTGCTGCTTCACAGCTTAATTATAATATCAAAAACAAAACTTAGGGTCATGATAAAAGTATTTTTGGCAATAAGCCGATGGCTTGCCGGCTACACATCATTCTTTATCATCGGAATAGCAATCTTCACATTTTTTCTTCCTCACACTTTCGATTGGGTAAGAGGCAATACGCAAACCGTGATATTGGGAGTTATAATGCTCACAATGGGTCTCACGCTCACCACCGAGGACTTCCGCATTTTGGCACGCCGTCCTTTAGACATTTTCATTGGTGCGGCAGCACAATTCATCATTATGCCAGGTGTGGCATACATTCTTGTCCATGTCTTTCACCTCTACCCGCCCATAGCCATAGGCATATTGCTCGTGGGGTGCTGCCCGGGCGGAGTGTCGAGCAACATTATGTCGTATTTGTGCCATGGCGACGTGGCTTTTTCCGTAGGCATGACCTGCGCTTCCACTTTGCTTGCCCCCTTTATGACTCCCTTTCTCATGAAGCTGACTGCCGGACAAATTGTTGCGGTTGACATCGTGGGAATGTTCCTAAACATTCTCATCGTAACCATCATTCCCGTTGCCATAGGCTGCACGCTCAATTACTTTTACAGCAAACGCAGTTACTTCCCCACTCTCCAAAAACTCATGCCAGGAGTCAGCGTGCTCTGTCTGGCAATGATTGTAGGCGGAGTCATATCCACGGTTCACGACGACCTCGTTTCGCGCGGACTCATCCTGTTTGTCTGGACATTCGCTGTGGTTCTATGCCACAACAGTCTCGGCTATCTCTTGGGATGGTTTGCCGGAAAACTTGCAAGATTCAACACCGCCAAAAAGCGCACCATAAGTATAGAAGTGGGAATGCAGAATGCGGGACTTGCCACAGTGCTTGCTTCAAATTTCTTTGCATCCCAACCACTGGCAGTACTGCCGTGCGCCATAAGTTGTGCATGGCACTCCATTTCGGGTACAATTTTGGCGGGATTATATCTGCAATACGACCGTAGACATGCGCACAAGGAAACAAAATAATGCCACATTTTTTGATGCCGAACGCATGCCCGAAAAAACATAAGGCATGTTGTAAAAAATACAAGCCATATATTTTAAAATACAAGGCACATATTTTAAAATAAGTGCCTTGTATTTTTGCTCTTTATAAGACTCTGAAAATCAATATCCTTTTTCCGGCGTTTTTCATACCGAAAATCCGTCGAAAAAAGCACAAAAATAAAATCATCACATTCTTGTAACAAAACGCCATGCACTGCGTAATAACAGTAAACAATCAAAAATTAAGATAATCATGAAAAAGAATTTATTAACAGCAAGCCTCATTTTAGGATTTGCATTCTTGGTGAACACAGGATGTGCCGACTCAAAAAACAACGGATTGTCGAAACTTAAAAGTCTTGAAAAACTTGAAAATCTTGACAAACTTGAAAGTCTTTCAAGTCTCGCCGACGATATTGATATTGATGATTTATCAGAAATCAGCAATTCCGGCAAAGACAAAGGCAATGGAGAAACCACAAAAAAGACATACAATTTGAAAGGCTTCAACAAACTGTCTGTTTCCGGCTTTGCAAGCATACATTTCACGCAAAGCAATTCATACGAAATAAAGGCAGAAGGAACTCCGCGCCTCGTAGACAATATAAAAATCCACGTAAAAGACAATACACTGAAAATAGGATATAAAGACGCCAAAAACATAAACGGCAATAAAGAACACTTGAACATTTACATCAAAGCTCCCAATCTCGATTCCTTTGAAATGAGCGGAGCATGCGGTTTTACTGCAGAAAGCATTAAATCCAAGGACTTCAATTGCGAGATTTCAGGCGCAGTACAATGCTATATAGGAAAATTGCAAAGCACCGAGGCAAAATTTGATATCAGTGGCGCAGCAAAAGTAAAGATGGATGTTGAAGCAGACCGCTTGTCCGTTGATAACTCAGGTGCAGTAAAAACCCTACTCGCCTTCAAAGGCAAACGACTTGATATTGACAACAGCGGCGCAAGCAAGATGGACATAAACGTGAACTGCGAGGAACTTTATTCAGACAACTCCGGAGTTTCGAAAATCATATATACCGGTACCGCCGACAAGACCCACATTGAAAACAGTGGCATGGCAAAAACAAGCACACGGGATTTGAACAATCTCTGATAGCTTCCGATTTTCCCGATGACAGGAGAAAACTTCAAGAAAAACCTATCTGCGCTTCGCCGCGAACTGTTAGCCACGGCAAGACAATACTTCCCCGACAACGAAAAAGCCGAGGATATGGTTCAAGACACTCTCCTGCGACTGTGGGAAATGAAAGAAAATCTGCGCGAACCCATAAACGGCATAGCAAATGTGATTCTGAGAAATCTTGCAATCGACAATTTGCGCCGCCAAAAGCCAACAGTAAACATAGAACAGGTTGACATAGGTTCGCCGCCCGACAACGATAACCACGAACGCTATCTCAGAGTGATGAACATAATAGACACTCTGCCCGATATGCAACAAACACTGATACGGCTGCGACTTGTTGAAGGAATGGACTATAAAGACATCTCCAAACTCACAGGAATAAAAGAAGCAACCATAAGACAAATCATAAGCAGAGCCAGACTGGCAATAAGAAAACAATACATAAAAAAGGACAAATGAGAAAAGAAGAAATACAAAAGCTGATTGACCGGTATTTCGAGGGAGAAACCACCCTTGAAGAGGAACGCAGGCTGTACGAATTCTTTCAAAAAGACAACATTCCCGCAGAATTTGAGGAATACACCGAAATGTTTCGCGATTTTGCGGCAGCCGACAACACCTTTGTCCCCTGCATTCCCGCCAAACGCCCGGTGCGCATAAAATTCACCTGGCTTCGTGCGGCGATAAGTACAGCTGCAATTGCAGCTATTGTATTCGGCATACGCACAGTCTGCGACATTAGCGAAGAAAACGCTCTTGCCAAACTCTACGAGGGAAGCTATATGATTGTTGACGGACAACGCATTGACAATCTCAGAGAAATGAAAGACTCTATCAAAGCTACTTTGGACGATGCCTCAAAACTCGAACACAAAGTGGCTAACCTGCAAACCGTGGAGGGAACAGAGCAAGACATTCTGAGAAATGTAAGCGACCCTGATATGAAAAAGCAAATAGAAAAACTTCTAAACTAAAAACAGATGCCCGGAAAAACAATATGTCTCTTAATAATGCTGTTCTTTCCGCTATTTGCCACGGCACAAAACAGCATTGACAAACTGGTGGACGAGCTTTCCACAACAGGAAATGCCGACTTCACATCAATTGTACAGCGAAATCCCAAAACAAAAGCGATTGAAAAGGTCGTGAAAAAGCTTGAAACCGGCAGTATAAACAGCAAAAAATTTATCAACGCCTTCAAGAAAGAAGCCAAACTCAACAAAACGACCACGACAACCCGCTCTAACGGGGAAATTACAACTATAATAACCACGAGTAACAAGAAAACTAATCGCATATACATGATTAAATACGACGAAGACTCTTATTACCCCGAAGTAAGCATAACCATAATCATAAAGGTCAAGTGAACGTGGCAAACATTAGCCACAAAAGCAAAAGCGGCACAGTTACATTAAAACTGCGCCGCTTTTATTTTAACCGCACATGCCTTCCTGACTTAGATTTTCGTTTTTTATTGCTAATATTGCAGGTAAAGAACAAAACCCAAACAAACATTATTATGGAAAAGACAACCGTAATCCGCCGCATAGGGCTTGTGGCACACGATGCAAAGAAGAAAGACCTCATAGAGTGGGTTCTTTGGAACTCGGAACGCCTTAAAGGACATAAGTTCTACTGCACCGGAACAACGGGAACCCTGATTCTCGAAGCTCTCAAGGCAAAACATCCCGACGTTGACTGGGATTTCACAATATTAAAGAGCGGACCGCTCGGTGGAGATCAGCAAATGGGCTCGCGAATAGTGGAAGGGCAAATTGACTATCTGTTCTTTTTTACAGACCCTCTGACTGTGCAACCGCACGATACCGACATTAAAGCCCTGACACGCCTTGCCGGAGTGGAAAACATTGTGTTTTGCTGCAACCGAAGCACTGCCGACCATATTATAACAAGTCCCCTGTTCACCGACCCCGACTACAAACACTCCATTCCCGATTATACTTTCTACACAGACCGTTTCAAGGACAAACCTGTGGTAACAGAAGCAATGGAACAGGAACGTCGCCGCCGAAAGAAACAAAAAGACAAAGACAATACCGTCAAATAATTAAAATCCCGCACTACGCAAACGGAAAGTTTTCCCATGACGTGTGCGGGATTTTATGTAATTTTGCAATATATCTCCTATCATTTCATGAGCGCATACACCGTAATTCTGATAATGGCCGCTTATTTCGGTCTGCTGTTACTTATTTCCCGCCTCACATCGCGAAGCAACGACAACAACGCCTTTTTCCGTGGCAACAGACAAAGCCCCTGGTGGCTCGTGGCGTTCGGAATGATAGGCACATCCATTTCCGGAGTTTCGGTAGTGAGTGTGCCGGGAATGGTAAGGGACGCCAACATGTCCTATCTTCAAATGTGTCTCGGCTTTGTGCCCGGTTATCTTTTGGTAGCCTTTGTTCTGCTGCCGGTTTACTATAAGTTGAGGCTCACAAGCATCTACGATTATCTCAGCAGGCGTTTCGGCAGTGCCAGCCACAAGACCGGAGCTTCTTTCTTCCTTATCAGCAAACTTTGCGGGGCTGCAGCGCGTATGTTCATGGCTTGTCTCGTGCTCCAGAAGTTTGTGTTCGCCCACTTTGGCATTCCTTTCGAAGCCACAGCCGTTGTTACCCTCCTTCTAACCTGGGCTTACACGCGAAAAAGCGGTGTGAAAACGCTCGTGTGGACCGATGCGTTGCAAACACTGGCTCTCATAGCGGCAGTGGCTACTATATGGATAACCGTATCGGGAGCCATGCACCTGAACCTTAATAGTGCGGTTCACTTTATAAGCGAAAGCCCTTACGGACGAATCTTTGTATTTGACGATTGGAAAAGCGGACAGTTTTTCTGGAAAGAGTTCATTGCCGGAATCTTCATTGTGATAGTTATGACGGGGCTTGATCAAGACATGATGCAAAAAAATCTGTCGTGCAAGAATCTCCGCGATGCCCAAAAGGACATGACCACCTGCGGATTGGCATTTCTGCCAATGAATCTGCTGTTTCTTTCGCTCGGGGTACTGCTTTACGGTTACTGCGCCCAAAATTCCATAACTCCTCCGCAACATACCGATGACCTTTTGCCCATGCTCGCTTCGGGCGGACAGTTAGGCACGCTCGTGCCGGTGATGTTTATAATAGGAATTATAGCAGCCGCTTTCTCAAGTGCCGACTCCGCACTCACAGCTCTCACCACAAGTTTCTGCATTGATATTTTGGGAGTGGAGCGAAACAATCTTTCTGCACACAAAGCCGATGCGGTGCGCCGCAAAATCCACATAGGAGTTACACTTGTGTTCATCCTCTTCATCCTTGCCTTCAAAGCTCTGAACTCCACAAGTGTCATTGATGCCGTGTACGTAATGGCTTCTTACACATACGGTCCGCTACTCGGGCTGTTTGCTTTCGGACTGCTCACACGCCGCAAACCAAACGACAAATACGTACCTTACATAGCCTTTGCGGCACCCGTGTTATGCTACATTGCAAACATCACGGCGCAAAAGCTGTGGGCATATCAATTCGGATATGAACCTTTGCTGCTGAACGGCGCACTTACATTCGCAGGTCTCATTCTTCTGTCGTCCGGTAGGAAAGAAACAAATGAATTACCCGCTTCTTAAAGTTTTTTTCGGCACATCCGCACACGCTTTCGTTTTGCATATACAACCAAATGCGGACACGCAAAAAAACATAAGGCATCTTGTAAAAAATACAAGCCATATATTTTAAAATACAAGG
>ENA-ORTB01004282-ORTB01004282.1-human-gut-metagenome-genome-assembly--contig:-NODE-4282-length-9977-cov-3.545152_pt1 | contig 9977 bp, 8 predicted proteins | sample MGYA00241905_ERZ509174 | MGnify/ENA primary metagenome ERZ509174 (study PRJEB26280, sample SAMEA2338851) | human gut metagenome | biome: human gut; feature: human-associated habitat; material: faeces...
TCAAGGATGGCGGGGAAGTTACGGAACTTTTGTGGGACAAAGGGAATACCGTTGAATGTGTCGTGCGGCTGGCGAGGAGCAAATAACGCAGCGCGCGCAGCCGCGGCCGCAAAGCCAAACTCCCGGGCGCTCAGAGGATCTCTGAGCGCCCGGTATTTTTCTGCTCTCGTCAAAAAATGAACAATTTTTGCGCTCTGCATGGACAAGCAGCTGGAAATGTGATACACTCGGTGCTAACGCGCAAAAGCGCGTGCAAATGGTAATGAAACATAACAGGAGGAAGAAATCATGTCTAAGATCGTCAACGAGGCGAGGATCAAGAACAAGCTCATCGTCAAGATCCGCGAGCTGCTGGAGCACCGCGCATTCTGGCTGTATCTGCTGGTGGACGAGGCCGAAAAGCGCGGCCTGGATCCGGAGGAGTTTGCCTCGGCGGCTATCACGAGATGCGGCATTTCGCAGGGCACCGACCTGCAGAAAAAGAGCGGCACCAAGAGCCTCAAGGGTCTGAGAAAGACGCTGTTCACCCGCGCGGCCAGATGGGTGTTCGAGATGGATCTCGTCGAAAATACAGACGACACGCTCTATCTCGATTTCCACTACTGCCCGCTGGTCAAGGCCTGGCAGAAGGCCGGCTGCAGCGACGAGGAGATCGCCAGACTGTGCGACATCGCCATGTGCGGCGACCACGGCATCGGCAGCTGCTTTGACGCACGCCTTGAGCTGCCCAAGGCCATTGCGAAGGGCGATGACGTCTGCGCGCTGAGATACATCAAGTCGAACAAGTAAATTTCGAGGTGACATGAGAAAAATAGATACGTCGCTGATCGTAAGACTGTGCCTGCCGCAGTTTGCCGTGGGTCTGTTTACGACCATGCTCAACAACTACCTCATCTATTTTTATCAGCCGTCCAAAGAATCGGGAATCCCCAATCTCATCCCGCAAGGGAGGATCGTGTTGGGGATTCTCACGATTATCGGGCTGATCAAGGCCATCGGTCACATCATCGACGCCGTCACCGACCCGCTCATCGCGTCCTGCTCCGACAAGAGCAAGCACCCCGACGGCCGCCGGATCCCGCTGATGAAAAAGGCCGCCATCCCGTTCGGCCTGTGTGCGCTGCTCATGTTCTTCGTCCCGCTCGGCAAGGTCAGCGGGCTCAACGCCGTGTGGATCGCGGCGTTCATGTGGGGGTACTACTTCTTCTTCACGCTCTACATGATCCCGCACAACGCGCTCATCCCCGAGCTGATCCAGGACGGACCGCTGAGAGTCAATGCCTACACGGTCAGCTCGTTCTTCTTCGTGACGGGCAGCGCGCTCGGCTATGTGAGCCCGCTGATCGTGAGCCTGTTCAAGGGCGCGGGGCTGGCGACGCTGTGGGCGTGGCGCACGACCTTCGGCATCTACACGCTCATCGGCATCATCCTGCTGATGATCCCGGCCTGCACCATCCGGGAAAAGGACTACGTGCACTCCGTGCTCCCGAACGTGTCGCTGGGCGCGTCGCTCAGGCACGCGTTTTCCAATCCGCACTTTCGCCTCGTGACGCTCGGGCAGCTGCTTGAAAACACGGGCATGGCGTTTTTTCAGGCCTGCATCATGTACTACGTCACCTCGCTCATGGGTCTGCCGGAGACGTACTCCGTGCTGATCCTGGCGATCTCCATCGCGGGCTCACTGCTGATGTATCCGCTGATCAACAGATTCGCCAAGCGCAAGGGCAAGAAGCTGCCCATCATCCTCGGCTGTGCGGTATTTTCCGCCGCAGAGATCGTCATCTGCTTCAGTGACGTCCTGCCGGGCAACCGGCTGGTACTGGCGTGCGTGTTCGCGCTGTTCGTCTCCTTCCCGTTTGCCGTGCTCAACGTGCTTCCGGGGGCGATGATGGCCGACATCATCCAGTACGACACCGTGACCACCGGCATCAATCAGGAGGGCATCTTCGGCGCGGCCAGAAGCTTCATCGTCAAGATGGGCAACTCCCTCGCCATCATGATCGTCCCCTCGCTGGTCGTGACCGGCGCGGCTGCCGGTGAAAACGTCGGTGTGCCCGGTCTGAAGCTCACGGCGGTGGCAGGAAGCCTGTTTTGCCTGCTGGCCGTGTTCGTTTTCCTGCGCTACAGGGAAAAGGACGTGCTTGCCGCGATCGCGGCGGGCGAGAAAAAATGAATCGTTAGGACAGACAACATGACTACTACGAACGAACGAGACCTGTATTACAGCCAGCGCCTTGCCGAGATGATCCGCTGCAAGACGGTGTCCCACAAGGAAGGCTTTGAGCCCGAAGAATTTCTGAAGCTGCGCCGCGTAATCGGGACGCTCTTCCCGCTCGTGACCGAAAAGGCAGAGCGCACGATCCTCGGTGAGGACGCCTACCTGTATAAGTTCCCGGGAAAAGACCCGAGCCGGAACATACTGCTCATGTCGCACCACGACGTCGTGGAAGCGACCGGCAGCTGGCAGGAAGCGCCCTTCGCCGGCGTCATCCGCGACGGAAAGCTCTGGGGACGCGGCACAATCGACACCAAGACGCCGCTGTTTGCGGAGTTTTCCGCGCTCGAGGAGCTGCTGCTCGAGGGCTTCGAATTCCCGGTGAACGTCTACCTGTTCTCCTCCCACAACGAGGAGTACAGCGGTGACGGTGCGCTGCTCGCGCACGATTATTTCATCGGGCACAGCATCCGCTTTGACTGGATCAGCGACGAGGGCGGCGCGGTCATTGCCCCGCCGATGCCGGGCATCGACAAAAAGTGCGCCATGATCGCCGTGCACGAAAAGGGCCGCTGCACCGCTCAGCTCGTCGCCGAGCCTCAGCAGGGGCACGCGGGACTTGCCGGCGCGCACAAGACGCCGGTCATGCGCATGGCCGCCTTCATGACGGAAGTCGACGAGAAAAAGCCCTTCATCCGCCGGCTGCACCCCGAGGTGCGCGGGATGTTTGAGGCGCTCGCGCCGCACATGGCCTTCCCCATGCGGACCGTGTTTTCAAACCTCGGGCTCTTTTCCGGCCTGCTCATCCGCCTCATGCCGAAGCTCAACGCCGCGGCGGGTGAAATGCTCGGCACGGACTGCACGTTCAAGAACATCTCGACCGATGACGACGGCACCTGCCGGGCGCAGGCATTTCTGCGCTGCATCAACGACGCGGACTTCGAAAAAGATCTCGACACCCTGCGCAAGATGGCAGAGTGCCACGGCGTGCGGATCGTCCTGCGCGACGAGGACAACGAATACTACAAGCCCACGTCCCTCGACAGCCGCGGCTATCAGTACGTGAAGGAAACGGCGCAGGCGGTCTTTCCCTATGCTGCCGTCGCCCCGTTCATCCTGCCGGCAGGCACGGACGCGAGACGCTTCACAGACCTCTCCGACGCCGTGATCCGCTTCGCGCCCATCGACATCGACGACCAGCAGTATGCATCCGTGCACGGGGAAAACGAGAACATCAGCATCGACAAGCTCCCCATCGCGGTCGATTTCTACAAACAGCTGCTGCGAAACTACGCATAGCGCGCAGCGCGCGACAGTGTCCCGGAATATATGACCCCATAAAAAGAGCATCCGCAGTGCCTACCGGGCATTGCGGATGCTTTTTCACGCTTCGGGGCACGCGCACGCGCCGTCCGCCTGCGCACAGGCGCGCAGCTCCTGAAAGATGGTTGTGTAGTCGGCGCGGAAGTTGCTGTTTTTCGGGAAGAGAAACATGATGTCGTGCCGGAGCTGAAAATCGCTCAGCTCGATCACACCGAGCGTGCCCGCCGCCTCCTCCGGGCGGATGGCCGCACGGTAGAGAAACGACACGCCGTAGCCGCTCTTGAGCAGGGTCTTGATCGCGCCGATGTTGCCGATCTCGACCGTGCGGGCAAAGTCCGCCGCCGCAAGACCGCGCTCTTTGAGGTAGTATTCGAGGATCACGCGCGTGCCCGAGCCCTCCTCGCGCAGCAGCAGCGGCTCACCCAGCAGCTGCGTGAGCTGCCGCCCCCGGTAACGCGCGGCCTTGTCCGGCGCTGCGGCGGCGACATATTCCTCCGTGCCGAAGACGAAAAAGTCATACTCCGCCTTCGGAAAATCCCCCTCGACCACGGCGAAATCCAGCTCGCCGGAATCGAGCTTGCTCAGCAGCACCTTTGTATCCGCCACCTGCATCCGGATGCGGCTGTCCGGGTGCAGGTGCAAAAACCGGCCGAGCGCCTCGTTGAGCATGAACTCCGCGACCGAGAGCGTTGCGCCGAAGGAATAGTCACGCGTGCCGGTGGCCGCCTGCTGCATCCGCTTTTGCAGGTGCTGCTCGTCGTGCTTCATCGTCAGCAGCGTCCGCCGCAGGATCTCCCCCGCCTCGGTCAGCTGCAGACGCTTGCCGTTGTGCCGGAACAGCGCCGCGCCGTATGCCTGCTCCAAATAGCGTATGTGGTGCGAGACCGCAGGCTGCGTGATGCTCAGCTCCCGCGCCGCTTTCGTGAAATTCATGTGCCGGCACACGGCCAGAAAGGTCTCCACGCGAAAATCCAGCATAAGCGTCCCTCTTTCCCGGTGGTTTTCCGCAATCATAACACAAAATTATCGTTAGATAAAGATAAATCATTTTTCTTTATTGTTTTGCTGTGCTATGATGCTCTGTACAAACCATTGAGAGAGAAAGGACTTCCCCACCATGAACTTTCTTCAGAAAAACGGACGCGGCATCCTTGTGTGCCTCGTGATGGCCGTTCCCTGCTGGCTGCTCGGGCAGAAATTTCCGATCGTCGGCGGTCCGGTGTTCGGCATTCTCGCCGGTATGATCCTCACCCTGCTCTGGCGCGACAAGACGGCGGCGCAGCCCGGCATCTCGTTCGTGTCGAAAAAAGTGCTGCAGTACGCCGTCATCCTGCTCGGCTTCGGCATGAACCTGTCCGTCATCTGGCAGACCGGCAAGCAGTCGCTGCCGATCATCGTCGTGACGATCACGACGTCGCTCGTCGTGGCGTGGCTGCTGCACAAACTGATGCACATCCCCGGCAAGATCTCGACGCTCGTGGGTGTCGGATCGTCGATCTGCGGCGGCTCTGCCGTTGCCGCGACCGCCTCCGTCATTGATGCCGACGACGAGGAGGTCGCGCAGGCGATCTCTGTCATTTTCTTCTTCAATATGCTCGCCGCCATCTTCTTCCCCGCGCTCGGCGCGCTGCTCGGCTTTTCGACCACGAACGGCGAGGCGTTCGGCATCTTCGCCGGCACGGCCATCAACGACACGTCGTCCGTCACGGCGGCAGCCTCCACGTGGGACTCGCTCTATGGGCTCGGCAGTCAGACGCTGGACAAGGCCGTGACCGTCAAGCTCACGCGCACGCTGGCCATCATCCCGATCACGCTCGTGCTCGCCTTCGTGCGCACGAAGCGCGCCAAGACCGACGGCACGAAGGTGGATCTCAAGAAGATCTTCCCGATGTTCATCCTCTATTTCCTGCTCGCGTCCGTGATCACGACCGTGTGCGTGAGCGTGGGCGTGTCGGCGAGCGTGTTCGCCCCGCTCAAGACGCTCAGCAAGTTCCTGATCGTGATGGCCATGTGCGCCGTCGGACTGAACACGAACATCGTCAAGCTCGTCAAGACCGGCGGCAAGCCGCTCATCATGGGCTTTTGCTGCTGGGTCGGCATCGCGGGCATGAGCCTGCTGATGCAGCACGTGCTCGGCATCTGGTAAAACACGAACAAAAAACGGGCGGCAGCCGGAGCGATCCGGCTGCCGCTTTGAGACTGTCAAAAAGTATTACTTTTTGACAAAGAGGCCGCAGTCTGCTGCGCGCATAATTTGAGCGCCGCCGGCGCACAAATTCCACACTTGCAGCCTGAGCGGTATTTTCTCCGCCGCACATGTCGCCGGAGAAAATGATCTGACCTTCTTTCGCCACTGCGGCGGCGAAACTCTACGAGATTTTTGGACAAGCTGTAGGCGGCAGCCGGGGATGACCCGGCTGCCGCCTGCATTTTAGGATTCTTTGCCGTCGCGCGGCAGCGTCACGAGCATGACCGTTCCATCCGCGCCGCTGCGCTCGATCTGCACCGTGCCGCCGTGCAGCGCGGCGATCTCCCACACGAGCGACAGACCGAGCCCGACGCCGCCGTGTGCCCGGCTGCGCGACTTGTCCACGCGGAAAAACGGCTGGAAAACGCTCTCCCGGTATGCCTCCGGGATGCCGGGACCGTGGTCACGGACGCGGATCTGTACATTCCCGTCCGCCTCGCTGACCGCGATGCGCACCGCCCCGTCCGGCCGGCCGTAGCGGATGGCGTTTTCGGTCAGGTTGAACAGCAGCCGGTACAGCAGCGGGTCGCTGCCGGTGAGCACAGCGCCGCCGTCGGCCTCCAGCGCGATGCACTTGCTCTCTGCAAGCGGCGCGAGATCGGTGAAGATCTCCTCAATCATGGGCGTGAGCTCGACCCGGTCGTCACAGGGCACGGTGCGCAGTTCGCTCATCTCCAGCAGGATCTTCGTCATCTGCGCCATACGCTCCGTCTGCTCCTGCAGCAGGCTCAAAAACGCCGCCGTTTCGGGCGTGACGTCCGCGTGCTCGGCGGAAAACAGCTCAAGCTGCGCCTGCATCAGCGCAAGCGGCGTGCGCAGCTCGTGCGCAGCGTTGCCCGTAAACTGCCGCTGGGCCGTGAAGCCCGCATCCAGGCGGTCGATCATGCCGTTGAACGAGCGGCTGAAGCGCTGAAACTCCGGCAGCACGTCCTCGCTGACCTTGCACTGCGCCAGATTGCCCGGCTGAATACTTTCCACCTGCGCTGCAAAGCTGCGCAGCGGACGCAGCGCGCGGCCGCTGACAAAATACGCGAGCACGCCGCCGATGAGCGTGACCGCCGCCGTGATGTACCAGTTCGTGACGCTGAAGGCCGCCTGCGCGCCGCTGATGATGATCGTCAGCTCGTCATCCGGCTGTTTGCTCTGCGGGTCGAAGGCATCGGGCGCACCGGACTCGATCTCGCTGTAAGCCGAGATGCCGCTGCCGATCGCATCCATATACCGCTTGCCGGAATAGCCGATCAGGCAGTTCATGAGCACGCACGTCACGCCGATCAGCGCCGCCGTCATCAGCGTGATGCGCCACTGCAGAGATAGCCGCTTCATGTCTGCGCCTCCATAACATAGCCCTCGCCGATGCGGTTGCGGATGGGGTCATAGCCCAGGGCGGCGCGCAGCTTTTTCCGCAGCGCGGAGATGTGCACGCGGATGGAGTTGCCGAAGCCATCCGCCCCGCTGTCCCACACGTGCTCCAGCAGCTCCTCCTGACTGACCGGCCGCCCCTGATGCAGCAGCAGGTATTCGAGGATGCCCGTCTCCTTGCGCGTGAGCGACAGCGTCTCGCCGCGCACGGACGCCTTGCGCGCCTTGGTGTCAAACGACAGCTCGGCGCAGGTCAGGACCACGTCGCTCTGCGTAAAGCGGCGCAGCGTCAGGCTGCGGATGCGCGCCGCGAGCTCATCGAGGTGAAAGGGCTTGGTGAGATAGTCGTTTGCGCCCGCATCGAGCCCCGCCACCTTATCGGCGACCTCGCAGCGCGCCGACAGGATCAGCACCTTGGTGTCGCGGTCGCGCTCGCGCAGCGTCCGCAGCACCGTCATGCCGTCCTCGCCGGGGAGGTTCAGATCCAGCACGACCAGATCAAAGCGCTCGACGGCGAGCATCTCCGCGGCACTCTGCCCGTCATAGCAGCAGTCCACGCTGTAGGCAAGCCGCCGCAGACTGCGCGCGATCGTGTCGCAGAGCGCCCGTTCATCTTCCACAATCAAAATATGCATACCATTCTCCTCGTGCGTATTCACGAATGTCCGACTTTGTTATATGATAACACAAAAGCATAAAATCTCTGTTAAGTTTCCGTTCTTAACGAAGATTTTATCTGCGCCATGGTATCATGGCAAACAGAAGGGAGTGATCCAAGTGTTTCGTGCAAAAAAAGCCATTGTGCAGGGCTTGCTGATCGCTGCGGGCATCGCCATGGTGTGCTTCGGCGCGCTGCGCGGCGAGGCCGGCGCCGTGCTCAGCAAGGCGATCCGGCTGTGCTTGGAGTGTGTCGGCATTGGATAAGAAAAAACAGTCTGTTTCCCTGCTCTTGAGCCGGTTCCGCGGCTGGATCCAGGCGGCGGCGACGCTGCTGACCAACATCCACCTGCCGAACTTCTTCAAGGGCGGCATCTATCAGGGCAAGGGCAAGACCGTCTGCGTGCCCGGTCTGAACTGCTATTCCTGCCCGGCGGCATCGGGCGCGTGCCCGATCGGGGCGTTTCAGGCGGTGGTCGGCTCGTCCAAATTCCGCTTTTCGTATTATATCACCGGCATTCTGATCCTGCTCGGCGTGCTGCTCGGGCGGTTCATCTGCGGCTTTTTGTGCCCGTTCGGCTGGCTGCAGGAGCTGCTGCATAAGATCCCGGGCAAAAAGCTGTCGACGAAAAAGCTCAGGCCGCTGACCTATTTGAAATACGTCATCCTGCTGCTGGCCGTGGTGCTGCTGCCGGCGCTCATCGTCAACGACGTGGGCATGGGCGACCCGTATTTCTGCAAGTATATCTGCCCGCAGGGCGTGCTCGAGGGTGCGCTCCCGCTTGCCGCCGCAAACGAGAGCATCCGTGCGGCGCTGGGCGCGCTGTTTACGCGCAAGCTGATCATTCTGATCGCGGTCGTCGTTTTGAGCATGCTGTTTTTCCGCCCGTTCTGCAAGTGGATCTGCCCGCTCGGCGCGTTTTACGCGCTGATGAACAAGGTCTCCCTGCTCGGCATCCAGGTCGACACGAGCAAGTGCGTCTCCTGCGGCAAATGTGCGCGCACCTGCCAGATGGACGTGGACATCACCAAGTCCCCCAACGACACGGAGTGCATCCGCTGCGGCAAGTGCATCCGCGCCTGCCCCACAGAGGCCATTCGCTTCCGCTATGGTTTCGGCCTGAACGGAAACACGAATCCGAAACAAGTAAGCAACCATCAAAATCAAACGGAGGAATCATGATGAAGAAAATCACAAAACTTGTGACGCTCCTGCTCGCGCTCGCGATGGTGTTCAGCCTTGCGGCATGCTCGTCGGGCAAAGGCAAGGACAAAGCGAACGGCAGCGCCGACATTGCGACCCTGATCGCGACCGAGCCGAACAGCGCCGACGAAGCGGCAAAGCTCTATCAGCAGCTCATGCAGAAGGAAAACGACATTCTCGCCGCAAACTCCGAGCTCTGGAACAAGGTGTTTCTGTCTGCCAACAAAAACAGCACCATGATCGAGGACGGCACAAACTACGGCGACTTCCTGCTCGCCACGATCGAGAGCGCGAAGGACGGCTTCTCGGCCGACGAGCTCAAGACGCTCAAGGCCGGCGCCGAGCAGATCAAGGAGATCGAGGGCAAGCTCACCATCCTCGAGCAGAAGTATCCCGGCTGCGGCACGGCGCCCGGCGCAGGTGACAGCGTGAGCGCAGAGGAGGCCGGCATGACCGCCTCCGGCAGCAACGCGATGAAATTCCCGAGCTTTCAGGGCAAGGACCTCAACGGCAACGACGTCGACAGCAGCAAGCTCTTTGCCGGCAACAGCGTCACGGTCGTGAACTTCTGGTTCACCACCTGTAACCCGTGCGTCGGTGAGCTGGCCGACCTTGAGGCGCTCAACAAGGAGCTCGCCGCGAAGGGCGGCGCGGTCGTCGGCATCAACTCCTTCACGCTCGACGGCGACAAGACCGCCATCGCCGAGGCGAAGGACATTCTGGCGAAAAAGGGCGTGACCTACTCCAACCTCTGGTTCGCCTCCGACAGCGAGGCCGGTAAGTTCACCGCCGGTCTGTACTCGTTCCCGACCACATACGTCGTCGACAAGAACGGCAACATCGTCGGCCAGCCGATCGTCGGCGCGATCACGCCGGTCCCCGGCGGTGTCGGGCCTATGACCAGAGCCATGCTGATGAAAAACACGCTGTTGGCTGCTCAGAAGCACCAGGCTTGATTTGGGGCTTGC
>ENA-ORTB01004283-ORTB01004283.1-human-gut-metagenome-genome-assembly--contig:-NODE-4283-length-9975-cov-7.894657_pt1 | contig 9975 bp, 9 predicted proteins | sample MGYA00241905_ERZ509174 | MGnify/ENA primary metagenome ERZ509174 (study PRJEB26280, sample SAMEA2338851) | human gut metagenome | biome: human gut; feature: human-associated habitat; material: faeces...
TCCCAATCTGGAATATCCCGCTGAAGCATCCGGTAAATCTGGCATATGAAGCAGCTACTGCTGACTTAAATGATGTGAACATGATCGACCCGTTCCATCTGGAAGCATATGGTGAGACTACTATTAACTACAACCGTGACGTTGAAGTTTTCCCTGTTCTTCAGGCTATGTTTGAAAAAATCATGGGCGAGTGCCCTTACAAATCTCCCACAGATATGGGCGTTAATATGGCCGGTAACTGCATCGTTGATGATGAAGTCTGCAAGGAAGCTGCACGTCAGGAGATCATCCGCAGATATTATAAGAGCATGGAAGCTCTGGTTCGCGGAACAGGCCGCGAAGAAGAAGTTTATAAGATTGAGCTTCTGCTGAAACAGGCTCATGTGACCATCGAAGAACGCAAGGTGGTTCCTGCAGCGCTGAAACGTGAAGAAGAAACAGGTGCACCTGCTGCTGCCATGGAACTTCCTGACGGACGTATTGTTACAGGTAAGACCTCTGAACTTCTTGGTGCATCTTCAGCACTGCTTCTGAATGCACTGAAAGAACTGGCAGGAATTGAGCATGACAAACATGTTATCTCTCCGGAAGCATTAAAACCAATTCAGGCGCTCAAGACAGAATACCTTGGAAGCAAAAATCCAAGACTTCACTCTGATGAAACTCTGATCGCGCTTTCCATCAGTGCCGCAGATAATGAAGATGCGAAGCTAGCCCTGCAGCAGATTCCGAAATTAAAAGGCTGCCAGGTTCATACTTCCGTACTTCTGTCTCAGGTGGATATCCTGGAATTCCGTAAGCTGGGTGTTGAACTTACCTGTGAGCCGAAATCTGAGCATGCTAAGAAACTGCAGAAATAATTTCTGAAATGGTTTTCAAATAGCAGCAGAAAACTCTGAAAATCCACAATATCTATATAATAATACAAGAAAGAATCCTGCCTGAACATATGACAGTTTCATATGAACAGGCAGGAATTTTTTATTTCTCTATAATCTCAATCGCTCTGTCCGGATAATTGGTAATGACTGCTTCTGCACCTGCGTCTTTTACCAGCTGGATGTGTTCTGGTTTGTTGGCAGTCCATACGTGCATTTTCAGTCCGGCACGTTTGACTTCTTCTATGAACTGTGGGTATTTCAGGTGATAAACTGCAGGGTGTACGGCGTTGATTCCGAGATTTTTGGCGTACATGGCTGGATTTACCCATCCGTCACTGAAAAGGATTCCGGTCTGTACATGGTCATTCAGCTGTTTTAACTGTAACAGGCTGTAATGGTTAAAGGAGGAATAGATCAGCTGGTCTTCCATGTTCATTTCTTTTACCAGTTTCAGAATCTTCTCTTCCATTCCCGGATAGAAACAGATGCTGTTCTTTAGTTCAATGTTTATCATCATATCTGTGGTGCGCATGAGCTCCAGTACTTCTGCCAGAGTTGGAATGTGATAAATTCCCGATGGTTCTGCGGGTGTGCTGACTTTTAATTCTTTCAATTGAGCCAGTGTCATATCTTTGATCAGTCCGGTTCCGTCTGTGACACGGTCTACGTTTTCGTCGTGCATAACGATGAGTTCGCCGTCTGCGGAAGTATGTACATCCAGTTCGATTCCATCTGCGCCCTGTCTGATGGCAAGTTCAAATGCTTCCAGAGTGTTCTCCGGTCTGTATCCGCTGGCACCCCTGTGTGCCCATACTTTTGTTGTTCTCTTTGTTGTTTCTGTCATTTCTATATGCCTCTCTTATATAAAATTCATTTACAATACTCCCCCAATAATATATTTCACCTTTTCCATCTCCGCTTTTTTGCAAAATACCCGGACAGTCAGGCTGTCATATTGGGGAAATTACCGTAAATCTTCATAAACAGGGAACCGCATACGCAGCCCCCTGTCCTCATTTAAGTATAAATATTTTTCCTGTGAATGATTATAACACTTCTCAATGTACTGTTATCAATATTTTTATTCATTCAACAAGTTATAATCTTCGATGGATTTGTTCATATCAGAAGCCATTTTGCTCACCGCATCCTCTGCAGATTCTTTTCCGTTGAGCATATTCTCAATCTCTGTTTCTACAATCGCACGTGCTTCCGGGAATACGCTGAGAAGTGCACCTGCATATTCCGGTGCAGAATCATGAAGCTGGTCAATGGCTGTCTGGAACTGTGGGTATTTTGCAATGTTGTCTTTGAATACCTGCTCGTCATGTGCTGCTGTTGTTACAGGGAAGTATCCTGTCTGTGCATTCCAGTATGCCTGTGATTCCGCAGATACCAGATATTTTACAAATTCCCATGTAGCTGCTTTCTTTGCATCATCCTGGTTGTCAAGCATCCAGAGAGAAGCACCACCGATGGATACACCACCTTTATCATCATCTGTAATGGATGGGAAGTATGCGGTACCTACTTCAAAGGAACCGTTTACATCCTGCAGAATCTGTTTCAGGGACGCTGTGGAACCTAATGTCATAGCTGCTTTTCCGGAAGAGAAATCTGCAAGTCCAGAATCTCCGCCTCTTCCTACGTTTGGTGCATAGCCTGCGTCATAAAGTTTCTTCCACTCATTAAGAATATTCAGTGCACCTCCGTTTTCATCGAATGCAACCTTTGTAGCTGCTGCCTCACGTCCGTTTCCGTTATCTACATATGGCAGACCCTGTTTGCACATAAACTCTTCGAAAAACCATCCATAGATTCCCATGGATAATGCTTCTCCCGCACCGCCTTTGTTTACAAGGTCATCTGCAACCTCTGCGATTCCCTCAAGGCTTGTAGGTACCTCTGTCACACCTGCTTTGTCAAACATATCCTTGTTGTAATAAAGAATCGGTGTAGAGGAGTTAAATGGCATAGAATATAATTTATCATCTACTGTATAATAAGCTGTGATATTTGGTTCCAGATCAGATACATCATATCCTTCGCTGTCAATCATGTCCTGCATTGGGATCACCCATCCGGAATCAATCATGAAACGGGTTCCGATATCATAAATCTGTACCAGATCAGCTCCCATATTTCCAAGCTGAGCACTTTTTAACTTATTGATCTCATCGTCATATTCTCCCTGATACTGAGAATCCACTTTAATTCCATATTCATTTTCTTCATTAAATTTATTTACCAGATAGTCCAATGCTTCCCCGTTGACACCGCCCATTGCGTGCCAGAATGAAATCGTTGTTCCCTCCGGAATGTCTGCCTTTTTCTCTGCTGCCATGCAGGTAGTTGGAAGAATTGCGCTGAATACTGTTGCTGCTGTTAATAATACTGCGAGTTTACGCTTCATAACTTACCTCTTTCTTTTCATGTTGTTTGTTTTTGTTTTCTCTATTTCTCAGCCTTTTACGGCACCTGAGAACATACCTCGGATCAGCTGCTTCTGTCCTGCAATGAATATGGAAATGGACGGAAGGACGATCAGCACTACGCCTGCGATCATCAATGTAATAGACTGGGAGTCTACGCTGTCCAGCATACCGATACCGATCTGCACAGTACGCATCTTGTCTGATCCTGTCACAAGTAATGGCCACATGTACATATTCCATGCATTAATAAATGTGTACACTGCCATAGCTCCCATTGCTGATTTTGTCAGCGGCATCAGAATCTGCCAGATAAATCGCAGATTGGAGCAGCCGTCAATCTTCGCTGATTCATACAGCGAAATCGGAAATGTAAGATAAAACTGTCTGAACAGGAAGATTCCCATTGCAGATGTGAGATAGGGCACGATCAGTACCTGATAGGAATCCAGCCAGTTCCATCCGCTGACTGTCAGGTAATTGGAAATAATCGTTGCCTCTCCCGGAATCATCATAGTTGCCATCACCAGCATAAACAGCACATTTTTTCCTTTGAAATCCAGAAAGGAAAAGGAAAACGCTGCCAGTGAACAGGAAATGATCTGTCCGAAAGTGATGAGACCTGCTACCAGGAAAGAGTTTACTACAAAACGAACCAGCGGAACCTTCTGCAGTGCCTGTCGGAAATTCTCCAATGTCGGATGTTTGGGCAGGATATTCATATCCAGAGTAAAAAGTTCACCGGATGGCATAAATGCAATACTTACTGCGTATAAAAGAGGCAGAAGAACAATTAACGCCACGACAATATTTAAGACAATGTGTCCGGCAGTTCTGGCCGCTCTTTTATATTTCTGCTGCGCCAGCATTTTTGCTTTTACTTCCTGAAACCTCTGGCGTTCCAGATCCATCTGTTTTTCTTTTTCAGCAGTGATGCTGCCTAACTGTGACATTAATATTTCACTCCTTTTTTCTCAATTTTAAACATTACCAGAGTAAGTACCAGCACGATCAGGAAAAGTACCACTGACTGGGCTGCTGCACTTCCGAAACGATAGTTAAAGAAGGCATCTCTGTAAATGGAATACACGATCAGGTTTGTGGATTCTCCGGGACCACCCTGTGTCAGAATCTTGACCTGTCCGAATGACTGGAATGCCTGAATGATGTTTACCACTAATGTGTAGAACATCATTGGTGCCAGTCCCGGAAGTGTCAGGCGGTAGAATTTCTGGAATGAACTTGCGCCGTCTACGGAAGCTCGTTCATAAATAGTTTCATCAATGTTACTTAATCCTGCTGAAAAATACAGGAAGTTGATTCCACTGTTAAGCCATGCAGTAAGAACTGCTACGCAGATCAGTGCGTATTTCGGATCACTGACCCAGTTGATATCCAGATGAAAAATCTTATTGATGATTCCTACGGATGGATGAAGCATGATCTTGAAGATCATTGCTGCTGAACTGGATGCGATTGCCATTGGCAGTGCATATGCAGTACTGAAAAAACGGATTCCCGGAAATGTTTTGTTGCAGAGGACTGCTGTTGTAAGTCCCAGGATCATACTGACTGCAACTACGATCACAACAAAGATCAGGGTAACTGCCAGACTGTTCCAGAATGAGGATGACTGTAATAATTCTTTGTAGTTGCCAAGTCCTACGAATAGTTTTGCCTGTCCCATCTTATTCGTTTTAAAAAGACTTAAGTATAAAGTCTTAAAAAACGGGTAGAATAAGAAGATTCCAAAGATCAGAAAGCTTGGAAACAGGTATGCGTAGGCACCTGTGTTTTTTAACTTCTTCATGTATTGAACACCTTTCCTGTTTTTATGAGTTTTATATTGAACTTTTGAACAATATCATTGCTTATGAAAACATCCCTTTTCTCAGAGTGATATTCTCCTGAGTTTCCAGATCAAATGCTGAAATGTATGCCATGTCGATCCAGAGTGTTACTTTATCGCCTTTATCAAGCAGACTGTCACCGGAAACTTTTGCACAGCAGTCCTGACCATCGTGATTGAAATGAAGAATTACTTCTGCCCCAAGCAGTTCTCTGGCTGTGACTGTGACTTCCATTTTCCACTCTCCTCTGGTATCTGCTTCTGCGGGTTTTTCCAGAAAATGTTCCGGACGGATTCCGAGTTCAATGTTTCTTCCAACATAGCCCTGACGTTTCAGGATTTTCCATAAGAAATCCGGGATTGGGATGTCTCCGTCGTTCTCTGTACGGAATGTAGGGATTCCTACCTTTTCCATTGCCAGACCTTTGATAAAGTTCATAGATGGAGAACCGATGAATCCTGCAACAAAGCGATTTACTGGGTAAGCATACAGGTTCTGCGGAGTATCTGCCTGCTGTACTGCTCCCTGATTCATCACTACGATCCTGTCTCCCAGAGTCATTGCTTCTGTCTGATCATGAGTGACGTAAATAATGGTGTTCCCAAGTGCTTTGTGAATACCTGCAAGTTCTACTCTCATCTGGGTACGAAGTTTGGCATCCAGATTGGATAATGGCTCATCCATAAGAAGTACTTTCGGCTCACGGATGATGGCATTTCCGATGGCTACTCGCTGACGCTGACCACCTGAAAGATTCTTTGGTCTTTGTTTCAGCAGATTTTCCAGTCCCAGAAGTTCTGCTACATGATGAACCTTTTTATCAATCTCTTTTTTCGGTACTTTTCTTACCTGCAAAGAGAAAGCAATGTTATCGTAAATATTCATCTGTGGATAGAGAGCATAGCTCTGGAAAACCATTGCAAGGTCGCGCTCTTTTGGTTCCAGATAGTTGACCAGTTTGTCTCCGATCCATAATTCACCGTCGCTGATATCTTCCAGTCCTGCAATCATTCGAAGTGTGGTCGACTTTCCGCATCCGGACGGACCAACGAAAACTACCAGTTCTCCTTTTTCTATTTCAAGATTAAAATTCTTTACTGCCTGAAAGCCGTTTTCATAGCTTTTGCAGATGTCTCTTAATATGATTTCCGACATTTGATTTCCTTTCCTCTCCTGCTTTTACGATTAATATTTTTCACTGATATTTTGGGGTCGGGCTGCTTTGGCAATACCTTTTCAGTTATCTTTATGAAAAATATCCGGCAAGCTTCCCCAGTGACTGGCACCGGAAACCATTTTTCCATTCTTCTACACTGGCTTCGCCTGTAAGCACCAGACAACTGTCAATGCCTGCCCGTTTCCCGCATTCCATATCTGTATAGATTCTGTCACCGATAAGCAGGGTCTGTTTCGGAGTGCATCCTGTTTCTTCCAGACAGGCATATACCATTCCGGGTGCAGGTTTGCCGATATATTCCGGTTCTCTGCCAACAGATGCCGTAATCATCCGGCAGATGGAACCGCAGTCCGGTATCATTCCGAAATCAATAGGGCAACGCAGATCCGGATTTGTTGCAAACCAGGGAACTTTTGTCTCTGTGAGCTGTTTACAGACCTGAACCAGTTTCTCATAGGTAAGCTCTGTATCATAAGCGCAAAGTACGCAGTCTACATCATCTCCTGCCTGATCTGTGATGTTCAGACCTGCTTTTCGCAGTTCGCTGCAGTAGGTTTCGGTAGCTGCTACCAGGATTTTTTCGTTTCCGTAATATTTCTTCATGAAATCTCTGGCGTAGGTTCCTGCAGTGATAAATTCCTCTTCCGTAGTTTCAATTCCCCAGTCATGAAACTGCTCTACATAATCACTGGCTGCTTTAGACGAGTTGTTTGTCAGAAAACGGAAAATTCCACCGTTTTCTTTTACTGTCTGAAGAAAGTCTGCTGCACCCGGAAGAAGTTCACTTCCCAGAGCAACAGTTCCGTCAATATCCAGAAGGAACAGTTTTTTTTCTTTTATCATTGATGCAAGATTGTTCTGCATATTATTGATATTTCTCTCCTCTTTTTTAACTATATTGCTTTTTATTGTCATTGCACTGTCCACCGACTTTTTGCATTTGACACTGGAGTGTGTTTGAAAAATGCAGATTGCGGGAATGATTTTTCAAATACGCTCTGGCATTATTATAAAAACTTTTTGACATCACCAACAATCTTATTTTTGGCAAATAAATGTTAAATGCGCATAAAAAAATCACGACTGTTCGCCGTGATTTTTTTACATTTTGATTTTATTGCTGTTGTCTTAATTATCTGTTTCTACCTTATTCATGCATTGGAAATGAGTTTTTTCTCATTTTACTTGAATTTTACTTTACAGAGATTCCGGTCTTTCCACCTCATAGCTGGACCAGTCATCGACTGTAGTAGATGCAGATGTATCTGCGCTGTCCTGATAGGAGCCTACTGTGATTGTGTAGTCACTGTCACCCTCTACATAAGTTGTTCCGTCTGTACCTACGATGGAGACTGTTTTGCCGTCTGCATCTGTGATGGTTCCTGCGTTTGACAGGGATGTGATGATGCTGTCGCCGGTTACTGTCCATGTAGAATCTTTGTCAATTACTACGTTACAATATCCGTCTCCACCGTTTCCTGCGTTGGATTCGTCATTGACAAACGCACCTTCCAGTGTGCTGCCGTTGGTCATGTAGAAATCAAGGTCACTGATGGAATCCCAGATTACATTTCCTTTCATATCCTGGCTGTCTGCTGTGAAATTGCAGTCAGATCCGTTAGCACCGCTCTGGCCCCATCCACGCTGGTTGTTGTTTCCTGTGCACTGCAGGAAGAATTCATTGTCATCATTGTATGTGATGTCTACGTCCTTTAATGTGATAGTACATTCTGTATTTGTTGTATAGAATAAGCCACCATTCTTGGATGTGATCGTTCCACCATCCATCTGGAATGTGCTGTTACCTACTTCAGAATCACCTGACATACTCTGATATAGAATGACTGTCCATGTGGTATCATTCTGATCATCATCACTCATATTTCCGGTCAGGTCTGAATCAAACAGATGAATCGAATTCAGACCTTCAATGCAGATCGCTTCAGATCCATTCGCGGTAAGAGCTGCATTATTTACGGAAATATCTGCTGTACTGTAAATTGCCGGGGAGCCAACTCCATTGGATGTATAAGTTCCTCCATCCACTACCATGGTTCCGCCTCCACGGTCACTTCGGATCGCCGCTGAGGATTCTCCATTCGTTTCCACTGTCATGTCCCAGGCATAGAGCTTACCGCCGCCTGCTGCATGAATACCTCCTGACGTATCCTGTTTCGTTGTGATCGTATCATTTGCCGCATAAACGATTCCATCACCGTAGGCAAATAATCCTGCCGCTCCCTTCGAATCCGTATCAATCGTAGAATTGCTTACATATGCTTCGCCGTCTGTCGCAAGCACTGCTGCTCCAACTCCGTAGAAGCTGGAGTTATCACCACCCTGACTGTCCGAGGATTCTCTTGTGATCGTTGAATTCTTTATAGAAACCTTTGCTCCCTCTGAGATATGTGCCACATTCTCGTCAGTTCCCGTAGAACTCAATGTCTCTCCATCTACTGTTGTGTCCTCTGTATAGTCGTTTGCAGCGTCATAGCTTTCTACTCCCTGTGACTGTCCGCCAGGTGTACCTCCCGGGCCACCCTGTCCGTCACCCTGCGGTGGTTCGCCATCCGGCTTTTCTCCTGACGGTGGTTCACTGTTGTCTCCATCCGGTTTTTCCGGCGGCTCACCGTCCGGCTTTTCTCCCTGTGTTCCTGCCTTATCATCTGAAGCTTTGCTGTCCGAATCGTCCGATGACCTGTCCTTTGTTGATTCTGCTGCTGTCTCCGCTGAGCTTCCTGCTGCATAGACACTTGCAGTTGACATACTCAAAACCAGACCTGACATTACTGCCACATATTTTTTCTTCATAAAAAAATTCCACCTTTCTTAGTAACCATATATCTTTTGAAATACTTTGTTTTCGTTTCGATATATATACTATAAAGGTGGAACTTTAATTCTACTTTAAAGAAGCTGTGAAGATTCTGTGTTGCTGTTACCTTTTATCTGTAGTACTGATTTCCATTCACTGCTGCCACAATGCACTCGATTCCTTCAAGAATCAGATAGGCACCCACAAGTACTCCCATGGAAAAAATCGTGATCATCGGCCGGAATACCAGCAGGAATCCTACGATCAATCCGAGAATATTCAAAATCATCGAAATATAATAGTAGGTTGTTCCAAAATGCATTCTCATATACTGAAGATGGGAAAGTCTGGAGACACAGTGTGCAATAATCCAGATTGGAAGAATCATTGCGATCGCCCAGGTTCCTGCACCTGGATGAACGATCAGCATAAAACCTGCCATCACACTCAAAATTCCTGTTATCAGAGAAAGGATGGGACCGAATCCGGTAAAGCGTTCCATTCTGACATACAGAATAATATCTGCAATTCCTGTGAGTATCGCAAGAACTCCACATACGATTACGATCCAGGTAATGATTCCTACGGGCTGTCTCACAATAAAAAGTCCAAAGATAATCAGAATGATTCCTATGATCAGTTCTGTCCATCCGATATCAGACTGTCTTCTCATAGTGCTCATCCTCCTTTGCTTCAATCTTCTTTTCGTTTCCTTTGAGGATTGCCATAAACTCATCTCCTGTGATTGTCTCTTTTTCATAGAGATAATTTGACAGTTCATCAAGTTTCTGGCGATTATCCATAAGGATTTTCTTTGCTT
>ENA-ORTB01004287-ORTB01004287.1-human-gut-metagenome-genome-assembly--contig:-NODE-4287-length-9965-cov-2.364783_pt1 | contig 9965 bp, 7 predicted proteins | sample MGYA00241905_ERZ509174 | MGnify/ENA primary metagenome ERZ509174 (study PRJEB26280, sample SAMEA2338851) | human gut metagenome | biome: human gut; feature: human-associated habitat; material: faeces...
AGTAATAAAAACACCAAACGGACGGATATCTTCCGTCCGTTTTTTTGTACAAAAAAAGACACGCTTACGATCTTGTAAACGTGTTTTTTTATGCTTTTACAGTGCCTGCATGAGTGTCGATAATGTTGTTTATACATACGTAAAGATAAGGCTTAAGCTCGCCAATGTCCACAGGCTCGTTGTAAAGTATGGACGAGTAGCAGGTTGAGCTTACAAGCTCAACTATCATGAATATCATGACCTCAGGCTGAACAATATTATATGGAGCGTCAGCAAGCATAGCGTCATAAATGTTGCGGAAGTCGATGTCATCGTCCTTTATAGGCGACGTAAGAGCGTGCTTGAAAACGCCCCAGCTAAGATTCTTTGCAATAAAAGTCAAAAGCGACTTGTTATCGTTTAGCTGGTTGATGATGTTGTCAACAATAAAAATAATTCGTTCGTTAAAGGTAAGCTTCTTGCCGCTCGCATTTAATGCCTCGATAGCGTTTCTGAAAAGCTGTGACGACTTGTGAGAAACAAGCTTGTTTCTTATGTCATATTTGTCCTTGAAATAAAGATAAAACGTTCCTTTCGCCACACCAGCGTTGTTCACGATGTCTGAAATGGAGGTCTTGCTCACTCCCTTGGTGGTAAAAAGACTAAAAGCCGTGTTAAGCAGAGAGTCCTCCTTTACCTTTTTATTGGTATCAAGCTTGCCCATTTTAACACGTCCTTCCTTATTATAATATATACAATTTGTATGCCACACATACACAGGTTTAATGTGGTTGACACTGTATTTATTATAATACAAATTCTTGTTAAAGTCAACGGAGCAAAATGACCAATAGTCACTTGTGACCGTTGGTCATTTTGTGCAACTCTACAAAAAGAATGACTAATGGTCATTTTACTATTGACTGTTGGTCATTTTCGTTGTATACTATGAATTGTAAGAGACCGAAAGGTCAAAAACTATGTGAAGGGAATGACATTTGATGCAGAAATTTGGCAGAGGAGTTGTAAAGCTCCGAGTACCGATACTCATAGTCAGCGTTCTGCTGCTGATACCGTCAATATTCGGATTTGTCAGCACAAGAATAAACTATGATATTCTTTCATACCTCCCGTCAGACATTGAAACCATGAAAGGTCAGGATATAATGCTTGACGAGTTCGGCAAGGGTGGCTTTTCGCTGGTAATGCTTGACGGCATGGAGGATAAGGACGTTGAAAAGGTCAAGGAGAAGATCGAAAAGGTAGACCACGTTTGCGATGTTCTCTGGTATGACACCTTGGCAGACGTTTCACTTCCAAAGGAAGTTCTTCCTGATGATATTTACGATTTCTTCAATACAGATAACTCCACAATGATGGCTGTCTTTTTTGACGAAGCGACCTCCGCTGACGGCTCACTTGAAGCTGTCAAGGAGATAAGAAGCATCGCAGGCGAGCAGTGTTTCGTAAGCGGTATGTCGTCAGTCGTTGAGGATATCAAGGACCTGACAATGCAGGAAGCTCCGATGTATGTTGTTATCGCAGTAATACTTACAAGTATCATACTTGCACTTACAATGGATTCGTTCCTTATCCCACTGTTCTTTATGCTCAGCGTGGGCATGGCGATAGTCTATAACATGGGAACGAACTTCATACAAGGCGAGATATCGTTCATCACCGAAGCTCTTGCAGCCGTGCTTCAGCTTGCGGTAACGATAGACTACTCGATCTTCTTGTGGCACAGCTACAAAGAGGAGAAAGAAAAGCACCCTGGTGACAACAAAGAGGCTATGGCAGTCGCCATCGGCAAAACTATCACCTCAGTTGTTTCAAGCTCCATAACAACAGTTGCAGGCTTCCTTGCACTTTGCTTCATGAGCTACGAGCTTGGCATGGACATGGGTATCGTAATGGCAAAGGGCGTTGTTATTGGCGTTATCTGCTGCATAACAGTTCTCCCGTCAATGATACTTGTCTTCGATAAGGCACTTGAAAAAACAATGCACAAAGACCTTGTTCCAAGCCTTGAAAAGCCTTCAAAGTTCATTATCAAGCACCATGCAGCATTTATCGTACTCTTTATAGTTGTACTTATCCCTGCCGTATATGGTCAGATAAACACCAATGTCTACTATAACCTGACAGATACTCTTCCAAAGGATCTCAACAGTGTTATCGCAAACACAAAGCTAGATGAGGAATACCACATGGCAACGACCCATATGCTCCTGGTTGACGCTGATATGCAGCCAAAGGAAGTAAACTCTATGCTCGACGAAATGGGCAAGGTTGATGGTGTAAGCTTCTCAATGTCACTGGATACTCTTATCGGTCCGTCTATCCCTCGTGAGATAGTTCCTGATTCAGTAACAAAGATACTCAAGAGCGACAAATGGCAGCTCATGCTAATAGGCTCTGAATATAAGGTAGCTTCTGATGAAGAGAATGCCCAGATAGATGAGCTTAGCAAGATACTTAAATCCTACGATAAGGACGGAATGCTTATCGGTGAGGCGGCGGCAACAAAAGACCTTATCGACATAACAGATCATGACTTCAAGGTAGTAAATATAGTTTCTATTGCCGCTATCTTTATCATTATTCTTATTGCACTGCGTTCAGTTTCACTGCCGATCATTCTGGTAGCCGTTATCGAATTTGCTATCACAGTAAACATGGGTGTTCCGTGCTTTACAAATACCACCATACCGTTCATAGCGTCGGTAGTAATCGGTACTATCCAGCTTGGTGCAACAGTTGACTACGCTATCCTTATGACAACAAGATATAAGACCGAGCGTAACGCAGGCAAAGATAAGCACGAAGCTGTCACTATTGCACTTACCACTTCAATGAAGTCTATCATGGTCAGCGCACTTGGCTTCTTCGCTTCAACATTCGGTGTTGGCGTATATTCAAGCGTAGATATGATCTCACAGCTTTGTACGCTCATGTCAAGAGGTGCAATAATCAGTATGATAACTGTTATCTGCATACTTCCTTCAATGCTTATGCTGTTCGATAAGGTAATAATCAATACAACAATGGGCATGAAGAAAAAAGAAAATAAGCTTTATAAGCTTCCTGAAATAAACTAATTCGTAAAGGAGATATAGTTATGAAAAAGTATTCAAGAGTTCTTGCAGGCATACTTGCCGTACTTCTTTCCGCAGGCTGCACAGGTCTTTATGCAGCAGCTCAGTCAGACAGCTCTTCCGCTGTCGACAGCACTGCCTCAATAACAAAGAGCGAATCAGATAAAAAAGATACAAAAGATACAAAGAAAGCTGATAAGTCTGACAGTGATACAGAAAAGCAGGCTAAGGAAGAAACAGTTTATGTTATCACTGACGCTTCCGGCAACAAGACAAAAACAGTCGTTTCCAACTGGCTGAAAAACCCACAGGGCGTAAAGAAGCTGGAGGACGTTTCCAACCTGACAAATATCGAGAATGTTAAAACAGACGAGGGCTTTACAGCCAATGGTGATAAGCTCACATGGGATACCGAGGGCGGAGATATCTACTATAAGGGCTATACCGATAAGGCACTCCCGGTTGATGTAAAGGTAACATATACCCTTGACGGCAAGGAGATAAAGCCTGAGGACCTCGCAGGTAAGAGCGGTAAGCTTACAGTAAGATATGACTATACGAACAACGATAAGAAAACTGTCAAGATAAACGGCAAGAAAACAGATATCTATGTTCCATACCTTATGGCAACAACAGCTATCCTTGATACTAACGTTTATTCAAACGTTGAAGTAACAAATGGCAAGCTCATTTCAGACGGAAGCAGACAGATACTTATAGGCGTTGCAATGCCTGGCCTTACAAAGAGCCTTGATCTTCAGGATAACGAAGATATCGAGATACCGGAGTACGTTGAGTTCACAGCAGACGTAAAGGACTTCGAGTCAACAACTGCTCTCACAGTCGCAACATCTGACATCTTCTCAAAGCTTGACCTTAGCGATATCGGTGATGCTGACGATCTTCAGGATAAGCTTGATGAGCTTTCTGATGCTACAGACGAGCTTGTAGACGGCACAGCGGAGCTTTATGCAGGCATCAAGAAGCTGTCCGATTCCTCAGGAACACTTATCACAGGTATCGACAAGCTTTATTCAGGCTCTAAGTCACTTGACGATGGTGCAAAGACACTTAACAGCGGTGCAACAAAGCTTCGTGACGGAGCAAAGACCCTTGATTCTTCAACAGGTGAGCTTATGAGAGGTATCTCCACAGCTCATAGTGGTTCAACAGCCCTCCTCGGTGGTTTTGATCAGGTAAACAGTGGTATGTCAACCTTGAAGAATGGCTCATCATCACTTTCAAGCGGACTTTCACAGGTATCCTCAGGCGCACAGCAGGTAAATAACGGTGCTGCAAGCCTTGCCGCAGGCACAAATAAGCTTGTTACAGGCGTAGGCGACCTCCAGGCAGGCTCTAAAAAGCTTGCCGCAGGCACAAAGCAGACCTATGATGGTTCAACTGCACTGAAAAAAGGCGTTGCAACACTTAATGCAGGCGTTTCCACACTCTATGAAAAGGTGCAGTCACTCCCTGCAAGCGTTGAACTTCTTTCAAATGGCATAACAAAGGTAGATAACGCACTTACACAGTCTATCGCATACGACCAGCAGGTACTCGCAGGACTTGAGCAGCTTCTCGGCAATTACGAAGAAGGCTCAGCAGAGTATACGAGCATAAGCAATATGATAGCAGCCGTAAATGGCTCTATCCAGTATCAGCAGGGCGCACAGAGCGGCCTTGGCGATGTTTCAACAGGTGTCGGCACAATGGCAACCGAGGGCAAACAGCTTGTTGACGGCGTAACTCAGATATACAATGGTCTTAACGATAAGAAGAAAGGTCTTGTCGCAGGCGTTGATAATTTGAATACAGGACTTAAAACAGTAAACGAGGGTGCTTCTGCACTTAAAACCGGTATCGGCACACTTGCTAAGTCCAGCAAGGAGCTTAACAATGGTGCAGCTACACTCTCCGCAGGTACAAAGAACCTCTCCGCAGGAGTAAACTCAGCACAGGCAGGCGCAAGCAAGCTTGATAAGGGCGTTGACAGCCTGAACTCAGGCGTATCAAAGCTTTCAAACGGTGCAAAAACTCTTGACAGCGGTCTTGGTCAGCTTGACAACGGCAGCAAGCAGCTAAAAGACGGTACTGCAACACTCTATTCATCACTTGTAGAGCTTGCACAGGGTACAACAACACTTTCAAGCGGCAGTGCAGAGCTGTTCAGCGGTATCGGTCAGCTCAAAGACGGCAGCTCACAGCTTTCATCTGGTGTTAAGAAACTTGAAAGCGGTGCAAAGACCCTTAAAGACGGCATGGCTAAGTATAAGGACGAGGGCATCGGCAAGCTCCTTGACATCTACAACAACGACCTCAAGGGACTTATCGACAGACTTGACGCTCTCAAGACAGCAGCCGAGGATTCAACAACATTCTCAGGCGCAGCCGATGGCGTTGAAAGCTCAGTTAAGTATATTTACGAAACTGCGGCTATTGAAAAAGCAGACGAGTAATTTTTACTTCCCACACATAGCAAAGACCCCCTTGGACAGAAATGTCCGAGGGGGTCTTTGTATTTATAAACATATTATCTGTAAAAAAAACGGACGGAATCTCTCCGCCCGTTTTATATATCCTACTGTCTTAGATAAACGCCGTTTTCTTCGATGTAGTCCTCCATGTCCTGCTTGTATTCAAGATCAAGGGAATCTTTAGGAAGTGCCTTGAGTGCTCTCTGACCAATGTCTTTTCTGAAATGCTCTCCCTCAAACTTTATCTTGGAAACAGCCTCGTAAGACTTGTCCAGTGCGCCCTGAAGCGTGTAAGCATTGCAGGTAACACCCAGAACACGACCGCCGTTTGTGTAGAATTTGCCGTCCTCATACTTAGTGCCTGCGTGATAAATAAACGCGCCGTCTACCTGACCCTTGTCGTCCATACCGAACATCTCGATACCCTTTTTGTACTTAACAGGATATCCTCCGCTGGCCATAACAACACAAGTGCAGTAACCCGACTTCCAGCCGATCTTGACATCAGCCAGCCTGTGTTCATAAATAGCCTCAAATATCTCGCAAAGATCCCCATCCAGCATAGGAATAACTACCTGCGTTTCAGGGTCGCCGAAACGGCAGTTGTATTCAATTACCTTTGGACCATTAGGGGTGAGCATAAGTCCGAAATACAAACAGCCCTCAAAAGTCCTGCCCTCAGCGTTCATTGCATTGATAGTCGGCAGAAAGATCTTCTCCATGCACTCCTTGGCAATGTCCTCAGTGTAGTAAGGGTTAGGTGCAACAGTACCCATTCCGCCTGTGTTCAGACCCTTGTCGCCGTCCAATGCTCTCTTGTGATCCATTGAAGAGATCATAGGAACAACAGTCTTGCCGTCAGTGAATGAAAGCACAGAAACCTCAGGACCTGTGAGATATTCCTCCACAACGATAGTGGAACTGCTCTCACCGAACTGCTTGTCATCTATCATTGAGTGTATAGCCTCCACAGCCTCTTTCTCACTCTCCGCCAGAATAACGCCCTTGCCAAGTGCAAGTCCGTCAGCCTTTATAACAGCAGGGTATGTGTTCTGTTCCTTGACATATTTTATAGCGTCCTCACTGTTTGTGAACACCTCGTATTTGGCTGTAGGAATATTGTATTTCTTCATAAGATCCTTAGAAAAGACCTTTGAACCCTCGATTATAGCCGCATTTTTCTTAGGACCAAAGGTCTTGAAACCCTCAGCCTGCAAAGCGTCTACCATTCCAAGTACAAGCGGATCGTCAGGTGCAACAGCCACCATGTCTACTTTAAGCTTCTTTGCCAGAGCCACAACGCCCTCGATATCCGTTGCCGCAACATCAAAACATTCTGCATAGCGTGAAATGCCACCGTTTCCGGGTGTGCAGTAAAGCTTTCCTACCTTAGGGGACTCCGCAAGCTTCATAACGATAGCGTGTTCACGTCCGCCTCCGCCAACAACTAATATGTTCATTTTCAGACCTCCTCAGTGTGTTTTTTCCAATTATAACAATACCGCACACCTATGCTGTGCGGTATCGTCATTTATTTACTTCGTATATTATTACTTAAGCTCAAAGCTGTCAAGAACTGTCTTGAACTCGTCAGAAAGCTTGCTGTAAGCGTTCTCGCTTGCACCATATGTGATAACAACAAGGTTGCCGTTGTCAGAAGTGATTATCTGATTGAGCAGTACCTTCTGTGAGCCGATCTCGCCTGTTACGTCAACAATGTAAGCGTCCTTGGCTGCAAACTTATCTTCCTTGTCGTTTGTAACAGTGTAGCCGTCCATGGAATTATATGTTTGCTTGATCTGGTCAGCATAATCACTTGCTGTAAGACCATTGAGCAGATCGTTTGACATTGAGATAACGTTGATAGAAGCAGACTCAAGCTCAGCATCATCGCCTGCGTCAGCGTATGTGAACATTACGTCAACACCAGCGGATTCCTGCATTGCCCACTTCTTTGAGTCGATCTTGAAAGTATACAGATCGCTTGTGTAAACGTCATTCTCATATGTGCCTTTAGCCTCGTCGCCAGTGCTTGTTGTGTCGTCAGCAGAAGTTGTTGTGTCTGCAGCTGATTCCTCTGGCGCAGCAGTTGTAGTTGTTGTGTCAGCCTTAGACTCGACAGCAGGTGCAGCTGTAGTTGTAGTAGTTGTTTTAGCCTCAGCCTTTGACTCACTGCTTGAATCGCTTGACTCTGAGCAGCCTGTAACTGCAAATACCATTGACAGTGCCATGAGTGATGCAAGTAACTTTTTCATAATAAATTTCTCCTTTTCTTCTTGACCTTTATTGTTTTGCATTAATGCACAAAAATTAGTGATGGAACAATCTTATTCCGGTGAATGCCATTGCCATGTTGTACTTGTTGCAAGTCATGATAACATGATCGTCCCTGATAGATCCGCCCGGCTCGGCAATGTAAGCCACACCGCTCTTTTTAGCTCTCTCTATGTTGTCACCGAATGGGAAGAAAGCGTCAGAACCAAGGCAAACGCCTGTGTTCTTTGCAAGCCATTCCTTCTTTTCAGCCTCAGTGAGCACCTCAGGCTTTACCTTGAATGTGTTCTGCCATACGCCCTCAGCCAGTACATCATCATGCTCGTCAGAAATGTAAACGTCGATAGCGTTATCTCTGTCAGGACGTCTTATGTTGTCAACGAACTGAAGTCCCAGAACCTTTGGGTGCTGTCTGAGCCACCAGATGTCAGCCTTGTTTCCTGCCAGTCTTGTGCAGTGTATTCTTGACTGCTGACCTGCACCGATACCGATAGCCTGACCGTCCTTTACATAGCATACGCTGTTAGACTGTGTGTATTTAAGTGTGATAAGTGAGATAACAAGATCAGTTTTCTTGTCCTCAGGGATCTCCTTGTTGTCTGTCACGATATTTGTGAGCATATCGTTGTCTATTTTCAGCTCGTTTCGACCCTGTTCAAAAGTTACGCCGAAAACCTGCTTTCTCTCAATAGGTGCAGGAACATAGTTCTCATCTATCTTGATGATGTTGTATGTACCCTTTCTCTTTGACTTGAGTATCTCAAGAGCCTCGTCAGTGTAGCCCGGTGCAATGATACCGTCAGAAACCTCTCTCTGAATCATCTTTGCAGTGCAAGCGTCACACTCGTCAGAAAGTGCGATAAAATCGCCGTATGATGACATTCTGTCAGCACCTCTTGCTCTCGCATAAGCGCTTGCAAGTGGAGTAAGCTCGCCAAGATCGTCAACAAAATATATCTTCTTTTCGACCTCGCTCAAAGGCTTGCCGATAGCAGCGCCCGCAGGTGAAACGTGCTTGAAAGAAGTTGCCGCACACATACCTGTTGCCTTTTTAAGCTCTCTTACCAACTGCCAGCCGTTGAATGCGTCAAGCAGATTGATGTAACCAGGCTTGCCGTTGAGTACCTGGATAGGAAGATCCTTGCCCTCCTCCATAAATACTCTTGACGGCTTCTGATTAGGGTTGCAGCCGTATTTCAAAAGCATTTCATTTGCCATAATTTTTACCTCCTGTTTATATGAATAAGCCTTAGTTCATTGCAAATATTGCCACTCCTGCCATTACTGCCACAAGCAGTACCGCAGCGAATGAGATATAGAAAAGCAGTATGAGCTTGCCCTTGCTTTTCTCCTTAACGTCCCACTTCTTCGAGGGGATACTAGGTCTTGTCACACCCATTATTATCGGCATGATGAGCAGATATCCAAGCATACCGAGTATAAGGTTTATGCTCGGCGTATCGTCCATATTCTTCATGAGCAGAAAAATAGGTATCACAATAAGAATGTGCGCCAGCACCATGAATACTCGCCATATCCTGCGCTGTTTTATCTTTTTGTCCCTTATGCCGTTGAGTTCTTCCTCAGAAGCTTTTCTCTTTAGAAATTCTTCCTGCCTGAGCCTTACTTCTTCAAGCTTCGCCTCATCAACTATCTTGACCGTCCTGGTGCCGTCGTCAATGTAGTTCTGAGTGCCGCAGTAAGGGCAGTAGACGATCTTCTTATCGTCCTCTATCGTTATTTCACCGCCGCAGTTTTTGCACTGAAGTGCGATAAGTTCCAACTTGCTCCCCCCTGACTATTTGATGAAACGTAAGTAAAGCTTGCCCACTCCGAAGAATATCGCAGTGAACGTGATGTAGAAAAGCACCGCAGTTTTTATCCTGCCCATGCCCCCAGCGTTCCTCGGTTTAATAAGCGCCATTATCACAGGCAGAGCCACCCATAAGCATATGGAAGCGATTATTGCAAATACAGACTGATACATCACCGCACCGCTGAATACAAGCGTGAATATAACGTGCAAAACGATGCAAGCTATTATCCACCCCTGCTTCTGTGAAGCGTTCTTGTATCTGCCGCTCGCCTCCTCGTCACGAAGCTTCTGGTCAAAGTCTGATACCTCTTTATTGAGCTTTAT
>ENA-ORTB01004298-ORTB01004298.1-human-gut-metagenome-genome-assembly--contig:-NODE-4298-length-9938-cov-7.764646_pt1 | contig 9938 bp, 9 predicted proteins | sample MGYA00241905_ERZ509174 | MGnify/ENA primary metagenome ERZ509174 (study PRJEB26280, sample SAMEA2338851) | human gut metagenome | biome: human gut; feature: human-associated habitat; material: faeces...
AAAAAATCATGCTAAAATTGTATTCCAACCCACAAATTGATAAAAAATTATGCTAAAATTACATTGGGTTGAAGGCATTGCATTCCAACCCACAAATTGATAAAATATTATGTTATAATTACTAACTACTTCCCATATCGGGAGTTACTGGCCGATCCACATATTGTTATTATTTTATTGGCAAAATAGCAATATGTGGCCAGGCAGTAAATTGGGATACGTGAGAGTTGTATGATGCTTATAAGATTGTAAAATGACAAAGAAACTTAGAGAAGCAAGAATAACGTTTGTAAAACATTTTAAATATTCACCAAATTTTCCGTCTGCAATGGATTTTGATCAGGATGCCTATGCAGAAGAACTGTTAAAATGTGTCGAAGATGACTTTGATTATACAATTAAAAAATATGGAACAAAGATTCCGGAAGAGATGCCTAAACCTGAAATAATTTGGGATTAACTATCACCAGTCGGGCACTAAAATTGACAAGTATTGTTTAAGATAGTATATTTTTTTGCTGAGGAAGAGAAGAAACTTAAAGAAGAAAGTGACAAGTTAAAGGAATGGCCAAAACTTATATAGGATACCACCAGTCTCTCTCGGACAGTAGCAAGCCCTTTTTATTATACCTTTTTATTCTATAAACTTCTTGTTTACGTGACCTACTTTTCCCTTGTATCGTACTTTAGCATCAGTAGCGTTTTCCGCCTCATGCATATATTTTTCATTCTGCTGTACTGCACGATTTGCCTTAAGCTATTCAAAATATTAGACAGCACCTTATGCTTATCTTGCAAAGCAGTCAAACTATTGGCATTCTCTGCATATTTTTCCTTAACAAGACCCAATTCAGATCTCATTGTAGCTAATTTTTTACTACACGCTGTCACTGCACTTTTAAACTCTTTTTCCCCGTCTAATACAATTGATGCCCCAATCTTTGCTTTATTTGCCATAAATTCCTCCAATCAAAAAGGAGACCTTTTACAGTCTCCTAATCGCTTTTCTTTATATTTCTATTTTCACCTGGCTATTTTTCAAGTTTTGACCAGTTCTCCAATCTGTCCATATATTCATTTTCCCTCTCTTCGTCCATTTCTCGACATAACTTCTGATATGCAGTCGGCTGCTCAACATCCTGTTTGTGATGGATAACCATTTGCATCAATGTCAATACAACCAAGGTCATACCCATTGCCATGACACAATATCCGCAAAATGTGTTTATAAACACTTTGACGAAAAAACCAAAAGCCGAAAATGCTAATCCCAAAAATATATCCTTGCCATATTTGCAATACTTAAAAATTAAATATATGGTCCCTATAATCGCAACACCCGCTGGCATAGCCGTATAATACATAATCATCCCCCGTTCCTACAACAATTATTATTATACTAATATTATAATCCAAAACATCCTTATTTACAACAAAAAATCCCCTATTATATCGCTAAAAATCAAAATCTATAGGCTTTTCTATCTCATTTTCTGCTTTTATCAAATGCTCATAGGTTTGCCCTGTTTTATGTAACATATTCTCAACATCAAACAGCCTCATATATGCTTGATACAATTCTTGATACTCTTCAAACGAGAGCCACATTGTTTCCGTGTGACTAAAACCCAGGATTGCACAATATTGCCAGAGGCAATTTATTATTTTTTCAGTCTTATTTGATCTGCTTCGTTTAGTATGCCATGATATTGCTTCTTTGTCGTAGATTTGCTCCATAAGTCTTGAAAACAAAAATCATGATTTTCTAATGTGCCTTTTAAATTAGATGCTCTGATAAAATCGCTTTTAAAACTGCTGGTTGACTTGCTGTTGGTCAACTCCTTTGCCGTATTTACATTACAGCTTCTAACGATTTCATCTTCCAGATTTTCAACCTGTGTGATGCATAGCACCTTAGAAATAGCAGTTTCTCGTTTGAGTAATTCGATATTTTCAAATAAAATGTCCGTGTTGTCTGTATCTGTGTCAAAAACTAATACTGCTGTCGTCCCCTTTTTCAAAGTCTTTAACTGTGCCTGTCTTAATTTATCCTGTATAACATTACGTTTTATGACTTTTCCGGGTTGGATCAGACGCATATCTGTCTTTAATATCTTTAACAGCTTTTCCTCGCATTGTCCCTCAACATAATATACATAGTTTTTATCTGCCATTACCGAATATCACCTCTCCTAAATATCCAATATATCGTAAATCAAATCCGTTGCCGGTGCCGATGAAAAAAGATCATTTTCTACTGCTGATTTTAATGAATCGGTACTCCTCTTCAAGATTTCACCTGCGTTGATACATTCAATCTTGCTATCTTCTCCATATATATCCGTTTTAAATTCATACGTTTTAATATATGACAAAGATAGCGCGGATTCTGTTCAGGCGAAATACCACAGATGTGGTAATTTCATACCACATCTGTCTTACAGAAAATCTGCCCGCATCGGAGTAAATGTGTCAATCAGCACGCCTGCTTCGAGACAAACACAGCCATGAGGTTTATTAGGAGCCACATAATAGCCATCTCCTGCCGATAGTATTTCTTTCTGTTCGCCAATCGTTAATTCGAACTTTCCACTTACCACATAAGTAGCCTGACTGTGATGATGTTCGTGCATTGTGCCGACAGCTCCTTTTTCAAACTGCACTTTTACCATCATCAACTGTTCGTCATAACCCATTATCTGACGACGGATTCCCGGACCCGGGTTCTCCCACTTCAGTTCCTTTTCAAACTGGAAGACTTCACTACACATCTTCATATTTATCAAATATTAATCTATTAAATAAAAACAAAGATAGCCTTTTAGTCCATTGACAGCAAAAAATCTCATAAATTATCCTGAAATTACTCGACTTAAAACAAGATTGAGTAATGTCTTATTTTTTATGTCAGAATAATCGTTATCTTTGTACGGATCATCTGATATGCATCAATTACATTCACTATTAATCTCTCTCTTATGAACACATTGAAAACTGTCTACATAGCTACTATTATCACCGGATTATTCACCGGACTGTTCTTATCTTCTTCCGCATCCGCGCAAGATATCTCAGGAACTTGGCACGGAAAACTGACTGTTCCCACCGGGTCGCTGACTATCGTATTCCATATCAACCAAGCGGCTCAAGGAACTTATGTAACAACGCTCGACAGTCCCGACCAGGGAGCCAACGGCATAAAGACACAAGCTACCTCTTTCAGTGATTCCATATTAACTATTCAGATACCTGTTATTCATGCTTCCTACAAAGGAAAATTGAAAAGTGACAAAACGATAACCGGAACATTCACACAAGGAATGCCTATCCCATTGAACCTGGAAAAGGGAGAAGCAAGCCGTCCCAAACGTCCGCAGGAACCTCAACCACCTTTCCCTTATAAAAGTGAAGAAGTTACAGTAAGAAACGAACAGGACGGAATTAACCTTGCGGGGACATTAACTCTTCCCGAAAAGGGAAATAAATTTCCGGCAGTAGTGTTGGTGACAGGAAGCGGTGCGCAGAACCGGGATGAGGAGATCATGGGACACAAGCCTTTCCTAGTCATTGCCGACTATCTGACGAGGAACGGAATCGCCGTATTACGCTGTGATGATCGTGGCACAGCCGCCTCACAAGGCAACCATGCAACAGCCACCAACGAGGATTTCGCAACGGACACGGAAGCTGCCATCAATTACCTGCGCGGCAGAAAAGAAATAAACACAAAGAAGATTGGCATTATCGGACATAGCGCAGGCGGAATCATAGCATTCATCGTAGCTGCCAAAGACCCGGCGATTGCGTTTATTGTTTCATTGGCAGGAGCCGGCGTAAGAGGTGACAGCCTGATGCTGAAACAAGTAGAGATGATTTCTAAATCCCAGGGAATGCCAGATGCGTTCTGGCAAGGAACGAAACCGTCGATACGAAACAGGTATGCCATACTGCAACAAGCAGACAAAACCACAGATGAACTTCAAAAAGAGTTATATGCAGATGTTACCAAAACCATGTCGTCCGAACAACTGAAAGACTTGAATACCGTACAGCAGATTTCCTCCCAGATAAGTTCCATGACCTCCCCCTGGTATCTTCATTTTATGAGATATGACCCGGCTAAAGCCATGAAAAAAATAAAATGTCCGGTACTTGCCTTAAACGGAGAAAAGGACATTCAAGTGGAGGCGGCTATGAACCTTACGGCTATCCAACAAAGAATCAGCGAGAACGGGAATAAGAATGTAACGGTAAAAGCCTACCCGAACTTAAATCATCTGTTTCAAACCTGTGAAAAAGGAACATTGGCGGAGTATGGGCAGCTAGAAGAAACCATTAGCCCAGAAGTTCTAAAAGATATAACAGACTGGATTCTTAAACATTCAGGAAAGAGCAATTGAAAAGGCAATCTCTATTAATAAAAAAAACCGCAATAATATTATTATAAACACAATTATTAAAATCCATAGTCTTACATACGCAGCATTGTATAAATTGACTTAAATCAAAATATTTCACACCGAACTCACTCTGCCCGATTTTGTTTTACCTTTGCACCCGCAAAAAAGAAAAAGGTAAAAAGTTACAGGTATCAGGTTAAGTTTGGTATGAAAAAGAGTCTTATCGCATTGGCGTTCGGCACCCTGGGATTAGGTATTGCCGAATTTGTAATGATGGGTATTTTGCCCGATGTGGCAAAAGATTTAGGGATCAGTATCCCTATGGCGGGACATTTCATTTCCGCTTATGCATTAGGCGTCTGTGTGGGTGCCCCCGTGTTGACATTAGCCCGCAAATATCCGTTGAAACATATTCTGCTGGTATTGGTTACCCTGATTATGATAGGTAATATCTGTGCTGCAACAGCTCCCAATTATTGGATATTGCTTGCTGCGCGCTTCATCTCCGGACTACCGCACGGAGCATATTTCGGCGTCGGCTCCATTGTTGCCGAAAGACTGGCTGATAAAGGGAAAGGTTCGGAAGCCGTTTCGATTATGATTGCCGGAATGACCATTGCCAACCTATTCGGTGTCCCATTGGGAACTTCTCTCAGCACTATGCTTTCCTGGCGTGCCACTTTCCTGTTGGTCGGCATCTGGGGAATCGTTATCCTGTATTACATCTGGCGCTGGGTACCTCACGTAGAAGGCTTGAAGGATACCGGCTTTAAAGGACAATTCCATTTCTTGAAGACTCCGGCTCCCTGGCTCATTCTCGGTGCTACGGCGTTAGGCAACGGTGGCGTATTCTGTTGGTACAGCTATATCAACCCTATGCTGACGAATATTTCCGGTTTCTCCACCGAAAGTATTACTCCGCTGATGATTCTTGCCGGATTCGGTATGGTCATGGGAAATCTTATCAGCGGGCGCCTCTCCGACCGCTATACACCCGGAAAAGTGGGAACTGCCGCACAAGCATTAATATGCCTTATGCTACTTCTCATTTTCTTCCTTTCTCCCTACAAATGGACGGCTGCTATACTGATGTGCCTCTGCACGGCAGGGTTGTTTGCCGTATCCAGCCCCGAACAAATACTGATTATCCGTGTGGCAAAAGGCGGCGAGATGTTGGGGGCTGCCTGCGTACAGGTCGCATTCAATCTGGGAAATGCCATTGGCGCTTATGCAGGGGGATTGACTGTTAGTGAAGGCTATCGTTACCCCGCCCTCACAGGTGTTCCTTTCGCACTGACCGGATTCATCCTGTTTCTGATTTTTTATAAGAAATATCAGGCCAGATACTAAAGGAGGTAACTAATTCAAAGTTAGCACATATTTACTCCTCATAGTTAATAAAGTCATGCATAACGAGTACTAATTAATAGTATCCGAACAACTAAATCTTAGAGAGATTAAGATTAATTTATTTCGCTCGCGTCTTGTATCAACTCATACCATACATATTAGAATTTATCACAATTGCATTTTCTTCCCCTTTTACTTGAAAATCAATAATTTATTTTTATCTTTGTGAGAAGTGTGAGTCTTTCGTTTCTAATCACCTTCAAAAACGACGAATATGAAACAACAGTATCTGTTCGACTGCTTCTCGCAGCAAGCGTTGCAAACCCTGCATCGCTACCGTGCTGTTATGTTTAGTCCTACCCTCCGTACTATGTAAATTGCAATTTGAGATTCTTTTTTCACATTTTCTCCATTTACATAATTCAGATTCTTATGGACAAACAATATCAACCGACCCTTACCGAAGTACAGGATTGGGTACTTAAACTGTATAATACTTGTGAACAAACGATTACGAAAGCCGAACGCCTGGAACAGCATAAATATGCCGTCATGGTGCAGCGCCCGCAAGACAAGAAATTCCTCGTGAAGATGCTCGACGAATCCTCGCAAATCCGCGACCGGAAGATACTCGCCAAACGTATCAAGACTCTCCTTGACCAGTACGGTGTCCCCGAATTTCTGAACAAACGGGATGCTTTCTTATTCAAAATGTATCAGGCATTCGGACATCATTTCGACTTTATCGCTATCCCGATTATCAAAAAACGCCTGCGCATGGATACCTCGCAAGTTATTATCAATGAGGAACGCCCGCAACTCACGAAGCATCTGGCTACCCGCTTCAAAGAGAAAATCGGGCAGAACGTGAATCTTTTAGGCGAGGTGGTGCTTGGCAACGAAGAAGCCGATCACCGCTATCATCACTATCTGGAAGCTCTTGAATCACCCGACATTAATTACATCTCAGTGAAAATATCGGGAATCTACGCGCAGACACACGCTCTGAACTACGAAGAAAGTTTCCCGGAACTCGTTTCACGAATGTCCGCGCTTTATCAGAAAGCCATTGATTTTCCTTATACGGACGAAGACGGAATAAAACGCTCCAAGTTCATCAACCTGGATATGGAGGAATATAAAGACGCCCACTTCACATTGCGCCTCTTCAAAGCAGTACTCAACCTGCCGCAATTCAAGAACTATTCGGCAGGAATCGTCGTACAGGCTTATCTGCCGGATGCATACGACTTCCAAACCGAGTTGCTGGAATTTGCCAAAGCCCGCGTAGACGGAGGCGGAGCTCCTATCAAAATGCGTCTGGTGAAAGGCTGTAATCTGGAAATGGAAACGGTTATCTCCTCCCTGAAAGGCTGGCCGAACCCGATTCGTCCTTCCAAAACAGAAGTTGACGCCAATTATCTGTGCCTGTTGGAACGTGGACTGATGCCCGAAAATGCCCGGGTTTTACATCTCGGGGTTGCTTCTCATAATCTGTTCTCGATCGCTTATGCTTATCTGCTGGCTCAGAAGTACGGGACAACCGGATATATGACCTTCGAAATGCTCGAAGGAATGGCGAATCATCTTTGGAGAGCGCAGTCAATGCTCGGCAACCGGGTGATTCTATATACTCCGGTAGTGAAAAACGAACATTTCCTGAACGCCGTCTCTTATCTTGTCCGTCGCATGGACGAAAATACAGCACCCGACAATTTCCTGACTCACTCCTTCAATCTGAAACCGGATACAAAAGAGTGGGACTTCCTCGCAAAGCAGTTTGAAGAAGCCTATGCTATGAAAGATCACCTCACGCATGTGTCTCCACGCGTTCAGAACCGTAATCTTCCGTACACTCCCGTCGCCCCATCGGACACAATGCAGAATGAACCGGATACGGACTTCGACTTGTCACAAAATCAGGAATGGGTGCGCCGTATCTTTGCCAAATGGAAGAAAAGCGGAACGGAAGAACCGGAAATCATTCCTTTACAGATAGGTGCGGAAACAGTAGTATGCAAAAACCGCTACAAATACCTCGACCGTTGCCAGAATGACGAGGTCTGTATCTGTGAAATGTCACAGGCGGACAGTGCTCAAGTGGAAAAGATTATCGAAATTGCCGAGACAGATCCTGCCGGGTGGAGAAAAACCACACTGGAAGAACGCCACCGGATTATGTACGAAGCAGCCAACCGGCTCGCTGATATGAGGGGTGACCTGATAGGTTGTATGTGTGCCGTAACCGGTAAAACTGTCATTGAAGGTGATGTAGAAGTATCGGAAGCGGTAGATTATGCCCGTTTCTACACGACAGCGATGAAGAAATTCGCCGCATTAGATGATATAGAGATAAAACCGAAAGGTACCATATTGGTCATTTCACCGTGGAACTTCCCGTGTGCCATTCCCGTAGGCGGTATAGTAGCCGGACTGGCGGGAGGAAACACCGTTATCCTGAAACCTGCCACCGTAGCGGCTCCGGTTGCCTGGATGTTCGCCAAAGCTTTTTGGGATGCAGGTGTACCGAAAGAGGCCTTACAAGTCATCATCACCAACCGGGAAGCGCTGAAAGTGCTGACTACCGCCCCTGCAATCAAGCATATCATTCTGACAGGAGGAACAGACACCGCCCAGAATATCGCAAGAGCCAATCCGGTAACTCCGCTATCAGCCGAAACGGGAGGCAAAAACGTCATTATCCTCACTGCATCGGGCGACCGTGACCATGCTATCATGAACATCGTCGCTTCCGCCTTCGGTAATGCCGGCCAGAAATGTTCCGCCTGCTCTCTGTTATTGGTCGAACGTTCGGTCTATGAAGACAAGAACTTCCAAAGCAAACTGAAAGATGCGGCAACGAGCCTGAAAGTAGGCAGTGTCTGGAATCCCGGAAATATTGTCGGTCCGATGATTACCAATAAGAACGACAAGTTGCTGCAAGCCTTCAACCTCGAACCGGGAGAATCGTGGCTGGTTCCTCCCCGTTTCATCGATGAGAAAGAATATATGCTGGCTCCGACCGTGAAATGGGGAGTGAAACCGGAAAACTTCTCTTTCCGAACCGAGTTATTCGGCCCTCTGCTGAGTGTTGCCTGCATCGAGAACCTTGAAGAAGGAATTAAGTTAGTCAATAGCCTGGATTACGGGTTAACTTCGGGATTACAGAGTCTTGATGAAGAGGAACAAAAGCTGTGGAAAAACTCCGTAATAGCAGGCAACCTGTATATCAACCGGGGAATCACCGGAGCAATCGTCAACCGCCAGCCATTCGGTGGAATGAAACTGTCTGCTTTCGGAGGCGGTATCAAAGCGGGAGGTCCCAATTATTGTACCTGTTTTGTAGAAATCACAGACAAGCCGGACAGCCAGACTGATTACATAGACAGTTATTTCGATGCTTGTGAGGAAGAATTTATGGACCCGAGGGATGTTAATAAGCTATACGGAGAACAGAATGTCTTCCGTTACTTACCTTTGAAAAGCATGATTCTACGTCTTTTTCCGGAAGACACAGATAGAGAGGTCAATATGATCTCATACGCCTCGGAACTATGTAGAACACCTCTCACTATCAGCTTCGACCCCTCGGATGACCGTACTGCCGCACTTACCCAATATGGCTGGCCGCTTCGAAAGGAATCGCTGGAGGACTTCCTGAAAGTGATGCCGGACTATGAAAGAGTACGTACTTGTTCTCCGAATATCCCCAAATGTATGTATGAACGTGCCGCGGAAACCAATATGTATATTGTGGCAGCGCCTCCTATGAAACAGGGACGCATCGAACTTATTCGCTACTTCAAGGAACAAAGCATTTCTTTCGAATATCACCGGTATGGTAGTATTTCCGAAGTGCCGCCTTACGAATAATTAATACTAAAATCCCCTTATTCTGTGACTTTACTTTCCATACTAAAAGTAAGCCGGAATAAGGGGAAAAGACAGAAAGTATACCAAGTTTCCTTTATTAGCTCAAAAAATGATTATCTTTGCAGACTAAAAATGAACAACTTGGTAACAAACACTCTTTTTTATCCGGGTATTGCCTCCAAATCATTGTTCATATATATGTATCCTATTGATAATAATAGAAATAATAGATTAATATGGCATTGCAATGTGGTATTGTTGGACTACCGAACGTGGGTAAGTCGACACTTTTCAACTGTTTGTCGAATGCGAAAG
>ENA-ORTB01004303-ORTB01004303.1-human-gut-metagenome-genome-assembly--contig:-NODE-4303-length-9919-cov-4.379461_pt1 | contig 9919 bp, 8 predicted proteins | sample MGYA00241905_ERZ509174 | MGnify/ENA primary metagenome ERZ509174 (study PRJEB26280, sample SAMEA2338851) | human gut metagenome | biome: human gut; feature: human-associated habitat; material: faeces...
CGGCGCACCGGCAGCGATCCCGTTCTCGGCGCTGCTGTGCCACACGGCGGTGTTCGGAGCCTGCTGCACCGGCAAGACCACGCTGGTGAAGAACCTGCTGGTGGACCTGTGGGCCCGGCAGCAGACCCCCTTCGTGGTGTTGGAAGCGGCCAAGAAAGAGTACAACGCTCTGCTGGGGCAGATTCCTTCGCTTATGGTCTATACCTCCGGTGCCGATGGCCCATTGCTACGCATCAATCCACTGCGCCCGGAAGACGGCACGCTCATAGAGAACCACGCCGCCGCCGTTACGCTGGCGATGACGGCTTCCACCGGTGCAGAGCACCCCATCCCGGAGGCGTTCAGCGGCCTGCTGCAACAGACCTACCACCGCTTTGGCTGGGAGTACGGCATGGCGGCCTACACCGACCCGGCAAAGCCCTTCCCGACCTTTGCCGATGTGCTGGCCGGGGTGGAGGACTATGTCGCCCACCACGCCCGCTATGGGCCTGAGGTGCGCCAGAACCTGACCGGTGCGCTGGAACTGCGCGCCGAGACCATGACCAGCGGTGCGCTGGGCCGCGTGTTCGCCGACCCCTTTGGCATGACGGCAAAGCAGTTGCTCACGGTGCCTACGGTGCTGGAACTGGCGGATTTTTCAGAGGAGGCCACAGCTTTCCTTATGAACATCCTGATGTTCCGCTTTCAGTCCTACCTGCAGCGGCTGCCCGAGTCATCGGTACTGCGGCGGCTCATCGTGCTGGAAGAAGCCCACAACGTGTTCCGCAAAACCGACACCGAGGACAGCGCACTAGCCCGCTCCAACCTAGCCTTCGACAAGATGTTTGCCGAGATCCGTGCCAGCGGCACCGGCCTTGTCCTCAGCGACCAGCGGCCCTCCCTGATGCCGGATTCCGTCATGGCCAACACCGCCGTCAAGCTGTGTCTGGGCATGGATTCCGGCGAGGACCGGGGCTGCATGGGCAGCGTCATGGACCTTTCGGTGCTGCAGCGCCGTGCCCTGCACGCTTTCCGGCCCGGCGAATGCCTGATGACGGTGCGGGGCACCCCCGGGGTGTTCCACCTGCAGACGGAAAAGCCCGGCACATCCGGGAGCTTTACGGCGGCCTGCCTTGTGTGCGGCAGCCGGTTCCGCTGCAGGAAAAGTGCCGTGCAGGGCCTGCTGGCCCCGCTGGATGCCGGGCAGATGCAGTACCATCTGGCCCGCATCCGTGCCGATCCCTACAACATCTCTGTGCTTGCGGAGAACATCGAACAGATGCTGCAGCAGTTGCACATCACGGCGGCAGCACCTACAAAGCTCTGCCTGCTGGGCGAAATGCTGACCGGAGCCGGGGTGCCGCTGGGCGAGAGCCGACAGATCGTGACCGCATACCATAACCACCTGAAAGGAGGAACTGTATGAGCGAGATCAGCGGCGGCAGCGCCGAGAACGATGAGATGAACACTCCCGAAACAGGCGGCGAGACAGGCCAGACCGGCTCCGGGGGCACCGAAGGTCTTGCGGGCGGGAACCTGGAGAGCGTCCAGCTGGACGAGGGCAGCGAAGTACCGCCCGCCGCCCCAGCAGCCGAAATCACCCCTGCCCTGGCAACAGAGGTGCAGGAGCTCAGCCCGCAGCAGCAGGCTGAGGTCATCCACCAGAATACCATTGCCAGTATCCTACAGGAGAACGGGGCCTACTTTTCGCCCAAGGATGCGGCCCGGGTCAGCCAGGGTGCAGACAGCATCCGGGTGGTGCAGGACCTTGGCGAGGGGGTGACCGGCGGCTACCGCTACAGTGAAGGGAAAAGCTCGATCCAGCTGCTTGCCACCAGCAAAAACCAGCTGGAACGCTCTGCCATCCATGAGACGGTGCACTGCAGCAGCTTCAACCGGGAGATCATCGTGCCCGAGCCGTCAAAGGGCGGCCACACGGTCTACAATACCGTAGGCACCCGTCAGTCATCCTGGTTCAAGTCGGATAAGAACGGCGAAATCTCCAACTATACAGAGAAAGGCAGAGGAATGAACGAGGGTATCACGACCATGTACACAAACCGGGAGCTGGCCAAGGTTAGCCAGGAACGCGCCCTTGCCGCCCAGCGCCAGCAGATCTACGGCCATGCCACAGACCTGTGCACAGCACTGGAAGGGCAGGTTGGCGAAGCACCCATGAAGGAAGCCTTCTTTGGCGGCAACATGAAGGCGCTGGAAGACAAGGTGAACGAACTGGCAGGGGATAAAGTGTTCGACAGCCTACGCGACTGCCTGGACCGTGCCATTTCCGATGACTATACTGAACGTGTGGCCGCCACCCGGGAGGCACAGGAGATCCTGGCCCGGATGGCAGAGAGGAGCAAAAAATGATGATCGATCTGGTATTTGATTATATGGCAGCAAAAGGCGTTGTCTTTTATAGCCAGGAGGAGATGAAGACCGCCGAGGCGGGCATCCGGGAGTATCTGCAGTGCAATGGCATCCCGGAAGAAAAAAACGACGAATATTACCGTGATTACCTGCACAGGGGGCTGGATATCATCGACCCTGCGGACCTGAAAGCCTATTTTCTGCACCGGAAGGCGATCAGCCTTGTGGTGCAGCTGCGAATCGAGCAAGCCCACGCAGGCGGCGTGCTCAAACCGGAGCGTGCTGTCCTGCTGCGCGAAGCGCTGGCCGAACTGTACCGTGCAGGGCTGGGGGAACGCTATGTGCCCACCGAAGAGCAGGCCCGCATCGCAGGGAGTTCCGTCTGATGGCCGGGGCACCGGAGTTCCCGGCGTGGGCCGTGGAAGAAGCTGCCCGGCAGCTGCAGATCACCCTGCGGCAACTGCACCATGCACAGGGTACCCTGTATTTCTGCACCCTGCCCAGCGGGCTGAGATTTGATCTGTACGCCGGTTTAGACGGCACGCTGCAGTGCTGGCGGCTGGTAGATGGCTCCAGGTGGGAGAAAGACCGCCGCATGGAATGCCGTGACCCTTCTCGGAACGGGCCCGCTGTGGGGGTGGAACCCACAGGGGAAGGTACGCTCCGCATCTATGCCGAGCAGCACATCGATCCGGAAGAGCCAGACCCGGAGAAGAAAATCCTGAAATTGCTGCGTGGGTATGCGGAGCTGATCAGCGCACCGGAAATGCAGCACCTGGGGCTGTAAACTGCTGGGTGATACACATTGCACGGCAGAGCTGGTATACTGGAACCAGAAAAAACAAAGGAGTGAATTACCATGCAAGTGATCCAAAAAAGCAGCAGCGGCACCCAGAGCTTTCCGCTGGATGCCATGCTTCTGGCGCAGCGGACGGTGTTCCTGACCGGTGAGATCAACACCAGCACGGTCAACGCCATCATCCAGCAGCTTCTGTTTCTGGAAAGCGCAGATGCCACAGCCCCCATCAAGCTTATCATCACCTCGCCCGGCGGCACCGTGCAGGCGGGCCTTGCCCTTTACGACCAGCTGAAGGGCATGACTGTGCCCATCGACCTGTACTGTGTGGAGTTGGCGGCCAGCATGGCGGCGGTGATTTTGGCCGGTGGCAGACGCGGCCACCGCTTTATCCTGCGGCACAGCATGGTCATGATCCATGAACCGCAGATCGCTTCCGCTTCGGGCGGGGTATGCGGCAGTGCATCCTCCATCCAGAAAACGGCAGAATCCATTTTGACCACCAAGCGAGAACTGACCGGCCTGCTGGCACGGGACACCGGCCACCGGGTGGAAGAGATCGAAGCGGCCATTGGTTACGACAACTTCATGAAAGCGGACGAGGCTGTGGCCTTTGGAATCTGCGACCGTGTTGTGGACCGAGTGTAAAGGAGAGTGCGATGAAACGAGATTCTCTTGTTGTGGCGGAAGGCTGTGTGCTGTCCGGTGATGAGGTGGGCCGCACTCGCCCCAACGCAAATGCACTGATCGTGGGCACCACCGGCTGCGGCAAAAGTACTAGCGTGATCCTGCCCACAGTGGCCCGGATGCACTGCAGCAACCCGATCCTGAGCTATGCAAAAGAGCGGGACGCCTACCTTATGGCAGAGTACCTCAAGCGCAAAAACTACACGGTGCACATCCTGAATACGGCACACCCCAAGAAGAGCACCCTCAGCTACGACCCCATTGCTTCCATCGAGAGTTATGCGGACATCGAGGCACTGTCGGCAGCCATCGTGGATATGTCCATCCGCAAGAGCGTGGATGATTACTGGCAGATCAAGGCAAAGCAGCTGCTCTCAGGCCTGATCGCTGGCTGCTTCATGACCTCCAAAGGCAGCCGTATGCCCGGCATGGCCGATGTACTGGCACTGTTCGACAAGACCATTCCTTGCGAAAATGCCTATGGCGTTGAGCCGGAGCTGTATGGGATGTTCCAGCGGCTGGAAAAGGCCTCGCCGGGGTGCTTTGCGGTGCGGGAGTTCAACAGCTGGCGCAGCTTGCCAGAACGCACGGCATCCTGCGTGCGGGATACTCTGGCGGGTGCCTTGAGCACCGTATTCCCGGAGTCCATCCGCCGCATGATGCGAGAAAAACCGCAGTTCGACCCTGTGCGTTTTGCAAGCCGCAAGGAAGCACTGCTGGTGATCACCTCGGCGGCAGACACCGCACAGCAATACTATGCGAACCTGTTCTACCGCAGCACGGAGCAGCAACTGCTCCGATATGCGGCCAGCTGTCCCGGCGGCGAGCTGCCCCGGGAAGTGCGCTACATCTTTGATGATTTCGCCTGCACGGCCCCTATTCAGGGCTTTGCCAGCGACATCAGCCTGTTCCGCTCGGCGGGGCTTTCGGCCATTCTGCTGCTGCAGTCGGAGCAACAGCTGGAAGCGATGTACAAAGAAGAAGCTGCCGTCATCCGGCAGAACTGTGCAGTATACGCCTACTTCCCCGGCGGGTTCGATAACCGCTCCTGTGAGATCGTCTCCAAACGGATGGATCTGCCATACGACGAGGTGCTCTATGCACCGATGGGTAAGGTGTTCGTAATGAGGTCAGGGTGTCGGCCGGCATGCCTGCCCCGCTACGACACCCTGAACAGCCGGGAATACCAGGAGTATCTCAGCTGCAGCAATGACCGCACCGGCCGCAGACGCTTTGGAGGCGATGAGCTATGAGAATGTCCGCACACAAAAAGTTCGTGCTGGAACTGCGTGCCCCGGTGGAACGGTACGAGACCCGCAGTGCCGCAGGCTGTAAGCCGGGCGACGCCCGAAAAGATGACCTTGGTCAGATGCTGGAGAAAAAATTCGACGAGCTTTTTGGCCCGGGGGAAGAGGACTGAAAAAGGAAAAAAGGGGATGTGGAGCAATGCAGGATCGTTCGACGATGACGCTGGCTGAATATCTGTACAGCGTTTTCTGGAAATTCGTGGTGGGCTATGTATGGTACCGCAGCCTGCTGTTCCGCCCGCTGGCGGGGCTTGAACGCAAAGCATCGCTGCACATTCTTTTGTGGCTGACGGCGGCTGCGGTGCTTGCGCTCAGCCTTGGCTTCCGCCGCAGAAAAAACGGGTGGATCTCTTCAGCATGCGTCTTCCTGCCGTTTGGGCTGTACACGGTGCTGGCTTACGCAAAGACCTTCCGCACACGCATCCTGCTGATCTTGGTGCCGACGGCTGTGCTGGCAATGGGCCTTACCGCCGTGATGTTCTGGGGCAGGCGGCTCTCACGCCGCCGTTTCCGGGCAAGAGTCTCCCGTTGGAAGTACCTGATGGTGTGCACGGCGGTCTCGGCCAGTGTCTGTCTGATCGGCAGCGTAGGGTGGCATGCGTTTCTGGAAGGGGAGCTGTTTCCCGCCGCAGTAAAAGCACAGGCATCGGCCGTGGATGAAGCGCAGGCACAGACCATTGCCTCGAATATCAGTGAGGTGCTGAAGCTGCAGCCCGAGGTCTGGCAGGACCTTACCACGGCCCAGCGCATCGACACGATGCAGACGATCTGCAACATCGAGGTGTATTATCTGGGCCTGCCCTGTGCGGTCACGGTGAGCGGTGCGAACCTTCCGGAAAACACGCTGGGCAGTTACGATGACAGCAGCCGGGCCATCAGCATCAGCATCGAACATCTGGAAAATGACCCGGTGGAAGAAGTGCTGGACACCCTGCTGCACGAGATCTACCATTGTTACGAACATCGCCTTGCAGAGGTGTACACCTCCGCAGACCCGGAACTGCAACGGCTGCGGCTTTTCCGCGATGCAGCCGATTATGCCGGTGAGGTGGCGCAGCCGGTGGATCCGGAAGAAGACTACAGCGCCTATGCCGCACAGGCCATGGAAACGGACAGCCGCGCTTATGCCGCTGCCGGTGTGCAGGAATACTACGATCGCATTGCGGCCTATATGGCACAGAACTGATGTTACAACAGCAAACGCAGAACAGAACTGTTGATTTTTTCTGGAGGCTCTGTACTGGGAAATATGAGCGTGTTGCGTTCTTGAAACGCCGCCTTTTGTGCTTTTCCTTTCATAGGGCAGTGCGAACCTCCTCACGGCACAAGCCTCTGCCATCCTGAAAACCTCCGGTTCGCACCACAGAAAAACAGTATTTTGCCCCAAATGCACTTTTCTTTTCATGCAACTCAATGTATAATACGAGTGTAATGTATATTTGCTCAGCTTCGACAGACCTTTTTCGATGTTTTTTAGAGAAGTTTGCCATTACAACTTATCCCCGCAAGGGGACGGAAACCCATGAATTCTTACTGATGACCCTTGCCCCCAACATTACAACTTACCCCCGTAAGGGGACGAAAGCAAATTCAGCTTATCATGCCTTTCAATAACGCTCTGAGATTACAGCTTACCTCGCAAGGGGACGAAAGCAAAAGCCGCAAGGCGGTCTAGAGATTTATTGGGCTTACGACTTATCCCCGCTAGGGGACGGAAACCCCATCTTCTTGTCGGCGATCGTGATATACATACCGATTACAACTTATCCCCGCGAGGGGACAACAAAACACCTCCGTCACTGGCGTTTTACCAGCAGCGGAGGTGCTTTGTTTTATCCTTGTTCTATTTACAGGTTACAGGGCAGGTGTCGTGCCTGCGGAAATGGTCATTGTAACAGGCAGCGCTTTGACACCCTGAGGAACATTTGGCCTCATGGGACGAATCTCCTGCAGGTAGTCCGTCACATCCTGCAGGAGCTGCTCAATGTGAGCAATGTCCAGCGGGAGAATGCGGTCGCTCTGCAAGCCAAAAGAGGTATCGTTTGCATGGTTGACCTGATTGCGGTAATGTATCACCCTTTGATAAAGCATTGCCGCTCCTTCGACCTGTCGCTGTACCTTATGGTCTATGACCAATTGCCCAAAATCAATTGCCTCCTTCACATAGTCGTGGACCTCTTCTGCACTTGCCACGCCAAACAATATATTACCGTCCTCATTTCCTCTGTTTCTGTTCAAGCGCAAATCTACCGTATAGTGGAGTTTTAGCTGCAGCAGAGCCATCCGGCAGAAATGGAAATGAAACAATGGATACACCCATGGTTTCCCTTTGTTCTCTTTCCGTGTTTCCAAATATTTGAACCCGCTTTCCGTAGGCTGTAAAAAAATATGGCTGCAAATATACTCCGGCATCTGCTCACACAGCAATGTCAACGCCTGCTGATATAACCCATGCTTTGCACACCAGCTCACCAGTTCTGGCAGCTTATCCAAAGCCCTCCGGTTATTTTCCTGTGATGCCAGCAGACCTTCGAATTCCATACGGAAACGATCATTCAACAGATGAAAAAACAGGCTGATCAGGGTCTTGCTCTCTTTAGGTGGTGTCTGTAATGCCTGTGCGATCTGACGCAGATCCTCATTCAATGCCTGTACCCGGCACAAAGCCAGATCATCCGAGAATTGATTGATGCAGGTCAGCAGCGTATGCAGAACCGGGTCATTTTCGCCTTCACCCTGCAAGTAATCTTTCAACTTTTGTGCTGTTCCGGTAGAAAAGAATTCGTCCATTGCTGTGATCAGGTCGAATAAATTGTACAGCATACTGCTGTCGTGGATGCGGGAAGTCCCGTCCGGGCACAGCTCAGAATAGATCACTCTGCGGGTCTCCACGCCTCGCAGGTCCCGCATACACCGGGCAGCTGTTACCAGCAGCATGGCAGTGTCCCGCATGCCACCGGAAAGGTCGATGGAAAGGGTGTCCCCTTCGTTGATCTTTTCCAGCAGCTGCGAGATGGCCTGAAACTGCTTTTTCTCGTCATCCATGCTGTCCGGCACTTCGATCACCACCAGCCGTTCTTCCGGGATGCCCACCCTGCGCAACGCATCGCGGAAATATTCCAGCGTGGTGCAGGTGCTGCCGTCCGGCATTTCCACCACAGCTTTTTTGCGCACCGTCTCGCTGCACAGTGCCAGAATGCAGTCCGGGGTCTCCTTTTCCTTTATCAGGTACCGCACCGCGCCCTCGTTGGTCTGGGTCTTGTAGTTCGGGTTTTTCGGGCTCATATATAAAAGTAAAACATCGCGTCCCATCTTATCCATCCTCCTGTTCCGTTTTCATCTGCACCAGTTTTTGCTGCCATGTTTTGCGCCGCTGCGATACAGCCGCTTTGCTCACGCCGAGAAACTCTGCCACGGTCTTATCCTGCGCCGGGTTGCGCCCCGGCTCCAGCAGCGCATGGACGGCGGCGCATTCCAGTGCCTTGGGTGTATAGGGCGGCTGAACGGTAAATTCCACATACCGGTGCAGCAGCAGGATATCCCACAGACAGTTATCCTGTTCCAGCGGGCGCAGGTCATCGCAGTTTGCCAGCCGCGCGGGCGCATCCTCTGCCGGAGGCAGCGCGTCATTGTTGCGCAGAAAGCCCATCAGCACGCTGCTCCACAACGGGCCAGCTGTCTTGCCGTATTTTTCCTTCTGCTGCAGGTTCATCAGTCCAATGCCGCGGTGCAGCCATGCCAGCATTTCACTGCTCTGCTCCACCTGCTCTTCCACGCTTTTTTCTTGGGAAGCAACCCGGTCACCCAGCGCCGAATCCTCTCCGCCAGTGTCGTCCAGACTGAGCACCGACTGCTTACTGCGCAGTGCTTTCCGCAGGGTCTTTACGCCGACCCCGACAATATCGGCGATCACCTGTTCTTTTTCCGGGTCACGGCAGAGCACACTCTCTGTAATTCCGTTCTTTTCCATGTACTCCAGCGCTTTTTTGATCTTGCGGTTCGTCTCGCGTCCGAAACCCGTCACTGCCATTTCTTCCTGCTGCTGGTCGTGTGCCTGTGCATGACGGACAGCGGTGCGCAGATACATACTGAAGGTCTGCCCCGGCTTTGCTTCCCAAAAATCAAACGCATCCAGAAACGCCTTGCAGAAATCCACGCTGTTCCATGCTTCCTCTCCCCTTCCGGGAGCCTGTGCGGTCAGAAAGCATTCCGCCCAGAATGTGCGGAACCGTTCATCATTGGCATCGTGCAGCTTTTTGCGCTGTTCCGGAGGCAGCTGCAGCAGTGGCGAAGCATCAATGCCCGCCCATGTTTTCACGTCATTCATCGCTGCTCAGTCCTCCCGGTGCTCGTTCATCCAGATCAGCTGATGGAACACTTGTTCGGCGGTCTTGCTGTCACGCATAGTGCCTACCAGCCCGGCAAGCTGATACAGCGCTGCCATATCGTAAAGCCGCGCGCTGAGCACCTGCCCGTTTTCCCGCTTGACCTCACCATAATACACACCGCCTACTTCTAACTCCGTATGGGTAGCTTCGGCGCAGGTCAATGCCGTCAACGTGACCACCGGGATGCTCTTGGAGCCGTAGGTGATGCAGGCATACACCCGGGTGACCTGCGGCAGGGCATCCACCAGATCCCGGCACAGGCCGATCAGCGTTTCCGGGCGCTGATCCTCGGGCAGGTGGAGCTGACGCACCTGATTTTCTGCAATGCCCAGCTGCGCCAGCTCTTCCAGCAGGCGCTGATAGTTGCGGGCGGTATCGGCATTTTCCTGCCG
>ENA-ORTB01004304-ORTB01004304.1-human-gut-metagenome-genome-assembly--contig:-NODE-4304-length-9918-cov-2.336713_pt1 | contig 9918 bp, 9 predicted proteins | sample MGYA00241905_ERZ509174 | MGnify/ENA primary metagenome ERZ509174 (study PRJEB26280, sample SAMEA2338851) | human gut metagenome | biome: human gut; feature: human-associated habitat; material: faeces...
ACGCTGCCCATGAGCAGCACGACCCAGAGCACGAGCCATGCGGCAAACAGCATATTGCAAAACGCCTTGACTTCAAACGTCCGCAGCACCAGACTGACAAGGGCTGCCAGCACGAGATACGCCAGTGTACTGCCGCATACAATCAGCAGCTGCAACAGGAATTTCGACCGCACCACGTCTTTTCGCGTGACGGGCATCGTCAGTGCAAAGCGGTTCCAGTTGCAGGAATGGTCATAGGAAAAAGTGCTTGAGGTCTGCGAGTCCATCATCACCAGCCAGAAGCCCATGTAAGACCAGCCGCTCTGGATATTCACGCCGGAAACAGCTGCCATAAAAACGTACAGAATGAGGAAAATTCGTCCGCCTTTCCATATGGTATAGAAATCTTTCAAAAGCAGTCCTTTCATTTGCCCTGCACTCCTTTCACATACAACAACAGGATCTCGTCCATTGTGACCTGATCTATGACAGCCTCCGGATACTTCCGCAAAATTGCCTCCCGATCCGGCACGAGCACATCATAGGAATAGTCCTTTTTCCGCCACGCCAGCACCTCTGACGATTCCAGCTTCTGGAATAATGCTTCTCCGCAGCGGAGAATGCCGTACTGCCAGAGCAGTTCGTCCTTGGGCTTGGAAAGCAGCAGCTTTGCCAGATGCACGCGTGTTTTCTGTCCGCCGGAAAGCTGATTCATCGGGCGGTTGAAATCATTGTCGGCAAAGCCAAGCCCCTTCAGCACACCGCGCAGGCGGCTCTGGTAGCTGTAGCCGTCATTCTGTTCAAAATAATGCTGCAGAGTGGCATATTCCTCCATTTTTTCCGCCAGCGCCTGTCCGCTCAGATTTCCCATTTCGTTTTCTAATTCACGAAGATTTGTCTCTGTTTGAATGATTTTTTCAAAAACCGATAGCATTTCTTCATAAATCGTGCGGTCGCTGTCTATCTGAATATTCTGAGCAAGGTAGCCCAGGGATGCGTCCTTCTTGAGATAAAATTCACCGCCATCGGCAGAAATTTCGCCGGTCAGAACCTTGAAAAGCGTCGTCTTCCCGGCACCATTTACCCCTACAATAGCGGCTTTTTCGCGTTCTTCGATATGGAAGGTGATTTTTTCCAGAATCACATCGATGCCGTATGCCTTGTGTAATTGTCTGCATGCAAGTATCATTGATACAACCTCCATTTGTGTTTCATTTTCTGCTCTTATGATAGCAGAAAATACAACAGATTAAAAGAGTTATTGTTGACAATAAAATAACAGGAGTGCTATACTAAAATTATCCTGAAGTAGAAAAAAATAGCTGTATTTGCAGTTCGTTTTCTTTTACGGAGGCATCCTAAAACGAGAGGATTTGGAATATATGGACAGCGAAAAGAAGATCTCACCGGCAGTAATCAACAGATTGCCCAGATACTACCGTTACTTAGGCGACCTGCTGGAAAGTGATATTACTCGCATTTCCTCAAAAGAACTCAGCGCAAAAATGAATATCACTGCCTCCCAGATTCGTCAGGATTTGAACAATTTCGGCGGCTTTGGGCAGCAGGGCTACGGGTATAATGTGGAATACCTTTACAATGAAATAAAAAAGATTTTAGGTCTGGATCGATTGTATAATATGATTGTCATTGGCGGCGGCAATATTGGACAGGCTCTGGTGAACTATACCAATTTTGAGAAGCGTGGTTTCGTCATCAAGGCAGTCTTCGATATCAATCCCCGTCTGATTGGGATGACTATTCGCGGTGTCGAGGTTTATGATATCGACCAGATGGAGGAGTATGTCAAAAATAACCCCGTGGATGTTGCCATTCTTACCCTTCCTCGTTCGCAGGCGGTGAAGGTTGCAAATGATCTGGCAAAATGGGGCGTAAAGGGCATGTGGAACTTCAGCCATGTGGATTTGCAGGTTCCCGATGATGTTCTGGTGGAGAATGTACACCTGACGGACAGCCTTATGACCCTGCTCTATAAAATCAACGAAATGTACTATAGCGGTGAGGATATGCATGAGCATCAATTAAAGGATGGTCTGCCTGTAAAGCCGGTGCAGGAAAACGAAGAATTATAAGAAAAAAACAACAAAAAGAAGGAGAGTCACTCTTTGCAAAAAGGTGTGGCTTCTCTTTTTGTTTGTAAAAATTTATTTATTTTATAAAGGAAAAAAGAATTTTAAAATGAAACGCACAAAGGAGGAATGACCGTGGATTTAGCGGCAATCAAAGAAAAACCGTATTATTTTTCCAATCGCGCCCTGAAGCGTCTGATTGTTCCCATGATTATCGAGCAGTTTCTGGCAATTCTGGTTGGTATGTCCGACTCCATCATGGTTGCAACGGTAGGGGAGCATGCAGTTTCGGGTGTCTCTTTGGTGGATAATATTTTCATTCTGCTGATTTATTTGTTTGCAGCTCTTGCAACAGGCGGCGCTGTTGTTATGGGGCAGTATCTGGGGCAGAATAAGCATGAAAAAGCAAATAGGGCAGTCAATCAGCTTATCCTGTTTACGGCGTTGTTTGCAATCTGCATTATGATTGGGCTGTATCTGGCAAGAAACCTCATCCTGCATCGGGTGTTCGGTGCCATTGAGGCGAATGTAATGGAGGCATCCAAAACATATCTTCTCATCGTTTCCGCCTCCATCCCTTTTATCGCCCTGTATAACGCAGGTGCGGCAGTATTTCGTACTATGGGCAATTCCAAGGTGCCGATGTATCTCTCCATGATGATGAACGCCATCAATGTGGGCGGCAATGCCATCCTGATTTTCGGCTTTGGCATGGGGGTTGCGGGTGCGGCAACCTCGACGCTTGTTTCCCGTGTCATTTCCGCTGTTGCAATCATTTTGCTGCTTTGCTCTCCGGAGCATCTGCTGCATCTGGAGCGTCCGTTTTCCTTTAAGCTGGATTTCGGTATGCTGAAAAAGATTGCCTATATCGGCATCCCCAATGGTCTGGAAAATGGGATGTTTCAGCTGGGGAAAATCATGGTGCTGAGCATGATTACAGGCTTTGGCACGGCGGCGATTGCGGCGAATGCCGTTTCCAATATCATTGCAACCTTTCAGGTGCTTCCGGGGATGTCCGTCGGCATGGCAGTGATTACCGTCTGCTCTCTCTGCGTCGGGGCAGGGGATTATGAAGCGGCAAGATATTATACCCGTAAGATTCTGAAGCTGGTGCATATTCTGATTATCGTTTTCAGCGTCACCACGCTTGTGGCGTTGCCCGGCATCATGCACCTGTATAACCTTTCCGATGACGCAATGACCTTTACAAAACAGATTATCTGGTATCATGGTATCTGCTGTATGCTCATCTGGCCCGAAGCGTTCACGCTGCCGAACACGCTGCGTGCCGCCAGTGATGTAAAGTTCTGCATGATTCTGTCGATTATCTCCATGTGGGTGTTCCGTATTGCCTTCAGCTATATTATTGCTGTCAGAATGGGCATGGGCGTTCTGGGTGTCTGGATTGCTATGACTATTGACTGGGCAGTGCGTGCCGTTCTTTTCATCATCCGCTATCGTGGAAAAAGATGGCAGCATAAAAGCATTGCATAAAGAATTAAGTCAAAAAAGCTCCCTTGCGTGTTGTCAAGGGAGCTTTTGCTGTCATGCTTTATTTAAAATAGGAATATCCGTAAATCTTCCCCTTCTGGGGTGTTTCCCCGTGCTTTGCCTCCACCAGCTCGGAAACAGTCACAAGCTCATAGCCCTGCCTTTGCAGATAAGGCACGAGGGTTGCCGTTGCTTCTGCGGTAGAGCCGTAAATGCCATGCATCAGGATGACCTTCCCATCCAGATTTCCTGCGGATTTCACCACATCCACAATCGCCTTGGCATCTCTGCTTTTCCAGTCGAGCGTATCAATCGACCAGAGGTAGATGGACATCGGCAGCTGTTTTTTTACGCTGTCCTTACAGTTGCCGTAGGGCGGACGGAAGATGGCAGGGTCTCTGCCAAGCACCTTGCGGAAGGCGGCGGCGGTTTTCTGCACATCTGCCGCAATTTCTGCGTTGGTCAGCTTATTGAAATTCTTATGATCGTAGGAATGACTGCCAACCTCACAGCCGAGCGCCTCCTCGCGCTTCACCACATCGGGATATTTTTCCACCAGACTGCCAAGATCAAAGAAGGTTGCCCGTGCGTCATATTTCTCCAGAACATCCAGAATGGCATTGGTTGCCTTGGGGTTCGGGCCGTCATCGTAGGTCAGCGCAACCATTTTTTTGTTGCGGATTTCCTTGGGAACGGGAGTTTCCTTTTTCGGTTCTTCGATTTTCTTCTGCATTTCCGCATACGGAATCGTCAGGCGCACCACGCCGTAGCTGCCGGGGAAAAGGTCGTAGCGGTCGAAATAAAACAATACGCCGTCCTTTGTGAGTGCAAAGCGGTCAAACCGTCCTGCGTCGGGTGCAAGCAGGGTCTTGTAGTTGCCGAAGATACCGTTTTTATAAGGCTCTGTCGTTGTGAAGTATTTTTCCGTGTAGGCAGAAGCATTTTTCGCAAAGCTGTCCGATTGCAGGCTTTCCGCCGTTACCTCTGCATCCTTTTCCAGATCAAAATGGAACACCTGAATCTGTGTGTGCGGCGAAAGTCCGCCGTTTGCCTCATGTGTTTCAAAGAACACCAGACTCAGCTGATTTTCCTTCGCAAGATAGCTTTCATAGCCCAGATACAGAATCGCATCCGTCTGTTTTTTCTCCTTTTTTTCTTCCTCTGTCGGGGTAAATTCCGCATCAAAGGCATTGCGGATTTCCGTCACGATTTCCGAAATGCGTGCATCAATCCTTTCCTTCCCGATTTCGGGATATTGCAGCAGATAGGAAAGGTGATTTTCCTGCTCCACCACATCCTGTGGCTTGCCGACCTCCTGCTGCTCCAGATACTGCGCCCAGTAGGAGACTCCCTTCTCTGTCAGCTCCAGTGTCTTTTTGCGGTTCAGCAAAGAAAAGCTGCTGCTGTTTGCGCTGCATCCACAAGAGAGCAACAGTATGCCCATCAGAAGAAAAGCCAGCATACGTTTCATTCTCATTCAGATTCCCCCTTTCGGTTCTGATAGATCGGGTGAACATAACGTCCCCGCTTGGTGGTGCTTTTGCCATATTGGATTGCCGTTTGGGGACAGCGGTTCACGCATGCCATGCACATATTACAGTGCTTTTCTGTCCAGACAGGAATTCCTGCCGTCAGCCGAATGCAGCCGCTGGTGCAGACCCTTTCACATAGACCGCAGTGACTACAGTCCTCCGTTACATAAAAAGGCTTTGTTTTCAGCCCCCTCCGAAACGCAGGATTGACGATTTTACTCAGCACCCCTGCGCCCCTTCCTTTCTTCACACGGAAGAAATTGCTCCAGTTCAGCCGGATGGCACGCAGGATGTTGTCAAGCGTTCTGTCTGCTTTTTCCAGAAGCGCATATTGCTCTGCCTTCGTCCCTGCATCAAAAAGCACCGTAAAGCTGTCCGGCATCACAACGGAAAAGCCGCTGTCCAGGGTAAGCCCGTTTTCCTGCAATGCCTTCCCCAGAAGGTCAATCGCCTCCCCTGCGGAAGACCCGCAGGTGCAGACAGCGAAAAGATAGGGATCACCGCTGTAATAAAGCTCCAGATTTTTCACGAAATCTGTCACCGTCTGCGGAGGAGCCCATGCATAAACGGGAAAGACAAAGCCCAATCTCTCCCCCTGTAGCATAGTATGCTTGTAATTGCCTGCTTTGACCGCTTCTGCAATATCCGTCAATTCCTCCCCCAGAGCTTCGGCAAGCTTTTTTGCCACAGCATAGGAATTGCCTGTTCCGCTGAAGTAATAAATCATAAGGTGTTCCCTCCTTTTCTGTGATTTCAAATACTGTTTCTTAAAGATATCATATCATATTTTTCGGCTAAAAACTTTGAAGAATTTATTAAATTTTCACTACATTTTATAGATACCTCCAAGCTGCGGAAAGTTTGCCTTTACACCGATTTTTTCCGATATTATACTAAGATGAGTGAAGCCGAAAGGGGAGAGAGCTATGTTGGAAAAGGCGTTGATTCTGGCGGCAAAAGCGCATACGGGGCAGGTCGATAAGGGCGGTGCGCCCTATATCCTTCATCCCATTCGGGTGATGCTTGCCTGCGAGGGGGAAAAGGAAAAAATCGTTGCCCTTTTGCATGATACTCTGGAGGATACCGCTTTGACCGCGGCAGACCTGCGGCGTGCGGGCTTTTCGGAGGAAATCGTGCAGGCGGTGTGCTGCCTGACGCGTGGGCAGAAGGAGGATTACATGGATTATATTGCGCGCATCTGCGAAAATGCGCTGGCGGCGAGAGTGAAGTATGCCGATTTGCAGGATAATCTGGATATCAGTCGCATCCCTAACCCGACAGAGAAGGATTTTGCCAGAATCCGAAAATATGAACAGGCAATGAAAAGAATTACGAGATCAATCAAGGGAGGACGGGAGCATGGAGCATTGGACACAGGAACGCTATGACGCGTTCCGCAGGGAATTGTATGCACAGCAGGAGGAAGCCTATCGGCAGTTTCATACAAAGCTGCTCCGCTCAGATTTGCCCGTCATCGGTCTGCGCGCGCCCCTTCTGCGGAAAATAGCGACAGAAATCGCCAAGGAGGACGGCGCGAGCTTTTTGCGTATCTGTGGCAGAGGAACCTATGAGGAACGTCTGCTCTATGGCTTGGTGGCGGCGGCGCTGCCTGTTTCCTATGCGGAATTTCTGCCCTATTGCGACACCTATACGGAAACGATTGTCGAAAACTGGGCGCATTGCGATGGCTTCTGCGCCTCCTTGAAAAAGCGAATCAAGGGACATGAGGCGGAATTTTTCGAGCATATCAAAAGGTATCTGGCTTCCGAAAATCCGTGGGCGGTGCGCGTCGGGCTGATTCTGATGCTCAATTATTATCTCACCCCTGCATATCTTCCGGCAGTGCTGGAGCGGACAGATGCCGTTCAATCCGAGCAGTATTATGTCCGCATGGGACAGGCGTGGCTGCTGGCAACGGCTTGGGCGAAGGACAGGGACACCTGTAGAGCGTATCTTTCTCATCATCATCTGGATGCTTGGGTATTCCGCAAGTTCATTCAGAAGGCGTGTGAGTCCTATCGTGTTTCGGCGGAGGATAAGGCATATTTGCGCAGCCTGCGGAAGAAATGAAAGAGATTCTTTGCTTTGAAATCATGTGAAAAAGGTGTATACTAAGATTCTGAATCAATGAGAGAGAAGAATCGAGCGGAGGAGAAGTATGAGTTATTTTCCCTTTTTTGTGGAGATTGGGCAGAAGCGCTGTCTGGTTGTGGGCGGCGGAACGGTTGCTTTCAGAAAAATTGAAAAATTGCTGCCCTTTGGCGTGGAGATAACGGTGGTTTCTCCTTCTTTTTGTGCGGAAATCGAGCAGACAGAGGGCATCTGCCGCATCCGCAAAGAATTTCAGGCAGAGGATGTAGAGGATATGAGCTTTGTCATCGGCGCAACAGATTGCGAGGCTGTTAACGCGAGGATTGCTGCTGTCTGCCATGCAAAGCATATCCCTGTCAATATTGTGGATGATGCCGAAAAATGCAGCTTTTTCTTTCCGGCTCTGGTGAAGCGGGGCGCATTTGTCGCAGGCTTTTCCACAGGAGGCGCAAGCCCCTTAGCGGCGCGCTTCATCCGCGAGCAGATGGAGGATGCCATCCCCACAGGCTTTGCCGATGTGATAGACGTTATGGCGGAGGTGCGCGGACGCGTGAAGCAGAAATTTGCGGACAGCGGAAAAAGAGAACAGGTGCTGCGGCATATTTTCCGCCTTGCCTTAGAGAAAAACGGAAATGTATCCCAAGCAGAAATCGAGGAAATCATAAGAAAGGAGGGGGAGCAATGAAAAAGCTGAGAGTCGGCACAAGAAAAAGCCTGCTTTCCGCCAGACAGACGGAGCTGGCGCTGGCGGCACTGGTAAAGGTGCATCCTACCTTGGAAACCGAAATTGTCCCCTTCCACACAAGAGGGGATCTGATTCTGGATAAGCCCCTCTGGGCAATCAGTAATCAGGGGAAGGGCGTTTTTGCGTCCGAATTTGAAGAAATGCTTCTGCGCGATGAAATTGACATTGCCATTCACAGCGGCAAGGATCTGCCGGTGCTTCTGGCAGATGGTCTGGAAATCATTGGCGTGCTCAAACGGGATGACCCACGAGATGTGCTTGTCATGCCGAAGGGGAAAAAGGCTGAGGCTTGTAAAATCATCGGCACGGGCAGCCTTCGTCGGGAGCAGTGCGCGGCAAAGGTTTTCCCTTGGGCAGAATGTCGGCTCATTCGCGGCAATATTCAGACGCGTCTGCAAAAGCTGAAGGATGGGGAATATGATGCCATTCTTCTTGCCAAGGCAGGGCTTGACCGTATGGGCATCACCGAAGCGGATGGCTATGCCTTCCGCGTTCTTTCCCCTGAGGAATTTCTCCCTGCGGCGTGTCAGGGGATCATCGTTGCCGAGGGCAAACGGGAATTGTCCTCTTTTGTCGGCGCAATGACCCACCTCGAAACGCAGTATATTTTTGAAACGGAGCGCGCGGTGCTGCGGCTTTTGGGTGCGGATTGCAGTGCGCCTGTGGCGGCGTTTGCCGAAATGGAAGGGGAGGTCATCCGTCTGCGTGCGATGTATGGGGAAGGCCATGCCGAGGGCAAGGCACCCGTTGCGGCGCGTTTGCAGCTGGCGGCGGAGGTAGTCGGGAGGTTGCGGAAATGAGCGGAACGGTTTATCTGGTTGGGGCAGGCTGCGGCAATCCCGATTTGATTACATGGAAGGGTCTGCGCCTTCTGCGGGCATGCGATGCAGTGTTCTATGATGATTTGTCCTCCCCCAAGCTTCTGGAGGAAACCCGGACGGACTGCGAAAGGCTTTTTGTCGGCAAGCGTTATGGCAGACATTCCATGCCGCAGGCGGAAATCAATGCTCTGCTTGTTGCCAAGGCACAGGAGGGGAAAATGGTTGTACGGCTGAAGGGCGGCGACCCCTTCGTGTTTGGCAGAGGGGGCGAGGAGGTGCTTGCCTTGCAGGCGGCAGGCATCCCGTATGAGGTGGTTTCGGGCGTAAGCTCTGCGGTTGCAGTGCCTGCGGCGGCAGGGATTCCCGTCACCCATCGGAGGCTTGCGCGCAGCTTTCATGTCATAACAGGGCATACCGCGGCGGATGGCGCAAAGACACTGACGGAACAGATAGATACCCTTGCAAAACTGGAAGGTACGCTTGTTTTTCTGATGGGTCTGCATCATCTGGAGGAAATCACAAACGGCTTATTGCAGGGCGGCAAGCCTGCCGATACCCCTGCGGCTGTCATTTCCAGGGGAACAACCCCTAAGCAGCGGGTTGTCCGCGCGAAGCTGTGCAATCTGGTAGCGAAAACAAGAAAAGCCAATCTCGCCGCCCCTGCCGTCATCGTGATTGGCGAAACGGCAGGAATGCAGCTTTCGGGCACAATCGAGTATCCCCTATACGGCGTGAAAATCGGCGTAACCGGCACAAAATCCATCACGAAGAAGCTCAGGAACCGCTTAGAGGAATTGGGTGCGACTGTCACGGAGCTGGATTACGCCACTCTCGTTCCCGATTGGGAAAATGAAGCCTTAGAACAGGCATTGCAGAGCATCACTGCCGATACATGGGCGGTATTCACAAGCCCTAACGGGGTTGAAATTTTTTTTCAAGCGCTGCAAAAGCGGAGAATCGACATCCGCACACTGGCGCAGCTGCGGTTTGCCGTCATCGGCACAGGCACAGCCGCCGCTCTGGAAAAGCGCGGCATTTATCCCGCCTTTCTCCCCAAAACCTACGATGTGGAAAGCCTTGCGAAGGGGCTTTGCAGTGTAGTCGGTGCGGATGAAAAAATTCTGATTCTCCGTGCGGCGCAGGGTTCTCCTGTCCTGACGGAGATTTTA
>ENA-ORTB01004308-ORTB01004308.1-human-gut-metagenome-genome-assembly--contig:-NODE-4308-length-9910-cov-2.493861_pt1 | contig 9910 bp, 9 predicted proteins | sample MGYA00241905_ERZ509174 | MGnify/ENA primary metagenome ERZ509174 (study PRJEB26280, sample SAMEA2338851) | human gut metagenome | biome: human gut; feature: human-associated habitat; material: faeces...
CTTGCAATAGTTATGATTTATTATTATTATTATTGCAGAAAAATGTAACTTCCCTTTTCCTGTGCCGTCCAGTACAATCTAAGTGAACACAGCAGATTGATTAGAGGTGCGATTGAGAAGTCTGTTATTGCATGATATAATTATCCAAAGAGTTTCTATTAAAAAAGCCCTAAAATAAGCTGGAGGTTTTCAATGAGCGATGTAGATATTAGCATATTTCGTAATGATCGAAATTTGAAGCCTGTATTTTATAATGATAAGTGCGATAAGTATGACTATTTGAGTGCTGTTGGATGTGGCGCTATTGCAGGATTGGTTGATATTTTTCTTGTTGGCTCCCCCGCTGATAGCAAATTGCAAGGGTGGACAGATGCACAGGTAGATAAAACAGTAATGTCTTTTGCCAAAACTTGTGGATGGTCACCCAGAGAAGGGAAAGAAAAAAGCGTTGCCAGTGCGATTGGTTTCTTGGAGAAAAAATTCCCTGTGAACTATGGACAACGCCATTCTGGCGATGTTGCTGGATTGTTTACTATGTCTGCAAAGAACCATCACATGAAATCGTTGGCTCATTCGCCGGATATTATTGGATTGTTCTTCTCTATTCTGAATCAGTTTACTTCAACATCATCTTTCTTACATAATGGTCAACTGATTACAATTCAGACAGAGACATACGAATTACAGGGACATGACTTTATATCAAAGCTCTTTTGCGGAGTGGCGAATTGGTTTGGTCACATTATGTCTGATGCTGCCGGCAGTTCTGGTGCATCTGGCAGAGGAAGCGGTGTTGTAATTCCGTTCTATGAGTTGTTTCAGTTGTGTAATTTTGGAAGTTTTCAAGTCGGTCAAGACAGAAATACGTTGGCAACGGTAGCCACTAAAGTATTCCAAGAGGGATATGATGCAAGATTTGGACTTACAATGGCAATTCCGGTTGTCCTTTGCGATTTGTCAATCAAGCTGATTTGGGCAATTAAGCATTGCTTCTATCACAAGCGTCCGTTACACGAGTGCATCCCAACCAAACGACATGATGATCTCAGAATCATGCTCATCATCGGAGATGGTACATTGTGTTTGATGGATGGTGCAGATGCGGCAATTCGTTCCGGGGAAAACTGGGTAAACTTCTTTCTGCGATTAAACATTGTTGCGTGGTATCGTCTGGTATCTCTGGTATTTAGAGAAGTATGTATTCGTTTGGGAATCAGCCTCTCGTTGCAGAAACAGTTGGATGCTTATATCAGAATCAACGAAGCTATAGCATTGTATTTGACACAGCTTGAAAAAATTGATTTCGAGCTTTTCAAGAAAGAAACAGAACAATATAACCATATGCTCGCCATGATGGAAGAAGCCAACAGTGAAGATGAATTGAACGTTCTGCTGAAAAGCGAATATAAGGCACTTGGCATCGACCTTCCGTACAGTGGAGATTTTGATGCTTTTATGAATGATGCTTCATCCGTATTGGAGTTCAAGTGATATTTAAGTGCGATAAATGTGGTCAATGTTGTATGGTAATTAGGAATGCTGTGAAATATTAAAAAGAGAGATGGGGGAATAGATTATGCCTTTGCCAATTTGGTTAATACCCATAGCATTAAAAGGTGCAGCTGTTGTTGCTGGTACAACTGGAGTAGGTGTAGCAGCACATGGTGCTAAGAAAATGAAAGATGCAAACGACACTGCGAAAGCTGCCCAAAGTCGCCACGAAAGAAACATGGCAAGATTCGAGAAAGAGAATGAAACAACAACAAAGAATATGGACAAGCTCGGAAAGTTAGAACTTGAAATTCTGCATAGTTTTAGTGAATTCTCGGATTTGTTTGAGCAAATCAAAAACAGACCTACTTTTGAGACATATTCCAAAAACGGTGTCTCACTTCCAAAGTATGATGGGGAGAAAATCAAGGAAGTATCTGTTGGCGCAGGCGTTCTCCTTGGAGGACTTGGCGGTGCAGGCTTAGGTGCTGCTGGTGGTTTTGCTGCAGCTGGTGCAACTACAGCTGCTGTTATGGCTTTGGGTACAGCTTCTACTGGAACTGCTATTGCATCGTTGAGTGGTGTCGCTGCGACCAATGCCACTTTGGCATTGCTGGGTGGTGGTACACTTGCAACAGGTGGCGGTGGAATGGCGGCTGGTGCTGCCGCTTTGGGTGCTGCGACTCTTGGCGTTGGTTTGTTGGTTGGCGGTATTATCTTTAGTTTCACAGGTGGTAAACTGTCAGATAAGGCTGATAAAGCCTGGGCGCAGATGAAAAAGGCTGAAGGAAAAATCAACAACATATGCATAGTCATTATCATTAACTGGGCCTATATTCATAAATTCAATAAAACCCATATAATAATCCCACATATAAATTTCACTGCCATCCTCATAATTATGTGCAGAGGTAATCCACCCCAAATCACCATAACCTTCGTCGCTCAATCCTTCAATTTCATAGTAAATACCACAGCCCAAAGTAGACCTTGTCCCAGTTTCATCACAATGAAGGTTACTACCTGCCCCGGCACTATTAAGTGCTGTATCTTCAAAATTACCTTCTGAAATTTCAAAAATCAAATGTTCCATATCAATCCCCGAAATTTCAGAGATGGTTTGCTTCTTTTCATCATTCCATTCAGGTGCCTCTACGATTAAACCATTAAGTTTTTCGTCTGTACCTATACCAACAACATCAATTTCCCCATTCTTTTCGGCATTCCAAATTTTATCGCAAGCTGTATCCAACTCACTCATGGTATAAACACAATCATTTTCATAAACAATTTTTTGTGTAGCACTTCTCAATTTAGCTGGCACACATCCTTTTACTTGGGACACTAAACTCTGTACTTTCTGCTCTTTCTTTGTTTTAATGTGCAACACATCATCTTCAATATACATACCACCATAATCATCTTCATCTAAATTTGCCGACAACACTGACCAAACATCACTTTCAACTTGTAAAAAAGTTTCTACATCGTCGCTATTTAAACTTCTGGGCACTTTATACTGTGCCTTCTTTCTAGCAATTTCTTCTTTACTAGGTTTTTCTTGGTCATACCTCGTATCATTGATTCTGTCCTCACCTGCAAAAGCAGCAGTTGGAACAGTCAGACCCATAATAAGAATAGAAGAAATTATAAGCCTTCCCCATGTATTTTTCATATCTTAACCTCCTCGTACACATAAAAACAAACCTCACAGAAATATAAGATTTTTAAATCTCAAATTCTGCAGCACAAAATTCTACATTGAAAAACGTTTTCCTAATACTATATATCTGCTTATCTAACACATATACAATTCTATATGTTCCGTTATCCAATTCATTGTAATAATCTTCAAGGAAAACAGTTTCTACTGTTTTGTCATTTGGTTTTATTATAGATGCAGAATCATCTATATCTATACCTTTCTCAAAAGGAACTACAATCCATCTACCTCCTTCTAATTTTTCTATTTGAAATTCCCCATATGAATATACAAAAGCAGTTTTATTCTCAAATTCCAAATCAAGCTTAGAATTGTGTATATCTGTATCCACATTTAATACAATTCCAGATGATTCATACTTGTCATAGAAGGTTGTCTCCAAGTTACTCATATTAACATTAGAATCTAAGCCATACCTCAACACCTTATTTAATATTGTAAGAAATTCAATCTTGCTAATATTGTTTTGCGGCTTAAATGTGCCATCCTCATAACCTGCAATTAAATTTAGATCCTCACAAATCAAAATATTGTTAAAGGCATACTTTGATATATCCTGTCCATCTTTAAATTCACAGGTTAGATGCTCTGTTTTACTTTCAAGGTTAAACATTCTAACAATAAATGTTGCTGCCTGCTCCCTTGTTAATAACCCATTCACCTGAGCTACAAAATTTCCATTTTGATCAACAGCTCCTGCATAGACATGAGAATTATACAGCCTAATAATATTTGCATACTCTTTATCTCTTACCGACAAATCTGTAAACGGATTAACTGCATATGTATTATCAGAGAATTTACCAGTAGCAATTAAAATTTCTGCCATATTCCCTCTTGTCAATGGTTCCTCTAATCCTACAGTATCTGAAATAATTCCCCTCGCAAACATATCGCTCACTATTTCACTATACCATTTTGTTGTTATATCCGTACCACTGCCGTTCTCAGCATGAACTTGAGTCGGTATCATAAATAGACTTAATGCTAAAACAAGTACTTTTCTTAACTTATTTTTATTAAAAGTCATAACCCTTCCACCTTCTTTACTGCTTATATATTCATAAAATTTTTCATTTTATATTAACTGCACTTATGGTATAATTAGTTATATCCTGTTTGAAACAGATTTTGTGTTGGTCGCACGCTTCTGCATTTTTCATTCAGGATTTTTTATCACCTCCATCACCAATTTCTTCTTACCCTTCATAAAACCATCCCCTTTCAATTAAATATTAAATAACATTTATATTAGTGATGTTTTTCTTTACTCAAATTAAAATGATCCCAAACCATTATGGATTATCTATATAAATATCCGCAATAATAACCCACATAAGTTCCACTGGCTGTCTTTTCTCCATACGAAAAGGTTAATGTTCCTGTATATGTATATCCATTTTTCTCCATAGATACCTTCAGACTGGCTGGACAAGAAGTTTTCGATGTATATTTGTAATCTTTAATATAAATAGATTTTGTGGCTCTTTCAGCATCATTCATATTTATATACGGTTCTAACTCCTCATAGGAAAGATCCAAAATAACAACCTCATCTCTCATAAAACAAATTTTCTCATCAGACTCCTCTATTACCTGTATTTGATCGTTATTGCTATCATTCATTGCAACAGAAACTCCTGTTGTAGCAAAAGCGGTTGCCGCACTTGAAAAAATAAACAGGGATGCCAATGTCATTACCAAAGATGTCTTTTTAAATTTCATAATCATTACAATCCTTTCTTTTAACATGCTTTTTTTAATGAAATTATTTGCCAAAACCTTACTTTCGTTCTGCCAAAGCGCCATATTTACAAGCGTTTTGGCATACATTTCTCTTTTATCCTCATGTAAGATTTGAATGACCTTTTTATCGCAAAAAATCTCTGTATCCTTATCCATATACCAATATAGCAGCCACATACATGGATTAAACCAATGTATACAAACAACAACTACAGATATAATTTTCCACAGATAGTGCATATATTTGATGTGAATACACTCATGCAATAAAATACACTGTAGAGTTTCCTTATCATTTATATTTAAATCTTTAGGCATTATAATAACCGGGTTCAGAAAGCCATAAGATACAGGCGTATCTAAAACAGCAGAAGTCTTTATTTTTATCCTTCTTACAGGAAATTTTATGCTTTCAAAAACTTCTTCCATCCCTAAGTTCTGTATCAAAGCAGAATTTTCTGCAATATCATTACAGTATTTGTGCATTTTTAAAAAATATCTTGCAAAAAATACTGAAATAAAAATTATAAGTACCGTACAAACTATTAACCCTATGGAAATTATCCACTCTGTTTGTTCTCTCTCCGAGAGTGTAATATCTAAAATTTGCCTTAAGCCACCTTCTAATGCTATTTTCATATTATAAATACTATAGTTAGAACTAATTGAGAATGGCACTAAGGCTCTGATCATTGCCAACCACCAAAGACCGCAGAATAATTCTATTGGCAAAAATCTTTTAAAAAGCCCCCTTAAAATAACTGTAAACAATACAATACAACTTGCCGAAAAACTAATATATAAAAAACTCATGGCACACTTCCATTCTTCAGCACATTATTTTTTTAAATCATCTATTACCTGAAACAAGCCTTTAATCTCATCATTTGTCAAATTATCTTTATTTAGATAAGCCTTAAAAAAAGCAATTTTGGAAGGATAAGATTTTTCTATCTGCTCAGAAACACTGCTCATTTGTGCTTCTTCTTTTGTGATTAAAGCCTTACAGGTAAATTTCGGTTTTTTCCTTTCAATATAGCCTTTATCAACACATTTCTGAACCACCGTATAAGCGGTTGTTCTTTTCCACCCATCTTCTTTTCCTAAAATTTCCGCAATTTGCCCAGCGGTAAGTTCTCCATGCTCCCATAGCACTTCTAAAACCTTTATTTCCGAATCATAAAACCTCATATAACCAACTCTTTTCCATAAACTTTTTCTCTTTCTTCTCTCTAAAATATCTCTAAATACATCCCATAATATTGTCTATTGGTGTAGTCAAATTATACCATTGACTATTTCTATAGTCAATATGGCATATTGCTATATCACCTTTTGTTATATTTTGCCAAAAAACAGTACAAAAAAACGGTTAATTTATAATCAACCGTTTTCTTACTAAGCTATAATTCTTTTCTTGCATCTGTCACAAAACCACTTCTATATTCACTCCAAATCTATCTAACTCCCTAAAAGCTCCTTGGTCTTTCCGACCAGATATAATGGAATATTGGTAATATTACCGTCCTTTCTATATCCCATTTTTGAAAATCTGACTGCATATTGAGGGTGATTGTCTGCAACATATTTTTTGAAGGTCGGTGCTGATTTATCTTCACCGCCTTTTGTTTCAACAGGAATAATATCCATGCCGCACTGTAGCACAAAATCAATTTCCCCATTTCTGCTTGAGAAATATCTCGGCATTACATCAAACTGCCCCCTAAGCTGCTGCAGAACATAGTTTTCCGTCAGCGGGCCTTTGAACTGATAGGTTGACTTTAACAGGATTGCACTGTTATCAATGCCCGCCATCTGCTTTAACAATCCGGTATCAAATAAAAATAATTTAAACTGGTCTAACTTATCAAAGGCAGAGAGCGGATGCTCCAGCTTAGAAACATTATATATCCGGTTTAGCATTCCTGCCGAAACAAGCCATTCTATTGCTTCTTCAAAATCTCTGGCTCTTGCCCCTTCTCTCACTGCTCCATACATGAATTTTTCATTTGACTTTGCAAGCTGCGTTACAATACTGCGAAAAACCATAAGGATTCGTCCGCTATTCACCTTACCATTGTGTTTAGAAAAATCGTTTTCGTATACCTCGATCAGTTCACGTTGAATTTGAGCAATTTTAGCCGGGTCTTTATGCTTCAACCAAGAAGAAACACATTCAGGCATTCCCCCTATGATAAGATAATTGTTATAGGCTTCCAAAAGTCTATTATGAAAGATTTCCTCTATCTGCTGTTCCTTATGGATACCCTCATAATAAGCAAATAAGGGTGCATCTGTTGCTTCCAAGAACTCCTCAAAAGTCAAAGGAAAAATATCTAATAAATTTACCATTCCAACCGGATATGATTTTGGCTTTGCAAGAAGCGTTCCCAGAAGGCTCCCTGCAGCAATAACATGGTACTCATTTGCCTTTTCTTTAAAGTATTTCAGCGCATTTAATGCCTCCGGACATTCTTGCACCTCATCAAATATGACCAGTGTATCTAATGGATGTATTTTTTCCCCGGCAATCATTGACAGCAGCTCTATAATACGCTGCGGATTTTTATTGGTTTCAAAAATTGATTTTAACTCATCTTCTTCATCAAAGTTGAAATATACAAAGCTCTTATAGTAATTTTTACCGAACTCTTTCATCAACCAAGTTTTCCCAACCTGTCTGGCTCCCTTTAAAACCATCGGCTTACGCTCATCACTTGATTTCCATGCTACTAATTTTTCCATAGCTGTTCTTTTCAAAGTATCCCCTCCTTTTTGTTAAGTCTAATATAACACTTTTTTTCAATGATTTCAATTATATTTATCACATTTTTTCAATCTTTATAAGTATAAAAAACACATTTTTCAAACTTTTTCATATCGTAAATATACATTTTATTTGTATATTAATTCACTATTACATTAACATCCTACTTTCCTGCAGCAATCTCTCCGGGACCGGCAAGTTTTGGATCAACACAAAATGCCGGATGTTTTGTTCCATCCTCGTCATACCACCATGCAGACGAATGAAGAACATTCTTCCCATCATACTGGATATCGTTGATGTCTTTTCCCTTTACTACTGTGATTTTTCTCGTTACACTACCTTCGCCTGCTGCTTGTGCAGTAAGTGGTGACTGAATAAAAGGCAGTGCAACTACCAGAGCAAGCAAAAGTGCAAGAAATCTTTTCTTTTTTTGCATACTTCTTCACCCTTTCTTTTTTTGCAAATAGAAAAGAGATACGATTTTTTTCGTATCTCTTTCGCTATAATGTTTTAAGTTTTTTATCTTGCAAAGATTTGAACCCAGTAACGACCATATTCACTATTGCTTTTATGGAGATAAGCCACCCCGATATAGTTATATTCAGGTCTTAAAATGTTTTTTCTATGACCCTCCGAATTCATCCAACCTTCTACCACATCAGCAGGTGTCATTCTTCCTCCAGCGATATTCTCTCCAATATAATCTCCATCAAACCCTGCTTCTTTTGCAGCTGTATTAAAAGAATTTCCATCTGGGCGAGTATGACCAAATACTTTAGAAATCTCTTTTGCTCTAACTTCCGCCGCTGATGTAAGTTCTTTATTTGCTTCTAAAGAACTCAACCCTGCTTTTTCCCTCTCTTTATTAACTAAACGAATTACTTCGTCAGCATAGCTACTTTCATCCGTAACAGCGGCTTCTTCCTGCTTTTGCTGTTCTTGCTGATTCTTGTTATTTTTCAAATTAGTTTCTTCCGATTCAGTTTGCAATCTTTTTGTATCACCTTCTCGGATATTAGCATATTCCAGCACATCACTGTATTTCGGGAACTGTTCTACAGGTTTTGTTGTGATTTGAACAGTTTGCGATGCACTATCCCATTTAATATCAGAATAAGTGCATTCAGCAATATCTCTGATACCAAGTAAGGTTCTGCCGTTAATTGTAGCAATCGGAACTGTCACAGGAGCTTCTTTGGTTTGATAGGGAGTTTTTCCATCAATACGGCTGCTTCTGGTTTGATGCTCAATATTGATATTGGTTTGATAGCCTGCCCAATAAGTATCAGATTTTTTAACGATATTTTTTAAGACAATATCGTGTTCCTGCTGAAACTGTCCATCTACTACTGTATTACCGTAATAAGTGAACCATTCAACATCCCAGCCCATTTTTTCTGCCACTGCTCTTACCGGAACCATAACACGCCCATTGATATTCACAGGCTGCTGGTCACCAAAACTTACTTTTTGGCCATCCACCGTTACAGTGATGTTGTCAGCTGCAAAAGCTGTCGGAACAGCACCGAATACCATTGCCGTTGTCAGCAGTGCAGTCATAATTCTTTTCTTCTTCATAGTATCTCCTCCTTGATTTTTATTTCAGATAAATGATTGATTGAATTATCCGTATTTTACCACAGTAAAAATACGATTTCATCAAATCGAACACCCCAATTTTTAAAAATCGGAAAATTTATTTCTTTTCCCTATCGTCCTTTTTCATTTTAATCTCTTGATACAAAAAAGAGCAACTGTAGCATCCGCTCTTTTCGTAGTTCCTATTATATCTCACCTTTCCCGCTTTGGGACACCGTGTCCCGAAGTATAACTTTTTCTTTTATCAACAAATTCCTCTATCGTAACAAGTCCAACAATGTATATTCCCCTTTTGGCACTTTTGAAATCTCATGATGTTTTTTTTATAGCAGCTACAAGCACCATCGGATCAGCAAAGTAGCTTTTGACAAATCTATAAGATTTTACATCTGCCATCCTTAGATCCTCTTTACAGAAATCACTGGGCTTTTTCCGTGATTTCTTATATTCCTTATACTTATTCTCATTATGGATGATCAACATCTCTATTTCTGGAGCAGTTACTACATTTATAACGTCCACTTTGCCAGCATAGGCCTTACTGAGTTTAAAATTTTCGCCTCTTGAATCAAGGATTCTAA
>ENA-ORTB01004317-ORTB01004317.1-human-gut-metagenome-genome-assembly--contig:-NODE-4317-length-9887-cov-2.518206_pt1 | contig 9887 bp, 10 predicted proteins | sample MGYA00241905_ERZ509174 | MGnify/ENA primary metagenome ERZ509174 (study PRJEB26280, sample SAMEA2338851) | human gut metagenome | biome: human gut; feature: human-associated habitat; material: faeces...
CTGCCGTAATACGCGCCCTGCGGCTCGTCGATGACGACAAGCGCGAGATACTTCGGCGCGTTTGCGGGAAAAAATCCCACGAACGACGAAACGTATTTCCCCGCGGCGATGCGTCCGTCCTCGTATTTTTGCGCCGTGCCCGTTTTCCCGCCTACGCGATAGCCTTCGATAAATGTTTTTTTGCCGCTGCCCTTTTCCACCACGCCTTCCAGCATGCCCGCAAGCAGGCGGCTTGTTTCTTCGCTGACGGTGCGGCTTTTCAGCTTCGGCGAATTGCTTTGCAGAACGTAACCGTCGTTTGCGTAAATTTCTTTTACCAGCCGGGGTTCGTAATAATAGCCGCCGTTCACGCACGAAGCCGCCGCGCACGCCAGCTGTATTCCCGATACCGCCACCGTCTGCCCGAAGCCGATACGCGCGAGATCGCAATTTCTCACCGCCGTTTCGGGAAGCAGCATTCCCGAAGCTTCGCCGCCGAAATCCAGCCCCGTGGTTTTTCCGAAACCGAACGCGCCGAGATAATCGTAAAACGTTTCCTTTCCCAAAGCGAGAGCTATATCCGTAAAGCAGGGATTGCAGCTGTTGTTCAACGCGTCGGCAAGCGTCTGGCAGGAATGTTTTCCGTTGGCGTGATTGCTCCAGCATTTCACCGTAGTGCCGTCCACCGTACGCGTGCGAGAGCTGGAAAACACGTGCGTCGGCGAAAAAGCGGCTTTGTTCCCCTTTTTCCATTCTTCGAGATTCGCCGCCGAAGTGATGACTTTGAACGTGGAACCCGGCTCGTAAATATCGCAGACGATACGATTTCTGGAAAGCGCGTTCAACAACGGAATATCGTCCCGCGGGACGTTGTTCAAATCGTACGACGGCGTGCACGCCATGGCAAGAATTTCAAACGTATCGGGATCGAGCACGATACATTCCGCGCTTTTCGGGGAATATTGCTGCGCGACGCGCCCGAGCGCCGTTTCCGCAGCCGTCTGGATGCCTGCGTCGATTGTAAGGCGAAGATTATAACCGTTTTCGGCGGGTTTGTACGCCGCGGCGGCGCCGTTCAGGCGAAGCCCGACAAGATCGGTTTCGTATAAAATTTCGCCGTCTTTTCCGCGAAGATACGAATCGTAGTATTTTTCTATGCCCGCCGCGCCCGTATTATCGGACGAGGTAAAACCGATGACCTGCGACAAAAAATCGCTTTTCGGGTACGTTCTGTCGTTATCGCGCGAAAAATAAACGCCGTTTAAAGACAGTTCCGCCAGTTTTTCGACGGCTTGTTTATCCGTCTTTTTCGCTACGGTAACTTCCGAAGCCCGCTTGCCCGTAAGTTTTTTCAACACCGTTTCGTAAGGAATATTCAACGCGGCGGAAAGCTTTTGCGCCGCGTCTTCCGCATCGGTAACGGCGTTCGAACGCGCGAATACGGAAAACTTCGTGGCATTGCCCGCCAGAAGTTCTCCGTTTCTGTCCGTAATCGCTCCGCGTTCGGCAATCACGGGAATTTCGCGCGTCCACTGATCGATCGCGCGTCCCGCAAGCTCTCCGCTCCACGCTACCTGCACATAAAAAAAACGGGCGCATAAAATGCAAAAAAGAAAGGTTATCGCCGCGCATACGGCAAATAACCTCTTTCGTAAAACGGATATCGAATAATCGTTTTTCAAACTTTTGATAACCGCTTCTCCTTATTTGATTTTGTATCGGATTTCCTTTATTTCGTCCAGCCGTTGGCTTGCGCCCATGCGGCGATGGTTTCTTCGCTGGTAGCTTTTTCGATGCGGTTTGCAAGCTCTCTGCTTTGCTCCACTAGCTCCGCTTTTTTCTCTTCCAGCATCGTAAGCTCGGCGCCCTTTGCGTTTAAGATGCGGGTGTTTACGCCGATTAAAGCAATCAGCAGCACCACAAACGCCGCAACCGCGGCAATCACGGCTTTCGCCGCATTGGTAAGCGAATAGCTTTCCAACGCTTTTTCCGCGCTCTTTTCTACCGCTTTTACCTGTTCTTTCGCTTCGCCCGGAACGTATTCGGGACGGAATGCGGGCGCCTGCACGGGCGCCTGAACCGCGGCTTGCGCTTCCGCCGCGCCGGAAACCACTCTGCGGAATGTATCCGCCGTAAACAAATCTTTCTGCTGCGCGGTGAGCGGTACCGCTCTCTCCTGCGTTTTTACAACCGGCGCCGCGGGCGCTTCGGGCACCGCGGGAACAACCGGTTCTACGGGTGCCGCGGGCGCGGTAAATTGCTCGGCGCTTCGGCAACTTCGCGGTTGCTGGCGGTGACGGCGATGCCGAATTGCTCGGCGCGCTTCTGCTGTTCCGCTTCCGCGAACGTTTTTTCAAGCTGCGCTTCTTCCGCGTTTTGTAAAAGTCTGTATCTCTCGCGGATCATCGCGTTGTGCTTGCGCGCTTCTTCCGCCTGTAAGTCATCGAGCGTTTGTGTTTCCCATAACGTAGTCATTGCCGTTTCCTCTTTCTTGGTTTCTCTTGCCTGAATTATCCTTCTTTTCTATGTTTGTCTTTTGTGTTTTCCGTTAAATGATTCTTTCCGCCACGCGCAGCTTCGCGCATTTGCTCCGCGAATTCGCCGCGACTTCCGCTTCGCTTGCCGTAACGGGCTTTTTCGTAACGATTCTGATTTCCTGCTTCTTTCCGCATACGCATACGGGAAAACTTTTGGGGCAGGTACACGGCGTTTCCATATATCTGAACGCCTCTTTCACCGCTCTGTCCTCCAAAGAATGAAAGGTAAGAACGGCGATTCTGCCGCCTTTTTTCAATCTTCTCGTAAGCGCCAGCACCAGATCGTACAAACCGTCCAGTTCGCCGTTCACTTCGATGCGGATTGCCTGAAACGTTTTTCTTTCGCACGGGGCGCCGCCGAAACGGTATCTTGCGGGAATGCTTTTTTCTACGATTTCCGCCAGCTCGCCGCACGTTTTAAGAGGTTTTTCCGCCCGCGCCTTTACGACGTTTCTTGCAATCTGCCTTGCGAACGCCTCTTCGCCGTAATCTTTGATGATTTTGTACAGCCGCTCTTCCTCGTAAGTATTGACTACGATTTCCGCCGTAAGACTTGCGCTTTCGTTCATCCGCATATCGAGCGGAGCGTTTTTCGCCCGATAGGAAAACCCGCGTTCGGGATCGTCGATCTGATGCGACGATACGCCGAAATCGAGAATCGCGCCGTCCAGTTTTTCCACGTTTTCTTCTTCAAGCACTTTCGCAAAATCTTTGTAGTTGCTTTTATGAAGAGAAAACCTGCCTTCGAAAGGGCTGAGCCTTTCTTTCGCCGCTGCCAACGCCTCGTCGTCGAGGTCGGTTGCAATCAGCCTGCCGTCCGGGCTCGTACGCTTTAATATTTCGTAAGAATGCCCGCCTCCGCCCACGGTGCCGTCGAAGTATATGCCGCCGTTTTTAAGGGCGAGATTTTCCATACACTCTTCCAGCATTACGGGGATGTGAGAAAAGTTTTGCATCGCAAGCCGCCTCCGCTTATATGCCGAGCTTTTTCAGCTCGGAATCGTAATCCACGTTTTCGGTAACTTCGCGATACTTTTCGGCCGCCCAGATTTCCAGACGTCTGCCGCGCCCCACCGTTACGATGTCCTTTTTGATTCCCGCAATCTGCTTGAGTTTGGCGGGAAGCGTTACGCGCCCCTGCCCGTCCTCTTCCGCGGGATAAATGCTGCTGAACACCATAAGCGAAATGGGATTTGCCTCGGAAACGCGCTCGTCTGCAAGAGAGGAAAGCGTTTCTTCAAGCACGCTGTCGGGGAAAAGGCAGATGCTGCCCGAAAGTCCGCGGACGAAACTGTACGTTTTTTCGGGATACGTTTCCAAGCCCTTTTTGAACTTGGCAGGTATCCTGAAACGCCCTTTGTCGTCGATCTGATGTTCGTACGAACCAAAGAACAACGCTTCCATAGACTTACCCCCTTTTTTAATGGTAAGCTTATTATACGACCATTTTTGCCCACCTGTCAATTATTTTTAGGAAAGTTTTTTGCAAAATTTAAAAAAACAGGGCAAATTGACCACTTTTGTCCCTTTTACGACAAATTGCGCGCAAACGAATGTTCGTAAAACGTTCGGTTTTTCTCTCGTCCGCTGCCGAGAAAGAGTACTTTTCCGTCCGACGAGATGGTTTCGGCAGAAAAATCGGCAGAATTTTGTGCCGCGGGGACGGAAGTGGTTACGCAGGGGCGGAGATTTTGCTCTTTCCCCTTTCCGTCAGAAAATTCAACGCCATTTTTGTTCTCCGCCGGGAAAGAATCTTCCGCGGAACCTCTGCTACCCGCTTCCGTTTTTCCTGCGGCGAGCGTTACGGCAAGGCGGCGCGCAAGCCCTTCCGCGCCGTCGTACACGGGGCAGCCGTAACGGCGGGCGATCGCCTCGCGCACGTGCGCGTAATGCGTACAACCTAATACAACGAAAGAAAATTTTTGCGCAGGCAATTCCGCCGTGTAAAATGCGTCCGGCGCCGAAGCAAGCGTATCTTCGATTTTTCCGGCAAGCGAATCGCACGGATACGGATAAAAACGGGCGGCGGGGAAACGCATTTCCGCCTGCCGCAACAACGAAGCGAACGCGCGGCTTTCGTAAGTGGCGCGCGTAACCAGAACCAGTCCGTCCCCTCCGTTTTTGCCCGCGGCAAGCACGGGCGGACAGGCGCCGAGAACGGGAAACGGATATTTTTTTCGTAAACTTTCCCCGCAGCAGGCTTCGGCGGTATTGCAGGCAAGCACAAGCGCCGGGGGGAAATACCCCGCCAGTTCTTCCGCCGCTTCAGATACGTACCTGCAAATCGCTTCGGGCGGAAGATTTCCGTAAGGCGCGCGGACGTTGTCGCCGTAATAAATAAATTTTCGGGACGGAAAAATTTCGCGGCATTTAAACAGAACGCTCAACCCGCCGACGCCGCTGTCGAACAGACAGACGGCGCCGGAAAAAAACTTTTTTCCCTCGCGCGTTCCGCCCGGAAAAGGAGAAAAAACGGCTTTATCGCAAAAATTTTCGGAATTTTCGGCGAAATTCATAGATAACCCCCTCAAAAACAGTTTACAAGACTTTTCTTTTATGCTAAAATAAACTACGAAATTCGTTTCGGCTAAGTTCTCCGTTTCGGACGGACTTTCCCGCAAACAACGATAACAGAAAATATTACAAGTGCAAGGAGAATGAAATGCCTAATATCAAATCCGCGAAAAAAAGAGTTTTGGTTGCCGAAAAGAAAGCCGCTGCGAACAAAGCGGTGAAAACGCAGATGAAAACTCAGATCAAAAAGTTCCTCGCCGCAGTAGAAGCAGGCGATAAGGAAAACGCTACGAAAGTTTATTCCGAAACCGTTTCCGTAATCGATTCCACCGCTTCCAAGGGCGTGATTCACAAGAACTGCGCGAACAACAAGAAAGCGAAGCTGGCGAAGAAACTCGAAGCGATGGCGTAAACGAAAAATCCGTAAATCTTTTCCGGATTTTTAAATTCGCAGCTGTATAAAATATGCGGTTCTGCCTATAGGTAGAACCGTTTTTGCGTGCAAAAAAATTTTTTATTCCCCTCTATTTTTCCGCGTTCCGCCGCCGAAAAAATCGCAGAAAAAAACTTTTATAAAAAAATTTGAAAAACCTTTGAAAAAAGCCTTTCAAACGTTTGACAAACGCGAAAAAAATATTTATAATCTTTCTCGTTGGTTTATTTTAACTAAACTTTCGGTTTATTATTACAAACCTTCGCGACAATTCCGTTCAGGAGCGTGAAAAACTATGGAGCTCGGCGAAAAGATCAAACAGATGCGCCACCAGAAAAACTTAACGCAGGAAGAACTGGCCGACAGGTGCGAACTTACGAAAGGCTACATATCTCAGCTGGAAAACAATCTGAACAGCCCTTCCATAGCAACGCTTACGGATATTTTATCCGCGCTGGGAAGTTCGCTTGCCGAATTCTTCAAAGAGGAAAAAGACGAGAAAGTCGTTTTTTCGAAAGAAGAATTCATCGAAAAAGAATCGGACGGCGTTCTTTTCAGATGGTTGATACCCAATGCGCAGAAAAATATGATGGAACCCGTGTTTTTAGAACTGGCGGAAGGCGCTTCCACCGCCGAGGACTTCCCTCACGAAGGAGAGGAATTCGGGTTTGTTACGGAAGGCAGAATCAGAATCCGCCTGGGCAAAAAAGAATATCTATGTAAAAAAGGAGAAGCGTTTTACTATTCCGCTTCCCTCCCCCACACGATTTTCAACTGCGGGAAAACCGCCGCGAAATTTCTTTGGATTTCCACCCCCCCGAACTTTTGATTGAATCATTCGTAAGAATTATACGGAGAATTGCTTACCATGGATAAAAACTCAAACAAAATCATACAACTTGCCGGCGTATCGAAATCTTACGACGGCACAACGATTATCGACAATATCAATTTCTACGTGCGCAAAGGCGAATTCGTAACGCTGCTCGGTCCTTCCGGGTGCGGCAAAACCACCACGTTGCGCATGATTGCGGGATTCGAAATGCCGGACGAAGGAAAAATTCTTCTGAACGGCACGGATATTTCCATGCTGCCGCCGAACAAGCGCCCCGTAAACACCGTATTTCAGAAATACGCGCTGTTCCCGCACCTCAACGTATTCGACAACGTGGCGTTCGGTTTGAAATTAAAACGCGTGGAAACGACGTACGTGGATAAAAACGGCGAAACGAAAACAAAACTTGTGCCGCTTACCAAGGCGGAAATCAAAGAAAAAGTGAAAAACGCGCTGGAAACGGTAGACCTTGCCGGTTTCGAAAAACGCTCCATTTCCACCCTTTCCGGCGGACAGCAGCAGCGTATCGCCATCGCGCGCGCCATTATTAACGAGCCGGAAATTCTGCTCCTCGACGAGCCGCTCGGCGCGCTCGATCTGAAAATGCGTAAAGAAATGCAGCTGGAACTGAAAGCCATGCACGAAAAGCTGGGCATTACGTTCATCTACGTTACGCACGATCAGGAAGAAGCGCTTACGATGTCCGATACGATCATCGTTATGTCCGACGGATGTATTCAGCAGATAGGCACGCCGGAGGATATTTATAACGAACCGAAAAACGCGTTCGTGGCGGACTTCATCGGCGAAAGCAATATCTTCACGGGTGTGATGCCCGCAGACAATCTTGTGCGCTTCTGCGGCAAAGCTTTCCCCTGCGAGGACGGCGGTTTCGAAAAAGACGAACCCGTAGACGCCGTGGTTCGCCCGGAGGACGTAAAACTGGTTCCGCCCGCGGAAGGTCAGCTGAAAGGCAAAGTAACTTCCGTAATATTCAAAGGCATACACTATCAGATTCTTGTGCAATGCGGCAGATACGAAATAGAAGCGCGCAGCACCGCGGCGCCCGCGGTAGGCGCGAACGTCGGTTTAAAAATCGAACCGGACGGCATTCACGTAATGAAAAAAGTATTCCGCGTCAACCGTTTTTCGGGCGTGATTACCAAGAAAAACACCGTGGAATTCGGCGACGGAGAATTCGAATGCGACGTTACGCAGCTGTATAAAGGTTCTCATCTCGACGAAGAGGGCTATCTGATTACGGCGAAAGGCGAAAAACTGGACCTGACGGGCACGGAAGTCAACGTGGAAGTAAGTTTGCACGATATTACGATGAGCGACGATCCCGAAGAAGGCGGCGCCTGCGGACATATTATTTCCCTGATTTACAAGAGCGAATATTACCGCTATATCGTGCGTACGGAAAACGAGGAAGATTACGTGCTTGCCTGCGAAGATCTCTGGAACGAAAACGACTTTGTATCGCTTGTGATTCCGAAAGATAAAATCAAGCTTACCCTGAAAACGGCGGAGGAAAAGTTGTAATGAAAAAAGTACGCTTTTCGAGAAGCTGGCTGGCGATTCCCTACGCGCTGTTTCTGGCTGTGTTCGTGATCGTTCCCCTCTTCTTCGTTCTGTATTACGCTTTCCGCGACGACGTTACGGGACAACTGACGTTCGGAAATTTCAAAACGTTTTTCACAACTCCCGTAAATCTGAAAGTGGCGGGGAGAAGCCTTATGATCGCCGCGCTGAGCACGATTTTGTGCCTTTTGATCGCCTACCCCGTGGCATACATCATCGCAAAAAGCAAAATCAAAAACAAATCGGCGATTCTTCTGGTGTTCATCGTTCCGATGTGGGTGAATTTCGTTCTGCGCATCAACGCGCTGAAAGAACTTTTAAGCTGGATGGGGCTCATCAATAAATCGGCGGGCTGGGATATTTTCAATACCGTGCTCGGTATGGTGTACGACTTTCTGCCGTTTATGATTCTGCCCATATACACGACGATTCTGAAAATCGACAAAAGCTACCCCGAAGCCGCGCGCGATCTCGGCGCGAATAACGCGAAAGTGTTTCTGCGCGTAACGCTTCCCCTTTCGAAACCCGGAATTTTAAGCGGAATTTCGATGGTATTCCTCCCTTCGATGACAAACTACGTGGTATCCAACTGGATGACGAACAACAAAGTTACGATCATCGGCGGTTTCATCGATTTCGCGTTTTTAAACGACAGCTGGGGGCGCGGCAGCGTAACGGCGATTATATTGCTTGTTTTAATGTTCCTCTTCACCTGGCTGACGGGCGGGTTCAAAGACGAGGACGGCGCGGCGAAGGGCAAAGCGCTGTGGTGAGGTGAACGCAGATGAAAACAAAAAATACAATCGGAAAAATCTTTAAAATCCTTTTTATCCTTTTAATCGTAGCCTTTATCTACGCGCCCATCGTGCTTTTAACGGTGTATTCCTTCAACGAAAGCACGTCGATTAAAACCTGGACCGGTTTTTCACTGAAACATTATCAATATTTCTTTAATTTTTCCAACGATCCCCTGCCCACGGTGTTAAAAACGCTGCTTCTCGCGGCGGTGGTCGCCACCCTTTCCACGCTTCTCGGAACGGCGGGCGCGATAGGTATTTTCTATTCCAAGAAAAAAACTTCCGCCGTGCTTTCCGGCGTAAACCGCATCCCGGTCATCAATGCCGACGTGGTAACGGCGATTTCGTTCGTGCTTTTAGTTGTGGCGCTCAATATCGATAAATCCACCTATATACCCCTCGTCGTGGGGCAGATGGTGCTGTGCACGCCGTTTGTGGTGCTTTCGGTGGTTCCGAAGCTGAAACAGATGGATAACAGCTTATACGAAGCCGCGCTGGACTTGGGCGCAACGCCGAAAAAAGCGCTGTTTTCGGTAATTATACCGCAGATTCTTCCGGGTATTATTTCCGGATTTCTGCTTGCGATTACGCTTTCCCTCGACGATTACGTTGTGGCGGCGTACACGAAGCCCGATACCTTCCACACCATCAGCACGCATATTTACTCGCTGACGAAAGGTAAAAAGGCGCCTCTGATCAAAGCGTCTTACCGCGCGTTCACGGCGGTTGTGTTTGCGCTGATCGTCATCGCCGTAGTTACCGCGAATATCGTGGCGGCGAAAAAAAACAAAAAATCCGATATTATTACGAAAGGAATATAAAACAATGAAAAAATTCATCTCTCTTGCTTTGGTTTCCGCACTTTCCGCAAGTTCGATGGCGGCGCTTGCCTCCTGCAAAAAAGCCGACGTTACCCTGCGCGTGGCGAGTTGGGCGGAATACATCGACGACGGCGAAGGCGACAACAAATCCATGATCGAAAATTTCGAAAAATGGTACGAAGAACAGACAGGAAAAAGCATAAAAGTAGAATACATCGAGCTTGACGACAACGAAACGATGTACAACAAAATCACGCTGGGCGAAACATACGATCTCCTCTGCCCTTCCGAATATATGATTATGAAAATGGCGGCGGAAAATTTACTTGAAAAATATCCCGAATCATTTTTCGACACTTCGATCGAGACCAATTACTATGCGATAAA
>ENA-ORTB01004320-ORTB01004320.1-human-gut-metagenome-genome-assembly--contig:-NODE-4320-length-9885-cov-3.735809_pt1 | contig 9885 bp, 6 predicted proteins | sample MGYA00241905_ERZ509174 | MGnify/ENA primary metagenome ERZ509174 (study PRJEB26280, sample SAMEA2338851) | human gut metagenome | biome: human gut; feature: human-associated habitat; material: faeces...
GGACAGCGGGCGGCGCAGGAAAAAGCCCGGCAGCTGCAGCTCCAGAAACTGCCCCGGCGCGGTGATCGCGGCGGTGTCCCCCGTGAGCTGCAAACGGTAGGTGTCACGGGCGACGGGCGCGTTTTCCGCAATGGTGAAAACTCTCTGCTGCACGGCTTACTCCGCGTGGATCGTGGACACGGCCAGCGTCGTCTCCTCGAGCACGTCGAGCAGTACGCGCACCGTATCGAGCGAGGTAAAGACGGTCACGCCGTTTTCCACCGCGCAGCGCCGGATCGCGGCGCCGTCCTGCGCGTGGACGCTCGAATGGATGGAGCGGGTGTTGATGATGTAGCTGACGTAGCCGCTGCGGATGGAATCGAGGATCTCGTGGCTGCCGTCGCTGATCTTGCCGCGCACGCGCGTGCGGATGCCGAAGGACTTGAGGTAGGCAGCCGTGCCGGCGGTCGCCTCGATGTTAAAGCCCATCTCATAGAACCGGCGCACGAGCGGCAGGCCCTCGGGCTTGTCCTCATCGGCCAGCGTCACGAACACGGTGCCGTAGTTCTGCACGTTCATGCCGGAGGCCTGCAGCGCCTTGTACATGGCGCGCGAGAGCTTCTTGTCGTAGCCGATGGCCTCGCCCGTGGACTTCATCTCCGGGGAGAGGTAGGCGTCCAGCCCGTGGAGCTTGGCAAAGGAGAACACCGGCGCCTTGACATAGCAGCGCTCTTTCTCCGGCGGATACAGGTCGAAGATGCCCTGCTCCTTGAGGCTCGTGCCGAGGATGACGTTGGTGGCGATGTCCGCGAGCTGATAGCCCGTGGCCTTCGACAAAAACGGCACCGTGCGCGACGAGCGGGGGTTGACCTCGATGATGTAGACATGGTCGCTCTTATCGACGATGAACTGGATGTTATACAGTCCGACGATGCCGGTGCCCAGACCGAGCTTCTTGGCATAGGTCAGGATCGTGCCCTTGACCTTGTCGGAGATGGAAAACGGCGGGTAGACGCTGATGGAGTCGCCGGAGTGGACACCGGTGCGCTCGACCAGCTCCATGATGCCGGGCACGAACACGTCTCTGCCGTCGCAGATGGCGTCGACCTCGACCTCGCGGCCGGAGATGTACTTGTCGACCAGCACGGGCTTGCCCTCGCCGGTGCGCACGGCATTCTGCAGGTAGTGGCGCAGCATCTCGTCGTCGGCCACGATCTCCATGGCGCGGCCGCCCAGCACGAACGACGGACGCACCAGCACCGGATAGCCCACCGCGTGCGCCGCCTTGAGACCATCGTCCAGATTCGTCACCGCCGCGCCCATCGGCTGCGGGATGTTCAGCTCGAGCAGCAGCTTTTCAAAGCAGTCGCGGTTTTCCGCGCGCTCGATCGCGGCGCAGTCCGTGCCGATGATCTGCACGCCGCGCGTCATGAGCGGCTGCGCCAGATTGATGGCCGTCTGGCCGCCGAGACTGGCGATCACCTGATCGGCCTGCTCCTCGTGCAGGATGTTCATGACGTCCTCGGGCGTGAGGGGCTCGAAATACAGCTTATCGGCGGTCGTGTAATCGGTGGAGACCGTCTCGGGGTTGTTGTTGATGATGATGGCCTCGTAGCCCGCGCGCCGGATGGTCTGCACCGCGTGGACGGTGGAGTAGTCAAACTCCACGCCCTGACCGATGCGGATCGGACCCGCGCCGAGCACGACGACCTTCTTCTTGTCCGAGCGGCGCGCCTCGCTCTTTGCGCCGGGGGCATAGGTGGAGTAGAAATAGGGGATGTAAGCGCCGGTGTGGCTGGTGTCCACCATCTTGTAGGCGGGGTAGAGCCCCAGCTGCACGCGCTGGGCATACACATCCTCCTCGCGCACGCCCCAGAGCCGCGCGATGTAGGGGTCGCAGAAGCCCATCTGCTTGGCCTGCTTGAGCGTCTCTCCGTCGCCCTTGTGCGCGCAGAGCGTCTGCTCCATGTCCACGATGCCGCGGATGGTCTCGAGGAAGAACGGCGTGATCATCGTCAGCGCAGCGACCTCGTCCACGCTCGCGCCCAGACGCAGCAGCTGCGCGACGGCAAAGAGCCCGTCATCGCGGAACTGGTGCAGGTACTCGGTCAGCTCCGCCTTGGTCATGTTCTGGAACTTCGGCAGCCAGAGGTGCTGCGCGCCGATCTCCAGCGAGCGGACGGACTTGAGCAGGCACTCCTCGAGCGTGCTGCCGATGCCCATGACCTCGCCCGTGGCCTTCATCTGCGTGCCGAGCGTGTTGGCGGCGGTCGAGAACTTATCGAACGGGAAGCGCGGCAGCTTTGCCACCACATAGTCCAGCGACGGCTCGAACGCGGCCGTCGTGTTGGCGACGGCGATCTCGTCGAGGTTCATGCCGACGGCGACCTTGGCCGTGACGCGCGCGATGGGATAGCCGCTGGCCTTGCTTGCCAGCGCCGACGAGCGGGAGACGCGGGGGTTGATCTCAATGAGGAAGTACTCCGAGGTCTTGGGGTTGAGCGCGAACTGCACGTTGCAGCCGCCCTGGATCTTCAGCGTGCGGATGATCTTGATCGCGCTGTCGTTGAGCATCTTCATGTCATGGTCGCTGAGCGTCATGATCGGCGCGACGACGGCGGAGTCGCCGGTGTGCACGCCCACGGGGTCGATGTTCTCCATGCCGCAGATGGTGATGGCGCGGTCGGACGCGTCGCGCATGACCTCAAACTCGATCTCCTTATAGCCCTTGACGCTCTTTTCAATCAGCACCTGATGGATGGGCGAGAGCTTGAACGCCTGCATGCCCAGCTCGACGAGCTGCGCCTCATCGTCGGCAAAGCCGCCGCCCGTGCCGCCGAGCGTGAACGCCGGGCGCAGCACGACCGGATAGCCGATGGCCGCGGCCGCGGCCTTGGCCTCCTCGAGGTTGTAGGTGATCTGCGACGGGATGACCGGCTCGCCGATGCTCTGGCAGAGCTCCTTGAACTGCTCGCGGTCCTCGGCGCGGCGGATGCTGTCGCTGTCCGTGCCGAGAAGCTCGACCTGGCACTCCTTGAGCACGCCCTTCTGCTCGAGCTGCATCGCCAGATTCAGACCGGTCTGGCCGCCGATGCCCGGGACGATCGCATCCGGACGCTCCTTGCGCAGGATACGCGCCACATACTCCAGCGTCAGCGGCTCCATGTACACCTTGTCCGCGACGGAGGTATCCGTCATGATCGTGGCGGGGTTGGAGTTGACGAGGATGACCTCGTACCCCTCCTCCTTGAGCGACAGGCACGCCTGCGTGCCGGCATAGTCAAACTCAGCGGCCTGACCGATGACGATCGGGCCGGAGCCGATGATCATAATTTTCTTCAGATCCGTTCTCTTGGGCATGTGATTTCCTCCTCAGTACGTAAAAGGTTCTGTATGTGATGTATTTTTGTATGTAGGTGTAAGGCGCTCAGACCTGTGCGTCCTGCCAGACGACGGCGCCGCCGCAGACGTTGCGCACGCACCGCCCGTAGACCGTCTGTCCGGCGAAGGGCGTGCTCTTTCCCATGGAGCAAAACTGCGCCGGGTCGATGCGGTATTCCGTGTTCAGATCCCAGACGGCATAATCGTCCGCGCGCAGCGGGAAGCCGAAGCGCTTTCGGGGGTTGACCGCCATGAGCTCCACAAGCTTGTCGAGCGTCAGCACGCCGGTGCGCACAAGGTGGGTGTAGAGAATGGGGAACGCCGTCTCGAGACCGACGATGCCCATGGCACTCCCGGCGAGGCCCCTGGCCTTTTCCTGCGCGCTGTGCGGCGCGTGGTCGGTCGCGATCATATCCACCGTGCCGTCGAGGATGCCCTCGATGAGCGCGTCCCGGTCTGCCTGCGTGCGCAGGGGCGGGTTCATCTTGAAGCTGCCGTCCTCGCGCAGGTCGTCCTCGGTCAGCACGAGGTAGTGCGGCGCGGTCTCGCAGGTGACGTCCAGCCCCTGCGCCTTCGCCCGGCGGATAAGCGCCACACTCTCTTTGGTGGACACGTGGCACATATGATAGGCGCAGCCCGTCTCGCGCACCAGCTCGAGATCGCGCTCCAGCTGCCGCCACTCGCTCTCACTGCTGATGCCCTTGTGCCCGTGGGCGCGGGCATACGCGCCGTCGTGGATATAGCCGCCGTGCAGGAGGGTGTTGTCCTCACAGTGCGCGGCGATGAGCTTGCCGAGGCTTGCCGCCTTGCGCATCGCGGCGCGCATCACGTCCGCATCCTGCACGCCGCTGCCGTCGTCGGAAAAGCCGGCGACGTAGGGCGCGAGCTGCTCCATGTCCGCAAGCTCCCTGCCGCCGCGGTGCGCGGTGATCGCGCCGTAGGGCGTCACATCGATGACCGCATCCGTGCGGATGCGCTCCAGCTGGGGGGCAAGCGTCTGCAGGCTGTCCGGTGCCGGATCCAGATTGGGCATGGCGCACACGCGGCTGTATCCGCCGTGCGCCGCAGCAAGCGTGCCGGACGAAATGGTCTCCTTATAAGAAAAACCCGGCTCACGGAGATGTACATGTACATCTACGAAACCAGGTAATACCACGAAAGAAGAAATATCAAGTTCGTCACCGGCAATGCTGCCGCTGCCAAGAAAAACAGAATCACGGTTGCCGGAAAAAAGATCCCACCCAAATGCCTGCATATTCTCTGCGGCCGCAACCATTTTTCCTCGCCTCATTTCTGCCGAATCGCAAATTTTTGATATAATATCACATAATCGCCCGGTCTGTCAACAAATCCGGCGGCTTTGCGCGCCGTCTTTTTGCACGAAAAATTCCGTCATTTTCCGCCCCGTGTTGACACGCAAACCAGCGCACAATGCAGCGCCGGAAAACCGGCTGCAAACAGACTCAGCGGCGCGCCCGTCAGGGCGCGCCGCCTTTGCTTTGCGTAAATGAAAGAAGGGAGAAGGATGTATTCCGGGGATCAGTCCTCGAGCTCCGCCGCGACATTGGACGCGTCGTACTCGCGCTCCTTGATCGGCAGCGTTGCCAGCGAGCAGAGCACGTAGGAGATCGTGACCGTGGCGATGGCCACCGAGATCATGTTCATATCGACCAGCTTGCCCATGAGGATGGGGGCGATGAACGCGCCCAGACGGCCGATGTTGAACGTGAAGCCGACGCCGGTGCTGCGCAGGTGCGTCGGGAAGCACTCGCCGATGAACGTCGCGTGGATGCCGGTGGGCATGCCGTAGCAGACGCCGTAGAGCAGCATGAGCACGAGGATGTTGCTGCTGTTGGCCCAGAAGGCCAGGCACAGGCCGAAGATCGCCGTGCCGATGGTGCCGATGAGGAAGAGCTTCTTGCGGCCGATCTTGTCGGCGATCTTGCCGCCGCCGGCCGTGCCGATGATCATGGCGATGTAACCGGCCGCGGTAATCCAGCCGCCGGACTGCATGCCGACCTGCGACTGCACGTAGTTGGGCAGCCAGGTGATGAGGCCGTAGTAGCCGTAGAAGTACAGGATCATGGAGATCGACCAGATGATGAAGGACTTGCGCATACGCGGGTGTGCCCAGATCTCGGCATAGGCGTTGACCTTTTTGCCCTCAGCCTGATCGCGCTTGTCGCGGTTGGCCTTGGCAGCGGTGAACGAGGGGGCGTCCTTCATGCCGAAGATCATGAAGATGACGAAGATGATGGGCAGCGCGCAGATGCGGAAGCACCAGCGCCAGCCGATGCTGGGCAGCGCGAACGCCGACATGGCGCAGCAGACGACATTCCGAAGTTCCACACGGAGGTAGCGACGCCGCTCATGAAGCCGCGCTTATTGGTGGGCACGAATTCGCCGATGAGGATGGAGGCGATGTAGTAGCAGCCGCCGAGGCCGACGCCGGTGACAAAGCGCAGCAGGCCGAAGATGGAGTAAGACTGCAGCAGCGAGGTCGCAAACACGGCCAGCGTTGCCAGAATGACGTCGACGATCAGGATGTTTTTGCGTCCGAAGCGGTCGGCAAGGTAGCCGGCCACCATGCCGCCGAGCATCTGACCCATAAAGGTATAGGTACCGAGCGAGCCCGCCTGCACTGCCGTGAGCGCGAGGTCGGTTCGGATGGTCGAGATGCAGACAGAGTACATCATGGTCGCCAGACCGGCGGTCAGCATGGAAACGAAGGACCCGAGCAGCGCATTGCGCGAGTACTTCTTGAGTTCAAGTTCTGTCATGGTTTTCTGTTTCCTCTCTAAATGGATTCAATGATAGATGTTGTACGTACCTTCTTTGTGCACCTGCGCACGCGGCGCTGCAGCCGCATAGCCGACGATGGCGATGCCCCAGCACACGTGCGTGTCCGGCACGCCGAATGCACGCAGGACGGGGCGCACGCGCGCGTCGTCGCAGATGTCGCGGGCCTGATTGATCCAGCATGAGCCGATGCCCATGTCGGTAGCCCGCAGGAAAATGTTTTCGAGCATGCAGCCGACTTCCAGCTTCTGATTGTCGTTGCCGCGCTCGACGCAGGCGAGGATCGCAGCCGCCGGCGCATACATATTATATCCGGGACGGCCGAGCACCTCGGCGAACACGCGCGCAAGTTTCTGCACGTTCTCGTGTCCGGCGATCACGCACAGATGCCGCGCATGATCGTGAAATGCCCACGGCGCCGCAAGCCCGGCGCGAACCAGCTCGGTGAGCTGCTCGTCGCTCAGCTCCGCGTCCGTAAAGGCGCGGATGCTGGCGCGGGAATACAGAATTTCCTGAAAATCAGCCATTGTTCATTCCTCCGCTGTGCCAAGTGCTTTTTGCTGTTTTTCCGCCGCTCTGAGCGCGAGATACTGCTTGCGGTACGGCCCTTTGAACAGGCCGACGAGCAGGATCACCATCGCCGCAGCGCCGAAGCCGATGATGATCTTCCACGCGAGACCGAACGACGCCGCCGTCCCGTCGGAGATGATGCCGCCGAGCAGCATGGGAACGCAGACGTTGCCGATCATCATTGCGCCGGCATATGAGCCGATGATCTCATCATAATACTTGCGGCCGAAGGCCTCGGGGATCAGGTAGGGTGCGGTCGCGTTGTCGAGCGGGCCGTTCATGCCGCACAGGATGACCGTGACGAGCAGCAGCGCAAACGAGCCGGTATTGTTCATGAGCACGATCGCGCAGGCGTAGCCGACGATGGACACGACGTGCATCAGCACGACCATCTTCACACTGCCGAGCTTGTCGGCCATGACGCCCATGAGGATCATGCCGGCCGCGATGCAGACCGACAGCACGGACGCCCAGTTGGAATACGTGACGGTGTCCAGACCGATGGGGCCGCGGAAGAACGCGCCGTTGTAAAACCGGAACGCCACGCCGGGGAACGAGGAGATCGCAAGGCCGATCCACAGCAGCCAGTAGCTGGGCGTCCTGCGCGCCGCGGCCAGATCGAGTCCGCCCTGACGGCTCTCTTTTTCCTTCTTTGCCGCGACGGCCGCGGCGATCTCCGCCGCTTTCTCATAGCCGTAGGGCTTCACGCCGAGCTTGGCGGGGTCGTCGACGATCATGAAGATCGTGACCAACAGCAGCAGCACGCCGCCGAGCGCATGGCAGCGGTAAGCGACCTGATAGCCGTAGGCCGCGATGAGCCGGCCGACGATCGGCAGGATGATCATGCCGCCGAAGCCGTAGCCGCCCATGATGCAGGCCAGCACGGACGAGCGCTTGTCCACGAACCAGTTGGTGATGACGACGGAGACCGGTGTCGCGCAGGCGAAGAGCGTCACAAGGCCGCCCAGCGTGCCGCAGATGCGCAGAAACCAGAGCGTCTCGGCATAGGAGTACAGGATGTAATGGAACATCAGCAGCAGATCACCGAAAATCAGGAGCTTTTTGGCGCCGAATTTCCGGAGCAGCGGCTTGAAAAAGAACATGGAAACGATAAAGGATGCCAGATATGCAACCGTCAGGTTGCCGGAGATGGAGCCGGTGGAGATGCCGGTGTGGGCGCTGATCTCGGGGAGCATCATGGAAAAGCTGGAGCACAGGCCCATGCCGAGGAACATCTGCAGGAAACAGCCGGCCGCGATATACCAGGGATTGCGTTTGAGCGTTTTCATCGGAGGTTCACTCTCTTTCTACTGCTTGTAAACGGATCGCCGAATCCCTGCGCGCACGAGATCCAAACTTATCGTTGCTTCATTTTGGCGGCAGGCGGACGGCCAGCGGCACATACGCCTGTCCTGCTTGCCCGCAGGGCCTCGCCGGCCGGACAAAGCCCTGCGGTGCGGGTAAGGAATGCCTCAGTACAGCTTCTGGTCGTAGACCTCGCCGAGAAGCTGACGGGCGGTGTCTTCATTAAACTCCGTGGGGCAGAAGTGCCAGATCGGGTCGAGCATGACCTTCTCCACGGTCGCGTCGCTGACAAACTCCTCGCGGGAGATGCCGCGCTCTGCCGGGGTCGCGATGTTCATCTCCCAGACGAGCTTCTTCATGGCGTTGGCCACGTCGGCGGCGACGGTCTCGGACCGGTCGTCCATGCCGAAGCAGCGGGCGATGAGGCGGATCTCATGGTCGCACTCCTTGCGGGTGAAGTACAGCGCGACCGGAGCCGTCCACGCGCAGCAGTGACCGTGCGGGACATGGAAACGGGCGCCGATGGCGTGCGCCATGGAGTGGCCGCAGTTGCCGTAGCTCTCACCGGTCAGGCCGAGGTAGGCGGCCATGGACATGTTGGCGCGGGCTTCGAGGTTGTCGGGCTCTTTGTAGGCCGTGAGCAGGTTCGCCCACGAGAGTTCGAGCGACTTGCCGCAGATCATCTCCGTGAACAGGTTGCTCTTGGTGCAGCACAGCGCCTCGCAGGCGTGGGCGATGGCGTCCATGCCGGTCGTCGCGGTGACGTAGGGCGGCAGGCTCTTGGTGATCTGCGGATCGAGGTAGACAAAGTCCGCCTTCGCCGCCTGAGAGGACAGCGTCGCTTTCACGCCGAGCGTCTGAGACGCGATGATGCACGACCGGGTCGCCTCCGCGCCCGTGCCGGACGTGGTGGGGATGCTGATCAGGTGCGCCTTACGCGGCAGATCCGGGCCGTTGTACCAGCCGACAAAGTACTGGTCGATCGGCAGCGGCTGGTCGACCAGCAGGGTCGCCGCCTTGACGATGTCCATCGTGCTGCCGCCGCCCATGGCGAGAAAGCCGTCCACCTGATGGTCAATGGCAAGCTGGCGCACCTCGAGCACGCCGGTGTCCTGACCGTCGGCATAGGGGCAGGAATACGGGATGAGCTCGATGCCCTCCGCCGTGATCGAATCCAGCACCGTGGACACCACGCTCTCCGGCAGATTTGCATCATAGCCGGCCAGAACCTTCGTGCAGCCGAATTCCTTGAACTTCTTACCGGTCTCCTTCGCGACACCGTCGCCGTATTTCAGCAGAGGCTTGATCGTCGTCTCAAAGCTTTTCATAACGTGTAGCTCCTTTCCTCTCACGGATAAGATGTTTTCGTTTATTCCAGAGCGATCGCGCAGTCATACGCTGCCGAGATTGCTTCATAGATCATACCGGTCTTTGCGCTGTCGCCGATGTTGAAGAATTTCTCCACACCGCACGCGCGCAGCTTCTCCACCTCGGCGCTGTTGGAGCGCACACCGATCGCGGGGATGATGACATCGGCCGCGAACATGACCTGCTCGCCCGTCTCGACCGACTGGGCGACGACGGCGCTGTCCGTCAGCTCAAGCACCTTGTGGCCGAACACGGTCTTGACGCCGGATGCCTCGGCATACTCGAGGTCGAGCTTGTGCTCGAGCAGCGTGATGAACGCGCGCTCCTGCATCTCGATCTCCGTGACGTCGTTGCCGAGCGCGGCGAGCATATGCGCCGCCTCCAGACCCGTCTGACCGCAGCCGAGCACGACCACCTTCTTGCCGCGGATCTCCGGCCGCTCGAGAATGTAGCGGCGGGCGCCGATGACGTTCTCACCGTCTG
>ENA-ORTB01004328-ORTB01004328.1-human-gut-metagenome-genome-assembly--contig:-NODE-4328-length-9872-cov-4.717021_pt1 | contig 9872 bp, 8 predicted proteins | sample MGYA00241905_ERZ509174 | MGnify/ENA primary metagenome ERZ509174 (study PRJEB26280, sample SAMEA2338851) | human gut metagenome | biome: human gut; feature: human-associated habitat; material: faeces...
ATACCACAAATTGTGACGCACATCTTGCAGAAAGCCTTTTTCAGACACGCTCTAGAGTGGAAATTTTACATAAATATAACATGGACATTCCATGGAATTGATATTCAAAGTTTATAATTCTAAACGTTATGGGATGTCAGAGTCAAAAGGTTTGACAAATTTTGCCACTGATATCACGAATAAAAAGAGTGAGGAATTATCCGAATGAAAAAACAACAGAAAAAGACAAAAGAAATTACGGCACCTGTATATATGATGAACAGAGAACTGTCCTGGCTGAAGTTTAATGAGAGAGTTTTAAATGAGGCGGGAAATCCAAGAGTTCCGCTTGCGGAGAGACTGACATTTGCCGCTATTTATCAGTCAAATCTGGATGAATTTTACAGAGTCAGAGTCGGAACTCTGATGGATCAGATGGAAGCATCTGAAGTAATACGTGAGAACAAAACCAATATGACCAGTGAAGAACAGGTAACTGCAATCCTTCAGGCCACCAGAGATCTGGATCAGAAAAAGGCAACTATCTATGAACAGCTGATGGGAGAACTGGAGCCTTACGGAGTGCGTCTGATCAATTTTAACAGATTATCTGCAGAGGAAGGCAAGCTTCTGGAAACATATTTTGATCAGGAGATTGCACCGTATCTGTCTGCAAACATTGTGAGCAAACAGCAGCCATTTCCATTCCTGAAAAATAAAAATATTTATGCAGTGGCATCACTGATGAGCAAGGGTGGAAAAACAAAAACAGCTATTATCCCTTGCAGTAATACTGTATTCAGACGTTTGATTGATATTCCTACAAGAAAAGGGACTTTCATGCTTTCAGAGGAACTGATCCTTCATTTTCTGCCGAAAATGTTTAAGAATTATGAGATCAGGGAGAAAGCGCTGCTCCGTATTACCAGAAATGCAGATATTGATACAGAAACCATTTATGATGAGGATTTGGATTACAGGGATGCAATGGAGAATCTGATCAAGCAGAGAAGACGAATGAATCCTGTAAGAATGGAGTTATCCAGAGAATTAAATAAAAAGATGATAAGTTCACTCTGTAAGGAGCTTCATGTGGATAAAGAACACGTATTTTTGACCAGGGTTCCGCTTGATATGTCCTTTGTATTCGGACTTCAGGGATATCTGAGAAATACTGCCCAGGACAAACTTTTCTATCAGAGAAGAACTCCCAGAATGACACCGGAGCTAGATGACAAGAGTGCTCTGATTCCACAGATCATGAAGAAAGATGTACTGTTATCCTATCCATTTGAAAATATCAAATCCTTTATTAATCTTCTGAATGAGGCTGCAAGGGATGATTCTGTTGTATCCATCAAGATGACATTGTACCGTCTTGCAGACAAGAGCCAGATTGTAGATGCTCTGGTGGATGCAGCAGAAAATGGAAAAGAAGTTGTTGTACTTGTAGAGCTGAGAGCCAGATTTGATGAGGAAAGCAATATTGAATATTCCAGAAAACTGGAAGAAGCTGGCTGCAGAGTAATCTATGGACTGAATGGATATAAAGTACATTCCAAGCTGTGCCTGATCTCCAGAAAAACAGATAAGGGTGTGTCCTATATTACACAGATCGGTACAGGTAATTATAATGAAAAAACATCTGCACTTTACACAGACCTGTCACTGATCACAGCAAACCAGGAAATCGGAAAAGAAGCAGCAGAAGTGTTTGCGGCACTTCTGAAAGGGGAAGTTGTTGAGAAATCCAATCTTCTTCTGGTTGCACCGAAATGTCTGCAGAACAGAGTTCTGGATATGATACAGGAAGAAATCGACCAGGTGAAACAGGGAAAGGAAGGCTATATTGGAATCAAGATCAATTCCCTGACAGATAAGGTGATCATCAATAAACTGGTGGAAGCATCTCAGGCAGGAGTAAAGATAGAGATGGTCGTCAGAGGTATCTGCTGTCTGATTCCGGAGATTAAGGGATATACAGAGAATATCAAGGTTGTAAGTATTGTAGGCCGTTATCTGGAGCATTCCAGAATCTACCGTTTCGGTACAAAAGAAAGAGAAAAAATATATATTGCATCTGCTGACTTTATGACAAGAAATACAGTCCGTCGTGTGGAGGTGGCTGCTCCGGTTCTTAATGAGAAATTAAAGGAACGTCTGGACTGGATGTTCGAGACCATGATGAATGATGATGAAAAAGGAAAGAGACTGACAGAAACAGGAAATTATGCAGACAGAAGCCTGAATGATGTCAAACTCAATTCCCAGGAAATCTTTTATGCCATGGCATACAGCAATGCGGAGAAGACCCAGAAAAAAAGAGAAGATTGAAAAGTAGAAGATTAAGAAGAAATATTTGTTGACAATATTGTAGATTGCCTGAAAAAGATACTATGTGGATCAGTATAATAGATTCATATAGTATCTTTTTGATTACTTCTATGATTACTTTTGATCATCCGAGATAAAACGAAAACGCCCGAAACCCAGTAAATACAAGGCTTTCGAGCGTTTTTAAGAGCAGGGGATGAGAGAATCGAACTCCCACCAAAGGTTTTGGAGACCCCTATCATACCATTTGACCAATCCCCTATCAAAACCAACTTGTAAAATTTCTTTTACTGTTGCAATTATACATATAAAAGCAACGATTGTCAAGCTTATTGTGCATTTTTATTATAAAGAATTTTACAAAGAAAGAGCGGAGATGGAGGGATTTGAACCCTCGCACCGGTTGCCCGGCCTGCCGCATTTCGAGTGCGGTCCCTTCAGCCTCTTGGGTACATCTCCATATTAAGATTAGAAACAGTTCTGAAGTGTAACTGGAACTGTTTTTTATTATATAAGGAATCTACGGAAAGGTCAATTCTTTTTTTATTGACGAATTGGTTTTGCTGTAATAAGATAATAACAAAATGCGGTTGTGTACCCTCTGGATTGCTATTGTCTGGGGATAATAAGCAGCTGCGAGGAAAGCAGATAGGTGACGATTATGACAGATAAGAAGAAAACAATTCTGGAGGCTGTGGAGAAGCTGACAGATACTTACCGTAAAGAAGAACTCTTTCTGGGAAAGGACAGAGAACGTCTTCCAAATAAGAAAGAGATTATTAACTTCATTAAAGATATGAGGTCTATTATTTTTCCCGGATATTTCAGTGTGGATTCCAGTGCCAGCGTGTTTCCGGAGCATTATGTGGCATATCGCCTGAATGATCTGTATGACTGCTTGCAGGAGCAGATTGAGATTGCATTTTTATATCAGGGTGAAGAAGAACAGAAGGCCAAAGAACATGCAGAGCAGATCACAGAGCGATTTTTTGCAAATGTTCCGGAAATCCAGCGTATGCTGCTGACTGACCTGCAGGCAGGTTTTGACGGTGGTGATATCGTGGAAGGAAGCCGGCGGGATCTTCTGAACAATCAGGTATGCCTTGTTACATGGAAAGGCAGCGATACCAAAGTAACAGATTTTTCCAATCTTTCTCTTGCAAAGAACATGGCACTGGCAGATCAGACCGTTCCGGTTGGACAGTATACCAGAAAAGCACTGATCAATGCGGGCATGGCAGGCTCGGAGTACACAGAAGTCGATCAGCTGACAGATGATGTGATATCAAAGGCACTGGGCGGCCTGGAGATCAATAACTGTGCAAACGTAGGAGCCGTTGCATCCGCAGTTGCAGAAGGAGCAAATGAAGTCGGAACGGTTTATTATTCTGATACGTTCGGATATGAAGATCAGCTGGATATTATCGAGCAGCTGCCGAATTCCCTGACCGGTGATGTGATCTATCCGGTAGCAGCAGTAGAAAGTGATCATACTTCCGATGAAGAACTGGAAGCTTCCGAGGATTTCCTTACTTACCTGCAAAGTGAAGAAGCAGTGAAATTGTTTGAAAAATATCATTTTACTGTACAGTAGGAGATATCTATGAATTTGCAGAATCTGGATTTTACACCGCTTTGGATTACAATGAAAACCGGAGTGGCTGCAACGTTTGTTTCCTTTTTCCTTGGGATTTTTGCGGCCAGATTTGTGATGGGCCGGAAGGGAAAAGCAAGAGCGTTCTGGGATGGTTTTCTGACGATGCCGCTTGTACTTCCGCCGACTGTGGCAGGATACATTCTGCTTCGTACATTCAGTACAAGAAGACCGTTTGGCCGTTTTCTGGCGAACAGTCTTGGCATTCAGGCAGTACATACCTGGCTTGGTTGTGTGCTGGCGGCAACGGTCATCGCTTTTCCGCTGATGTACCGCAATGCGAGAGCGGCCTTTGAACAGGTCGATGAGAATGTGATCTATGCGGCACAGACGCTTGGATTGAGTGAGCGGACGATCTTCTGGAAGATCCGCATACCGATGGCAAAACCGGGCATTTTATCCGGTACAGTCCTGGCATTTGCAAGGGCGATCGGTGAGTATGGGGCGACTTCCATGCTCGCCGGAAATATCGCCGGCAGGACTTCGACGATTTCGCAGCAGATCGCCATGGTGCTCCAGAACGGAGATTTTGCACTTGCCGGTTTCTGGTGTCTGGTGATTTTTGTGATTTCGTTTGTGTGTCTTGTTGCACTGAATCTGTTTGGAGAGAAGAAAAGTAAAGGGAAAAAGCATGTCTTTCATCGTAAAAATAAAAAAACAACTGGCTCTTTATGAGCTGACGGTTGATCTGGAAACGGAAGCCGGGATTCTGGCGGTGATCGGAGGCTCAGGTTCCGGAAAAAGCATGACGCTCAAATGCATTGCCGGGATCGAGACGCCGGACAGCGGATTTATTTCGCTGAATGGCAGGGTTCTGTATGATTCTTCAAAAAAGATCAATCTTCCGCCGCAGAAACGGAACGTCGGCTATCTTTTTCAGGAGTACGCCCTGTTTCCGACTATGACGGCAGCCGAAAATATCAGCATTGTGATGAAACAAAAGAATCCGGTCCAGGTGCAGAAATGGCTGGAAGAATACGGTCTTGGAGATTATGCGGACAGTTATCCTGATCATCTTTCCGGCGGACAGAAACAGCGACTTGCCATGATCCGCATGCTGGCGGCCGAGCCGCAGTGCATTCTTTTAGATGAGCCGTTTTCCGCACTGGATGAGCATATCAAGCGGAAAATGGAGCGGGAAGTGATGGAGATGCTGCATGATTTTGACAAACCGATCCTTTTTGTTTCGCATAATCAGGAGGAGGTTTATCGCCTGGCAGACCGGATTGGCAGCATGGAAAACGGCAGATTCAGTCCGATCCGTGAAAAGAGGGCGTTTTTTGCAGAGCCTCAGACAGTCGGGCAGGCAAAACTGGTGGGCTGCAATAATATTTCAGAGATTGACTGGATCAGCGAAGACCGGGTGTACGCAAAAGACTGGAATCTTTCGCTGAGAGTCCCGTTTACTGAGCCGGAAGAGCAGAAAAAATATCGTGCGATCGCCATTTATCCGGGAGATATCACTCTTTATTCAGAAGATGCCATACTGGAAGAAAAACAAGTCAGGAACAAAATTTCAGTAAAATCCTGCGGCACTGAAGAAGAACTGCACAGCTGGGCGGTAAGCTGTCAGATAGATGGAACCGATGCGGAACTTATGATGCTTTTATCGAAAGAAAAAATGCCGTCGGTACCGGGAAAAATTACAGAAATCTTTGTGGATGGCGGAAAGATTCATCTGCTGCAGTAAAGATGATGCAATATGTTTTACAGAAAATGTGAGGATGACAGCATGATTTATCTGGACAACGCAGCGACAACGCTTCAAAAACCGCAGGCAGTTTATGATGCCGTTCTTGATGCCATGAAAACTTTGGGAAATTCCGGGCGGGGATTTTCCGGTGCGGCACTTGGAGCATCGAGAATGATCTATGAGGCGAGGCAGACGCTCTGCGATTTTTTCGGAGGCAGTGATCCATCGAGGCTGGTTTTTACGTCCAATGCAACGGAAGCTTTGAATATGGCAATCCAGGGGATGTTTCTTCCGGGAGATCATGTGATCACGACGCAGCTGGAGCATAATTCGGTGCTGCGTCCGCTCTATGCCATGCAGAAAAAGGGTGTTGAACTTACGATTGCGGCGAGTGGACAGAACGGAACGGCAGATTTTGATGCGATCGAAGCAGCCATCCGGGAAAACACGAAAGCGATCGTCTGCACCCATGCATCGAATCTGACCGGAAACCTGACGGACATGCAGAGGATGGGAGAGCTTGCAAGGCGGCATGGGCTGTTTCTGATCGTCGATGCTTCGCAGACTGCAGGTGTGATTCCGATTGATGTAAAACAGATGCATATCGATGTGCTCTGTTTTACCGGGCACAAAAGCCTGTTTGGACCGCAGGGAACCGGCGGACTTTACATAGGTGAGGGTGCAGAGATAAAGCCTTTAAAAAGCGGCGGGACCGGCGTGCACAGTTTCCTGAAAACGCAGCCGGAAGAACTCCCGGAGCATCTCGAAGCCGGAACGTTGAATGGCCACGGGATTGCCGGACTTCTTGCAGGTGTACAGGAAATCCAGAAGATCACAGCAGAAGAGATATGGAAAAAAGAGCGAAATCTGATGGAGTGTTTTGTTGCGAAAATCAAGCAGATTCCCAATGTGAAGATATATGGCGATTTTTCGGATAAAAACAGATGCCCGATCGTTTCTCTGAATATCGCAGGCGTGGATTCTTCGCAGGTCAGTGAATGGCTCTTGGAAGAGTATGAGATTGCAGTGCGTCCGGGAGCACACTGTGCACCGCTGATGCATCAGTATTTCGGAACGCAGAAGCAGGGCATGGTGCGTTTCAGCTTTTCATATTATAATACAGAAAAAGAGGCACTGGCGGCCGCAGAAGCGATCCGTGAGATCGCAGAAGAAGTGGAGGCGTGAAATGACAGAAGAGATTGTATTTTGTAAGGGTGGCGGATGTACGGCAAAATTAGGACCGGATCTTTTAAGTCACGTGCTTGGCAAAATCCCAAGAGGGGAAAAAGATCCGGATCTTCTGATCGGATATGACAGTCGGGATGATGCGGCTGTTTATCAGATCACGGAAGATACCGCCATTGTCCAGACGCTGGATTTTTTTCCGCCGATGCTGGAAGATCCGTATTTGTTTGGGCAGATTGCAGCGGCAAATGCTTTAAGTGACATTTATGCGATGGGCGGAACGGTAAAGACAGCATTGAATATCCTCTGTTTTCCAGAAAAAATGGATTTAAATATTCTCGGAAAGATCATGCAGGGTGGGGCAGAAAAAGTGATCGAGGCGGGCGGAACGCTGGCAGGAGGTCATTCCATTGCCGATGCCGATGTCAAATACGGACTGTCTGTAATGGGTATTGTAAATCCAAAACAGATCTATGCAAATGACAAAGGCAGAATGTCGGATGTACTGATCCTTACCAAGAAACTCGGAGTCGGGCTGGTGTGCAATGCAAACCGTGTCGGACAGGCACCAAAAGGAGCCATGGAAGAAGCGATTGCTTCAATGACCATGCTCAATAAAAAAGCCGCAGAGATCAGCCATCGTTACGAGATACATGCCTGCACCGATGTGACCGGTTTTGGATTTTTGGGGCACTTAAGTGAAATGATAAACAGCAGCATTTCGGCAGAAATCGACAGCATTTCCATCCCGGTCATCAAAGGAGCAATGCACTGTGCAGAAGAATTTCTGCTGACGGCCGCGGCACAGCGAAACCGCAATCATGTCGCAGAACGTGTGACATTTTCAAAATATATTCCATTTGCGATGGAAGAACTGCTCTTTGATCCGCAGACCTCCGGAGGACTGTTATTTGCCGTGCAAAAAGAAGACGCAGCGGCATTTGAGAAAGAATTAAGAGAAGCCGGAATGCCGGCAGCGATCGTCGGAAGGTTTACGGAGAAAAAAGAAAAAGATATCTATGTGAATTGAGGAGGATGTAATATGATCACAGTAAATGCAATGGGCGATGCATGTCCGATCCCGGTTGTTAAGACAAAAAATGCGATTGCATCTTTAAAAGGTGCCGATGTGGTGGAGACACTGGTTGACAATGAAATCGCAGTTGAAAATCTGAAAAAGATGGCAGACCAGAAAGGTTATAAGACCACAAGTGAAAAGCTTGAAGAAGGAAAATATCGTGTGTGCATCATCGTGGAAAACGTGGTGGATAACGTTGAAAAAAAAGAAGGAGACGGTGGAAAATTCTGTGACTGTACGCCGGAAAAAGAGAGCAATAAGGTGGTTGTGATCCGCTCTTCCGTGATGGGAGAGGGTGATCCGGAGCTTGGAAAAGTGCTGTTAAAAGGCTTTATCTATGCGATTTCGCAGCAGAAAGATCTGCCGAAAACCATGCTTTTTTATAATGGCGGTGCATTTATCACCTGTGAAGGTTCCCAGTCGCTGGAGGATCTGAAAGCACTGGAAGAACAGGGCGTGAAAATTTTAACATGCGGGACTTGTTTAAATCACTATGGTCTGACGGACCGGCTTGCAGTCGGAGAAGTGACGAACATGTACGAGATTGCGGAAAAGATGACGCAGGCTTCCCTGATTGTAAGTCCGTGATATGAGAAAAAAAACAAAGCAGCTGGTGATCACGTTTTCCACCACGACAGCGGCGATGGCGATGGAAAAGAGGGCACAGGAAATGGGGATTTTCGGGCGGCTGATCCCGCTTCCATCCGAGATTTCAGCAGGGTGCGGACTTTCCTGGAAAACGAAACCGGAAGAAAAAGAAAAAATCCTTGTGTTTCTGGAAGAAGAAAAGCTGAAGTGGGAAGCAATGTATGAGTTAGAGTTGTATTAGATATGAGATAAATTGATATTCGGGATGGGATTTGATTTAAAGCCTGATGCAGCCACCGGCGGATTGCATCGGTGTATAGTAAGAATGTCAGAGATAATTTTTGAATAGGGAAAGGACAGTATGGGATATTTTAATCAATACGTAAGGGCAGAAAGTCTGGAAGAGGCCTATGGGCTTTACCAGAAAAAAAATAATTTTGTTCTCGGCGGTATGCTCTGGCTGAAGATGCGGAAGCGGCCGTTTGGAACAGCGATCGATCTGTCAGATCTTGGTCTGGATCAGATCGAAGAAGATGAAAAAGAATTTCGCATCGGAGCGTATGTTTCGCTTCGGGAACTGGAGACAAACGAGGCGTTAAATACTTACACGAAAGGTGCGTTTGCCGAGTCGGTGAAACATATCGTCGGTGTACAGTTTCGAAATGTGGCTACGGTCGGCGGCAGTCTCTGGGGACGTTACGGATTTTCGGATGTGATGACGATCTTCCGTGCCATGGGTGCAAAGGTGCAGCTGCATCATGCAGGCATCTTGGATCTGGATGAGTTTGTAAAAATGCCAAGAAAGACAAGGGATATTCTTGTTTCCGTGATCGTACCGAAAAAGGTAAAAGCAGTCGTGTATTTAAGTCAGAGAAACCAGTCCACAGATTTTCCGGTGCTGACCTGTGCGGCCGCAAAGAACGCCGCCGGGGAGTATCGCTTTGCCATCGGGGCCCGCCCGGGCAAAGCCGTGCTCTATACCCTGCCGGCCGATGCAGGGGAGACGCCGGAGCTCACGAGCGCCCGGTTTGCTGCCTCCATCCGGAGCAGGATCAAGACCGAGAGCAACATGCGCGGCAGTGCGGAATACCGCAATCATCTGGCCGGGGTGCTGGTCAAGCGCGCTGTGCTGAAATTGGAAGGGAACAGGTGAGACAAGATGCAGGTGAATATTATTCTGAACGGAACCAAAGTCACGGCAGAGGCCGCACCGGACACCCTGCTCATCGATTTTGTCCGCGCACACGGCTGTTACAGTGTCAAGCGCGGCTGTGAGACCTCCAACTGCGGCCTGTGCACCGTCTTTCTCGACGACAAGCCGGTGCTGTCCTGCTCTGTCCTCGCCGTCCGGGCCGACGGCC
>ENA-ORTB01004332-ORTB01004332.1-human-gut-metagenome-genome-assembly--contig:-NODE-4332-length-9859-cov-3.903509_pt1 | contig 9859 bp, 9 predicted proteins | sample MGYA00241905_ERZ509174 | MGnify/ENA primary metagenome ERZ509174 (study PRJEB26280, sample SAMEA2338851) | human gut metagenome | biome: human gut; feature: human-associated habitat; material: faeces...
TGAGGCTGAGCTTCTGGCAGGTTAAAATGGGGAGAAATTTCTCATTTTAACTTGTACTAAATCTTGACATAGGACCAAACAGAGTAATTTCTGAGGAAAATGCAGACGACATTTTGGAGAATCTTATATACGGGAATGAAACGGAAAAAGAAGTAAAGATAATCGTTTCAAAGAAAAGAAGTTTTGAGGCAGCTTCAGCATATAGGGGGAAACATATCAGTGTGTTAAACTTTGCTTCAGCAACCAATCCGGGTGGCGGAGTGACAAAAGGAGCCAGTGCTCAGGAAGAATGCTTATGTAGAATCAGTACTTTGTACAAATGTATATCAGCAAGTGAGATTACAGAAGCATTTCATAAAAAACACAGATATGCATTGAAAACAGGAAAGATGAATTCTTTTTATAATGATGATTGCATACAAACGTGCAACGTGACGGTATTTAAGAGCGATACTGCCAAACCGGTTCTTTTATCGGAGAAAGACTGGTTTGATGTAGATGTAATTAGTTGTGCAGCACCAAATCTGAGATACATGTTACAGTATGATAAAAATTGGAAAAAGACTGTTACGGATAAAAAGTTGTTTGATATATATAAGAAGAGAATAAATCGAGTCTTAGACATAGCAAGTCGTGCGAAATCGGACGTTATTATTTGGGGAGCTTTTGGATGTGGAGCCTTTGCAAATCCGCCGGAGTTGGTTGCGAAAGCAATGCATGCAGCAATTGACGAACATAAATATGATTTTGAAACTATCGAATTAGCCATTTACTGTTCGTCGAGAGATACATTGAATTATGAGGTGTTTGCAAAGGAATTTGCTGTTTAACAGAAAAAATTAAAAAAATAATAGCAAGGCATAAATAGGACAAAAAATGTCTTAAATATGATATAATGGCATCAACAACAAAAACAGCACAAAGTAGGAGGCGCCTATGAGAGAAGAAGAACTCAGAACATCAATTAAAACAGTTTATGGAATGCTTTGGGACGTATTGGCTTTATATGAAAAAACATCCGGCTATAATGAGATTCCGAGTAAAGAGAAGAACAAAGAAATTGATATTTGGGATTATATGGGAGAAAAATTACTGGATATCAGGAAGAAAGTAGATGTTCTATTCCTTGGAGAAACAGAAGTAAAGGAAAAACTGACACAAATCGTGGATGAAACAGAAGTGTTTGTAAGAAAGTATGAAATCCCAGGTGTGGTAACAAGATGGAAGAAAATCAATCCGAGAATTCTGTATTTTGATTGTGCATTTGATCTAAAGAAAGCATGCCCGAAGGAATATAGTGAAATTGCTATGGGATTGTGTGATGCAAAACTTGCATGCTATCCGGATGAAAAGCAAATGACCGATCAGGAAAAATATTTTTCGGAAATTCAGAGAAAGAATGAAGATGGAAATCTTAGATACTCAGAGGAAAGAATCTTTCAGAATGAACTGTTGAGGACGCTGGCGTTGGTGTTCGAGGAAGATTTTGAGTGGAGTAATGAATGAAAGAGTTACCAGTAGCTATGCAGGACGAATAGAGTAAGTAGAAGTTTGTAAATTAATGAGAAACTGGGAAATATTATAGAAAGATTTTGAATCTTAAGGGCAGGTATGAAAAGAATAGGTTTTTGGCAATTAAATAATTTGTAAGTGGAGAAAATATAATGAGCAATATAAGTAAAAAACAATACGATAAGAGAAAAGCCGAGTTTGGAAATTATTCAATCGGTAATCTTTATGTGGAATCTGTAAAAGAAGAAAATAAAATTGAGGAAATGGCATATGAAAAAATATTTGATGATGAATCGTATAATTTTCATTTATATCCAGCTGATCATATATGCGAAAATGATATTGCAGATAAAATTGTTCTATTACGAAAAGACGTTAGGGAATTGTTAAAGAAAAGGGATAATGTTATTACTTCCGAATGTTCTATTGAGAAAGATACACTTTTTCTTGATACAAATAAGGGAAATCATGCACCAACAAGTCCCTTGTTTAAATACATATATATGAAAAAGAATAATATAGTTTATGAAATCAATTTTATGAGATTTTACATTAGCAAAGAGGAGAACTCTGTAAATTGTATTCTTGCAGCAGTTCAATTTGATTGTTGTGTAGGTGAGTATGTTAATAAAACAAAAGAGGGAGAATGTATCATTTGTTATCCAACATCATATCAGGGACAAAAATCACAGTTGAATCATATTATTGAAAAATCACAGAATCGCAATTTTTGTTATAATCCACCAATTCAATTTTCGCTTAATGATATAGAACAAGAAAAATTGAGAAATACAATTGCAAAAAAAATATGTGAAGAATTTATCTATTTTATAGAAAAGTGTGAAGAAATTAAGAGAAAAAGGTTAAAATCAACATGTCAAAATTCAAAGAACAAGAATTAGTCCAAGCCCTAAAGTCCACTGGTGCAACAAAACAAAACCCAGCAACAGTGACAGAAATACATGACAAACTGAATGCTTTGGAAGAAATCCGTGCGAAGGAAGCAAATGAGCTTCCCCGCACGATAGATTCTCGAAGTGTATCCCGGAATCTGCGACAATTACTTGGTACAGATGAGGAAATCGAGCAGATAAAATTAGATGCAGAAGGAAATGGTTTGAAAGAAAAGAAGGACTATTACCTTGGATTCAGAAAGCGGGAAAGGAAGATAACGGGCTACTGGTATGAGAAAAAAATTGTGGAAGATGTACCGGGATAATTTCCAAGATTTTTGATGGATGCGGTAATCTATTCCAAGGTTTTAACACCGGAATTTAAGCCGGATTATTATAGTAATCTTCAGGATATTTTTGGTTGCGGTCAGGTGAAGAACATGACAGATTTTATGGAACAAATCGTAGAATATATGCCGTATTCAGAAAGTGATGATGGTGGCATAAATGTCATGAAGAATGTGTTGGAGATTCAGGATGCAATCGACAGAAGGAAGAAAATTAAGTTTAAATTAGAGGCGTACCGATATGAAGAGGAAGAATTGCATCTGAAGCCAACAGGTGATCAGAATCGTTGTGTGTCACCTTTTCAGATTATGATGAGTAATGGGCGTTATTACCTGATGGCAAAAAAAGTGCATGTCTCAGATTTTCTGTTTTATCGGATTGATTTGATGAGTGAAATCCAGGTACTGGATAATCTGAAAAGTGAAGAAGTGCAGAATAGTGAGTGGATAAATCCGCAGAAGTTTATAACAGCAAATCCTTATTTTTATTCTGGGATGTTAAAAGAAGATGTCATAATTGGATTTGAAGAGGAACAGGTTACGCAGATTGTAGACTGGTTTGGAGCACAGGAAAATGGATTGTACGAAATTCTGGGAACTTATTATTCGGAAAAGCAAGTGAAAAATAAGGAAACAGATTGGTTAGAAAATAAATCTGTGAAAATGGTACGGCTGAAGCTTGTCAAAAAATATCATAATAGCCATTGTGAAGACAAGGAAGTGCTTATAACCATCAGGAAAGCTGTTGATGCAAGTCCAGAGCTTAGAAGTAAAAAAGCACTTATTGAAAACTTTATTAATGGGATTAATGATGTGGATGATATTATGCTTGAATGGAATGACTTTGTTGCAAATCAAAGAGAAAATGATTTACAAACACTTATTTCAGAAGAAAAGCTGAGACCAGAAGAAACACGCAAATTTTTGGATAATGCATTTAGGGAGGGCGAGGTAAAAATTATTGGTACTGACATCGATAAGATTATGCCTCCTGTTAGTCGTTTTGGTGGTGGAAATCGGGCAACGAAAAAAGAAAATATCATCAAGAAAATAAAAGCCTTTTTTGAGAAATATTTCGGTATTGGCGGAACTGTTAAATTTACAATAAAAGAAACGGAGGAGCATTGATTATGGAAATTATTACCTGTAAAAAATGTGGTAAAAAATATGGATACGAAATTTGGGGAGAGGTATATCCAGGTGGAAAAGATAGAGAAGAGGCAATTTGTCCATATTGTGGAGAGGTTGGTTATTCGACAATGACTAGCCAAAATATTTCATCATATAAGTTAGATGCTAATGGAAACCCTATATGATAAAATCAGCACCGTCAAGGAAAAATGATCAGCCCCCTGTCAAGTAGACAAGTAAAAAATCTAAAATAAGTTTATAGATATCCACCACATTTGACTCAGTGTGGCGGATATTTATGTTATGAGACGTTTATGCACACCATTTTGCTTTGTATGCTTCTATTCTTTTGTTCTCAGCAATCGGATATTGTATCGGGGTTTCCGCTGATAATGCTTCGCTTCGTACTTCCAGTGGCGTTTTGCAATGGAATCTTTCCTGCAGTCTTTCTTCGGCATAAAACTTTATATATTTGTCGATTGCCGAACGTAAAGATATCTCGTCGGCTATCTTATACATACAATACATCTCTGATTTGATAATCCCCCATAATCCTTCAGTAGGATCATTATCAATGCAGTGTCCAACACGGGACATAGACTGTTCCATGCCTTGTTCTCGAAGCCTTTTCTGAAATATTCTGCTCGTGTACTGAAAACCTCTGTCAGAATGAAAAATCGGCCTGGCATCCGGATTATCTTTGAGAGCCTTATCGTATGTGTCAAACACGAGCTTATTGTCATTTCTTCCGCTTATGACATACGCAACTGGAAATCGATCATATAGATCAATGATGACACTGAGATATAGTTTCCTGCCAGTCTCAGGAACCTTGAATTCCGTAACATCCGTAGCCCATTTCTCATTAGGTTTCGTTGCATTGAATTCCCTCTTCAGCTTATTTTCCGCTGTTGTCTCCGGTCTGGACGACTGGTATTTCTTCTTCTTTTTACGGATAATAGAATGAATTCCCAGCTTCCTCATGATTCTGTGAACCCTGTTCTTGCTGTAGCTGGTGTGATTGAAATGATTGATCCAGCTTGTCATCCGCCTGTATCCCAAGATATGTCCGAACCGTTCGTCATACTCCTTTATCAGTTCTGCCAGTTTTGTGTTCTCGGATTCCTGCTCTGGAATTGTCCGGTGCAGCCATTTATAGTAAGCAGCGTGTGATATGCCCAATTGTTTGCACATCCAGTTGACACTCCATTGCTTTTTTCGTAAAAATATTTTATTGCCTGATATTTTGATTCAAACCGTAGTTTTCCAAGCCTCACACCTCTTCGAATTTCTTCACTTTTTTTAACAGTTCCACCACCATATCTTTTTTTTCAAGCTGGCGCTTTAGTCGCAGGTTCTCCCGGCGCAGCCGTTCCAGTTCATCGACTTCATCATCCGTTTTGTGGTGCCCGCGTTTATCGGACAGTCCATCTTCCCCAACAGCATCATATTTTCTGACCCATGAGTACACCTGGCTATAAGAAACATCATATAGAGAAGCTGTTCCTTTATAATCACGGTTATGGGTAATACAGTATTCAACGATTTCCTTACGTTCAGCTAACGTTGTCTTTCTTCGTGCTTCTGCCATATAGACCTCCCTCTTGGGATCATAATCCCTAAGTTCTCTATTGGCATTATACAACGAAATCCATTTTTGTAGTGTTGCATGTGCAGGAATTCCCTATCTGGCGCATAAATCGGTAACCGATCCTTCCCCGTTGATATACTTCCGAACCATTTCAATTTTAAATTCACTGGAATAGGAATGGTTAGCTGTAACAGAGCAGAGGGCTTTTATTCCCCCACTTTGATATGCCAGTATCCAGTCTCTTATAGTTCGTGTACTTTTTATAGATAAATCTACCATAATTTCAGAGACAGAACGTATTCCATTCAGATAATCCTCGACAGCAGAAATTTTTTCTTCAACCGTACACTTGGGTTTTCTTCCCATAAAAATACCTCCAAAGTAGATTTTGGTTATTTACCTTGTCTACTTCAGAGGTATCATATCAGAAATGTCTAGGTGCCTTTTTGTGTTAGCGCCACTTAACGATTGTGGGTGTCAAAACACCCGTTTAGTGATATAATGAACTTTGTATATTCATTTAAATGGAGGTGCTTATCATGGCAGTCCCAAAAGTTGACGGACAATTTATAGCAGAGGCTATTAAATATATTGATGAGAATGGAGTTCCTTGGCACAATACGAGTACCAAGTATGAGTTTGTATGGGAAAACGGTAATACCTATCCACCAAAGTATGTCATCGCAGTAGCAAATCATTTGCAGAATGGTGCAGAGATAGATGTATCTGGATATAATGCTGTCGAAGCAAAAAACTATCTTACTGCAAAAGGATATGAGATTCAGATTAAGCAGACAAAATACGAAATTACTATAACATCAGATTCTGTTACTTCTACTGATGATTCATTCACTATGGATAATATTAGTGCAGGAGATGTGTTCAAGCCTTTGGATGCATCATTTGTTGCTGTCGATGGAACTGTTATCAAAAGAAATTATGGGAAAGGTGAGAGACGGAATACAAACCAAACTTTACCACGTATTGCGTTTCAAATTTATGAAAAACAGATTGCAGCCTTGCCAGTAGAAGAAAAAGAACAGTTTCCAATTTGTCAATACGCTTCAGATAAGGAAATGATTCGTGGAATTTATTACAGCAAGGACGAAGCAAAAGCACACAATATAAATCCGTTCAATACAATGTCGTATGATTATGATGATGGCAGACAGTTTGTAATTTATTCATGGAATATCTTTACAACTCTTAGATTTGTTCAGGAGTGTTTGACACGTTTCGGTAATCCGGGAGATTCCTTCAAATTGGTTTATCGTGAGAAGGACGAGAAGGAAAATGCAGAGGAAGAGGCAGCAGTTGTAGAGGAAGTAAAACCAGCAGAATTTAATGGCTATCTGAATCCATATTCTACTATGCTTGTGGAATCTAAGAACATTATATTCCGAGGTGCTCCAGGAACTGGAAAGACTTATCTTGCAAAAGAAATTGCTACTGACATTATTAGCAATGGCTATTTTAATGATTATACGATGCTTACAGATGAGCAAAAGCAACAGGTAGAGTTTGTCCAATTTCACCCAAGTTATGACTATTCGGATTTCGTAGAAGGACTCCGTCCAAAGACGAATGAAGATGGTTCTATGGGTTTTGAATTGCAGGATGGCGTGTTTAAGAAATTCGTGGATAAGGCTAGAAGAAACTATGAGAATTCTAAAAAGTCCACAGAGGTCATTGCAAATGAATTATCTGTTCAAGAAGCAATGAAAGAGTTCTTTGATGATGTGGACACAGGAAATAACACATTCAAGACCAAAACGGGTACAGAATTTACAATCACAGATGTCGATGATGAGCATATTTATCTTTCAATACCACAAAATGTATCCATCAACAGTATCCGATTGAATATTTCTGAAATTAGACAGATGTTAGAGTCTGGAAGAGAATTTAACAAATTAAAAGATATTACGGAATTTTTCAATATCAATTTTACACAGCAGAGATATTCCTACAATCTTGTTATTTTTAACGAGATTCAGAAAAAGAAAAAGGCTGCAAAGATTATAAGACAGGAAGAGTTGAAGAAATATGTATTCATCATTGATGAGATAAATCGTGGTGAGATATCTAAGATTTTCGGAGAGTTGTTCTTTGCTGTTGATCCAGGATACAGAGGTGTGGCAGGAGAGGTTCCCACCCAGTATGCAAACCTTCATGCTGATAGCAATGAAAAATTCTATATCCCAGACAACGTTTATATTATTGGTACGATGAATGATATTGACAGATCTGTAGACAGCTTTGATTTCGCTATGAGACGAAGATTCCGTTTTGTGGAGCTTCGTGCAGATGAGCGCCTTGAGATGCTTGCTAACTTGAACAACGAAGAGAAAGAGGCTGAGGCAATTGCCAGAATGTCAGCTTTGAATGTGGAAATTGCAGCAACAGAAGGTCTGAATGAAAACTATCAGATTGGTGCATCCTATTTCTTGAAGCTGAAGAATATTGACTTTGACCAGTTATGGTCAGATTATCTACATCCGTTGTTACAGGAATACATAAATGGCATGTATGATGAAGAAGGTATTGGTATTATGGAGCGATTTAAGAAAGCATATAACCAAGGGAAGTCGGATGGAGTTGATGTAGATGAGTCGAATTAAAATAAAAGATAATTCGAGAATACCTAAGGCGTCATTGTCTGGCATATCACTTCTGACAAGCAAAATTGCAGATAAAACTTTGGATCAGTTGGAGAATGAAGGGATATTTGTATTCCCGGAAATTCTTAGAGATGCAGATGATATCACAAAAGACCAGATGATTTTACAGAGTGTAAACAATTATTATTTGTCAAGCAATGTCATGGGCTTCATGGGACTTGGAGATGAGAAGCTCATAGTTGAATCAAGATTTAGTGGTAACGGGCAGGACTTCCTGTTTCAATATTTGCTTGAGAGAGTATTTGATGTCCCGAATATTGTGGATTTGGAAACAGATGCGAACAATGATGATCGTGTTTTCAATCTGCTTGTTTTTATCTTCCCACATTACTTAAAGAGTGTCATGCGTAAGGGTGTCTTTAAGACTTATGTGAGAAAAACATACAATGACAGCAATGTTAAGGGAACGATAGATATAGCGAGACACATTGTTAAGAATACACCATTTGTTGGTAATGTAGCATATTCGCAGAGGGAGTATTCCTTTGATAATGATTTGATGGAATTAATCCGTCATACGGTGGAGTTTATCAAACATAAGTCATACGGACATAAACTGCTTGCACAGGCTAAGGATGAGGTCAAGGATGTTGTAGCGGCCACTCCTAACTACGAGATGTGTAACCGACAGAAGATTATCGATGCAAATAAGACCAATACCATTAGACACGCATATTACCGAGAATATTGTGAACTGCAGAGCTTGTGTCTACTTATCTTACAGCATCAGAAACATCAGATTGGAATGGGAAGCAAGAAGGTATATGGATTGCTCTTTGATGGCGCATGGCTCTGGGAAGAGTATATGAATTCAATTGTGGACGAGATTTTCTATCATCCGATGAACAAAGCTACAAAAGGTTTTCAGCGTTTGTTTGACCATAATCGCGGACTTATCTACCCGGACTTCATCAGCAGAGACTCAGAGGCACGAGTGATTGCAGATGCGAAGTACAAACCGATTGATAATATTGGAAACAAGGACTATCTGCAGGTATTGGCATATATGTTCCGATTTGATGCCAAGAAGGGATTTTATTTTTATCCTGAAATGGGAGAGGAAGAAGATGCTGTTATGTGGCTCAATCGTGGTTCGACTTATGAGAAGAATGTAGAGGCACGAGAGGATATTTGTCTCATCAAGCACGGATTTCAGATTCCGACCGGGATAGATGTATATAGTGCTTTCACAGAGCAGATGCGATGTAATGAAATCAAATTCCTTGATGGAATTTTAACGTCCGTGAAATAGGAAAAATATACCTTTTAACGATGCACCCCCCTCGGTTTAGAAATACTCCAAAGGGGATGCAAAATCCAGAGTAGTAATCCCGAAAATTTTGACTACGATTTTACTACGAATGAGGGGTGTGAATTGCACTGTTTTGCCGTATTTTGCAAAATCGGCACTTAAAATGTAACTTTTATAAATAGAAGAAACAAGTCGGCAAAATGCCCCAAAACACGGCATTTCTCGGCTTTTTATGATAGGAGAATTTTATGATAAGAGTTTTATTCATCTGCCATGGAAATATATGTCGTTCAACTTTATCAGAGAGTGTATTTACTTATAAAATAAAAGAATTAGGTTTGTCCGACAGATTCGTCATAGACAGTGCTGCAACCAGCACAGAAGAGATTGGAAATCCTCCTCACAGAGGCACAGTAAACAAATTAAGAGAAACAGGAATTTGTATTATTTTT
>ENA-ORTB01004333-ORTB01004333.1-human-gut-metagenome-genome-assembly--contig:-NODE-4333-length-9858-cov-3.462613_pt1 | contig 9858 bp, 5 predicted proteins | sample MGYA00241905_ERZ509174 | MGnify/ENA primary metagenome ERZ509174 (study PRJEB26280, sample SAMEA2338851) | human gut metagenome | biome: human gut; feature: human-associated habitat; material: faeces...
TGAGAAAATATTCAGAAGAAGTCGCAGAAAAAGCATATCAGCAGGGCGAGGAAGCTGGCAAAGAAATTGGCAAAGAAATTGGCAAAGAAATTGGCAAAGAAATCGGTCAACGGCAAGCCAACATCGCCGCCATCAAAAACATGATCATTCGTTTTCAAGCAACGAAGGAAGTCATTCTTGAAGATTACACCGAGTCCGAATACAACACCGCCATCGCCGAACTCCAATCTAAAGCCCAATAACCCCAGACAAAAATCACCCATTACAGAGCCAGTCCGTCAGGGCTGGCTCTTCCACATCATAAAATCAATGCCAAACCATCTGTCAACAAACCTGCCAATTTCTGCCAATTCCCCCATCCCGATTGCCCTACTTCAAAACACCCCGTATACTGTAACTACCCGCGGATTTCCCCGGAAATTTGTGGACAAAAATCAAGACAGCATACGAGGAAACGACATGAGAATAATCGACGAAACCACCCTGCAATCATACAAAAATCACATCTATACACAGGAAAAATCCCAAAACACCATCGACAAATACATCCGCGACATCCGCACCTTCACTGCCTGGCTGCAAACGCAGGAACACAAAGACATCACCAAAGACTGCGTGATCCGCTACAAAAAATACCTCGAAGCCCACTACAGACCGAGCAGCACCAACAGCATGCTGACCGCATTAAACGGCTTCTTCGAATACACAGGCTGGCACGACTGCCGCGTCATGACTTTAAAGACCCAGCCAAACCACATCTACGCGCAGGAAAAAGAGATGACGCGCGCCGAATACGAAAAACTCATCAAAACCGCCAAAGAGCAGGACAACCTCCGTCTTGCCATGATCATCGAGACCATCGGAGGCACCGGCATCCGCGTCAGCGAGCTTGCGTCCATCACAGTGGATGCCGTAAAGACCGGAAAAATCAGCATATCCTGCAAAGGAAAACACCGCGAGGTCTATCTCGTACACAAACTGAAAGGAAAACTGCTCGATTACTGCAAAAAGAAAAACATCAAAAGCGGATTGATATTCATTACAAGAAACGGAAATCCGGTGAACCGCAGCAACATCTGGGTGGAAATGAAAAAGGTCGCCGAAAAAGCAGGCGTTGCACTGGAAAAAGCATTCCCGCACAACCTCCGCCACTTCTTCGCGCGTACCTACTACAACATGCATAAAAACATCAGCTACCTTGCCGACATCTTAGGGCACAGCAGCATCAACACCACAAGGATCTATACCGCAACCACAGAGGAAAACCATGTCAAAATGTTGGAGTGTCTGGAGCTTGTCGTCTGAACGACGGAAAGAAAAAACACCACATAATGTAGATTATGTAGTGAATGCATTCAGTTGAAATATGGTAATAATTACCAATATCTTCCAAGTACTATTTTTTTATCAAAAAATTCGATAAACGTCAATATTTTGAGGCTAAAATTCGACAAAAATCACGCTTTTTGTAAAAGGATCACTAATAACATAGTGTTTCTCTAGGATATCATTGTCATTTTTGCACAAAAATAAGACCGGACCTCTGTAAACGCCCGGTTTATCAGCATTTCATGGCTTTTCAGTAAAGAAAATCAGTTTTTCCTAATCCTACTATATTCGTAGAAAATCACTAAAAATCCATTTTTTTTATACAATTTTCAAAATCCCAGTGTGACAGGGAAGAAATGCCGCTCCTCCGCACTACATAATCTACATTATGTGGTAATTCTTTCGTTATGTTCACTACATAATCTACATTATGTTGTGAATCTTTCATTATGTGATTAAGGAGGAAACCTATGAGAAGGACGAAAGCAAACCGTGCATTGACGTTTGTGATGGCAGCCGCGCTGCTCATCGGTTCAATCCACGGTGTAGGTGCAAAAGAGCAGAGTAAAGACTATGATGCACCGGAACTGACACTGGTGCAGGGTGCATCAGACTATGACCTGACGGCAGGGATCACGTATGACAGTGAAAAATATCTCCTTTCCGTTACCGACACAGGAGATTTTGATATCAATGTGGTCGGAAATTATGAAATCTCCTATTCGCTGACAGGAAAAGAAAACAGCGTGGAAGAGACCGAGAGTGTGGAGAGCACAGAAAATACCGAAGTCACAGAAAATACAGAGGTTGTGGAAAACACCGAAATGGTGCCGGAAACAGAAACGATGCAGGATACAGAGACCGTGGAAGACACCGGAACACTGCCGGAAGGAAATGATTCTGTGGATGGTGCAGATGGTGCGGATATATCGGAACCGGACAATGCAGATGAATCAACGGATGTAGAAGAACCAGATGGTAATAATACAGTTGATGCAAAGGATGGTCAGAATCCAGTAAATGAAAATTCCGCAGATGCTGATACTGTAAATATCACAGAAGAGCAAACTCCAAAGGCAGCAAATGCGTCACAGAAAGTGATAAACTTCAGCAGAACTGTAAAAGTAGTTGCAGCGGAAGAACCGGTGGAGACTTATGCAGTAAATGATGGAGTAGCGATCTATGCGAATACGCAGGGAAACTATACTGTGAATTTGGGAACTCCAGTGTGGACGGATGGTACACATCAAAAATTTCAATATACGAATGTAAAGATTAACACAGGCAGTGATGACATAAGCCTGATGACAATAACGTTATCGAACGGAAAACTGCCGGATGATATTTTAAATGATGCTACCATAAGCGATGTTAATGGTAAATCAGCTACATGGATCTTTGGTAATAAAAAATCGAGCCAGGAGATACAGGAAAAAATCCAGAACATGACATTTGATTATGCAGCCAATATGAATTTTTATGTAACTATTAATGGAAATGATAATAAAGGATTTGACACAATTAATAATAATATGAAAATGACACAGTGGTCAGGGAATGGTCATTATTATTTGTATATTAATGAAAAAACTTCATGGTCGAAAGCATATAATAAAGCTATGGATTTTAAACTTGCAGGTCAGCAAGGATATCTGTCTACGGTAACAAGCATTGAGGAAATAGAGTATCTTTTAAATTTATCTTCAATAGCGACATGGACAGCAGGAACACGATTAGTAAAGACAGACGGATCATTATTGAATAATAAAAAAATAGAAAGAACTGGTTCCGGTGTTCTTAAATATCGAGATAATATACTCCAAACAAATGATGTAAATGTAGCCAGAACACGTTGGTATTGGGCGGCAGGACCGGAGGCAGGACAGACGGTGCCTGCAAATTTGTGGGCTGGACCAGAACCTAATGAAGCTGGAGTTCAACAGTCAATTATGGATAGTTCGTTATCTGATATACAAGGGTACGAATCATGTGCAATGTTGCTGGTTCAGGAGAAAACTTTAAATGATATAAGGGAAGGAAACCTAATAAATGGAGGAAGTATAGAAGCACAGGGTTTCTTCGTCGAATTCGGCGGTTACACCGACGGAAAAGATCCGGGAAAGCCGGATAACACAAAAGAGGGTGATACCAATGTACTGGTAAAACCGATGGACGCAGAGGCAATGATCAATGGCGTGAAATATGCCCCTCTTGCCGATGCACTGGATACGGCAAAGGCATATGATGCTGTTGAGATCATTAAGGACAAAGTGACTGCGGTAACCGATGCAACCCTCAAAAAAGACGTGCAGTTAAAGAGCAATGGAAGGACATTTGTCTATAAAGGAAATGTGGATTCCAAAATCGATGTTGCAGAGGATGGAATGGTCACAGTGACAGGCGGAAACGTAAATGTGACAGGCGATACCACATTAAAGGTAAAAAGCCCGGCAGACAGCCAGACCTACCAGATCACGACACCGTCAGGTGCGACGGATGTGATCGTGCCGGATACTCCGGGAGGGGACAAGACACCGTATGTGATGAATAAAAACACGACAGATGCACTCAGCTTAAAGATCGGGGATGTGACATACACCTATACCAACCAGAGCTTTGATAACAGCACCCTGGTCTACATCCCGGATGCCATGTACAAGAATGAACTGGTGACAAAGGCAGAAGTCCCGGCGGATAAGACAGCAGTGATCAAGTTAGACGATAAAAACACCGTTGAGACAAAAGGAGGCGGAAATGCTTCTGATAAAGTGACCGTAGTGCGGAGAGATACAGATAAAAAAGCAGATGTGAAAATTCCAGCCGGTGCAAGTGCGACCGTATTCGGATATGAAGTGGGAGCAGCACCGACAAATGGCGTGACTGTCAGCCAGAGCAGCACGACTAACAGCGGTTATCCGTCGCGTGATTACGTGACACTCACGCCGGGTGAGAGTGTTGTGATTGATGGAGTTACTTATACAGCGGACGACAGCGTGAAGAAATTTTATCTTGGGACATTCAAGACGACGATCACAACCGGGAACAATGCCGAGATTTCCGGCGGGCAACCAAAAGATCCGGGATACTTACAGCAGTACACGGTAAAAATCACTCCTAAGACAAACTTTGACCTGGACAAGGACAATTTTACCGTCACAATGAAAAAAAGTGATACCGGGGTTACAGAGACATTGAAGTTTTCAGATGTATGTACTGTGGATGCGGATGGAAGCATCACAGTGACAATCCCGCAGGTGACAGGTGACATCACCATCAATGCCGCGGCAAAACGCCAGCTCACGACCTTAAATGTGGAAGGTCTCACTGCCGGCGGTGCAAAGGGCAGCTTCAAGGCAGTGGATGCATCCGGCAACACCTATAAGATGGAAGCCGACGGCAGCATCCGGGTAGACCGGAATGAGGAACTGACACTTACATTTACACCAAATGATTTTAAGGATAAATACTATTCAGACCTGACCGGGGAGAAGGGAGAGAGTTTTTCCATCCTGACAGCCCTGGAGGAAACGACAGATAACAATAAGGATCTGTTTACCACAGCAACATTCAACTGGACAGAAAAGAGTTATGAGATAAAATACACGCCGACCAAAGCGGATGTGACATTAAAAGCAACCTTTACGCCATCCCATATCGTGCATTTCCATGTGACAGGAGGAACGGCAGAAGTGACGGACCAGACACTGGTCACAAAGGAGAAAGGGGCAGCACAGTTCCAGCATGTCATCGTGGCAGATGACGGGACTGTGGATGTAAAACTGACCGACACGACAGCAAACGGACTGAAACCGATGGCTTACTGGAGTGATGTGTCAGAATCACCGGAGAATGCAGGAGATAATGTGTCTACACAAATCCAGAACGTCGGTGGACAGACCTATACCTACACGACACAGAATGTAAAACAGCCGAAGGCATTGAACGTGACCTTTGGGCAGGGACAGACCGTGGAGGTGACGGTAAACAACGGAAAGCTGTTAAATGATGACAGTGCATGGATCGAAAGTTCCGGTACATACACAAGGATCGTAAAGAACAACGGTTCACTGGTGGTTAAGATCAAGCCGGATGACGGCTACGGCTTAAAGAGCATCACAGTCAACGGCTATCCGATCGACATTGAAAAAGCGGTGGAAGACAAGCTGCTCGAATACGACAGTGCGACAGGCGTCTATACCCATACCACACATCGCATCTATCAGGCATGGAAAGTGGCAGTCGATATGGAAAAACAGCACCAGTTTATCTTTGAAGACCAGAACGGTGCAGAGATCAGCAAAGGGGAGCGCATCACGGTCATTGAAGGCGGAACAATCGCTGAGACCGTCTTTGCAAAAATGCAGAAAGAGACAGACAAGTTAAAAGCGGACAATGAGAGCTTCTTTGTCTGGGTGGATAAGGCAAACACCGGAAAAGTTTATAATGAAACAACGGTCATCAGCAGCCAGACGGCAGATAAAGTGACGCTCATCCCGGTATACCGCACAAACGTGATCAAGGGAACAGACGGAAGCAGCATCGCGGCAGATGATTTCGTCATCCATGTGAACGATGTCGGAAACCTGAAAGCGTCTGATGCAAAGAACCGTGCCAATGTGAAGGCATATGATGCAAACGGTAATGATATCACGGCAACCGTGACTGTAGACCAGGACAAATTAGATGAGCTGACTGCAAAAGGGAAGGGCATCTATGCAGCGGCACTGACCTTTCAGGCGGGCAAAGGGGCTGCGACAAGCATCACGGTGGAAGTGACGGATGACAATCCGACCGTGATTGGAAAGACAGCCCATACACTCACCTTTATGGGAAGACCAAAAACAGAGTACAACGTGCAAGAGCGGGATACATCCGGAAACCTGGTCGGAAACGTACTGAGATTTACAACAGACGAGAATGGAAAAGGCATTGCATATGGTCTGAAAAAAGCAACCGAATATCAGATCAGCCACAGCAATTTCGGTTCCACAGTCGGAAAGACTTCTCTTGTAGACGCAGCGGACATTGCAAAGCAGTTCGAAGACAAAGGCGCAGACGATACGAAGAGCAACAACAGGACAGATGCTTCTGAGAAAGCGGAAAACTCCAACGTGACAGTCATTGTCGGGGATGACGGAAACTACAAAGTCATCGTGAAAAAGGACATTGACCATACGGTCGAGATTCCGGACACCTGGGGCAATGTGACAATAGACTTAAATGGAAAGACCATCACAGGTGACAATGCAACCGATACCGACAAGGCAAAACCGGGACTGGAATTTGTGAAGGATGGAAGCATAAATGAGCATCCGGGCACAAACCTTACGGTCATAAACGGAACCATCAAAGGTGGTGACGGATCTGAGAAGCACCCGGATGGTGCAGCAGGAATCGGGACAGCAGAAGATCCTGAAAATCCTGAAAACGCAGGCGTTACTGTCGGCAAAGATGGAAACATCATCGGTGGTAACGGAGCAGATACAAGAGATGAGGCAGCTGGAAGTGCCAGCAAAGGCGGTGACGGCGGAGCCGGGATCGAGGGAGACATCACACCGACGGTAAATGGCGGAAGCGTTACCGGAGGCAATGGTGGCAAAGGATCAGACTCTGCGACAGGAAAACCGGGCGACGGCGGAAACGGCGGGGCAGGTATCACGACCGACAACAAAGTGACCATCATCGAAGGAACCGTATCCGGTGGAAACGGCGGAGCCGGAGGCAATGCGACCGGTGACAACAAAAACGATGGCGGAAACGGCGGAACCGGAGGAAGTGGTGTCGATGGAGGTGGAGACATCATCATAGGACCGGGCACAGACAAGCCGGATATCTCCGGTGGTAACGGAGGAAACGGTGGAAACTCCAATAACGGAAACGGCGGAACCGGAGGAAATGGCGGTAACGGAACCGAGACTGACGGAAAGACCGAGAACAACGGTGGCAACATCACCGGAGGAAATGGCGGTAACGGCGGAAACTCCAACAACGGCACAGGCGGCAATGGAGGAAACGGTGGAACCGGAGAGAACGGCAACGGAGGAAACGGTAACAGCGGAAATACCAATGGTGGCAACAAAGGAAACAACGGCGGCAATAACAACGGCAACAATGGCAACAATGGCGGCAATAACGGTGGAAACAGCAATGGAAATACAAACGGAACCAATACCGGGGTCACAGATGGTAAGACCAATGCCACAGATATCGCCGCAGCGGATGGAAACCATGTGTCCGGCGGAAACAAAAACAACAAACACAACAGGAACAACAGAAACAACAACGGGTCAGATCCGGCAGATGGTGAGGATGTGACAGAAGGCACAGAGACCGGTACAGACACAGGTTCAGATGATACTACAGATGTCGCTGACAGCACAGATACCGGAGCCGGTGCAGACGACAGCATCCCGGCAGACAGCAGTGATGCGGACGGACACATCAGTTTCGCAGACTGCGGATTCCACTGGTATCCGATCATCCTGATCCTTGTGATCGCAGGATACACAGGCGTGCGTATCAAAAAGATCCGCGAGGAACTTGACGAAGAGTACTAAAAACCAATCCCGGGGATATGCCAATATCCCCGGACAACAAACAAAAATGATATATGTAATTTTCCAAAAATACTTACAAATGAAACATCCGGTTCTATAGAGGATATGGGACAGATCCAGGAATGATGTCCAAAAAGATCAGAACCGGAAATACGAAGAACAGGAGGATAAAAACGATGAATCCTGAAAGAAGAAAAGCACTGAAAAAGACGCAGAGGATATGTATCGTGGTGCAGGTGGTGATGTGTGCACTCTATATATCAGCAGGCATCTTACTGGCTGTGACAGGCAGACACTGCGCAGCAGACACACCAATCTATATAGCCGGTGCGGTCATTGTAGCCGGCTGTATGGCAGCTCTTGCAGTGTTTGAATCAAGACTTTCAAAAGAACTTGCAGGATGACTCGATGAGGGCAGCACAAAGCTGCCCTTATCGTGCTTTTAAAAAGGGATTACAAGGAAGTAAGAGATCATGAAAGACAGAAACTTTGTAAAGGAAATAGAAAAGTTAAAGACCGCCGTCTTAGGGTATGACCGTGAGGAAGTCGTGCTCTACATCAAAGAGCTGGTGGATTACTACGAGAAGAAAAATGCGGATGCCGTGAAGGAACTTTATCTGGAAAAGATGCGGCTTACGACAGAGAACTCAGGACTGAAATCACAGGTCTCCACGCAGGAGAAAATCTATGCGGAACTTGCGGCGCGCATGGACCGTATCAACCAGTCAGTGGAGAAAAGGGAGGAGTCTGCAAGGGCGATCGTCAATAATGCAAACATCGAAAAAGAAAGAATCCTTTCGGATGCAGGATTAGAGCGCAGAAAGATATTAAAAGAGGCGGACGAGAAACAGAAAGAGATCCTTGCGGAAGCAGGAAGACAGATGGATGTCATCCTGGTAAAGACAAGGGAGAAAGTGGAGAAGGAACAGGCACTCTACTATCAGTACCGCAACCGTCTCCAAGTCCTAAAAAACGGTCTGGACAACATCTTTGCCGAATGTCCGCCGGAGAAAAACATCCCGAATCCACAGAAACAGCCGGAACAGCCAGTGATGCAGGAAAAACAGGCATCAGCAGAACAGCAGGAGCAGTCATCCGGCGACAGCGGACAGATACAGACAGGTGACATGGAAGAGATCCAGATAGAAGAGATCAATCTTCAGGAACAGCCATGAAAGAGGGAGAACAGTATGACCTTGACATGGTCCTCATGAAGATCCGTGAGAAAAAACGGAAAAGGAAGATACGCTCAGAACGCATCGCCATTCTGTTTGTGGTCTGGCTTTTGGTGTTCAAGGTGTTCGGGATCATGCGCGTGAGTGGAAACTCCATGCGCCCCGGCTGCCATTCGGGGGATATCGTGTTCTTCCTGCGGATCCTCCCGGACGGCGTGGACTACGGCGATGTGGTCATCTTAAAAGATATCTCCGGGGAATACCTGATCAAACGAATCGAGGGACTGCCGGGGGATGTCATTGAGGTGGACCGTGAGGGACACCTGACCAGAAACGGCGAAAAAGTGCAGGAGACGGATGTCGTCTACGGCATGTCGGAAGCAGAAGACAGTGTGGACTATCCGTACACTGTGCCGGAGGGAAGTTATTTCTTCCTCGGGGACAACCGCCCGGTGTCCATGGACAGCAGGGCGCTCGGTGCGGCAGACCGGTCAGAGATAAAAGGGAGAGTCACCGGGGTGGTGAGTTTTGGAAAATAAAACAAGAAAAACAGGGTAAGAGGTAAAAGACCATGAGCATTACAGGAACTTATACGTGGGAAGAGATTTCCCGTCTTGGGACAGAAGCTTATTTCCAGCCCATCTATAACGTGGAAAGGCACAGGATCACCGGACTTGAGGCACTGTTCCGGGCAAAGGACGGACAGGGCGGGTTCCTTGACCCGGAGAGACTTGTGCAGGAAGCGGAGGAAGGCGGCTGGGTGCACAACATCGACCTGTGGATGATCCGGGAGTGCT